>Ga0209237_1000108_pt1 | contig 39869 bp, 39 predicted proteins | sample GraSoi013_1_40cm_2_FD_185820 | JGI IMG/M metagenome (GOLD analysis project Ga0209237, IMG submission 185820) | Grasslands soil microbial communities from the Angelo Coastal Reserve, California, USA - Sample 10_02_2013_1_40cm (SPAdes) (version 2) | ecosystem: Environmental > Terrestrial > Soil >...
TGCCGCGGTAACCATCCGCTGTCTGCCCCAGACGGAGACGCGCGACCTCCACCGTTTGTCCCCTTGCCCCCGCTCGCCCCGTTACCCAGCTTGCTTGCATGCGCTGCTGGGGGGTCTTGGTCGCAGTGTCGTTGTCGTTCGCCTGTCGACAGTCGTGGATGGGGTCCGTCCTCGACGTCCGGCCGGATGGGGGTGACGGAGGACCCGGCACAGTCCCCCCGACTCGCTGGCCTCCGTCTCGCTCCGGCTATATAATAATCCAATCCCGGCCGAGAACCAGCGGTCCGGGGATCCTGCCTGGGACCGCGGCTTCAACCGGTCGAACCGCGGGCAGCTCGAAGCCTACGCCGATCGGGTGAGCGCGAACGCGGGCGATACGATCCAGCTCATGGTCCGATCGGACCGCACCGGCGCGAGCGCGAGCTGGGCCCTCTTCAGGCTCGGTTGGTATGGCGGAGCGGGCGCGCGCCGGATCCTGAGCTCGTCGCGGCCCGTCTTCGTCGGGGCGCAACCGGCCTGCCCGCCCGACGCCGCAACCGGGCTGGTCCGCTGTTCCTGGATGCCGTCGTTCACGGTGAGCCTGCCACCGGACGCCGTCAGCGGGCTGTACGTCGTCCGCATCGTGCGCGATGACGCGTTCGCGGCGCTGATTCCCCTGGTGGTGCTCGACGCGGAGGGTAAACCCGGGACCTCGGAAGGCACGGTGTACACGGCCCCGAGCGGCGCGCTGGTCTTCCGCGCGGGCAGCATCTTCTGGGCGCGGGGCGTCGACGGCCCGCTGCGCGATGCGCGGGTCGAGCGGATGACCGCCAATCTGCTGAAGCTCGGACTCGACCTCCCCGTTCCGGCGGCGCTTTCGTCCGTCAGCGGGGGCCCATCCGACCCGCCGAGCGGAATGTGGGCGAGTTCGGTTCGCACGGTGGCCGGCGGCATGTCCGGGCCCACCGGCGTCGCGCAACTGCCGGACGGCACGTTCGTGATCGCGGATGCCCGCGGGCACCGGATCTGGCAGACGAACGGAGCGGGAACGGTCTGGCCATACGCAGGCGACGGACACCCGAACGGAAGCTCGCGGTTCGACAACGTGCCTGGCCTGTCGGCGCGCTTCTTCGCCCCCACGGCCGTCCTCCCCGACGCGGCCGGCAACATCTACGTGGCCGACACGCACAATTGCGTCATCCGGAAGATTGGAAACGACGCAAGGCGCACGGTGACCACCGTCGCGGGCGCCTTCATGGTGGAGGGATACGCCGACGGCATCGGCGCCGCCGCCCGCTTCGGGTTGCCGATGGGGATGGCCTGGCTCGACAGCACGCACGTCGTGATCGCGGATTCCTCCAGCGCGGCCATCCGTGTGCTCGATGTGCAGACGCGGGCGGTGACTACGCTCGCCGTCTCGCACGGCCCCGATGAAAGAGACGGCCCAGGCCTCACCGCTGCGTCCTTCCAGCGCCCGACGGCGGTCGCCGTCGCGCCCGACGGACGGATCTTCTTCGTCGCCAGCCCGTCCGGGACGGTCAAGATGATCGGCACGGATGCTTCCCGCACCGTGACCACGCTGGTGGCGGGCGGACTCGGCTTCGCCGACGGCCCCGGGACTGGCGCGCGACTGCTGCCGCAGATGGGACTGCTCTGGCTCAATGGCGCACTGATCGTCTCGGATCCCGGGAACCAGCGACTGCGGTGGGTTTCGCCGGGGGCAACCGCGGGCAGCACCACCGTCAAGACCTGGGCCGGCAACGGCCGGAGCGGAACGGACGACGGGTCCGGATCCGCCGCGGCGTTCGAAGTGCCGCTCGGGCTCTGGAACTCCAAGGACGGAAACGTCTACGTGGTCGACGGCACCGCCGGGACGCTCCGGGCCGTCCGCCCCTGACTGGCTTGCCAGCGAGCGTCCGCGGGTGCGACGAGATCGCCCTGAAAGGAAGCGCACTTGCCGGGATGGCGGGAAGCTCGCCCGGATGGCAGGCATCCTGGCGGCCCTGGTCGGGCTCGCCGCCTTGGGGTCGGGCAAGAGGCTCGCCTGAGGGCGCCGCCGTGCAAGGAAGTGTGACTTTCAGGTAAAACCGCCGTCCCATGCGCTCGCTGGACCGGCTCCGCCAGAGCTACGACGAGGAATCGCAAGTCGTCATCCAGGAGAAGCGCTCCCCGCCGCGCATGCTCTTCTCGGACACGGAGGTCCTCCTCGAGGAGGTCCCGGTGGGAACGCGGGTCGTCTTCCCCAACCCCCCGGTCGAGGAGCTGGCCAACTGGCGCGCCGCGATCCGCTGGGCGATCAATCATCCCGAAGGCTGCGACCCCTTGCACGCGCAGTTGCGCCCCGGAATGAAGGTGGTCATCGCCATCGACGACATCTCGCTGCCGCTGCCGCCGATGCGCACGCCCGACGTGCGGCAGTTCATGCTCGAGATCGTGCTGCAGCTGCTCGCCGACTCCGGCGTCGACGACGTGCACTTGCTCATCGCCAACGCTCTGCACCGCCGCATGACCGAAGCGGAGATGCGACGAATGGTCGGCTCGAGGATCTTCGCTGCGTACTATCCCGATCGCTACACGAATCACGACGCGGAGGAGCCGGGCGCCATCGTCGAGGTCGGGACCACGGAGGCGGGCGAGAAGGTCCGCATCTCGCGCCGCGCCGCCGAGGCGGACCTGCTCATCTACCTGAACGTCAACTTCGTCCCGATGGACGGGGGCCACAAATCGGTCGGTACCGGGCTGACGGATTATCTGGGGCTGCGCGCGCATCACACGCCCCAGGCGATCCGCGGCTCCAAGAGCTACATGGAGCCGAAGCACTCCGAGCTGCACAGCTCCGTCGATCGCATCGGACGCCTGATCGACCAGCACCTGAACGTCTTCCACATCGAGACGGCGCTGAACAACAAGATGTTCGACGGGCCGATGGCGTTCCTCGGCAAGCGCGAGGAGGACTTCAGCGACCTCGACCGGGCTGCCCTGGCCGGACTGCGCTGGACGCTGCAGAGGGCACCCCGGGCGCTGCGGCAGAACATCTTCCACAGGGTGCCGGCTGCTTACGGTCTGATGGCATGCGCGGCGGGCCGCACCGAGCTCGCGCACGAAAAGATCCTGCAGGCGATCCGGCGGCAGCTCTTCGTCAAGGTGCGCGGCCAGGCGGACATCCTCATCGCAGGCATTCCCTACATCAGCCCGTACAACGTCAACTCGATCCTGAACCCCCTGCTCGTGCAGGTGATGGCCTGCGGGTACTTCTTCAACATGAACCGCGGGATCCCGCTGGTGAAGAAGGGCGGGACGCTGATCGTCACCCACCCATGCATGGACGAGTTCGACCCCGTCCAGCACCCGAGCTACATCGAGTTCTTCCATCGCCTCCTGCCGGAGACGACGGACGCGATGACGCTGCACATGAAGTACGAGCGGGAATTCGCCCAGAACCCCTCATACGTGCACCTCTACCGCAAGGGCAACGCGTACCACGGGGCCCACCCGTTCTACATGTGGTACTGGGGCGAGAACGGCCGCCAGCACCTCGGCCAGATCATCGCCGTCGGGACGGAGAACACCCACGTTCCCGAGCTGATGGGCTGGGAGCGCGCGGACACCCTCGCGGAAGCGATCGACATGGCGCGCGGCCGGCAGGGCCGCTCGGCGGAGATCACGCTGATGCATCACCCGCCCATGGTGATGACGGAGGTGGCGCTCGCCGGGGGCGAAGGCGTGCGCCAGCTTCCCGAGCATGGCGGAGGACCCCTGACCAAGCCCGCGATCGCGGCGAAGGAAGAGCCTTGAGCATCGATCTCGAGAGGGCCTTCCGGGGCCACGAGATCCTCATCACCGGCGTCACCGGCTTCCTCGGCAAGGTCGCGCTGACGATGCTGCTCGACCGCTACCCCGACGTGGGGAAGATCCACGTGCTGGTCCGCCCCCGCGCCGGCGGGACCGCCCACGATCGGTTCTTCGGCAAGGTCGCCTCCTCGCCTCCCTTCCGTCCCTTGCGCGAGCGCCACGGCGAGCGGCTGGAAGCGTTCCTGCGGGACAAGTGCGTGCCACTCGCGGGCGACGTGACCGATCCGATGCTCGGGCTCTCCGGAGAGCAGGTCCGCAAGCTCAACGGGAAGCTCGCGTGCGTCATCAACTGCGCCGGGTTGGTCACGTTCAATCCGTCGCTCGAGCTGGCGGTGCGCGTGAACACCGAGGGCGCGCGAAACGCGGCCGGGCTCTGCAAGGCGACCGGCGCCACACTCGTCCACATCTCTACCTGCTTCGTCGCGGGCACCCGCCGGGGCCCGGTGTTCGAGGATGAACCGCTCATCGGCAGCTATCCGAAGGCGCACGACCTGGACGAGGCCGCGCACGTCCCCTTCGTCGTCGAGGCGGAGCTCAAGGACGTCGACGCCTTGGTGTCCCGGCTGCGCGCGCAAGCCGACGACGGCGCGCTCGCTGCGCAGTTCCGCGCCGCCGCCGTCCGCCGCCTCGAGGACGAGGGCCGGGACCCGAAGGACCAGAAGGCGCTGGGGCTCGCCGCGGGCCGCGAGCGCAAGGTCTGGCTCTCGCAGCAGCTGGTGCAGGCAGGCATGGAGCGGGCCCGCGCCTGGGGTTGGCCCAACACGTATACGTACACCAAAGCGATGGGGGAGCAGGCCATCGCGGCCAGCGGCTGCCAGTACGCGCTCGTCCGGCCCGCCATCGTGGAGAGCGCGCTGCGCTTTCCCTTCCCGGGGTGGAACGAAGGGTTCACCACCTCGGCGCCGCTGGTGTTCATGGGCCTGAACGGGCAACGCGTCTTCCCGGCGGGGCACAAGCGGGTGCTCGACCTGATCCCCGTCGATCTCGTCGCCGCCGGGATCCTCGGCGTGGCCGGGGCGGCATGCGCCGGGCGGCTCCATCATCGCGTCTTCCAGCTTGCCTCCGGCGACGTGAACCCGTTCTACGTGCGCCGGTCCGTCGAGCTGGTCGCGCTCTACAAGCGGCGGAAGATGGACGAGCGCGTCGCGGAAGGAAAGAGGAGCGCGTTCGAGAACTGGATCGACACGTTCCTCGAACCCTACCCCGCGTCGAAGGAGCTCTACTTCGTCTCCAGCACGCCGTTCTTCCGCGCCGCGGCGAAGGGCATGCGCAAGCTCATCGCCGACCACGGCGCGTCCTGGGGCGCGCCGCACACGACCGCATTGCTCGCCCGCGCGGACCAGGCGCTGGAGAGCGTGGATCGGCAGCTGGCAATGCTCGAGACCACCTGGGACCTCTTCCTTCCCTTCGTCGCCGGCGAACGCTTCATCTTCCAGTGCAAGCACACGCGCGAGCTCTGGGCGCAGCTCTCGGAAGACGATCGCGCGAAGCTCCCGTGGGATCCGGAAGCGATCGACTGGCGCCAGTACTGGATGGAAGTCCACATGCGCGGCCTCGAGGAGTGGGTATTCCCCGGGCTCGAGGAAGAGAGGAAGGCCCTCAAGCGCGAGGTGGCGCAGCCGAAGGACCTGCTCGCCCTCCTCGCGGCGTCCGTGCATGCCTTCGGCCCGCGGGTGGCGCTCCGGTTCTATGCCGGCGAGGACGGCGCCGCGGAGCTGGCGCGGACGCGCGACGACCGGATCTCTTACGACGAGCTGGCCCGGTTCTCCGACCGCGCGGGCCGCGCGCTGCAGGCCAGAGGCGTCAAGCCGGGCGACCGCGTGCTGCTGATGTCCGAAAACCGCCCGGAATGGGCCATGGGCTATTTCGGCATCCTCAAGGCCGGCGCGGCCGCCGCTCCTCTCGATGAGGGCCTCTCCGCGCAGGAGGTGGGAAATTGCGCCCAGGCCGCCAAGGCGGCGATCCTGCTCGCGAGCCCGCGGGTGGCGGAGCGGCTCGGCCCGCTCCCCGGACTGCGCACGCTCACGCTGCCGGAGGCGCTGCGCGGCGCGGACGAGGCGGAGCTGCCGCCGCTGCGCAAGAGCGCGAGCGCGGACGACGTGGCTTCCCTGCTCTTCACCAGCGGCACCACCGGAAAGCCGAAAGGCGTCCTGCTCACGCACCGCAACTTCGCCTCGCTTGCGGCGAAGATCGCCGGCCTCTTCGATCTGCGCGTCGGCGAAGGCGTGCTCAGCGTCCTTCCTCTGCACCATACCTTCGAGTTCAGTTGTGGTTTGCTGGTCCCCCTGATGCTCGGAGCGGAGATCACTTATCTGGACGAGCTGACGGCGGAGCGGCTGTCGGACGCGCTCGACACCGGGCGCATCCATGCCATGATCGGGGTGCCCGCGCTCTGGCAGCTCTTGCACCGCCGCTTGACGCAGGAGCTGGCCTCCCGCCCGCGCGCGGTGGAGGCGGCGATCCAGGCCGCGATGGCGCTGCACGGCGAGCTGCGGAATCGGACCCCCTTCAACCTCGGCAAGCTCCTCTTCTGGCCCATCCACAATCGCTTCGGCGGCAAGCTGCGGCTGCTCGTCTCCGGGGGAAGCACCCTTCCCGAAGAGGTGCAGCGGGCGTTCCACGAGCTGGGCTTCGATCTGACTGAGGGATACGGGTTGACGGAGGCCTCGCCGGTGCTCTCGGTGTCGATGCCGGCGAACAGGCTGCGCAGCGGCACCGTCGGGCCGCCGCTCCCCGGCGTCGAGATCCGGATCGAGAATCCCGACGGGGACGGGGTAGGAGAGGTGCTCGCCAAAGGTCCCAACGTCATGGCCGGCTATCTCGACGACCCGGTGGCGACGCACGAAGTGCTCGCGGACGGCTGGCTGCGCACGGGCGATCTCGGCAGGCTGGACGAGGACGGGCACCTGACGCTCGTCGGCCGCAAGAAGGACGTGATCCTCGACGCGAGCGGCAAGAACGTCTATCCGGACGAGCTCGAGGAGCTGTACGGGAGGACGGCGCTGATCAAGGAGCTGTCCGTCGTCGGCCTGCCGGACGGGAAGGCCCACGAGCGCGTCGCCTGCCTCTGCGTGCCCGCGAGCCGCGACGACCGCGCAAAAGTGGAAGAGCACTTCGCGAAGATCTCGGCCGAGCTGCCGTTCTGGAAGCGGGTCAAGGTGCTCCATTTCTGGGAAGGCGACCTCCCGAAGACGGCGACGCGGAAGGTGAAGCGGCCGCTGGTCATCGCCGAGCTGCTGCGGCTGGAGAAGGCCACGGCGGCGGCGACGCGGCTCGCAACCGAACCGGCCGGTAGCGACGCGTGGCTGTACGATCTGCTCGCCGATCTCGCGCAGAGGCCGCGCGGCAGCGTGACCGCGCAGACGCGCCTGGTTGCCGACCTCGGCTTCGACTCGCTGCTGGTCGCGGAGCTGACGGTTGCGCTGGAAAAGGCCGGGGTGAAGGCGCCTGCGGAAGCGGAGTCCGCGACCCTCGCCACGGCGGGCGAGCTGGCGCGCCGGTTGGAGAAGCGCGAGGACGCCCCGATCCCCGCGAGCGGGCCGGTCCGGGAAAGGAGTGACGCCGACATCTTCGTGCCCGGCGCGGTCGCCGCGGCAGGGCGCACCGCCATCGGGTTCTTCCAGAAGGCGCTCTACGGCGGCATCTTCCAGGCCGAAGTGAGCGGCCAGGCCAACGTGCCCGCGAACGGCGCGTTCCTCGTCGCCGCGAACCACGCCAGCCACCTCGACGTCGGGCTGGTGAAGATTGCCCTCGGAGAGGAAGGGACGAAGCTCGCCTCGCTCGCCGCGCGCGACTACTTCTTCGACAACCCCTGGAAGCGCGCCTGGTTCGGCAACTTCACGAACCTCGTGCCCATCCAGCGTCGCGGGTCGCTGAAGGAGTCGCTGCATACGGCGGTGCGCACCCTGGAACTCGGGTACCACCTGCTCATCTTCCCGGAAGGGACCCGTTCGCCCGACGGCGCTCTTCAGGATTTCAAGCCGGCCATCGCGTATCTGTCGTTCGCGGCGGGAGCCGACATCCTTCCCGTCTACCTCGAGGGGACGCATGAGGCGATGCCGAAGGGCGCGTTCCTTCCCGACCCGCGCAAGCGGCGCAAGCTGGTGGTGCGCATCGGCCCGGTCCTGCGCTACGAGGAGCTGCGCGCTTCGACGCAGGGGCTGGCGCGGTCCGCGGCGCACAAGGAAGTGACCCGTCTGGTGCGGCTGGCGATCGAGGCGCTGCGCGACGGCAAGCCGCCGCCGCAGATCGGCCGGCCGGGGCGGCTCCTGGAGGCCTCGCGGTGAAGCTGCTCGTGACCGGCGCGACGGGATTTCTCGGGTCCACGCTGGTCCCGATGCTGCGCGAGGCCGGACACGAGGTGCGCCTGCTGGTGCGTTCGGGCGCCGCCGTTCCAGACCCGGAAACCATCAAGGGGGACGTGCGCGATCCCGATTCCGTGCTGCGCGCGCTGGCCGGCGTCGAAGGCGTGTACCATCTCGCGGGCCTGGTCAGCCGCGATCCCGCAGATGCCCGCAAGATGTACGAGCTGCATGTCGACGGCACGCGCAACCTCCTGACGGCGGCGGCGCGGGCCGGATTGAAGCGGATCGTGCTCGCCTCCTCGTCGGGGACCATCGGCGTGTCGCGCGTGCGGCGGGTCGCCAGCGAAGAGGACGACTACCCGATCGAGACGGTGGGCAGATGGCCGTACTACCTGAGCAAGATCTACGAGGAGAAGATCGCCATGGATTTCGCGCGCCGCGGCCTGCCGATCGTCATCCTCAACCCATCGCTCCTGCTCGGCCCTGGAGACGCGCGGATGTCGTCCACCCAGGACATCTTCCGCTTTCTCATGGGTCGGATTCCGGTGATGCCCCGGGGCGGGATCTCGTTCGTCGACGTGCGCGACGCGGCCCGGGCATTCGTCGCGGCGCTGACGCGGGGGGACGTCGGCGAGCGGCATCTGCTCGGCGCCGCGAACTGGGAATTCAGCGAGTTCTTCGCGCGGCTCGGCCGGATCGCGCACCGGGGGCCGCCGCTGTTACGCATGCCCTCGCCGCTGAAAGTGGCCGCCGCCCACTGGATGGAGCGTTGGGCCCGCGACCAGGGCCGCGAGCCCGACCTGCCGGCGAGCGACGTGGAGATGGGCGAGTGCTGGTTCTTCATCGACTCCAGCAAGAGCCAGCGGCTGCTCGGATTCGAGCCCCGCGATCCCGTCGAGACCCTGACCGATACGGTGCGCTACGTGCGGCGCCACTTCCTCGCGAAAGGCGCCTAGCGTGTTCTCTTGCCTGCAGCGCCACCAGCACGGCACCGCCGCCGAGCGGGACGGCTGCGACGCCCGGGTGCACGACGCGATGTCGCTCTTGAAGATGGCTCGAGTGGGTTTCACCGGCCCCGCCAAGATCCGCCGGGTGTACGAGCCTGGCCGCGCCCAGCAGCGCGGCGGCCTCGAGGTGGTCGTCTTTTCCGAAGAGCAGATCGTTCCTTGGGAGCTCGATCGCACTGACGAGGAGGAGTGATGCTCCTCTACCTGGCACGACACGCGCAGACCGCTTCGTCCGCGGTGGACTCTTTCAACGGCCGCCGTGAGCTGCCGCTCACCGAACGAGGCCAGCAGCAAGCCCGCAAGCTCGGGCAGAGGCTATCGGCCGTCCGCTTCGCGGCGGTGTACCGCTCGCCCCTCGGCCGCACGGCGCAGACGGCCGCGCTGATCGCCCCGATGCTCTCCGCGCAAGTCGTTCCCGGGCTGACGGAGATCGATTACGGGGAGTGGGAAGGGCTGTCGCCGGAACAGGCGCGCGAGAGAGATCGGGAACGGTACGATGCATGGGTCGCCGATCCGCTGGCCGTTTCGCCGCCTGGTGGCGAGACCGCAGCCCAGGTCGCGAGCCGTGCGCTCGCCGCCCTGGAGGAGATCCGCTCGCGCCATGAAGGCTCGCCGCTTCCGGTCCTGGCGGTGTCGCACAAGGCGACGCTGCGCATCCTCGGCGCCGCCCTCACCGGCGGGCCGATCGGCAAGTACCGGCTGCGCTGGCCTCAGGACGAATGCGCGCTCAACCTGGTCGAGCTGCGGGCAGGACGGGATCCGTTCCTGCGCCTCTGGAACGATACAGGGCACATCGACCCGGACCCGGCGGCGGCCACTCGCGCCGGCAAGTAGCCAACCCGCCTTCCCGGTCTCGTCAGCGCCGCTCGAACAGGAACGCGCAGTCTTCCTTTCGGGCGCCGGAGGCATCCGCGACGGCGAACTGCCGGCGCTTGCCGATGGTCGAGAAGGCGTACATCACGGCGCTGCCGTATCGGCCCGCCTTGTCCAGCGCGTAGAAGCTGATGTCGAACTTCGGCCGGCCGTTGGCGAAGAGCAGCCGCTTCTCGCGAGTGGTGCGGGCGATGCGCTCGAGCGTCATCAGGCATGCCTCGCGCGGGTGCTTGCCCTGGCGCATGAGCTCGACGATCAGGTGGCCGCCGCTGACCAGGATGTTCGCCTCGCCGCGGCCGGTGCCTCCGGCGGATCCTACCTCGTTGTCGGTGAAGCAGCCGGCGCCGATGATCGGCGAGTCGCCGACACGGCCCGGCATCTTGAAGAACAGGCCGCTGGTGGAGGTGCAGCCCGCCAGATCGCCCCGGGTGTCCACCGCGGACAGATGGATGGTGCCGCCGCTCTGGGGCCTGCGGAAGTCATCCCAGCCGAACTGCTCGATGAACTCCTTCACTTCCGGCGGGTAGCGGTCCGGCTCCGGCTCCAGCCACTTGTCCTTGTCGGAGAGGTTCTGCTTCCAGAACAGCCACACCTTGCGCGCTTTCTCCGTGAGCAGGTTCTCGTTGCCGAATCCGTTCACGGTCGCGAAATGGCGGGCGCCGGGACCGACCAGGAGCACGTGATCGGTCGTCTCCATCACCAGCTTCGCCACCTTGGTCGGGTTCTTCACGCCCTCCAGCGCGGCCACGGCGCCGGCGCGTCCGGACGGCCCGTGCATCACGCATGCGTCGAACTGCACCACGCCCTCTTCGTTCGGAACTCCACCGTACCCGACCGTCATGTCCGCGGGGTCGTCCTCGACGAGGTTCACGCCGGCGACCGCCGCGTCCAGCGGATCGGCCCCCTCTTGCATGCGCCGCAGCGCCAGCTCCACGGCGCGCAACCCATTCGCGGAGGAGATCGCGACCGGCCGGCCACCTTCTTTTCCCTGGGCCTGGCCGGTCTGCGCCAAGGCGGCCACGGCCGCCGTCGTGCGGAGCAGCTCGCGCCTCGAGAGCCTCACTCGCGCTCCGGCGAGGCGACGCGCTCGTCCGTCATCTGCGTCACCTTAGACCACAGGCGAGGCGCAGGCGCGGCACTTTCGCGCGGACGCCGGGATCGTTTCCAGGCATTGCGGGCAGCTCTTCGTCGCAGGCGCCGGGGCGGGCTTTTCCAGGAACGCCTTGGCGAGCAGGAAGACCACCAGCGCGATGACGAAGAAGTCGATCACGCGTCCGGCGAGATCGCCGTACTTGATCGCATTCTGGCCCGAGAGCGTGAGCTGCGCCGCGCGCCACTCGCCGCCCGGAAGGACGAGCCCGATCACGGGCATCAGCACGTCCTCCACGATGCCGGAAACGACCTTCCCGATGGCGGCTCCGATGATCACGCCGATCGCAAGCGCGAACGCATTCTGCTTGAGCAGGAACTCGCGAAATTCCTTCGTGGTCGAGGTCATGCCGTCACATCGCATGCGGGCGGCCAGGCGAGCAAGGCGCGGTTGTGGGCGGCAACGTTGCGTGTTATCCCCAAACCGGATGGATCGCCCGCAGATCTCCGTCGTTATTCCACTGTTCAACGAAGTCGAGAACGTCCGCCCGCTGCTCGACGAGCTTTTCGGCGAGCTGACCAGGCTCGGCCGCTCGCACGAGGTGATCTGCGTCGACGACGGGTCCCGCGACGGGACGTTCCAGGAGCTGTCGCGCCTCGCCGCCGAGCATCCGGAGCTGCGCGTCATCCGCTTCCGCCTCAACTTCGGACAGACCGCCGCCATGAGCGCCGGCATCGAAGCGGCGCGCGGCGAGGTGATCGTCCCGATGGACGGCGATCTGCAGAACGACCCCGCCGACATCGGCAAGCTGCTCTCGCAGCTCGATACCGGATACGACGTCGTCTCCGGCTGGCGGAAGAACCGGCAGGACAGGGAGTTCGGCCGCAAGCTGCCCAGCCGCATCGCCAACTGGCTGATCTCGTCGATCTCCGGAGTCCGCCTGCACGATTACGGATGCTCGCTGAAGGCGTACCGGCGCGACGTGCTCCGCGACGTGAAGCTGTACGGCGAGATGCACCGCTTCATCCCCATCTACGCTTCCTGGCAGGGAGCTCGCGTCAGCGAGATGGTCGTCAACCACCGCTCGCGTCGCGCCGGACGCTCCAAGTATGGACTCTCCCGCACGTTCAAGGTGGTGCTGGACCTGATGGTGGTGAAGTTCCTCGCCAGCTTCGCCACCAAGCCGATCTACGTGTTCGGAGGATTCGGTCTTCTCTCCTTCGCCTGCGCCCTCGCCGCGTTCGTCCTCGCGCTGTACTACAAGCTCGCCGGGTTGAAGAGCTTCGTCCAGACTCCGCTGCCGCTGGTCACGGTCATGTTCACCCTGGTCGGCGCGCTCAGCCTCCTCATGGGTCTCCTCGCCGAGCTCGTGGTGCGCACCTACTACGAGTCGCAGGGCAAGCGCCCGTATCTCGTCGCCGAGGAGCTGAACCGGCCGGAGAAGCCGCTGCCGCGGGCCGTGGGACAGTAGATGTGCGGCATCTGCGGCGACGTCGATCTGGCGGGCACGCCCGACGCGGAGGGCGTGCGCAGGGCCGCGCGCGCCATCGCCCACCGCGGCCCGGACGCGGAAGCGTTCTTCTTCGACGGCCCCGCCGGACTCGGCCATCGCAGGCTCGCCATCCTCGACCTCGAGTCCGGAGACCAGCCGATGGTCCGCGATGCCGTGGCGGTGGTCTTCAACGGCGAAGCGTACGATTTCGCCTCGCTCCGCGAGGAGCTGGGCGGGAAGGGACATCCCTTCAGCAGCAGAAGCGATACCGAGGTCGTGCTGCGCGCATACCTCGAGTGGGGCGAGGACTTCGCCGAGCACGTCCACGGCATGTTCGCCTTGGCGATCTGGGACTCGCGGCGGCGCAAGTTGGTCCTGGCGCGCGATCGGCTGGGAAAAAAGCCGCTCTACTACGCCCTGCGCGGTTCGCGGGTGATCTTCGGCTCCGAGCTCAAGGCCCTCCTCGCGCACGGAGGCGTTGCTCGCCAGCTCGACCACGAGGCGCTCGTCCAGTATCTGGCCTGCGAGTACGTTCCTGCGCCCGGCACCATCCTTCGCGGCGTGCGCAAGTTGCCGGCGGCTCACTTGGCGATCCTGGACGACCGCGGTTTCCGCCTCCGCCGCTACTGGGACGTGCCCGGACCCTCCGAGCAGCGCGTCTCCCCCGCCGATGCGGCGGGCGAGCTGCTCCGGCTGCTCGACGGAGCGGTCGCGAAGCGGCTGGTGGCCGACGTGCCCGTCGGCGTGTTCCTCTCCGGCGGAATCGATTCCACTTCCATCGCCGCGCTCGCGGTGCGGCACAAGAAGCCGCTGCAGACGTTCTCCATCGGATTCGTCGAGGAGAGCTTCGACGAGTCGCCTTGGGCGCAGCTCGCCGCCTCGCGCCTCGGGACCGAGCACGTCTCGCAGAAGTTCTCCGGCCAGGACTGCCTGGATCTGATCCCGGCCGCGGCCGCGCAGCTCGACGAGCCGTTCGCGGATCCGAGCTTCTTGCCCACCCTGCTCCTCTCGCGCTTCACCCGCCGCCACGTGAAGGTGGCGCTCGCCGGCGACGGCGGCGACGAGCTCTTCGCGGGCTACGATCCGTTCCTCGCCCATCGGCCCGCCTCTGCGTTCGCGCGCGTCCCCAGGGCCCTGCGAAGGGCGCTGCAGATGCTGGTGCATCGGCTCCCCGCCTCGCCGCGGAACATGAGCCTCGATTTCCGGCTCAAGCAGTTCCTCCGCGGCGTCGACGCACCGCCTTCGCTGCGGCACGCCTCGTGGATCGCCTCGTTCCTGCCCTCCGAAATCGCCAGGATCCTGCATCCGGAGCTGCGCGCGCTCGCCTCGGCGGACGTGGCGTTCCGGCAGGTGCTGGAAGATGCGGCGCGCACCGGCGCCCGTCCCGGCTCGGCGGACGAAGCGCTGCGGTACTACCTCACGCGCTATCTCGCCGACGACATCCTGGTAAAGGCGGACAGGGCATCGATGGCGGCTTCGCTCGAGCTGCGCGCGCCGTACCTGGACACGGCGGTGGTGGAGTTCGCCGCGCGCCTGCCGTGGCGGTTGAAGATGTCGTTCACGCGCACGAAGGTGATCCTCAAGCGCGCGCTCCGCGGCGTCGTGCCGGACGAGATCCTCCGCCGCCCGAAGAAGGGGTTCGGCATTCCGGTCGCCGCCTGGATCCGCGGGCCGCTTCGCCCCCTCTTCGAGGAGATGCTCTCGGAGAGCGCTCTGCGCGACGCCGGGGTCTTCGACGCCCAGGCGGTCCGCGCGCTGCTGCGCACCCACCTGGAAGGCCGCGCCGACTTGCGCAAGCCGCTCTGGACGCTGCTCATGTTCCAGCTCTGGCGCAAGCACCACGCGCAGGCCTTTTCCTTGCGGAGCGCCGCATGAAGCGCGTCCTGGTCACTGGCGGCGCCGGTTTCATCGGGTCTCACCTGGTGAGGGCGCTGCTCGAGCGAGGCGACGAAATCGTCATCGTCGACAACTTCGATCCCTTCTATCCGGAGCGGCTGAAGCGGCGTTCGCTGGACGGCCGGGCGCGGCTGCTCGAGGCGGACATCCGCGACCAGGAGGCGATGCACCGCGCATTCCGGGACGTCAGGCCCGACGCGGTCGTGCACCTCGCGGCGCTCGCGGGCGTGCGGCCCAGCCTGGAGCGGCCGGCCGCCTACATGGACGTGAACGTGCGCGGCACGGCCAGCTTGCTCGAGGCCGCGCGCGATGCCGGCACCCGGCGCTTCGTCCTCGGCTCCAGCAGCTCGGTCTACGGCGCCCACGCCCAGGCCCCGTTCCGGGAGACTGCACGCATCGACTCTCCGGAGAGCCCGTACGCCGCGAGCAAGGTCGCTAGCGAGGTGCTGGCCCGGACGTTCCACAACCTGTACGGCATCGAAGTCGCGGCGCTGCGCTTCTTCACCGTGTATGGGCCGCGGCAGCGGCCGGACCTCGCCATCCACAAGTTCTCGCGGCGCATGCTCGCCGGCCAGCCGCTTCCGTTCTACGGCGACGGCTCCACGCGCCGCGACTACACCTGGGTGGACGACATCATCGCGGGCGTCATCGCGGCTTGCGACGTTCCCCTCCGCTTCGACGTCCTGAACCTCGGAGGCGCGCGCGCGACTTCTCTCGCCGAGCTGGTGACCCTGCTCGAGGAGGCGCTCGGCGTCCGGGCGATTCTCGATCGGCAACCCGCGCAGCCGGGCGACGTCCCGCTCACCAGCGCGGACGTGACGCACGCGGGGCAAGTGCTCGGGTACCGGCCACGAACGCCCATCCACGCTGGCCTGCGAAAGTTCGCGGAGTGGATCCGGGGTGAGGGGCGCGACTGGGTCTAGAGCGAGATGCGCTCCAGGTCCAGGAGGCTGGAGCTATCGCGCCTGCTGTTGCACCAGAGGTCCGAGCGTCGGCGGCTCGTCGTCAGGAAAGGGCATCTCTCCCGGCAGCAGCCGGTAGACCTTCACCACCTCGCGCCCGCCGATCTGCTCTACGTGCCAAGGCGTCCGCCGGGACAGGTTTGCAACGGCGTCCTCGTTGACGAAGTAGAGCCGCCCGACCTGCACCACCACGTAGCAGACCCGGCCGGAATGGCACGCCCGGCCGCGGCGCACCAGGGAGAGCTGGAGGTCCCGCCGGCCCGCCGCGTGGACGTAGAGCTGGGCCGGCCACTCGATCTCCGTCGACAACTCTGCTCCATGCTCGGCGTGGTCAGCGACGTAATCCACCGCCTCGCGGAACCCGGCGTCGAAATAATCGCAGTGGGGGAAGTACCACTGCACGCGGCCGTCGCCGCCGCCGAGCGGGGAGATGTACGTGCGGTAATGCGGCGCGTGCGCGATGGCCGCCAGCGCCTCGCTCCCGGGAAGGAGCAGGACGGCTGCTGCCGCCGCCACCCAGCGTGGCACGGGGAGCCGGAGACGCTCGATGAGAGCGGCGGCCGCGGCGCCGGCGAAGATGAGGAAGGCCGGCAGCACGCTGATGAAGAAGCGCCCCCACTTCGATCCGGAGACCGAGTGCACGAGGAACCAGATCGCCACCCAGGACAACATGAGCTTGTGCGCCGGCCTGCGCTGGACGAGCGCGAAACCGAGGCCCACGAGCGCGCAGAGGAACGTCGCGGGCGCGAGCTTCACCGCCGTGAACACCGCGTAGAACCAGGGCGGGGTGCCGCCGAGGGTGTACTCGAGCAGGTTGTGGTAGATGCGCCCCATGAAGAAGAGCGACCCGTGCACGGTCTGCTGCCCGGTGGTGTAGGTCTTCGCGTACTCCCAGGTGCTGGGGAGGAACGGCGACCAGTTCAGGCACACCCAGAAGGCGACAGCGACCGCGATCAGCTGCAGCCAGCGCCGCGGCGGCACGCGCCAGCGGCTCTCGCGCCGCACCCAGAGATAGAACACGACGGGGATCGGCGTGAGGAAGAAGAAGTACTTGGAAGCCAGCATACCGGCGAGCGACGCCGCGCTGGACAGCTCCCACCGCCGCGGATCGCGCCCGTCGTCCGCCGCCGCCTTGGCTTCCGCCATGCACCAGAGCAGCAGCATGAGGAAGAGGCCGAGCAGCGTGTCTTCCTTCGCCACCCGCTGGTACCCGATCAGGGTCACCGAGCATGCGGTCAGCGCGGCCGCGATCAGCGCGGCCATGCGCCCGAACAGCCGGCGCGCGAGCAGCGCGACCACCAGCACGGAGGCGCCACCCGCGAGCGCATTCGGCAGCCGCGTCATGGTCTCCGCTGCCCAGCCGAAGTGCGATCCAATGCCGATCGACGCGGCGATCAGCCATTTCATCAGCATCGGGTGCTCGACGTCGTCGCCGGAGAAGATGCCCTGCAAGTACCGGTTCGCCGCCAGCCACTTGTGGACTTCGTCGTCGGCGAAACCTTCTGCGGAGAGACCGCGCAGGCGCAGCCAGAGCCCGATGGCGACCAGCGCGGCGAGCGCGACCGCGGCCGCCCGCTCCCAACGCACGGTGCGGCCGCGGAGATGCTCGGGGATATCGTCCATCGCGCGCAGCCTCCTACCTGCGAATCGTCGTATCTGCCAAGGACTGGCGCATTTCACACCACCCGGTAAGCTGCGCCCTCAGCGTGCTCCGCACCTCGCTCAACCTGGCGGCGCTCTGCGTGCTGCTCATCTGCGCAGGGACCGCCGCCCAGGAAACGCGGCCACTGCAGACGATTCCCATCGACGTGCATTCGTTCCGGGTCCTGGAGAACTACTCGGGGCCGGTGAGCTACTACAAGCTCGTCGAGGATCCTGCGCAGCCGTTCATTCGCGCGGTCTACCGGCCGCCCCTCGAGACCGTGACGCTCGGCGCCGAGGTCCCCGACAACCTGCGCCAGCGCACCCGGCGCGTGCGATGGAAGTGGCGCGCGCAGGTCCTCCCGAAGGGTGGGAACGAGTGCAAGGGGGGGTTTGGGGATTCCGCGGCGGTCGTCTACGTGTCCTGGAAGCGCGGGCTCAAGTGGTACTCGATCAAGTACGTCTGGAGCACCGAGGCCGAGAAGGGCCGCGTCTGCGACCAGAAGCGGAACCTGTTCGTCGTCCAGGACACTGTCATCCTCGAGACCGGCGGGCCCGTCGGGCAGTGGCGCGAGGAGGAGGTCGACCCCTCTGCCGAGTTCCGGGCGCATTTCGAGGGCGGAAACCCGAACGCCGACGTGCCCGACCTGGTGGGCCTCGGGATCATGAGCGATGGCGATCAGACCAACTCGATCTCCGCGGCCGACTACACGGGCTTCGAGCTCCGCTACTAGCGGACCCACGCGAGCAGGTGTCATCCGGGGTCGGGCTCCGGCGCGACGGGCAGCTCCGGGCGGCGGAAGCTGAACAGGCTCTGCTTGCCGAACAGCGTCTCGCCCTCGAGCACCAGCACGAGGACGCCGCCGACGAAACCCGGCACGACCTGCGTCAGATGGTAGAGGAAGATGAAGGCCAGCGCGGCCTCCTTGGGAATTCCGAAAGCGATGAGCGCCAGCGTGCCACCGGCTTCGAACGATCCGGCATTGCCGGGCGAAGGCACGGCCGTGGCGACGTTGAAGGCGGTGAGCGCGGCGAACGCCTGCATTGCCGAGAGGTCGAGGCCGAGCGCATGGCCCGCTATCGCGATCACGAAGGTCTCCCAGAGCCAAGGCAGCGGGGCGATCACGGTTTCCACCAGCAGCAAGCGCTTCCAGTGGTTGGCTGCGAATCCGTCGCGCAGATTCGTCAACCAGCGCGGGCCGCGCCGGACCAGACCGCTTCCCATCAACGCCAGCAGGATCCCGACGCCGACGACGATGCTTCCGATCAGGAGCAAAGCGCGGAACAGCCATGCCGGCGGCGATCCGAAAAGACAGACTATCGGGAACGCGGCCACCCACCCCCACTTGTCGCTCCAGAAATCGACGATCTCGGTGCCCAGCAGCTTGGCCCGGGAGATGCCGGTGCGTTTGCCCAGGTACTGCACGCGCAGCAGGTCGCCTCCGCGCGCGGGCAGCAGCACGTTGAAGAAGAAACCGACCATGAGGGCGCGCAATGCCTGCCCGTAATTCAGGTCGAGAACGGGGCGCGTCACCACCCACCAGCGCAGCGCCTGCAGCGCCATCAGCACCAGGCCGCCGACCGCCGCGATGAACAGCGGCTCCTCGGCCACGCCGTGCAGCGACGCGACCAGCTCCCTCTGCGAGATTCCCAGATAGAGGATCACGGCTGCGGCGGCGAAGACGCCCGCGAACAGACCGCCGACGGTGCGGACCCAGAGCCGATCCGTCACAGAAGTCCCGCCAGCTCGCCCAGGCGGCGCAACGTGATCGGTGCCTGCGGCTCGGAGCGGCAGGCATCGAAGCAAGCCCCGCAGTTCGGTCCGGCATAGGCGCCGGGGAGGAATTCGGAGTAGTGCGCGACCGGCTGCAACTCGGCGCAGGGCTGCACCATGCCCTTGGGCGTCACGTGGATCATGATCTTGCCGGCCTGGCATCCGTCGATGCGGCGCTTCTCGTAGAATTCGGGGAGCGTCTGGAAGAAGTAGTCGGAGGTCATCACGTTCCCGAGCTCTCGCTTGAGCTCGATCAAACGCCGGCAGACGGCCTTGAACTCGGACATCTTGTCCTTCGAAACCATGTGTGACTGGTTGCCGTTCTTCAGATCGTTGTACCCGGAGAACGCGATGTTGATTCCCCACTTGTGCGCAAGACGCACGAGCGGCTCCGCGTCGTTCATGTTGTCGACCATCAGCATGGAGGCGAAGGTGAAGCAGTTGTACCCCTCGGCCACCATCTTCGGGATGGTCTGCTCCAGGCGCTCGAAGAGACCGGGAATGCCGCGCTCCCTGTCCTGACGGGCGTCGGGGTAGTTCATGGAGATGTTGATCTGGTTGACGCCGGCGGAGACGAGCTCCTCGATCTTCGATCCGGTGAGAAAGCCGCCGTGGGTGAGGACGGTGATGTAGCGGAACCCCGGAAGCTCCTTGATCTGACGGACCAGCGGGACCAGGTCGCGGCGAAGCATCGGCTCGCCGCCGGTGAAGACCACCACCAGCGGATCGAAGCGGCGGACCACGTCGGTGAAGTCCGTCATCTCGTCGCGATCGCTGATCTTCCAGTAGTCGCAGAAATCGCACCGCGCATTGCAGCGCTTGGTGACTTCGATGGAAACCGTGAGCGGGCGCTTGTTGAAGGTGACGTCGAGGAACTTGCCCGCTGCGCGGAGCTTCTCCAGCGGGCTCAAGGCTATCTTCATTCCGTACCCCTGAAAGCGCGCACCGTTAGCATCTGGCAATCCTTCTGGCAACGTTGACGCGTTGCGCGGTGAGGCCCGAGCGGAGACTGCCCTCATCCGCGTCCGGACACAAAAAAATCGAGCAGGACGCGCGCGGCGGAGCGCCAAGACATAGGGTGGGTCGGTCCCTGTGCGATGCTCTGCAGACGTCGCAGTTGCTCGGCGGGCAGCCGTTTCTCGCGCCACCGTTTTTCGGACAGCTCGGCAGAGAGCTCGCGCAGCAGGATTTCCTCGCCCCGGACCGCGGCCCTCGCCTCGGCCGCGGCGCAGAGCCGATCCACGGCTTCTGGCCGGTCCTCGAAGATCGATTGCAGCCTCGATGCGAACGGCCCGCTCGCGGGCCGCGCCTGCGGCGGAGGCGGCAGCTCCGATGAGGGGAGCGCCGGGCTCTGCCACTCGAAGTCGTCGTCGTTCCACCGATCCTTCCGCGGAACCCGCTTGCCCCGTGCATCGAACCGCAGATCGTCCGGTTCGCGCGCAGGCAGCCCGGGAATCGGCAGCGTGCGTCGAGGAAGGTCTTCGTCCTTGGTTTCGATTCTTGGTCGCCGCGGTCCGGCCGCTGCGGAAGCCGGCGGGCGCGCTGGCACCGGTTCCATCGGCTTGGGCGCGGGACCGGCCGGGACTTCCACCACCGCCCCGATCGGCTTGCGGAACGGGGAGCGCCGGATCGGTGGCGCCAGGGTCTTCGCCGCCGGTCTCTTCAGGGTCGAAGGATCTGCCGCCGCGTCCTTCGGCTCGACCGCCGAAGTCTGCTGCTCCGCTTCGCGGATCATCGGCGCGAACGCGCTCGGAAGATTGGGCGGCCAGGAGGGCGCGAGCCCCATCCGCTTCGCTGCGGCGGGCGCACGGCGGTGGCCAGCGCAAGTCTGTTCCAGCAGGCGCTTCCAGCCGATCTTGTGGCCTTCCGGCAGCTCCGCGATCCCGAGCGCGAATCGGGCGGCAGCGGCGCCGGCGTGCAGCTCGTGCGCGCCCGCCAGCAACTCCTCGATCCGGGCCTGTCCGACGGCGGATGCTCCGGCATGGACGGCGCGCGCGAACGCGCCCGCCGCGAGCGTGATCTGCGCCGGGTCGCCCTCGAGCTGCAGCGCCGGGGGGAGACCCGATTCGACCAGCCTGCGCGCCGCGCTCCCCAGGCGCGGGTCGGTGACCAGATCGCCAGCCCCGATGAACAGGTGGGCGACGAACGGGGGCTCGATGCCGGCCTCGAGCAGGCATCGCGCGGCCGCGAGGCGCGCGCCTTTCGGGACTCGCAGATCGCAGGCCACCTCCAGCAGCACGGCGCCCGCCTCGCCGTGCTCGGCGAGCTCCTTCTGCTCGCCGGGCGGTGCGGAGAGCGAATTCGCGAGCGCCGCCAGCGCGCCGGTCTCGCGGTGACGCAGCTCGCGTAGGTAGTCGTCGAGGCTCTTCCAGTCGCCAGCCCGGTCCTGCCGGAGCGTCGCGAGGATGGCCACTACCGCCTTCGCCCCATCGTCGCCAGCGTCCCTCGCGAAAACGCCCAGAGATGCAGGAGGAAGGCGACACCCCACCCGACGGCCACCCACTGCACCCAGAATCGATCCGGGGAGAAACGCCGGTTCAGGGCTGCGCAGACCAGCAGGCCCGAGATCATCACCAGCGCGTGGATGGTGAGCAGCGTACGATGGTGCTCGCGGACCAGGAACCCCTTGCCGGGCATGGAGAGCTTCTTACCGCGAAAAACGAGATGACGGTGTGCCCTCGGGTGAGTTGGTCGGCCCCGGCGTGGAACAAGAAGACGGCGAGCAGCGCCCATGCTCCGCGGCTCCCTCGCAGGTGAGGACGCAGCCGATCGAGCAGCGCCAGCGCGGCCGCACACTCGAGGCTGAATGGCAAGTAGCCGAGGTAACCGGGCAGCGGCATCTCGAACAGCTTGGGCCGCTCGAAGAACGGAATGGTGTAGATCCATCCGCGCGCGCAACGCCAGTTCAGCCCTTCCCAGAGGAGGCCGAGCGGCGGGCCGAGTGCCATGATGCGCAAGGGAACGCGCACACCCGCGAGCGCTTCGGACAACGGCCAGAGGAAGATCCAGGCGAACGGGAATGCGTATCGCGGAAACGCGAGCGCGGCGAGCAGCATCGCGAATGCGGCCGCGATCCTCCACCTCCGACCTGCCCGTAGCGGGTCCGGCCGCGCCTCGGGAACGTGCGCGAGACCAAGCCGCACCGCCGGCAGCACGGTGGCGAACGAGATCGCCGCAAACGCACCGCCCACCCATGGATCCGGCGAAACGCCGACGTACCACCAGTTCCGCAGGCGCAGGTCGAGAAGCTCGAACAGATCCCAGAAGACGACGCTCGCCGCACCGGTGGCGATCCAGTCCGCCGGCGTAGCCAGCGGCGTCGCGCCGCGTCTCCAGCGGGCAAGGCCGTCGAGCGCCAGGAGCACGCCCGTCCATGCGAGCGGAAAGCGGAGCAGGTCGACGGCTGCGCTGAAGTGCGATGCGGCGAGGATGGCGGCGATCACACCCAGGCCGCAGAGGAACTCGATCACGCGCCGACCCTACACGAAGCGAGAGCGCCGGGTCCCTGAAAGGACCCGGCGCCCGCAATCGCAGCCCGCACCCGGAGAGCGAGCCGCGCCCCGCAACTACTTCGGTGTCGTCGTCTGGTCGCCAGAGTTCGCCTTGCCCTGCTCGGTGGTGCCGCTCGACGTGCTGCTGCCCTTCGAGTGCCTCCTGGCGCGCCCCATCACTTCGATCTTGTCGGCCCGATTCGAAGCCGGGTCGAAGCTGGCGCGGACCTGGGTGCCTTCCCGGATCGCCGAGATGCCGGCGGCCACGGGCTGTCCGCGGCGGAGCACCTGCGTCTGCGAGTCCACCGTCAGCGTCACGCCGCCGGCCGACTGGTCGAGGGTGATGCTGTTCTGGTCGACGCGGGCGACCGAGCCGGTCACGGTTCGGAGGTTGCCCTGATCCGAAGAGGTGCCAGTCGTGCTGCCGGGGCCGGTGCTGCCGTACGCGCCCGAGCTCTGGCTGCCGCTCTCGCCGCTCTGGCCGTAGGTCGGGCCGGTCTGCGAGGTCGAGCCCGGGGTGCTGCTCTGGCCGGGCGCATTCGTCGCGGTCTGGCTGGACGCAGCGCTGGTATCCGCGCTCGGACCGCTGGTGACGCCGCTCTGGCTCGAACCCGACTGGTCAGAAGTCGAGGCGGTTCCTGTGCCCGTCGCTCCGGTGTTGCTGGCCTGCGACGAGTCGCTGCTGGGCGTGCCGTACGCCGAGCTGGTGGCGCCCTGGTCCGACGCCGTTGCCGCTCCGCTCGACGGCTGGTTGCTCATGGACCCGCTCGTCGAACCCTGCGCGTTCGTATCGGTTCCGGTGTTGTTGTTCGCGCTGCTGGCCGTCGAAGTAGTCGCGGTGCCCTGCGCATTCGCCTGCGTCCCGGCAGTCGAGCCGGTCGTTTCGACCGTTCCGGACTTGCCTTCGTTCGACGACGTGCGTGTGCTCTTGCTGCTGCTGCTGCAGCCGAAGACCAGCGCGGCCACGAGCGCGAGACCATATGCGTACTTCATCTCATTCCTCCTCAAGGGATTTTTCGCGGCGCTTTCTCTGGGGACGCCGCATGAAGCGCCGGGAAATCCCCGGCTGCTTCGCAGAGGTAGGCATCGCGCCGCCGCCACGGAAGCTTCTTGGCCGCCCGGCTGGTCCCGCAGTGGACGTGCTAGAAGGCGCTGTGCTCGCACGTTGTCCGAGCTGCCGCAATACGTTCAGCACGGACCGACCGGGACGCCAGGATTGTCCCGTCTGCGGTAAACCGCTGGTCGTCCCCGAGCCACCCGCAGCGCCGCCGACGCCCGGCGATCTCGCGCCCGAGCCAGCAGGGACCCCCTGGGAGCGGCGCGCCGAGTTGGGGTTCTTCACAGCATGGATGCAGACGCTGCAGCAAGCGCTCCTCGAACCCGGAAAGCTGTTTGCCTCGGCCCGGCTCGACAGAGGCGCCGCCCAGCTGGGATTCGCGGTGCTCAATACGTCCGTGTTCTGGGCGCTGGGACAGCTCCTGGAGCGCCCCTTGCTGATGGGACAACGCGATCAGCTGCGGCGCATCCTCGAGGGGATGTCGGGCAATCCCGACGTGGCCCCGGTGGTGCAGCGCCTGCTCGAGGCGCAACTGCAGGCCGGTTCGCCTTCATGGGTCGTCGCGCTCGCGCTGCTCACGCCGGTGTTCACGTTCCTGCTGCTCTACGTCAACGCCGCGCTGACGCACGGCATCGCCGTCATCCTCGGACAGGCAAAGCGCGGATTCCCTGCCACCTTCGCGGCGTGCGCCTACGCTTGCGCTCCGCTCGCACTGCTCGCCGTTCCGGCGTGCGGATCGATCGTGGGCCTGATCTGGCTCGTCGCGCTCACCGCGGTTGGGATGAAGGTCACCCATCGCATCTCCACGACTGGCGCCGCGGCGTCCGTGCTGGCGCCGTACTTCGTGCTCTGCTGCCTGATGCTCGCCGCGTTCGGGACCCTGACGCTGGCCCTGCGCCGTGCGGTGGGGCAGCCGTGATCGCCCGGGCCGGTCGCCCGTCGGCTCATGCGCTGGCGTTCGCCGGCGTCGCGATCCTGCTGCTCGCGGCCGCCGCCGTCCTGCCCCTCGACGCCCCACCTCTCGCTCTGTTCGCATGTCCGTTCCGAGCCGCGACGGGATTGCCGTGTCCTGGCTGCGGCGCCACCCGCGCTTTCCACTACGCCGTCCGCGGGCGCTTCTGCGAGGCGCTCAGCTTCAGTCCGCTTGCGACCCTGGTCGCCGCCGCGTGCGGCGCGCATGCGGTCTGGACCGTCTTGCGTCTCGCCGGTCTTCCTTTCGCTCCCCGATTGGAGAACACGCCGCGCGCGCGTTGGGTGGCCGCGATCGCTCTACTGGCCAACTGGATCTTCGTCTCCGTGCAGGGGCGCCTGTGAGCTGGCTTTGGATCATCGGCGCCTACCTGTGCGGCTCGATCCCCTTCGGGCTGCTGATCGCAAAGGCAGTCACCGGCGCGGACGTGCGGGCAGTGGGTTCGGGAAACATCGGCGCTACCAACGTGGCGCGCGCCGCCGGCAGACCTGCCGCGATTGCCACCCTCGTCCTCGACGCGCTCAAGGGCGCGGTGCCGGTGCTCTTCGCCGCGCGCACGCCCCAGGCTCCGCCGATGCTCGCTTCCGCGTGTGCGTTCGCCGCGGTCCTCGGTCACTGCTTTCCGGTGTGGTTGCGGCTGCGCGGCGGGAAAGGGGTGGCCACCGGATTCGGCGTGGCACTCGCGGTCGCTCCCTGGGCAGCGGCCGCGGGCGCGGTCACCTGGCTCGTGGCCTACAAGCTCCTGCGGATCTCCAGCGTGGGGTCGCTGGCGGGAGTCGCGGTGGCGCTCGGCGTCGCCTCGCTGACCGCCGACCGCTACGCCGTCTACGGCCTGCTCGGCATCGCGCTCCTCATCATCCTCCGCCATCGCCCGAACATCCGCCGCCTCCTCGCCCGGCAGGAAGGCCAGACGCCGCCGCCGAAGGGGACTTGACGGCGCAGCCGTTCGCTGCTCCGGCGGTTGCGGAGACAGCCTTGAGCGCGAGCCCCCGCACGCACGTCCCTTGTGGGCAGCGTCGCACGGGGCCACCGTGCCCTCGGCGAACTCGGAGGAGAGCAGATGGCTACCTACGATCGTACGCAGGGCACGACCAGCGCTCCGAGCGAGGCCGACTCTCGCCTTGACCGTCCCCTGCGTCTGGACTGGAGCGCGCTCTTTGGCGGCACGCTGATCGAGCCCGCTCACGGCGACCGAGGTTCGCAGGGACGAGACGACGATCCTGCCCCCGACGCATTGAGGCGCGGATCAGCCGATCTCCTCGTTGAATCCCTTCTCGAACAGATCCGCAATCGCATCCGCGCATTGCTGGGCCTGCTCGCCCTCGGCTCGCACGGTGACGCTGGTCCCCATGGGCGCCGCCAGCATCAGCACGCCCATGATGCTCTTGCCGTTGACCGGCTGACCGTCCTTCACCAGCGTGACGTCGCAAGGAAACCGGTTGGCGGTCTGCACGATCAGCGCAGCAGGGCGCGCGTGCACGCCCAGCTTGTTGCGCACCGTGCAAGTCTTCTCGATCGCCTCGTCCGCCATTGTCTCGCTCTGAGTATTAGAGAAATCGCGCTCCCACGACCAGCCCGACTCCCAGCGCGATGTACACGGCCCGCGTCGCCCCCAGGCGCGGCACCGTCGCCCAGGCGAGCACGATCATCGAGGCCACCATCACCGCCTCGAACGGCCGGCCCGGAAGGCCCGCGTGCAACACTCCCCGTGCCGCCACGGCGCCAGCCAGGGCGGCGCCGCACGCCTTCAGGAACGGCGTCCCGCTCGACATGTGCGCGCGCGCGACGGCATCCACGACGCCCTCGGCACGCAGATAGCCCGTGGCGAACAACCAGAGCCGCACCGGCAGGTGGACGGCGTTGTAGAGCACGAGGAACACGAGCACGCAGCCCATGCCCAGGAAAGGCTGCGTCGCGGCGGCGGCCAGAGCCGCCACGGGACGCAGCGCAAGCCAGAAGAATCCGTCGCCGAGAGCGGCGAAGGGTGGCCCGAGCGCGCTCTTGAAGCTCGAGACGATCTGCGGCGGCGCCTCTCCGTTTGCGACGCGCTCCTCGAGCCTCACCGCTCCGCCGAGGATCGCCGCCGCCAGGTAGGGATGGCAGTTGAAGAACTCGAGGTGGCGTGCAACGGCCTTGGCGCGCTCCACCGGATCCGGATACAGCTCCGCGAGCGCCGGCGTGATGGCGTCGGCAAATCCGAGGTTCTGCATCCCGCGCGGATTCCATGCTGCCTGGAGGAACATGGAGCGCAGGAAGACGCGCCCGAGCGCAGCCACCGATACGCGCCGCCCCGGCCGGGTGAGCACGGCGGCGGGGATCACCGCAAGCCCCGGAAGGCGAGGGTGATGGCGACCACCGTCACCGCGCAGATCGCGGCCAAGGCCGGCGCGCGGGGATCGCGGATGGCCCGCACCGCGCACGCGGCAGCCACGGCCCAGACGACGTGCCAGGATCCTTCCAGCGCGGCGAGGGCGAGGGCGCCGCACTTCAGGCGCGCCAGGGCGACGAGCGGCGAGGCGAGCACTCCGAGCGCGCAGATGCCGGCCGCGGCCCCGAAGGGCAACAGGAGCCCGCGCAGGTTGACCTGCGCAGCGCATGGATCGCCGCGCGCGGCCCTCGAGAGCGCCTCCTCCATGAGCTGCGTGTTCCGCTCCTCCGATGCGCGGTCCAGCCTCCTGCCGAAGAGAGCCAGGGGGAGGAGCAAGGCGAGCCCGAGCGCGGCGAGCGGCCCGTCGACGCCGGTGCGGGTCGCGAGTCCGGCCGGCACCACCATCGACGTCAGCGCTCCGGCGAGGAGCGACTCGTTGTCCGGCAGGCTCCCACCCAGGTTGACGCCGCCGAGGAACAGCAGCTCGAGCGGGATCCCGAGGACCAGTCCCCCCTGCGCGTCTCCCAGGGCCCAGCCGAGGAGCGGAGCGAGCACGATGGGTCGCGAGAGCATCAGCTGGAACGCTCCCTTTCGCTCGATGGCGGAGAGACCGCCGATGAGCGCGGCGATGGCCATGAGAAGGAACAGGTGCGGCGCGCCGCCGGCCGGGAGCGGTAGCATCGCCCTTCTTTACACCCGCTCAGGCCGTGGCGAAGCGCGCTTTCAACTGCGGCAGCTGCAGCGGCGCCTCGGTGGGCACCGCACGCACCTCGACCTTCGTTCCCGATTGCGCGAGGCGGTCCAGCGCGGAGAGCTCGCCCGCATCGAGGAATACGGACTGGGAGACCTGCTTGCGGCCCGCGGCGAAGTGGACATTGCCCAGGTTGAGCTGCGGAATCGGCACCCCGGAATCGTGCAGGGCGACCGCATCGCGAACGTCGCGCAACAGCACCAGCGTGCGGGCCCCCTGCGGTCCCCTTCCCCCTGGCCGCAGCATCTCGGCCGCCGCCTGCAGCCGGACCACCTCGAACTTGACGCCGGGCGGAATCGCGAGCGTCATCGCCGAGCGCGCGAGCACGTTGCCGGCGGCTTCGTCGTCCGCCACCAGGATCGCGTTGGCATCGAGGGCCGGAAGCCAGGCCTCGAGCACCTGGCCGTGCACGAGGCGGTTGTCCACGCGAACCAGGGCGACGCCAACCGGCGTCTTGCTCAACCCATCCTCCGCAACGACTCGCTCACGTGACCGATGGAGCGCTGGCCCGCCTCGGCGAGATCGTGCGCGACCTGCCCGATCGGCTTCCCGCTGGCGCGCAGGCCGGAGAGCTTCAGAAGCATCGGGAGGTTGATCCCGGTGACGACCTCCACCTTCCGTTCCGTGAGGAAGGAGACGCAGAGATTGGTGGGAGAGCCGCCTAGCAGATCGGTGAGAAGCAGCACGCCATCTCCCTGGTCGACCCGTTGGATGGCGGCCTTCAGGATTGCTCGCATGTCCGGCGCCGCGGCGACCACGCTCACCGGGACCACCTGGTCCAGGTGGCCCACGACCGTCTCGGCGGTGCGGATCATCTCCTCCGCCAGCTTCCCGTGCGTCGCGACGACCACGCCGATCATGGGCGCAATTTAACGCAGACGGACGCCGGGCGCAGGAAAGCAGCCGGATCCTCAATCAAACAGGGCCAGATCAGCTCTTGGAGACCTTGAGCTGGATCTTGGGCGACTCGACCGCCTCGGGCGGCTCCCCCCGGGCGGGCGCGCTGTGGACGCCCGGCGCGGCAGCCCGATACAGGGCCACCGTGAGCAGCAGGATGGGAACGTCCGTCACCAGCAACGCCATCAGCGCGCGGGAGCGCCCCGCGCCGACCAGGTGCACGGCCGCGAGAGCGCTCGAGATCAGATTCGCTACCACCACGGGGAGGATCGCATGCCGACGCTCCCTGGGGCGCGCCGCGGTGACCAGGCACGCCGTACCGGCCGCGGCCATCATCCCCACTGCGAGCACGTTCCAGAAGGCGGCCTCCGGGCCGAGGGGCGGCAGCGCAGTGGGTTCGAGCGCCGCGATGCGGTAGGTCAGCTCAGGAGAGGCGGCGAAGCAGAGCGCGCCGGCGAAGTAGACGACGGCGAACAGGCGGCAAAACGTTGCGAGCCTGCTCTCTTCCGGCGTCAACGAGGGCTGCGGCACGCGCCGCTTCTACCACAGCGATGCGCACCCCATCATCCGGAATGCTTACGCGGACGGGCGGCGGTGCCGCTGCAGGATGCGTCCGAAGTCCCGCGTGTACGCCCGGGCGACGACGAGCGACAGCCTCAGGTTCTCACCCCCGCCCCTCAACTCGACGGATTGCAACTCGCCGTACGTGACACCCATGCGGCCGGAGTGGGCGAACCCGTCGTCGATCGAGAGCCGATACCCGACGCAGAGGTTGTCGCCGTCCGGAGAAGGATCGAGGTCGAGCGACATGGCCAGCGGCTCGCGGTGCCGCCCGACGTCCTGCGACAGGCTGAGGTGGACGGGGCGCCCCTCCTCGCCGATGAGCATGGGGCTCGCGAGCAGATCGCCCGCGCCGTTGCGGACCTCGATGGAGTAGAGCACGGCATCGGAGCGAGGCTCTTCCGGCCGCAGTTGGCCGAACGTCATCTCGGCGCCCAGGAGCCCGAACGCGAGCCCCGCCAGAGCGGACAAGATCCGCGCAAGTGCGGGACGCCGGCGCTGCATCGGGTTCCTCCTCCTGAAACATCGTACTGTTTCAGTCCAGGGGCGCAAGGTCAAGATTCCGGCGCGTGCGCTGTGTCACACAGACCGCAGGGGTCCGATTTCGCTGCGTTTAAGCCGCTCCCGCACCTCAGGTGCGGGATTGGGGCCACGTTTCAGGCTGTACCCGCTATGAGGTGTGTTCCAGCGTCGGCGACCCTCAGTAGATGTTCGTCGTTCGCCGCGCCCCCGTGTAGTCGAGCCAGACGGTCTTGAGGTGCGTGAAGAAGTTCGCACCCTCCTCCGCCATCTCCTTCTCGCCGACGCCGGTCGCCTTGATCCCGCCGAAGGGAAGCTGCGCCTCGCCGCCCACCGTCGGCTGGTTGACGTGCAGCATCCCCACCTCTGCTTTCTCCACGAAGCGCATCGCCTGGAAGTAGTCGCGGGTATAGATCGACGCCGTCAGGCCGAAGGCCACGTCGTTGGCGATGCGCACCGCCTCTTCTGCGTCGCGCGCGTGCTGGATCGCGAGCACCGGGCCGAACACCTCTTCGGTCGCGAGCTTCGTGCCCGGCAGCACTTGGTCGAAGATGGTGGGCGCGAGGAAGAATCCGTGCTCGTGCTCCGCGGAGGAGAGCCGCTCGCCGCCGCAGAGCAGCCTCGCCCCTTCGCTCCTCGCCTGGGCGATGGCCTCCAGGTCCGTCCGGAGCTGTCCCGCGTCCACCGCCGGGCCCATCTCCACACCCTGTTGCATGCCGTCTCCGACCCGCAGCTTGCGCGCGCGCTCGACCAGCGCTTCCGTCAGCCTGGGCGCGATGGTGGGCGTGGTGACGGCACGCGATGTCGCGGTGCACCGCTGGCCGGTGCTGCCGAAGGCGCCCTGCACGATCCCTTCGACCGCCAGGTCGACGTCGGCGTCGTCGAGGACGATCACCGGGTTCTTGCCTCCCATCTCCAGCGTGACCTTCACGCCACGAGCGGCGACGCGCTGGTAGAGCCGAAGCCCGATCTCGTTGGATCCGGTGAAGCTGACGGCCCGGATCCGCGGGTCGTCCGCGAGCACGTCGCCGATGGCGCCGCCCGGCCCGGTGACCACGTTCAGCACGCCCGGCGGGAGCCCGGCCTCGGCGAAGGCTTCGGCGATCAGGTGCGCGCAGACCGGCGTCAGCGAGGCCGGCTTGAGAACGACGGTGCATCCGGCGACCAGCGCCGGCGCCGTCTTCCACATCGGGATGGCGAAGGGGAAGTTCCAGGGCGTGATCAGCGCGACCGGTCCGACCGGCTCGCGCAAGGTGAAGCAGAGAGTGCTCCGCATCTCGGAGGGCAACGTCTTGCCGTGCTGCCGGAAACCCTCTCCTGCATAGAACTCGAGGATGTTGAGCCCGCGCAGGACCTCGCCCCGCGCCTCTCGCAAGATCTTGCCCTCTTCCCGGCAGAGCGCCTCGGCGACGAGATCCACTTGCTCCAGGAGGATGGCATACGCCCGGGCGAGGATCCGGCCCCGCTCGGGCCCAGGCGTCGACGACCATCCTGCAAACGCCTTTGCGGCGGCGTCGACCGCAGCCCTCGCGTCCGCCGCGCCGCTCTTCGGGAACTCGCCAAGTCCCTCGCGCGTGTCGGCGGGATTCACACACGCGTCGTACTTGTCGGTGGAGGGAGGCACCCACGCGCCGCCGATCCAGTTCTTTCGCCGCACTTCGCCTGCCGGGATGCGCATGGAGCACCCTCTACGCCTGCCGGGAAGAGGACTCAATGCCCGCCCGAAGCGAGCGTCCAGCCGGGCGCCGAGAGGAAGATTTTACTTCGACGCGGCGGCAAAAACGCGCGAAAGTGCGCGTTGCGGAGCCCGTACGCGAGTGCTAGCGTCCGCGCGCCTTTCCCTCTGACGCAAGGCCTTCATGTTCAACGGTGTCTACAAGCTCTTCTCGCGCGACCTGGCAATCGACCTCGGGACCGCGAACACGCTGATCTACATCCGCGGGATGGGCATCGTCTCGAACGAGCCCTCGGTCGTCGCCGTGCAGCAGGAGTCGCGCGGCGGCAAGAAGGTCCTCGCGGTGGGCAAGGAAGCGAAGGAGATGCTCGGCCGCACGCCTGGCAACATCGTCGCCATCCGGCCGATGAAGGACGGCGTGATCGCCGACTTCGAGATCACCGCGGCGATGCTGCGCTACTTCATCCGCGCGGCGCACAACCGGTCGACGCTGGTGAAGCCGCGCATCATCATCGGGATCCCCTCCGGCATCACCGAGGTCGAGCGGCGCGCGGTGCGCGAAGCAGCGGAGAGCGCAGGCGCGCGCGAGGTCTACTTGATCGAGCAGCCGATGGCGGCGGCCATCGGCGCCGGTCTGCCGATCACCGAGCCGTCCGGGAACATGATCGTCGACATCGGTGGCGGGACCAGCGACGTGGCGGTGATCTCGCTCGCCGGCATCGTCTACGCGAAGAGCGTGCGCGTGGGCGGCGACAAGATGGACGAGGCGATCATCCAGCACATCAAGCGCAAGTACAACCTGCTCATCGGCGAGCGGACCGCGGAGCTGATCAAGATGGGGATCGGCAACGCCTATCCGAGCGACGAAGTGCTGACCATGGACATCAAGGGGCGCGACCTGGTCGCGGGAGTGCCGCGCACGCTGACCGTCAGCTCGGACGAGATCCGCGATGCTCTCGCCGAACCGGTCAACGCCATCGTCGAGGCCGTGAAAGTGACACTGGAGCGCACGCCCCCGGAGCTGGCGGGTGACATCGCCGACCGCGGCATCGTGCTCGCCGGCGGAGGGGCGCTGCTCAAGAACCTCGATGCGCTGCTCCGCGAGGAGACGGGACTGCCGGTCTTCCTCGCCGAGGATCCCCTCTCCTCCGTGGTGATCGGCGCCGGGAAGGCGCTGGAAGAGCTCGATATCCTCCGTCAGGTCTGCTCGCCGGCATAGCCCCGGCCGCCGAAGGCGGCTTAGGGGCTACGTAGTTGCTGGCTGTTTCCGCGGAGGCGCAAACAGCCTTGTAGATCATCTTCGACTTTCCGTTACAATCCCCCGGTGCTGACGGATCTCGCGAAAGAGCGGCTCTGGGGCGTGTACGTGGGCGAGATCGCGCGGTGCCGCAAGCGCGTCGACGAGTTGCGCGGGAAGTATCCGAGCGCGACCTCGCAGGAGCTGGCGCAGAGGCTGACCGACAGCAAGAAGGCCTGGGCATCCACCGGCGGCGCGGTATCGGGCCTCTTCGGCCTCGCCCTGGTACCGGCGGACCTGATCTTCGTCACCGTGCTGCAGCTCACGCTGATCATGGAGATCGCGCTCCTGCACAAGGTGAATCTCAAGTCCGACCGCGCGCGCGACGAGGTATTCGAGGTGCTCGGGTATTCGAACGGCGCGGACACGGTGAACCTCGCCGGACGCGCGGGGCCAAAGGTAGTCGCCCGGGTGGCGGAGAAGGTGCTGACGAAGCGGGGGTTGGCGCAGATCGGACGGATCGTCCCGGTGCTCGCGTCTCCCGTGGTGGCGTACTTGAACAACCGCGATCTGCAGCGGGCCGGGGAAGCGGCGGTGCGCTTCTACGGGACCATCCGCCAGCTCCCCCGCCGGCGCGCGGCGGCTACTTCCTGAGGTTCGCGGCGAGGAACTTCAGCGTCTTGTCCCAGGCGTCCTTCGCGGCTTCGCCGTTGTAGCGGCCACCGGATGGATTGTCAGCATGGTTCACCCCGGAGAGTACACCGTCGGGTCCGGGACGCCGGCGTCGCGAAATCCCTGCGCGCGCAGCCGGCAGGAATCGCAGCGGCCGCAGGAACGGCCCCGCTCGTCCGGGTCGTAGCAGGAATGGGTCAATCCGTAGGGGACGCCGAGGCGAGCGCCGCGCTGGATGATCTGCGCCTTGGTGAGCTGCAGCAGGGGCGCGTGAACGCGGTAGCTGGCGCGGCCCTCCACGGCAGCGGCGGTCGCGACGTTGGCGAGCTTCTCGAATGCCTGGACGAATGCCGGCCGGCAGTCCGGGTACCCGGAGTAATCGATGGCGTTGACACCGAGGTAGAGGTCCTGGGCGTCGAGCGTCTCCGCGTATCCGAGCGCCAGCGCGAGCAGCACGGTGTTGCGCGCCGGCACGTACGTGATCGGGATCCCGCCGCCGATGGGCGCGTCCTTCGGGACCTCGAGATCGCCGGTGAGCGCGGAGCCGCCGATCGCGCGCAGATCCAGCGAGATCACCTTGAGCGGCGCCCCCAAGGCGCGCGCCACGCGCTCCGCGGCGGTCAGCTCGTAGTCGTGGCGCTGCCCGTAGCGCACGGCGAGCGCGTGGGGCGCGAAACCGTCCTCCCTGGCGATGGCGAGGCAGGTGCTGGAGTCGAGCCCGCCCGAGAAGAGCACCACCGCGGGGCGCATCAGAGAGACCCGGAGAGGGAGTAAGTGACAGTACAGGGAAAAGAGCAGCGGCAGCCCGGCCCCGACCCGGCGTCGGTCACGAGATCGACCAACGTCGCAGTCAGGCCGGTGATCAGCGGAAGGCCACCGTCCGGCCGGAGCGCGAAGGCGCCGCCCGAGAGCAGATATCCGTCGATGGTTTCCACGATGTTGACGTCGCAGATGCAAGCCGTCGTCTGCCCTGGCGGAACGGGATCGCCAGTGAAATGGAATCCTCCGTCGGGAAGCAGATCGCTCCTCTTCGTACCCTTCCCGGGGGAGAGGAGCTGCAGTTGCGTACCGCCGTCATTCGCAGTCGCGACGCAGAGCGTAGCGGGCTTCACGAAGGGGGGGGTGATGGCCAGCCGCACGGAAGGGCCGCCATCGGGATCGATCGCGATGCACTCGTTTCCGCCATCCTGCGCCGTGAACGTGACCGTGTAATCGCCGACGACATTCGTATTCGGCGGACACTGCCGCCCGGATTCGTCGGGGCAGGCGGCGAGCAGGAGCAAGAGCAGGAGGAGGATGGGCATCAGTTCGGGGCCGAAGCGTTGGATGCAGTGCGCGCGAGGGCGGCGGCCGCCGCCTGGGCGGCCAGCTCCAGGCGCGGTTCCAGCTCGACGGCCTCGAGCACCGCCTGGCGGTCTCGCGGATTTGCGATCAAGGCTCCCGCCACGATGTCGGCCAGATCGCCCGGATCCGCGGCGCGGCCGGCGAGCTGCGCGAGCGCCTGCGCTTCCTCGTTGCGCAGCGCCGCCGAGAGGGCGAGCACCAGGCGCTTCAGGTCATTCGCGAGCTCGCCGGCGCTGGGGGCGGGCCGCGAGGGCGACAGCGCGCGGGCACGGACGAGCCGATACGGCTCCGCCGTCGGCAGCTCCCGTTCGATGACCGCGCGCTGGACGCCGCGAAGCACGATGTTGAAGCGGCCGTCTGGCAGGCGATCGACGCGCGTCAGCACGCCGATTCCGATGGCCGGCAGCACCCGCGGCGGCCGCTCGGCGGCGGCGCGGTCGTCGGGGATGTTCGCCAGCGCGAGCACCCGAAGGCCAGCGTCGCAGTCCTGCGTCATCTTGCGGTATCGCGGCTCGAAGATGTGGAGCGGCACCAGGGCGTGCGGAAGCAGCACGGCCCCGGGCAGGGGAAAGATCGGCAACGCCGGCAACGTCCGCCGGATCGTCTCCGCGTCGTCCATGCCCGAAGCCTACACCGTTTCAGGCGGCGCGGGCGGCGGCTCGCTCGGTCTGGGTGGCGCGGACGCCGGCCTGGATGCGCATGCTGTAGAAGCTGCGCCAGACGAACACCACGGCGATGGCGAAGAAGATCGCCGCCAGCACCAGCCGGGTCCCGGTCTGCATCTCGGTCGCCAGCTCGACGGCGAGCAAGCCGAAGAGCGTGGTGAACTTGATGATGGGGTTCATCGCCACGCTGGAGGTGTCCTTGAACGGATCGCCCACGGTATCGCCCACCACGGAGGCGGCGTGGAGCGGCGTTCCCTTCGACTTCAGCTCCACCTCCACGACTTTCTTGGCGTTGTCCCAGGCTCCCCCGGCGTTCGCCATGAAGATGGCCTGATAGAGGCCGAACAGCGCGATGGAGATCAGGTACCCGATGAAGTAGTAGCTCTCCAAGCAGGCGAAGGCGAGCGTGGAGAAGAACACCACCAGGAAGATGTTCCACATGCCGCGCTGCGCGTATTGCGTGCAGATCTCCACCACCTTCTTCGAGTCCGTGATGGACGCCTTGGTGGCGCCCTCGAGCTTGATGTTCGCCTTGATGAACTCCACCGCCCGGTAGGCTCCCGTGGAGACCGCCTGGGTGGATGCGCCGGTGAACCAGTAGATCACCGCGCCGCCCGTGATCAGGCCGAGCAGGAAGGGCGCGTGCAGGATGGTGAGGTACTGCATGTTCGTCCGCAGGCCGTCGGTGAGCACCATGATGATGGAGAAGATCATGGTGGTCGCCCCCACGACCGCGGTTCCGATCAGCACGGGCTTGGCGGTGGCCTTGAACGTATTGCCCGCGCCGTCGTTCTCCTCGAGGAAGTGCTTCGCCTTGTCGAACGACAGGTCGAATCCGAAGTCGCGCTTCACTTCCGCCTCGACCCCGGGGAGCTGCTCGATGATCGAGAGCTCGTAGACGGACTGGGCGTTGTCGGTCACCGGCCCGTAGCTGTCGACGGCGATGGTCACCGGACCCATGCCGAGGAACCCGAAGGCGACGAGGCCGAAGGCGAACACCGCCGGCGCGAGCATCACCTGCGAAAGCCCCTGCGCGGAGACGAAGAAGCCGATCCCCATCAAGGAGACGATGACGATGCCCATCCAGTAGGCGCTGAAGTTCCCCGCAGTGAGCCCCGAGAGCACGTTGAGAGAGGCGCCGCCCTCGCGAGAGGCGGTGACGACTTCGCGGACGTGTGCCGACTCCACCGAGGTGAACACCTTCACCACTTCGGGAATGATGGCGCCGGCGAGCGTGCCCGCGGTGATGATCAGCGACAGCTTCCACCACATGCTGGAGTCGCCGCCCAGGTTGGGGATGAGCAGGTAGCTGACGACGAAGGTAAGCGCCACCGAGACCAGCGAGGTGAGCCACACCAGGAAGGTGAGGGGCGCCTCGAAGTTCATCCGGTCGGCATTCGCGAACCGTCCGCGCTGCACGATCTCGTTGATCAGGTAGGAGCCGACCGAGGCGACGATCATCATGATGCGCATGGCGAAGATCCAGACCAGCAGCTGCACCTGGACCAGGGGATCGCGCACGGCGAGAAGGATGAAGCTGATGAGCGCGACGCCGGTGACGCCGTACGTCTCGAACCCGTCGGCCGAGGGGCCCACCGAATCGCCGGCGTTGTCGCCGGTGCAATCGGCGATCACCCCTGGGTTGCGAGCGTCGTCCTCCTTGATGTTGAAGACGATCTTCATCAGGTCGCTGCCGATGTCGGCGATCTTGGTGAAGATCCCGCCGGCGATGCGCAACGCGGAAGCGCCGAGCGATTCGCCGATGGCGAACCCGATGAAACAGGGCCCCGCATAGTCCACCGGCACGAAGAGGAGGATGCAGAGCATCATCAAGAGCTCGATGCTGATCAGCATCGTGCCGATGGACATGCCGGCCTTGAGCGGGATGGCGTAGGTCGGAAACGGCTTGCCCCTGAGCGAGGCGAAGGCGGTGCGCGAGTTCGCGAACGTATTGACGCGGATCCCGAACCAGGCGACGCCGTAGCTGCCCCCGATTCCGAGCAGGCTGAAGACCAGGATGGTGATCACCTTGGCCGCCTCGAAATGGCGCAACCATCCGAAGTAGATCACCATGATCGCGCCGATGAACCCCTCGAGGATGAGGATGAATTTGCCCTGCGTGATCAGGTAGGTCTTGCAGGTCTCGTAGATCAGCTCGGAGACTTCGAGCATCGAACGGTGCACCGGCAGCCTCTTGAGCTGCATGAAGATCCTGCTACCGAAGATCAGTCCGAGCGCGCAGATGATGAGGCCGATCTCCAGGAGCCCGCGCCCCGACATCCCCAGGAAGCTGACGCTGCTCAGGTCGGGCAAGATGAGCTTCGCCTCATCGGCGCGTGCAGCGAATGGAAGCGCGAGGATGGCGAGAAGAGGCAGGGCGCGTCTGAAAATGTTCTGCATGGGCGCGGTACTCCACCGGATCTTCGGGGCGGCGCAAAATAGGGTGATCCGCGGGACCGTGTAAAGTCCCAAGGCGCTCCCAAAAACCTTGATCTGAAGACTTTGCGCTCGGTTACCTGCTGGCGGTGACCGTCTTCGGCGAGGCGCCTTCGCGGGAAAGCGCCGCGAAATTGATGTTCCCGAACCCGCTCTGGTTGCACGCGAACATCACCCGCTTGATCACCTTGAAGGGGATCCGCCGGTCCGCCTGCACGTTGATCAGGCCTCGGAAGGGATGGTCCGGATCCTCCACGTGGATGGTCTCGTACCGACGCTTCTCGTCGCGCAGCGCCTCCTCCAACTCCGGCACGCTCATCGCGTCGCCCTTCACCAGGTCGCCGGTATTGAGCAGCATCCTGCCGTCGAAGGTGACCGCCTCGGCGGAGACGGAGATCACGGGCGCCCGATCGAGCTGCGAGCCGTGATACGCGTCGGGCAGGCGGATGTCCTTGCTCATGTACAGGACCTCGCCGTTCGCGCTGAAGTTCATCAGCAGGAAGATGACGATGATCGTCATCACGTCGACCAGCGAAGTGAGGGTGAGCGCCGCATACACCCCGCGCTTGCCGCGGATGAACTTCTTTCCCAGCACCTTGCTGCGCGCGATCCGCTCGCAGGGCCGGATGCCTGGCGTGACGATGGCCATTGCCGTCCCCTCAGTTCGCCGGCGCAACGGTCACGTTGCGCAGCTGCTCGCCCATCGCCGTGTCCACCGTCTCCACCAGATCCGCGTACGCCACCGTGTCCTCCGGCTGGACCGTGATCGCGCTCTGGTCGGGAAGGCTCGTTTTCAGCGTCTTCAGCTTCTCGGCGAGCGTGCGGCGGTCGAACCCTCCGTTCAGCTTCGGGATGTCGAGGCTCGCCCCCGCCATCATCAGCTGATAACCCTTGTCGTTGAGCAGGAGCCGCACCTCGATGGTGCTCTCCTGCTTGGGCTGCGGCTCCGGCGGCCCCCCGCTGCTCGCCACCTGGAGCCCGGCGATCTGCGTCCACACTGCCGTGATCAGAAGGAAGCTGATGCAGCAGGAGAGCAGGTCGATGAAGGGCACCAGGTTCAGCTCGGCGTCCAGCGGCTTCTTTCCGCTCCTGCCGGTGTGTTCCTGCGGTGCAGCGCCAGCCATGATCGTCCTCCCTCTCGGCTCTGCCTGGCAAACGCCTACTGCTGGGGCAGATTCGTGGGGATCCGCATCTTGTCCTTGTTGGCGACGATCAGGTTGAGCACGCCCACCGAGGTCTCGTTGATGTCGTCGATCATGTGCTGGGTGCGGCCCTGAAGGAGCGAGAATGCGACCAGGGAGGGGATGGCGACGATCAGCCCGAACGCGGTGCAGTTCATCGCCTCGGCGATGCCGTCGGACAGGACCCGCGCTTTCTCCGACGCATCCACGCCCGCGACTCCCGCGAAGCACTGGATGAGGCCGACGATGGTGCCGAGCAGACCGACCAGGGTGGCGACGTTGCCGATCATCGCCAGGTAGCCCGTGCGCTTCTCGATCCGCGGCATCTCCCGGAGCGACGCCTCGTCCATCGCCGCCTGCACCTCGTCCTCGCCCTTCGGGACGTTGATCAGACCAGCTTTCACGATGTTGGTGAGCGGCGTCGTCTTCTGGCCGGCTGTGTAGCTGATCGCCTTGTCCAGATCGCCGTTGAAGATGTGGGTCTTCAGCCCGCGCAGGAACTGTTCCTTGTCCACGCTGGCGGAGAAGAAGAGAACCTGGATGCGATCGATGATCACCGCGATCGCGAAGACGAGGCAGATCGCGATCGGGTACATGCCGAAGCCGCCGCCCTTCCAGTGATGCGCGACCGTCTCGAAGATCGAGGTCATTTTGTTTCCGTCCTCTGAAAAGAGTTCAAAACCGGCCGGAGACAGCGGGTCGCGCCCACCCCTCCCGCCCCCCTGACCGAACCACGGGCTCCCGGGAGCAATCTGGGTGCCGCCCTCCAGATCGGCAATCGGGCGCTCGCTTTCGCTCCACGGCAAGCTCGCGTTGCGGAGCAGGGATCGGGCCATCGCGGCGTGCTAGGTTTGGCCCCGCGATGGCGCGCGAGGTCACCTTCCCGAAGACGCGGCACGTCGCGCTGTCCGGACTTGAACAGGCCGGAGAGGCGAAAGCGGCGGGAAGCGAGGCGATTCTCGTTCCCATCCGGGTTGCCACGCGCGCCATCCCGCCGGCGGGAGTCCCGCTGCCGCAACCGGTCGAGCCGGGCGCGCCCGGGGTTCCAAAGGAAGGCGCGCTGCCGGCCGCCGCCCCCGTGCCCGCGCTGGAAGCCGGCACCGCACCGCCAGCGCCGCAGGTCCGCGAGGTCCCTTGGGTCGTCGCTGCCGACATCGGCGCACCTTCTGGCGAGG
>Ga0209237_1000109_pt1 | contig 39698 bp, 31 predicted proteins | sample GraSoi013_1_40cm_2_FD_185820 | JGI IMG/M metagenome (GOLD analysis project Ga0209237, IMG submission 185820) | Grasslands soil microbial communities from the Angelo Coastal Reserve, California, USA - Sample 10_02_2013_1_40cm (SPAdes) (version 2) | ecosystem: Environmental > Terrestrial > Soil >...
TCGCGCTTCTCGACCCATTCCCGCGTCTTGTCGTTCAGCTCGTCGCGACGCCGGCGGTGGCGTTCCGCCTCTTGGTTCTCTCGCTCCCGCTTCAGCTGTAGATCATCCAGCACCGAAACCCTCTCGAGACCGGCTGGTGGGAAGTTGCGAAGAATACCTCGGCTTATAAAACTTCCCGCAGGTGTTCTCGGAATCCGGAAGGGACGCAAGCGATAACGGCGTCGCAAACTCAAATAGCGCCACACTTCATGGTAATCGGGGTTCCGTGAGCCGCATCGCGTTCATCGGGTTCGTCGTCCTCCTCGCATTGTTGCTCGACGCCGGTGCCCCTGCGTTCGCAGGACGGTCCACTCCGCCCGCTCCGGCCGCGACGAGTTACACCCTCGCCCTCGCGGCGGACCGTCGATCCGCGGAGCGGAACGAGACGATCAGGTACACGATCTGGCTGAACGTCACGGGCGGCGGTTCTCTCCAGCTCGTCAACATGAACTTCACCGTCGACCCGGACCTGATCCTCGTCAATACGTCGATTACGCTCCCGTTCTCGTGCGGGACTAACGGTTCCAACGCGACGTTCGCCGAGTGGCAGTGCAGCTTCCTCCGCTCCGGTCGTTCGTACCGATTCGTTGTGCCGGTCGTCGTCGATGCGAACGCGACCCGCGGCCGATCGCGGATTGCCACGGCTCAAGCGATCGAGCTCGGAGCTGGCCCGGCCACCCCGAGGATCGCCCAGGTCCGCGTCTTTATTCTGATCGGCGTCCTCGCCCTTCAGGTCGGCGCCACTCCTTCCTCGCCGCCCGTGTGGGGAAGTCGGATCACGTTCGTCGTGAACGTCACGAACATCATCACGACGGATGTCGACCCTGCGGACGTCCAGAACTTGACCGCGTACAACGTGCGCATCACGATCGGAATCAGCCCGTTGCTCGAAGTCGGGAGCGCGACCCCTCGGCTTCTCGTCTTGAGCTATCTGACCCCGAGTGAAAACGTCAACGTGAACTTCACCGGAATCGTCTCGTCCAACGCGACGATCGGCGATCCGGTCTGGGTCAACGCGACCGTCCTCTACGAGGACATGGCGAACCGCTCCATCGGTCCGAAGTTCGACGAGCGGCTCCTCACCGTCCAGGCGCCACCCCCGCTGCGGACCGATCTCACGTCGGTCCTCGCCGTCCTCGCCTTCGCCCTGCTGGCCATCCTGGCGGCGGTCCTCATCGCCCCGGTCCTGGGCGAGCGCAACCTCACAATTGACGAGGTTTTCCTCGTCCACCGGAGCGGGATCCTAATTCAGCATCTCAGCCGGGGACCCGGTCTGCGGAAAGACGACGACCTCGTCGCGTCGATGTTTGTCGCGATCCAGGAGTTCGTCCGCGACTCGTTCGATACGAAAGCGACCCTTGACGAGCTGTCGTTCGCGGGGCGGAAAGCGGCGGTCCTCCGCGGCCATCACGTCGTCCTGGCGGCGCTCGTCTCCCGCGGCAACCCGCGGTACCTGTTCCCTCAGATGAAGGCCGTCGAGCGGGCTCTGGAGAAAGCCCACGGCCCAGCGCTCGTCGATTGGGACGGTCGGGTCGCAGGCCTCGATCAGACCGGGACGATCCTCGAGTCGTTCCTGTCGGGCGGCTTCCGAAGGATGCATGGGGGGTGGAGATGATCGGTCGACCTCACAGGCCGCGGGGCCCGAGGACCTTGAACGAGGCCGGGTCCCAGGCGGCCGTCACCCCGCGCGGGCCGCATCCTGCAACCAGCTGCCCCGTGAGGGGGTGTCCCCATGCCCATTGAGCGCCCGGACACCGCATCGCTGGTCCGGCAACGCCTCTTGGCGAACGCGAATGACGTCGATGCCCTCTTTGTGCTCGCCGCCCTTCGGGTCCAGGATGGCTACCTGGAGGAAGGCTTGACGATCCTCGACCGCGTGCTCCGGATCGATCCGCGGTACCCGGGCGCCTGGCGCTTCAAGGCGAAGCTCCATCGAATGCAGGGAGCGACATCCGCGGAACAGTCCGCGCGCAAGCGGGCCGAGGACACGGAGAAATGAAAATGGCCCCCGACGTCGTCAAGCTCAAGATCTGCATGGCGGGGGAGGGTGCCGTCGGCAAGACCTCCCTGATCCGCCGGTATGTGCTCGACCAATACGACGACCGCTACGTCGCGACGCTCGGCACGAAGATCACGAAGAAGAGCGTGACCGTCGCCAATCCGTTCGGCCCCGATCTGCTTCAGGCGGATGTGATCCTGTGGGACATCATGGGCACGTCGACGGTGCGGGAGCTTCTGAAGGAAGCCTACTACCACGGAGCCCAAGGCATCCTGGCGGTCGCCGACCTCACGCGGCGGGACACGCTGATCGCCCTCGACGAGTGGGCGCGGTCGATCCGGTCGGTCGCGGGGGACATTCCGACGTTCGGCGTCGTGAACAAGGCGGACCTCGAGAAGGATCGGGCCCTCCCGGCGGCGGAGGTCGAGGCGTTCTTCCGGCAGCGCGCGTGGCCTTGGTCGTACGCGAGCGCGAAGACCGGGGCCGGCGTCGACGAGACCTTCGTGCGACTCGTGAACCACGTGCTGTCGAATCGGGCCTGACCTAGGCGATCCGCCAGCGGCGATGGGCCTCGGCGCCTTTTGTGAAGCAGTAGTGGACCGTGTTGAACTCCGTCCGCATCGCACCGACGTCGGAGGCGACCTTCTCCGCCGGCTCGTGCTTGACCGCGACGCGGGCGAACAGGTCCGCGACCTCGTCCATCTCCGACTCCCGCATCCCGAGCCGCGTGAGCTCCTGCGTCCCGAGGCGGATGCCGCTCGGCTTCACCGAGGACGTGTCCCACGGAAGGAGGTTCTTGTTCGTGATGATGTTCGCCTTCTCCAGGTCCCCGGCGACTTTCGCACCGCCGCCGAGGCTCGCGACATCCAGGGCGATCGCGTGGCTCTGTGTGAAACCGTGCTTCTCCGCGAGGGCCTTGATGCCGCGTTCGTGGAGCGCCTGGGCGAGGGCCTTCGCGTTCCGGACGATCTGCGCGGCGTAGTCGCGGCCGAACTCCAGGAATTCCGCGAGCGTGATCCCGAGGGCCGCCATCGCATGGAGATGGTGGTTCGACACGACGCCGGGGAAGACGGCCCGTTGCAGCCGCTTGATGAACTTCTCGTCCTCGGAGTCGGAGAGGAGGATTCCGTGCTGCGGTCCCGGCAGCGTCTTGTGGGTCGAGCCCGTGAGGACGTCCGCGCCCTCGTGGAGCGGGTCCTGGAATTGTCCGCCGGCGATCAGGCCCATCACGTGCGCCCCGTCGTACCAGACGTGACAGCGGGCTTCCTGGAATGCGTCCCGCAAGTCCCGGAGGGGCGTCGGGAAGAGGAAGACGCTCTGCCCGAACGCCGCGACCTTCGGCTTCACGAGCCGCAATAGTTTCGCGGTCCCGTCGGTGTCGATGTTCATCCGGTCCACGTCGAAGGGATAGTTCACGTTGTTCACGCCGCGCATCCCCGCGGCCCCGAACTTCGCGGAGCTGATGTGGGCCCCGTGGCTCAGGGCCACGGACGTCATGATGTCCCCCGGTTCGAGGAGGGCAAAGTAGACGGCCATGTTCGCGACCGTGCCGCTGATCAGCCGCGGATCCATGTGCCTCACGCGGAAGAGCTTCTTGGCGAGGGCCACGACCCGGTCCTCAACCTCGTCGACGAAGACGTTCCCCTGGTAGTACCGCTCGTGCGGGAGACCTTCCGCGTAGCGGTCGCCGAAGTCCGACAGCAACATCTCCCGCGCCATCGGACTGATCACGTTCTCGGACGCGATCATCGGGAGGGACTTCGAGAACCACGCATGGTGGCGGTCCACCTGTTCGTTGATGAAGGCGGCGTCTTCGTTCATCCGAGACGGAACCGGAACCGACGCGCCGGATAAATACGTTGACTCGCGCTAGAAGCAGTGGACCTTCCCTTCGACGATGCGCTCGGTCATCTTGTAGATCTTCTCGAGTTCCTCGTCGATCAGGGCCTCCGCATCTTTCTGGAGCGAGCTGAGGTGGGTGCCCTTCTCGGGGATGATCTGGGCGGTCGCCGCCTGCGGCTCGTCGATCGGGTTCCCGATCTGAGAGACGATGCGGACCCAGACCTCCTTCACCTTGCCCTGATGCTCCCGCACCAGGCGGTCGGCGATGTCGAACGACAGGAGGTTGTACAGCTTCCCGACATGCGTGACGGGATTCTTGCCCGCTGCGGCCTCCATCGACATCGGCCGGTATGGGGTGATGAGGCCGCTGACCCGGTTTCCGCGGCCGACGCTGCCATCGTCCCCGTTCTCCCATGACAGCCCGGTGACCGTGAGGTAGAAGATCCCGGCGTCGTAGTTGTCGCCCGTGTTGATGTCGACCTTCACCGAGCGGTCCGTGTACTTGACCGCGTTATCGAGGAGCCGCTCCCGGAGTTCCTCGACGACGCTGCGGTAGTGGTCCTTGTCCGGGACGTACTTGTCCACGAACGCCGCGGCGATCGTGAGCCGCATCTCGTCGTCGTGCCGGACGCCCATGACCTTGATGTCCTGGCCGACCTCCTTGAGGTCCTTCTTCAGCGGCCCGTTGATCAACTGCTCCGTCTGCAGGACGACGGTCTCCAACTCGGAGAAGGGGGCGAATCCGACGCCGAACGAGGTGTCGTTCGCGAGGTGCTTCTGCGTATCGTACAGCCCTCGGAGATCGACGGAACCCTGACCGATCTTGCAGTCCAGGGTGACGTCCGCGTCGACGTTGAGGTTCGTGCAGTTCGTCGTGAGATAGTCGTGGGCGGCCTGGATCGCGGCCGTGCGGTACGGGAGACGCTCGCCATTGACCATCGTCGTCGCCCGGCCGACCAACAGGATGTACGCCGGCTCGAGGAACACACCGCCGCCGAATTTCGGCGCGCTCTGTCCTCCGACGACCTCGACCTGGTCCGTGTTGTGATGGAGGATACGCCCGAACCGCTGGAGGTACATCTTCGAAAGCGCCCGCGAGACGATTTCCGCGAGGCCGTCCGCGATGCTGTCCGGGTGGCCGATCCCCTTGCGCTCGACGATTTCCGAGCTCTGCTGTTCGATCGGCGTGTGGATGAGTTCCTCGACGTAGATATTTCGCGCCACGGAAAGCCTCCGACGACTGTGCGGCGTGGATGCGGAGGTGCATATATGGCTTTTGTCGCCCCCTTGCGCGACGGCTGCGGGACCTGACGGAATCCGTCCGCGCCGGGGATACGGTTCATCGGCCAATCATATGCAATGGTTCCGAAAATTCCGGCAGGAATATGTACCGCATGCCCCTTGCCCGTCCGTATGATGCCCGACTTGGAGGAGGTCCCCCGCCTGCGGAAGGCCCTTGGGCTCACGCAGACCGCGCTCGCGCGACTCGCGAACGTCAGCCAGTCGACGATCGTGAAGATCGAGAAGAAACAGATGAACCCCTCCTACGACGTCGTCCGGCGGGTCATGACGTCGCTCCAGACGGAGCTGAAGAGGCAGGAGAAGAAGGCGCTCGTCGAGCAGATCCAGACGAGGAAGGTCCAGTACGTCGAAGCGAAGATCCCGCTCGCGACCGCGGTCGACGAGATGCGCCACTGGAAGTTCTCTCAGATGCCCGTCATGCACAACGGTCACCCGGTGGGCTCGATCTCAGACAAGGTGATCAACAACCTGATCCTGTCCGGCAAGGACCCGAAAGACCTCGCGCGGATCCGCGTGGACGAGGTCATGGAGCCCGCGTTCCCTCAGGTCGATGCGAAGGCACCCGTCGAGCTCGCGGCGAGCCTCTTGCGACACTACAACGCAGTCCTCGTGACCGCGAAAGGCGACGTCACGGGGATCGTGACGAAGTCGGATCTGATGAAGCTCCTGTGAGGAGATGAGTCGGCCTCGGCAATGGATTCGCCCACGTCCTCGTTATCGTTAAATAACGATAACACTTTCGAGGATCCGACATGGAGCGGCGTGCCCTGTGATGATTGGTTGCGGGTATTGCATCAAGACCGTGCGGCGCAGACGTTATTTGTATTTCTGGCATTACGAAAACCGCGGGGCGCGGCGCGAACAGGTCGAGGAATACGTCGGCCCGGCAAACAAGTCGCAGACCCGCGAGACGGTCGCTCGCAAGGTGGCTGCCTATGCGGAGCGAGCGAGGGTAGAGATGGGACGGTTCGTCGAGCTCACCCGATCGGAGATGGCCACGCGGAGCTGATCGGCTTCGCCATGGCGTTATCGTTATCCGAAGATAGCACGCCGCAGAGACGGGAGCGCCGCACCCGGCCTCACTCTGGGTACGGGACGTCTACTTCGAGGAAGTCCTCGGCCACCCGGACGTTCGCGAAGACCTTCTTCGCATCCTCCAGGATCGACGTCGGGTCCTCGTACCGCGGGCTCAGGTGGGTCAGCACGAGCAGCCCGACCCCGCCCTCCTTCGCGGTTTCCGCGGCTTGGCGCGAGGACGAGTGGCCGTACCGGTTCGCTTTCTCCTCGAGCGCCGAATCCGAGGTCGCGTCGTGAATGAGGAGGTCCGCGTGGCGCGCCATCTCGACGAGCGCCTCGTGGGGCATCGTGTCGCCCGTGTATACGATCTTCCGTCCGCGTCGCGGAGGACCCAGCACATCCTCCGGTCGGATCGTCCGATCGCTCATCATGACCGGTTCGCCCGCCTGGAGCTGACGGTACAGGGGACCGCTCGGGATCCCGAGGGCTTCCGCCCGCTCCACGCTGAACCGGCCCGGCCGCATCTTTTCCTCCAGGACGAAGCTCACGCACGGGACGGTGTGGACCGCCTCGAACGCGCGGACGACGTATTCCCCGCAGTCGATTTCCCCGCCCGGCGGCAGTTCCTTCGCATGGACCGCGAACCCGGGCGTGAAGTAGCCGAGGGACAACAGCTCCCCGACGAGCCGCTCGATGCCCCGCGGTCCGTAGACCTCGAGGGGCGCCTCGCGTCCGTTCATCGACATGCTCTGCACCATTCCCGGCAGGCCGAGGAAATGGTCCCCGTGGAAGTGGGACACGAAGACGCGGGAGACCTGCATGAAACTCAGCTTGCTCAGCATGAACTGCCGCTGCGTGCCCTCGCCGCAGTCGAACAGGATGACCTCGGGACCGCGCTTGATCGCGACCGCGCTCACGTTCCTCTTCGGGGTCGGCCACGACCCGGACGTCCCGAGGAACACGACTTGCATGGACCCGCTCCCGAACGGGCGGAGACGCTTAACGTCTTTGGACCGCGTGGGATGGAGTCGAGCAAGCGGTGACTCCCCGCCGCGCGGACCCAGGACGCGACCCTATTTCCATGCGCCCTCGAGTCGGCGGAGCCCGAGCCGCGAGAGGAATTTCGCAGCGCGTCGGTAGGAGACCCTCGGGACGAATGCGACGTGGAGTTGCAGGGACGCGCCTTTCCGGAGGCGGATGTGGACTCGGGTCTCTCCAAGCCGCCCAACGAAGCTCGCCCCGTCGGCCGACCGCGCCGTCCATCGGAAGAGGGCGGGGAAGCGATGGGCGCTTCCGGCCCGTTCAAAGCCGAACTCCCTCAGGCGTCGGAGCAGTTTCCCCTCCGCGGAGGTCGGGCAGTGGCCGGCGAAACCCTTCACCCGGAGCGGACGGCGGACCCGAGATGCGCGTCGCGAACCGGGACCCGCTGTGGAGGCCAGCCATTCCTCGACCTCGGACGGCGCATAGCTCCAGGGCGGCTCCGGGAAGGTCCCCGCCGAGCGTTTCCTCGACATGGCGCAGCCCACTCACATCGGGAGGAGCGATAAGGTTTGTCCGGGACCTCCCGCGCGAAAACGTTTATCGCGGAACCGGGATGCCGCGCCGGTCCCATGCGTTCGATCGACGGCCGGTCCCTCGATCTCGATGACGTGATCGCGGTGGCGCGCAAGGCCGAACCCGTGCGACTCGCCCCGGCGGCGGCCAAGCGCGTGGACGCGAGCCGCCGGGCCCTCGAGAAGGTCGTCGCGAAGGGCTCCCTCGCCTACGGGATCAAGACGGGCTTCGGCGAACTCGCGAACGTCGAAATCTCCGAGGCGGACGTCCGGGCGCTGCAGCTCAACCTGTTGCGCAGCCACGCGATTGGCCAGGGCCCGCCGCTCCGTCGGGAGGAGGTGCGGGCTGCCCTCCTGCTCCGGGCGAACACCCTCGCCATGGGCTATTCCGGCGTCCGTCGGGTCCTCGTGACGCGGCTCTTGGATCTCCTGAACCGCGGCGTCCATCCGGTGATTCCCTCCCGCGGCTCGCTCGGCGCGAGCGGCGACCTCGCCCCCCTGGCCCACCTCGGCCTCGTGCTGATCGGCGAGGGTGAAGCGGAGGTCGGCGGACGAATCCTCCCGGGCGCGAAGGCTCTCGCGATGGCGAACCTGTCGCCGCTCACCCTTCAAACGAAGGAAGGCTTGGCGATCATCAACGGGACCTCCGTGATGGCCGCGGTGGGTGCGATCGTCGTCAACGACGGCCTGCGGTTGCTGAAGGACGCGCAGGTGGCCGCCTCCATGTCGTTCGAGGCCCTCCGAGGATCGCCGAAGCCGTTCGACGAGCGCCTCGTCGGGCTCAAGCCCCAACCGGGCGTGCGCGAGGTCGCGGCGAACCTCCGACGGCTCCTGCGGCGAAGCGAGATTGTCCCATCCCACAAAGGTCCGCACAAGGTGCAGGATCCGTACACGTTGCGGTGCATCCCGCAGGTCCTCGGGGCCGTCCGTGCGACGCTCGACAGCGCGGCGGCGTCCCTGCAGATCGAGATGAACGCCGCGACCGATAACCCGCTCATCTTCCCGGAGGGGACGAGCGTCAGCGGCGGGAACTTCCACGCGCAAGCGTTGGCGATGGCCCTCGACTACGTCGCCCTCGGGATGGCCGTCCTCGCGGGTTTCTCGGAACGACGAATCGCCCGCCTCGTCGACACGCGTCTGAGCGAGCTACCGCCGTTCTTGACCCAGAAGAGCGGCCTGAATTCCGGCATGATGATCGTGCAATACGTCGCCGCCGGGTACGCAAGCGACAACAAAGTCCTCGCGCATCCGGCGTCCGCGGACTCGATCCCGACCTCGGCGAACCAGGAAGACTTCGTGCCGATGGGCATGGCCGCCGCCCTGAAGGCCCGGCAGTCGCTCGAGAACGCAGCGCGGGTCGTCGCGTTGGAGGTCCTCGCCGCCGCCCAGGGCCTCGAGTTCCTCAAGCCCTTGCGTCCCGGCATCGGTCCGCGGGCGGCCCATGCATTCGTGCGGTCCGGAGTCCCGCCGCTGGTCGACGACCGCTCCCTCGCGCCGGATGCGAACCGGATCCTGGAGTGGATGGCGACCGGTGAGCTCCTGAAGGCCGTGGAAGGGGCCGCGGGTCGGCTTGCGTGATCACTCGACCGCGCCCTGCAAGGAGCGGAAACAGACGGGGCAGCGACCCACGCGGCTCGCGCACAGCTCGTGGAAGTCTCGGCCGCAGCCGCACCGGGTGACCTTGAAGCCCGTCTTGATGAGTCCCTTGCAGATCGGGCACCGGCTCTCCAGGTCCGCCGTGAGGCGCTTCGCCTTCTCCTGGACGCGCTCGGATACGTCGACCTGGGCGATCATCTCCTGGGTGTATTCCTTGTTGTCGAACACCCGGTGGGAGACGATCTGGATCGCGAGCGGCACGGAACCGGAGGCGGTCATCTTGAGTCGGAGCCTCAGTGCCTCCGAGCGGTGGGCGCCGACCCCGGGGATTTCCACCAGGCCGTCCGTCTCGGCGTCACCGAGGATGCGCACCCGGACGTCTTTCGCGAGCCCCTTGCCGACGTTCTCGACCGTGAGCGTCGCGTCCGCCCATTCGTTCAATCGGACCGGGCCGACGTCGACGTAGGCTTTCATGCTCGGCGCGAACTCCTCCGTGGCTTCCCAGGCGACCCGGTACGCTTCCTCCGCCGCCCTGATCGCCTCGGGGAGATCGGCCTTGCGCAGCTGCATTGCCTGGGCGAGCTTCCCTTCCGCGACCTTCATGTCGATGCCGAACTTCCGGCCGTTCCGGATCGTCGTCTCGGCCTTGAACGTCAGGTCGATGAAGCGCTTCTCGATCACCTTCGCGGATTCGACCCGTTCCAAGGCGTTGTTGACCACGTCCATGGCCTCGGTGAATTCGCCTTGGAGGATCTGCTCGCTCGCTTGCCGCAAGAGCGCCTCGGCGTCCCGGGAATCGGATCCGAATTTCTTCGCGTGGGCGACGTTGTCCGCCGCCTCCTGGAGGGCGCGGTTCAGTTTTCCGGCGAGGGCCGACTGGGCCGCGTCCCGACCGGACTGGATGCGCGCCAAGGCTTCGCGGAAGTTCTCCGCGTCGGCCAGGGTCCTCGCCTCCGAGAACTTGTTCTGGACCGGGGTCGGATCGATCGCCATCTTTCGGCAGGTCTCGACGAGGGACTCCCCTTTCGCCAACTCCTCGCGGACGTGCGACTTCAGCAGGCCGAGCCCCCAATCGATACTCCCCGCGAAGGCGGATTGCGCGCGTTCGACCTCGCCCGCTTCGAACGCAACCTCCCCTTCCTGGAAGAACTTCTCGAACTTCGTCGAATCCGCGCCGACCTCGTACGCGGTCTGCAGGAGCCCCTGGGCCCGGTTCCGGACGTCTTGGACCTCTTCGAGCAGGATCCGGAGGTCGGCGATGGCGTCCGACGCGCGGATTGCGGTGTCGAGCGCCTTCACGTAGTCCCCGTCGTTGTACATCCTCCGGGAATCGGAGACGAGTGAGGTGACGGCGAGGGGCCCTTTGCCGATCGCCCGGAGCTTCCGCTCGACGGACTCGACCGCTTGCTTCGACATCCCCTGTTGAAGGCCGACGCGTTCCGCCTCCTCTTCGCTCTGCTCCGCGGCCGCGATCGCCTGGCGGTACTTCTTCGCCCGGAAGAACTCGCGCGCCCGTTCGAACAGTCGCTCGGCGGATCGGGTGTCCGTCCCGTCCATGCGGGCCCGGAGGAGGCTCTCTTCGAACCCTTTCATCCTCGAGGCGATTCCGCGGTCCCGTTCCTTCGATGCTTCCGCCTCGGCTTGCGCGGCGTGGTCGAGGGCTTCCTCGAACTGGCCCATCTTGTACGCCCGGTCGGCCCGCTCGAGCAAGCCGGTCGTCATGGCCAAGGGCAAGCTCATCGCCTCGGCGTCCGTCACGATTTCCCGGAGCCGACGGAGGGCCGTCGCGGCTTCGTCTCCTTGCCGCTTCAGGATGTCGAGTTGCTCCCGCAACCGCAGCGTGAGGTCCGCGGCCTGCTCCAGCTCCCCGGCGTCGAGGTGCTGGCGGGCTCGCACGATCGCGTCGCTGGACTGCGCCAGGTTCACGCCCTCGACCGAGCCGAGGACGGATTCCGCGGCCGCCAGGGACGAGGTGAGCTTCTCCTTGATGAGCGAGGTGAACTCGTCCTCCGCGCGCTGCGCCAACGTCAGCGCCTTCTCGTACTCCTTCGCCTTCATCGCCTCCTTCGCGGCTCCGAACACGTCCCGCAGGTGGGGTGCGTCGATTCCCATCTTGCCCGCGAGCTCGAGGCGGCCCCGCGACGAGAGGATTCGTTGGGCCGATGAATAGAGGACCGTGAGCTTGTCCGTCTCCGCGCGCGCCGACGACGCCATCTGCAGCGCCTGCTCGTACTCGAGCCGTTCGAAGGCCTTCTTCGCGTCGACGAGCATCTCGACCACCTTCGACACGTCGACGTTGCGTTTCTTCGCCTCGGCGACGAACGCGGCCCCGCTCGCGATCGCGTTGTACGCTTGGCGATGGAGCGCGGTCATCTTGCTGGCTCGCTCGTTGGCTTCGTTCAGCAAGCGCAGTCCCTCGTGGTAGTTCTGGACCCCGAAGGCGAGGCGCGAGCGGCGAACGAGATCGGACATCTCGTCGACGTCGATCTTGAGACCCTCCGCGGTCGTGATGCGCGCCCGGACGAACGCGGCCAGCTCCTCGGAGACGCTGGCGAGCGTGGCCCTCGCTTTCTCCCGGGCGGCGACGATGTCTCCGGCCTGGCCCCGGGCGAGGAACCCGTTCAGGTTCCGGTGGATCGCCTCGAGGGGAGCCACATTGGCGCCGACGTCCACGCCGATCCGCACGGCGAGCGCGAGGTCTCCGACGATCTCCTCCGCGTGCGTGTGAATCTGAATCTCGACGAACTTCTCTCCTTCGGCAAGGGCTCGGAAGGTGTCCTCGAAGTCTCGCGAGGCGATCGATGCGTCCGCGCGGTTCAGCATGGCCTTGAGGCTTCCCGCGTCGTCCCCGAGGTGGGGCAGCGCTGCGCGCAACGCGACGATCTTCTCCCCGGCGCGGTCCGACAGGATCCGCTCCGCCTTCGCTTGCGCGTCCCCCGCGAGCTGCAACGCCCTCCGGTGCTCGTCCGCCTTCGTCGCGACGATGGCCTCGTGCAGGAGCTTCGAGGCGTCCGCGAGGTCTGCGCCGGCCTGCTCTCCGAGGGTCAGGACGAACTCCGCGCGTTCGATCGATTGCATGACCCGTTCGCGTTCGGCCTTCCGCAGTTCCTCGGCCGCGGCGTCGACCGCTTTCGCGACGTCGGCCAGATTGCGCTCTTGATAGGCCTGGCGGGCCACCTCGGCGAGCTTCCGCGCGCGGACCGTCTGCACTCCGAACGCCTCCGTTTCGGCGAAGGCCCGGTGCATCTCCTTGAGCCGCCCTTCCACGGTGCGGTATCCCTGGATGATCGTGTCGACCGCCCCGTCCGCGCGCTTCGCGGAATCCAGGGCGTCACGGAACGCACCGCGTTTGAGTAAATCCCGTGCGCTCGTCAGGTCCGCCATCGGGCCTCGGATGTCGATCCCCATGTTCGCGGCGGCGGTAAACTTCTCGCGGGACGTGGCAATCACGCCGACGACCCGCTGGAACTGGGCCTGCTGGAGCGCCTGGAACCCCTGCTTCGCGAGTTGCGCCCCCTCCCGGTAATTGCCCTTCTTGATCGCAGCCTCGGCTTTGTCGAAGGACTCCTGCCCGGCCGCAGGGTCCGCACCGAGGGCCCGAGCTTCCTGCACGAACTTGGAGAAGTCACCGGCCCGGCCGTCGAGCGACCGCTGGAGGGCCTTCTCGGATTCCGCACGGCTCTGTCGGATCGCGTTCTTCGCCTTCTCGAAATCGAGGTTCCCGATGTCGCCCCGCGCGCGCTCGATCAGGGTCGTGGCCTTCGTCGTGTCCGCCCCGAGCTCCGCCGCGGTCCGGACGAGATCTTCGACGTCGCGGACCTCTTTGTCCACGGCGGACGTCAGGTCGTCCGTGATCGTCTCGAGCGCTTCGTTCGTGAAATCGAGCGCGCTCTGGAAGTCGTTGTTCTCCATCGCCGTCCGAGCCCGAGAGAGGAGGTCCTCGACCGGCGCGACGTCGCGGCTCAGGTTCTTGGCCGCGAGGATCAGCGACTGCGCCTTCGAGAACGAGGAAGACAAGTGCTCCTGGAGGATCTTCTCGCTTCGCTTCCACGCTTTCTTCGCGAGGTCGATCGCGGTGCCGAGATCCTCGGACGCCAGGGAGCCTTCCGCTTTCGCGAGGGCCGCCTCGGTCTCCGCCAGGTCTCCGCCGACGCCTTTGGCGAGCCGGCCCAGGGCCGCGCTCGAATCGACGATTCCGCGAGCCCGTTCCCGGTAGATGCGCTTCCCTCGTTCGAGCGCCTCGCCCGCCTTGTCGACCGCGACTTTGTAATCCTTTGACGCCATCGCCGCATTCGCTTCGGCGAGGGCCTTCTCCGCTTCGACGACGTTCGCATCCGTTCGGCGGGCTTGATCGATGAGGTCCTGCGCCGCCTTCAGGCCTTCCTCCGCGGCCTGGCGCGTCCGGGTGGCCTCTTTGACCTTCTCTTCGAGCTGCTTGCGCAGCTGGCTGTCCCGCAGGTACCCGCTCACGGTTCGTCGGCTCCGGTGCCTCGGGGGGACGGCATCGGCTCTCCCCCGAGGAATCGCGAAATTACGACGAAGTCGAGCTTATAAACGGCTTAGCCCGTGATTATCACGAGTGATTTGCCCAGCGGACGGAGTCGGGTGACGAGGCCACGGGAACACCCCGCCCCGGCCGGTCGGCGTCACTCGTTCGCCGCAGCCGCGGAGGACACCGCCGGATGGGACACGGCATCCCCCGGGGGCGGTGCCGGGAGCGATGCCTCGGGGCCGGAATCGTCGGCCGGCGTCGCCTCGCTCCGTTCCGTGTAGGGCACGCCGGCCTTCTGGGCCATGGTCTTTCGAATCCCTTCGCGGTCCGTCGACTTGAGTCCGAAGAACTCGGCGAAATATCGGGTCGTCGCGAGGGAGAACGAACGTCCGGAGGGTTTGCGAGAGATCAGACCGAGTTCCTCCAGGCCTTTCGTATGCTCGTACACCTTCGAGCCGATCATGTCGAACAGATCGCTCTGGAGGATCGGCTGGTGGTACGCGATCAGAGCGACCGTCTTCAGGATGTCCCGATCGATCTCCGGCGGCGCGAACGCCCGAGCCCTCTCCGAGTACTCCTCTCGGATCTGCATCGTCCACTTCGTGCCGATCTGCGCGACCTCGAGCGCGCTCTCCCGTTTCGTGTAGTCGCCGGCGAGGGCCCGCAGGTGACCCTTGGTCGCCTCGGGCTCGAGGCGCGTGGTCCGCGCCAGTTCGTCGATCGTCAGGGCGCGGCCCGCGCTGTACAACGCGGCTTCGACGAGGGCTCGCTCCTTCAATGGACCGCCTCCGGGGGGACCTCGGGTTTCGGGCCGAGAACCGGGATCGCGAGCAGCTCCTCCATCGGCAGTTCCGCGGTCATCGAGAGTCGCTTCACGTAGATCTCGCCGTACGGGAAGTCTTTCTGCCACAGCTTCACCTTCTCCAGATGGGCCAGGAAGAGGAGGGACATGAACACGGTCACTTCGTCCCACACGCCGCCCGCCGTCAGCTGGCGCAGAGGGATCGGCTCCCCGTTGAATTGCGTGAGCCGGTGCCACGTGAGGGCGAGGTCCTCCGTGAGGTCTTCCCCGTGGACCTTCCGGTGGAAGTTCGGGGCGAATTTTCGGATGGCCTGTTCGCGCAACGCATTCAGCTGGAGCTGGATTTCCGATTCCCGGCGGGCCTCATCGAAGGCGTCCATCAGCTCCATCAGGGTGACGGCCCGGCGTCCTTCCCGACGGATCGCTTCCGTGAGCGGGGTCGCCGTGCCGGCCAGGACGACCTGGTTGTAGTCGAGGTCCGCGGGATCCCGGAACATGTCCAGGTCCCAGCCACCCACGTCGGCCTCGGGCTCCGGCGGCATCGCGTCGAGCAGGACCTTGTCGCTCTGCATCTTCAAGATGGACCACGCCAGGAAGACGAGCTTGCCGGCGGTCACGAAGTTCACGGCGCCGTCTTTCTTGACCTTGTCCAGGAAGAGCTTCGTGAAGGGCACGAGGTTGATCTCCCACGGGTCGAGGCGCCGCTCGAGCGCGAGTTCGAACGCCGCGACCACGGACTTCTCGAACGGGTCCCGGACCGCCACGTGCATCCCCTGATCGATCTCGTTCAGCATCGCTAGGTAGCGATTGATCCGCTGGCCGCCCTCCGTCTCGCTGATCAACGCCTTGTGGAAGAGCAGGTGGTTGAGGATCGCCTGATAGTTCTCGCTCATGCCGGGATCACCTCCGTGGGCTTCTCGTCCTCGACGTCGGCCAGGTTCACGCGCATGATCACTTCCGACAGCGACTCGGGGGTCATCGTCACGCCGACCAGGTGGTCGGCCTCTTTCAGGCTCACCTTGCGGAGGGAGATTTGGACGAACTGCGCCGTCGCGCTGTTCCGACGGATCATCCGGGCGACCTTCTCCGCGTTGACCGCGTCGAGGTTCTGGTCGATCTCGTCGAGCAGGTAGAACGGCGACGGGTCGTACTCCTGGATCGCGAAGATCAGGGCCATCGAGGCGAGGGATCGCTCACCGCCGGACAGCGCCTCGAGCCGGAGGGCCTTCTTGTGGGCCGGCTTGACTTTCAGGAGGAGTCCGGCCTCGAACGGCTTCTCCGGATTCTCCAAGGCGAGTTCCGCCTCGCCGCCCTCTGTCAGTTCCGCGTAGACGCGACTAAAGTTCTCGTTGATCGAGGTGAAGATCTTGGCGAGTCCCTCTTTCTTCTTGTCCGTGAGCTCGTCGACCAGATGGATCAGCTCCTCGCGCTGTCCCTCGAGCCGCTTGAATTCGTCCTTCAGCTCGACCGCGCGCGCCTGCTGCGCGTCGTAGTCCTCGAGGGCCCGCAGGTTGATCGGGCCGAGGGCGTTGATCGCCGCCTCGCAGTCCGCGATCGTCGTCTTGAGTTCCTCGAGGCTCGGGAGGCGTCCCTCCTGCAGCTCGACCGCCATCTCTTTCATGATCCGTTCGGCCTCGGCGAGCTGCTCCTCCTGGACCTTCAGCTCCGTCTGCATCTTCAGGAGGAAGTCCTCTTTCGTCTCGATCTTGTGCGTGACCTTGTCGAGGTCCGCCTCGCGGTCCGTCTTCTCTTTGTACGCCGCGTCCCGCGCGTCCTGGAGGTCCTTCACCTTCTTGCCCATCTGGGCCTCCGTCTTCTCGAGACCGCGAATCTCGGTCTCGAGGTGGCCCAGGGACTCCTGGAAGGTCTCGATCCGTTTCTCGTGGTCCTTGCGCTGACCGTCCAGCGCGGTAACGTGCGAGCCGACCTCTGTTCGACGCTCCTCGAGGAATGTCGTCTGGGTCGCCATCGCCTCCAGCTTCGACCGCAGGCCGCTCAACTCCTCGGCCAGGGTCGCGCGCCGGCTCATCAGTTCCTTCATCCGGGAGGAGATCTGCTGCGGAGTTGCGGCGATCACGGCTTTCTTCCGTTCGTCGCGCTTCCCCTTCAACGCCTCCAGTGCCTTCGTGAACTTCGTGAGATCCTCTTCGATCCGGGTCGCGGTCTTCCGCGCCTCGTCGAAGCGCTCCTTCCGGTCCTTGAGGTCCTTGTCGGCCGTCGCGACCTTCGCGGCGAAGTCCTTGCGTTTCGCTTCGAGGGTGCTCGTCTTGACCTCGACGGCCCCGCTCCGGCCGCCGGAATCCTTGATCTCTCCTTCGAGGTCGAGGAGTTCCTTGCGTAGCTCATTGAGGCGGTTCGCGACGGTCTCGCCGTGGGCCTGCGCCTCTCGCAGTTTCTCGGCGATCTTCTCCATCTCGCTCGCGACGCTCGGTCCGAACTTGACGGTGGACCGCTCCATGTCGCCGCCGATCATCGCGCCGGAGGCTTCGATCAGCTCGCCCTCGATCGTGACGAGCCGCACGCCGCCCATCCACTTCCGGGCTTCGTCGAGCGTCTGGACGACGAGCGTGTCGCCGAAGACGTAGAAGAACGCGTCCCGGTACTTCTCGTCGAAATGGCAGAGGTCGATCGCGAAGCCCAGGCACTCCTTCGCGACAAGGATCGCCTTGCCCCGGGGCTTCCCGACGAGCATCTTGGTGAGAGGCAAGAACGTCGCGCGCCCGATCTTCCGTTTCTTCAGGTAATCGATGCATTGCGCCGCGACCGTGTCGTCGTCGACGATGATCGCCTGCATGCGGGCGCCCGCCGCGGTGACGATCGCCGTCTCGTACTGCGACTCGACGTGGGCGAGCTGTGCGACGGTGCCGTGGATGCCCTTGATCGAACCGGTCTCGCGGCATTCGAGGATCGCGGAGACCGCGGACGTGTAGCCCCGCTTCATGTTCTCCGCGACGTCCGCCTCGGCCTTCAGCTGGGCGTACTGCCGCGTGAGACTAAGGATCGCCGTCTGGAGCTCGGCCTGCTCTCGCGCGAGCTTCGCCTCTTCCGCTCGCTTCTCGTGGAATTCCTGCTGGAGTTTCTGGAGGCTCTTGCCCGTCTCTTTCGTGGACGTCCGCAATTCCTTGAGCTGCCAGTCCGCGTCGTCGTACTCGACCTGGTACGCCTTCCGGGACTCCTCGATCTGGGTGATCTCGGCCTCGAGGCGGGACATCGCCTCTTTTGTGCGGTCCCCTTCGAGGACGATCCCCTTGACGCGCTCCTCGATCTGGTCGATTTCGTTGTTGAGCGCGATGATTTGTTTCTGGATCCCGAGGACCTTCGCGTCGCTCTTCGAGGCGAGCTCGTCCACGTCGTGGAGGTCTTTGTCGGCCGCCTTGATCTGCTCGTCCAGCTCGGTCACGCGCGCGTCGACCTTCTCGCGCTCGCGCGCCAGTGCGTCCGTCTCCTTCTGGATCTTCGCTTGATCCCGATTCGCTTCGCCGGTCTCGACGCTTAGCTGTTTCAGGACCTCCTTCGACGTCTCGATCCCGTCCGTTGCGCGCGCACGCTCGATGCGGAGTCCGTCCAGCTTCTCTTTGAGCTGCTTGGCTTCCTCCCCGCCCCGCTCCGCCATCTCCTGCTCGAGCTCGTTCAGGCGCGCCACGGCGGCGTCGAACAGCGTCCGGAGTTCCGCCTTCTGCGATTCCAGCTTCGCCTTGTCGGCCTCGTGTTTCGCGATCTGTTCTTTCGTTCCGACGATTTGTCGCTCGATCAGTTCGCGGTTCTTGTACGCAAGCTGGGCCTTGGCGGTGGACATCCGCCCGTTCAGTCCTTTATACTTCAGGGCGCCGTCGCGGTCCGCCTCGAGCTGTCGGATCTGTTTGTCGATTTCGTCCAGGATGATCCGGATCCGCTCGAGGTTCTCCTCCGTCTCCCGGCGCTTGCCTTCCGCCTGCGCGATGTCGTCGTCGAACTTCGTGATCCCCGCGATGTTGTCGAGGACGCGCCGGCGTTCGATGGAGGACATCGAGACGATCTTCTGCACGTCCCCCTGTTGCACGAGGTTGTAGCCCTCCGCCGAGATCCGGGCGTGGGCCAGCAGCGAGTCGAACTCCGAGAGCGAGGACTTCCGGTCGTTGATGTAGAAGTACGAATTGTAACCGCCCTCCACGGACGGGCTCAGGCCCACGTACCGGGTGAGCTTGACTTCGTCCGCCTCAACGGGAATCTGGCGGTCCGAGTTGTCGAATAGGAGGCTGACCTGACACGAGTCGGCGCCTTTCTTGTCCTTCCCGCCGTTCCAAATGAGGTCCGTCAACTTGCCAGCCCGGATCGCCTTCGAGCTCTTCGGTCCGAGGACAAACAGGATCGCATCCGCGATGTTGCTCTTGCCGGAGCCGTTCGGACCCGTGATCGCCGTGAACCCTTGGAGGAAGGGAACCGTAATCTTTCGCCCGAACGACTTGAAGTTCTCCATCTGGATTTCTTTCAAAAACAAGGTACTCACCTTGGTGGGGGAAGGTCAGCCCTGAGGGAATCTACTGCTACCCATCCCATCTATATCTCTCTGGCGTCCGACGAGGGTCAGACGCGGACGCGCAAAGCGGTGATGGCTATAAAAGCGTAGCGGGACACGTATCGGATTGACAAAGGACGCCCTGTGTCGAACTCGCCCTCACTGGGTTGTTTTGCCGGCTCTCACGTCGCTACCAATGCCAACGGTGGGGGGCTCGGGGCCGATGAGAATGTCGGCGTTGAGATGTTCGAGGAACCAGAAAGTCGCAAGTGTCTGAGCTAAAGGGGGTTTCGGTCACCCAGACGAAACGTCCGAAGGAACCCGAAGCGCCCGGGGAGACCAGTATGGTCTCATGTCGGCCTTCATCAGCCTGAGCTGTCCACCCCGCCACGTTCGCCACGTTGTTGATATATGCGATCCTACCGCAAGACCGGCGACGAGACGGCAAGGGACAACGTTTCGTGGGAGGGGGGCATGGTCGACAGTGCTTGCATTGCTAATCAGGTCGGGACCGGCTCCTCGGCATCGAAGGGCTCCTCAGCGCGGGGCTCGCCCCTTAAGCCGCCCCGTCGCGACCCAATCCTCGACCCGAGTAATGGCATCCTCCAGTTCCTGATCCGGCGAGAGCCGATACACCGCCCGTGCGAGCGGGAGATAGAACTGGTCCCACTGCATCACCTCCTTTCTCAAGAGGCGGTCTTCGGCGTAGGGATTTCGTTCCATTGCGATGTCCATCTGCTCCCGCCACAGTTTCAGGACCCGATCATAAACGAAGCCAATGAGGAGGATTAGGCCGGAGAAGAACACGAAGAGGAGGCTGAGGCCCACCAGAGTCGTCCGATCCGCCGAGATCCCCAGCGTGTCGTGGACGAAAACCCAGAGGGGTCCGGGCGTCGGCTGCGCCTGGCCCACGATCGGCCAGAAGATTCCCGCCAAGGCCGCGCCCCAGAAGAACAGGCTGAGGAACGGGCCCGTCTGCGTAATCCGCCAGATTTGTGTCATCGTGAACTTCCTGAGCATAGAGCACACCCGTTCTGGCCGCCCGATTGCCCGATTCCTATAAAAAGCCGAAGCGGCGAGAACAAAAGAGAACCGGATGCGCGAGGTGGGCCAACCCGGATGGCGAATGTCTCCCTCTGGACGGATCGAGGCAAGACGATCTCCCGGGGAAGTTCTCGGAGGGAGCCGTTGCCGACCGAGCGGATTCGGCGTGGCCCGCGTGGAAGGCTTTCGCAGAGTCCGAATTGAAGGATGAAAAGTGGCGTGTCGTAATGAGCGCGGGGAAGAGCTATCGGGCGGGAGCCGTAGTTCAAGAGCGTGGGCGAAAAGACCGCGTTGACAAACCTAGGGGCGCGGCGTGAGTCCCGCGAGCATCCGGCCGTCGGCTCCAGCGACGTAAGCGGGCTCTCTCGAAGGAACCTTAATAGGAGATCGGAATGGTCGCAGGCCTGCGTGCGGATCCTCCATATACGAGACTTCGCGAGCGTGGCACGAAACCTCGCAGACGCGCAGACGGCGCTGGGCCATCGCGCCCGTGTGATGGCGCGGAGGGAGAGAATCGTCGAAGCGCCGGACGTGGTGCTGCCCGCGGCCATGGACCCCATCCGGGCCCAGCTCGCCATCGTGCGCCACCAGGCGGACCTTCGGGCGGCGGACGTCCTCCATATTCACGGGGGAATTTCAAGGACCGAGCTCGTGTGGCCGTTCCTGCGGAGGGCCTTCCCCCAGAAGGTCTTCGTCGTGCAGCTCCATGGATCCGACGCGCGGACGGGAATGGGGCTCCACCATCTCGCTGTCGCCGACCGGGTCTTCTGCTCCACGCCCGATCTCGTTCGATTCGTCCCGGGGTCGGAATGGCTCCCGAACCCTGTCAGCGTACCCGCGCAGCCGTCGGGCATCCCTCCGGGGAAGGCTGTCGTGGGCCATTTCCCCACGCGCCGCGCGATCAAAGGTACCCCGCTCATCCTCGACGCGTTCAGAGGCCTCGGCGCGACCTCCCAGTCCAACCCCGAGCCAGGGCTCACTCGACTGGAGAACGAGACAGCCGTCCTCCTGGTCGTGGAGGACCAGCCCCACGCCCGGGCCTTAGAGATCATGGACCGCTGCGCACTGGTCATCGACCAGGTGAACGATCTCGGCATTTACAGCATGGTGGCCGTTGAGGGCATGGCCCGCGGAAAGGTTGTCTTTTCATCGTTCGACCCCGGTCTGTATCCCTTTCCCCTCCCGATTGTACGCCTCTCCCCAGAATCCCTGGGGCCCATCCTCGAAAAGTGGCTGCAGGAACCAGCGCCGTGGACCGCGCGCGGTCGAGAGGGCCGCGACTTCGTCGAACGCGTTCATCGGGCAGAGCGTGTAGCGGGGCAAACCCTCCGCGCGTACTATCGGTCGCTTGGCAGAGAGAAGCTCCTCGGACCCGAGCTCAAACGGTACTGGAAGGCACGAGGCCCCGGGTACCGCGGCGAATTCATCCCTGGGACCGAGCGGATCGAGCGTGCGGCCTTTGGGGAGAAGGTGCTCATTGACGCTCTGCGTGGCCTCGAATTCCGCTCTTATGTCGAGGTCGGTTGCGGATTCGGTCGGATTATGAAACGGGTCGTTGACGCGTTTGCTCCCGACGCGGTCGGCGTCGATCTAAGCCTCGACCAGTTGCAAGAGGCGCGCGAGTACGTTCCAATGGCCGCGGGGCGCTTGGCTGCTGCGATCGCGGAACGGCTGCCTCTACGGGATCAATCAGCGGACTTGGTCCTGGCGAGCGAGGTCCTCATGCATCTTGACTCGGAGCAGGTCGCTACCGCGATCCACGAAATGACGAGGGTGACGCGCCGTTACATCGTCTCCGTGGATTGGTACGAGGACTTCATGGTGGGGGAGCAGGTCATCCACAACTTCGTCCACGACTACCCCGCGCTCTATGCTCGCGAGGGACTTTCAGTCCGCCATGTTCCCGTGGGTGGCTTCACACTTCATTCGATGTTCATTGCAGAGCGAAGGTAGTCTTGCCTTCGTTCACGTCCTTGCCCCTTGCTCGGGTCGATGGCTCCCAGCAGTCGGCGGTCCCACCTCTGCCGGGATCGAATTCCATCTCAGGTGGTCGGATTGACGAAGGCGCGAAGCCCATCCGCGAGGCCCATGGCAAAGCGGGACAACGAATACCCTCCGCCGCTAGGTTTCAGCTTCCAGGGAAGGATCACGGCGACATCCTTGGCGAGGAAAAAGGCGCTCCGAAGGGCTAGGCCTGAGTCGAGTCGCCGGATGGCGCGGGATCTCACGCGGCGCCTCGCCCGATCCATGATCTCCCAACGCCGGGAGAGCTGACCTGGATGCAATCGATAGTACGCGAGGGTTTCGGGGAGATAGCGAATCTCGAACCTGGGGACGATTCTGAGCCACATGTCGTAGTCGTATGCAACCCGGTCGGCCTCGTCGAAGAGGCCGACGTCAGCGAACACGTCTCGATGAATGAGTAATGCGCACCCATTGATGAAACATCGGCGCATGAGCGCGACTACTAGAGCCGGCCGCGTCGGAGGTGGCGGAATGTGGATCCGAGACATGATGTTTCCTGCCGCATCAATCGTCGCAAAGTCGCTGTATAGTAGTCCGATGAATGGATCCTCTTCGATGGTCGCCATCTTCCTCTCAAGGTTCGTCGGTTCCCACAAGTCGTCGGCGGAAAGCCAAGCGATCCACTCGCCGCGGGCTCGTCCGATCCCGAGGTTGATGGCGGAAGCGCCGCCGCCGTTTGGTTTGCGAAAGGCTCGAATCCGGGGACCATAGGATGCGAGGATTTGGGGAGTATCGTCCGTGCTCCCGTCATCCACAACGATGGTTTCGAAATCCGAGTACGTCTGGGCCAGGATGGAATCCAGAGACTCTCGAAGGAACGGGCCCCCATTGTAGACGGGGATGACAACGGATACCTTCGGAGACGGGCCCCTGACGAGCGGTTCATTCATGAGAGATCCGAAACCTGAATGAGGTCGGTTCATGGAAATTCGACCGCCCCGTATGAGACTTTCGCGCCGGCTCTTCTGGGAGTCGTGTGACGATCTCATGGGTCGTACGACCGTGCCCGGCCAAATGCGAGAGAGACGGAGCCGAAGTTTCCGCACATCCTCGAGCCCAAGTCGATGCCTTGGCCAGGATCTTCTTGCTCGAGTCCGAGGCGGGCCGAATGGAGCTATCGTCTTCGGATTGTCCTTCGCTGCAATGCGTGTGTGAGATTAGCTCCCTAGATCCTGTAGGGGATTCCCATCTTCGTAGTGAACGCTGCCGCCGTCCGGCGCATGTGAATCAGGCTCTCGCGGATTGTGGGGAGTCGGCGCTTCAGGACCGCCTCGGCCCTTCCCACCGCAAGGGTGGCTTTCAGCGAGCGTGTGGCACGCAAACCCAATTCGGCAAAAACCTGATCGTATGTCGTCTTCTGGACAAGACGCGAGTCCAATCCGAACACGTTGGCGAGGGAGGTCGCAAATCTGTATCTTGAGAGAGCGTTCCGACACGCAATGTGTAACGTGCCCCTGGCGCCGATTCGGACCAGTCGTACGAGCGCATCCGCGAGGTCGACGGTCGAGATGATCGAGCTAACCTGATCGGTCGCCATGTGAACGACCTTTCCCTGGCGCAGGCTCGAGATAATCCGCATGGAGAAGCTGTTCTCGGGATTGTAGTGAAGGCCGTGGAAGGTTGTGCGTACGATGAGATGGTCGGGAACGATCTTACGGACTCGGGCCTCCGCCTCGAGTTTGGTTCGGGCGTACACATTGAGAGGCGCGGGGGCGTCCTCTTCCGAAAACGGTCCGCGGTCTCCCGAGAAAATGTCATTGGTTCCGATGTAGAAAAAGCGACACCCCAACCTGCTCGCGACCCTGGCAACGTTTTGCGTCCCAGTGACATTTGTGTCGTACGCTTCTTGTGGGTGTGTCTCACAGTAATCGACGTTCTTCAGACTGGGAGTGTGGAATATCCATGAAGGCCGCAGCGGATCGATTTGCTGGAGGCTGCCAGGATCCATGACATCTAAGGAGATCGCGTCGAGCCCCAAGTTGTCGACGGGAAGCGGCGACTGACGGTAGGTGTAGGCCACCTCGTATCCTCGTGATGCGAATTGGTAGCAGAGCGCTGTTCCAAGGAGTCCTGTTCCTCCAACGATGAGCACTCTTTCCTCGGTCATGATCTCGGCACTGTTCAGGAACTGCAAGTAGCCATAGGCCGCTTCGAAAATCGGATCTGCCGTGACATAGGCGGCCGGTGAGGCTGTGGGAAAGAGTTAACGAGGGCTTGGACCAGCACTTCCCTGCCACCCGGCAAGAGGCGGGTCACGCTTGGAGCCTCGTCCGCGTGAAGGGGAGGTGGCCCAGGAGGATCTTCGCGACGGTCACCGAGACCTGCTTCTCGAGGTATTCCGGCGGAGTCGTCCATTCGGTTGGCATGGAGAGGACGACGTCGACGGCCCGCAGAATGCTCTCCCGGTTCGCTCCCGCCAGGATGTTACTCCCGGCCTCCTGGGTCTCCGCCCTCTCCGTCACGTCGCGAAGGGTCACGATGGGCACGTGGAAGATGCTACATTCGTCTTGAAGGGTTCCACTGTCCGTGATGACACAGCGGGCGTTCTTCTCGAGTTGGACCCAGTCGAACAATCCTAAGGGGTGTGTGAAGACGAGATCGTAGGACTGCTTCTTCAGGCCGAAGGCCTGCATCCGATCGGCCGTCCGCGGGTGTAGGCCTACGATGACGGGCTGCCGATACTTCTCGTGGACCGCCTGCAGGGAATCGAGGATCCCTTGGAGCCGCGGGACGACATCGACGTTTTCCGTGCGGTGAAGCGTGACGGCGAAATATTCGCGCGTCTTGAGCTTGAATCGCTGGAGCACGTCGCTCCGATCGATTCGACCTTCGTAGGCCGTCAGGACCTCGAAGATGGGATTGCCAATCACGTAAACCCGCTCCCGTTCGACGCCTTCCTCCAAGAGGTTGTCCTTGCTGCGGTGGGTGTACGCCATCAACACGGTGCTGCAGGCGTCGATGATCCTGCGATTCACCTCTTCCGGCACCCGGTCATCGTAGCAGCGGTTGCCTCCCTCGATGTGGTAAATCGGGACCCCCATGCGGGCGGCCACGATGGCGGCAAGGCCGCTGTTCGTGTCCCCGAGGATCAAGACCCGGTCGGGCTTAACGTCCCGGATCAAGGCAGCAATCCGGGCGAGGATCTGGCCCACTTGTACCTCGAAACCGGTCGACTTCACTCCGAGGTGGTGGTCGGGGTCCCGGATGCCGAGTTCTCGGAAGAAGACGTCGCTTAGGTTCTCGTCGTAGTTCTGGCCCGTGTGGACGAGGGTGTGCTCGCAGTGCTGGTCCAGGAGGGGGATGATGCGGCTGAGCCGGATGATTTCGGGCCTCGTGCCGAAGATGGTCATGATCTTCATGTCGGCTCCTCTGGATCTGCGACCTCAAGGTACGGGTCGATGAGCTTCCGAAGCCGGTCCATCGGCAGGAGGGCCTTTGCGGACGAATACTCCTCCGCGAGGGCGGGCCGCGCGACATCCGCGTGGCGGATCTCTTGGAGGATGGGCTCGATCACGAAGTACCCGTCCCGCTCGAGGGTCCGATGGCACTCTTCCTCCGACACGAGGATCTCATGGATCTTCTCTCCAGGGCGGATCCCAGTATACGTGATGTTCACCTCCGACGAGCCGATGAGGATCGTCGCGATATCCAACATCCTCGCGGAGGGAACCTTGGGGACGTATGTTTCCCCCGGAAGGGCGTTCCGGACGGCCGCGAAGATCGTGTCGACCGCCTGATCAAGAGTCAAGAGGAAGCGAGTCATCTCCTTCACCGTGATCGTCACCGGGCCTCCCTGCTTGATTTGGTCGAGGAACAACGGCACCACGGAGCCGCGAGAGGAGATGACGTTCCCATACCGGACGCAGACGAACCGCGTCTCCGGGCAGTCGAGGTTCGCACCGAGGAAGATCCGCTCCTGCAGGGCCTTCGTCATCCCCATGACGTTGACCGGTTTGCATGCTTTGTCCGTCGAGATGCCCACGACCGTCTCGACGGGCGTGTCGTTCTCCCGAATCGCGCGGACGATATTTGCGGGCCCCAGGACGTTCGTCTCGACGGCCTCCCCGGGGAAGTACTCGCAGGTGGGAACTTGCTTCATCGCCGCCGCATTGAACACGACGTCGGCCCGGCGCACCGCGGCCACCACGCTCGCGTACTCGCGCACGTCCCCGACGTGGAAGGCCAGGCGACCTTGGGCCCCCTTGTAGATGATTTCTTCCGTCGCGACGGGCCGATGCGCGTACTGGAGGCGCATGTAGTGCTGCTTCGTCTCATCGCGAGAAAATACCAGGACCTGTTTGGGCTGACCCATCTCGCCGGCAAGCAGCCGACGGACCAAGACGCGACCCAAAGAACCGGTTCCCCCGGTGACGAGAACGTTCTTCCCTTCAAGCGGCTTCATCGGATCATCTCCAATAGACCCCATCGAGGCAACTGGCTTTGGATGGAACGCCTGATAATAAAGGGGAAGGTCCACACTAGGCCCCGAGCCATGGGCCGCGCGCTGGGGGAGAACCCTTTTGGAGTACGCTCAACACCTGAGCCAGGCAGGCCAACCCCCTGATCGCGGGAAATCTCACCTCGCGGCCATGTACCATTCGTCATACCATCCCGTGGACGCCTCAAAGCTCGTGTCGGATTTCGGGGATCCGGGAGACCACGTCCTTCCCGCCCCCGTCTCCATCGATCCAGACCCGGTGCCACAATTCTACGCTGAGGAAGGACCACAATTTCCAGACCCGATGGAGGCTAAGGCCGGCCTCGGGACAGGGCCGACATCCGAATCGGGTTACCGACGCACGACGGATGAGTAGAGTTCCTCGAACCGCTGCGCGATGCGGTCCCACGTAAACGATAACCGCGCCTTGCGCAGCCCCGCGGTGCCCATCCGCGCGGCGTAAGGCCGGTCCATCACCATCTCTCGCAGGGCCGTGGTGAGGGCGGGAATGTCGCCGTACGGATACAGGAGCCCATCCTGGCTGTTGTTCACGAGGTCCGGAACGCCGCCGACCTCGGAGGCGACCACCGGGCGACCCTGCGCCCAGGCTTCGGCGATGGCGATGCCTTGGGCCTCGTAGAAGCTCGGCAGGACGAGACATTCGGCCCCGGCCAAGAGGTCTCGCTTGTTCGCCTCATCCACTTCACCGGCGAAGACGACCCGATTCCGCAAGTGGAGTTCCCCGGCGAGCCGTTCGAGAGCTAGCCGCTCACCGGCGTCAGGCCCGACGAAGACCACGGAGCCGGTCCAGTCGTCACCCAGGGCCGCCACCGCTCGGAGGAGGTGCTCCGGAGACTTCTCTCGGTGGAGCCGTCCCAAGAAGACCACATACCGATCGACGTGGAACCGTTCTCGGGCGCGTTCCGGCGATCCGGGCTGGAACGCCTCCGCCTCGAGGCCCGTGGGCAGTACGTGGATGCGGTCCGGAGGAAAGCCGTGGGCTTCGAGCCAACGTCGGTCCAATTCGGAGGCCAGGACGATGGCCTGGACGCGGCGGAGGGTCCTGCGTCCGAACAGAGCGTCGTAGAAGGCGCGCTTCACGCGCGCGCCGGCCGTCGGCGCCGGCTGGGCCACTCTGTGGTGGAGGGAGTAGACCATTGGGGTTGAAGCGCGGATCTTCCCGGCCACCCAGTCGTTGGTGATGAACCCGTAACCGTGGAGATGGACCAGATCCGCTCGTTCGATGCGTGGACGAAGCAGGGTGGCGTAGTATCCGAGCTGCACGACCGGACGGTATCGCCGGATTTGGATTCCATCCAGGGTAGAGTTCGCGGGGAGCGCGTCACCCGCGAGCGTCCGCTGCGACGTGTGCACAACGACCTCGTGCCCTTTCCCGACCAGATACCGGGCGAGGCCGAGGACATGGGTCTCCGCTCCGCCTTTTTCGGGAGCGAAGTGCGGCACGACTTGATGGATCTTCATAACCGGTCCCGATCCGGAGATGACGTCGTGTCGAGTAAGTCCCGATACGAATCGAGGAGGCGCGGCTCCATCGCCTTCCAGTTGTACTTCGTCTCGAACGCCGCTCGCCCGCGGGCTCCCATCGCGTCGGATTCCGCCGGCGACCGCATCAACGACTCTACCCCTTGCCCTGAGCACCCTCGTCGCCTACGTAGATCGAGACCTCCGCGCGTCGGTTTTTCCAGTCAATGTACGTGAGGCCGGCGACGCCTATCAGGGTGTCTTTCTCATCAAGGACGTCAAACATGATCGTGTGACGATCGTTGTGGAGGCTCTCGGACCACCGCTCCTGATCGACCAGACTCAGGAGGCGGAATTCCCGGGTCCGCCGTCGGATTGCGGGACTGTTCCTCCAGTCTCGTAAGCGGGGCAAGTCATCCCGCTCGATCGCGCGGAATTTTACCTTCGCGCCGTGGATCATCCGTCAGGCCATCCCTGCGGACGAATTAATGCTTGCGACGGCTTCGGTTCCCGGTCCGTCTCCGTCGATCCAAATGCGGTGCCACAGCTCCACATTGAGGAGGGACCAGAGCTTCCAGGCGTGGTCCCGGGTCCCCATCACGTGATCCCGGACGAGGCGCCGAACCGCTTCGGGGCGGAACAGGCCGCGTGACGCCGCTCGCTCGCCAAGGAGTATTTCCTCGAGGTAGCCGCGGAGCGGGCCGCGCAGCCATTCCGCCAGAGGGACGAGGAACCCGACTTTTCGGTGCTGGAGGATCGACCTCGGGAGGACGCCTTCCGCACTCTTACGGGGGATCCACTTCAGCGTCAAGCCCCGAATCTTGAACCGGCCGGGGATTTGCGCGGAGAGTTCCGCGATGCGATGATCGAGAAGGGGTACGCGGTCTTCGACCGAATGCGCCATCGACATGCGGTCTTCAACTAGAAGGAGGGAGGGCAAGTACGTCTTGATGTCCAGGTATAGGCTCCGGTTGATCGGACCGGCATCGCACCGCGCGAGCACGCGCTCGAGCTCGGACCGGGGGTCGTAGGTCCCCAAGCGTCGCGCCTCGTCGGGGACCAACAGTGCCTCCCGTTCTTGATCGTCGAATTGTGCCTCGTGACCGTATCGGGCGAGCTCCCGATTCACGAGGGCGTAGAGAGGCAGTCCGACGACTCGCTTCCAGCCTTCTTCTCGCAATCTCGACCGGAGAGAACGGAGGATTTGCATCGCTTCCGGAACATCCCGGCGTCGCCACACCTCCCACAAGTACGGCACGATGTACGCCGGATAGCCTGCGAAGAGCTCGTCGCCGCCGTGCCCCGTCAGGACGACCCGCACCTCCTTCGATGCGATCTCCGCGATGTACCATTGCGGGATTACGCTCGGTCCGACTCGAGGTTCGTCGAGATGGTACAAGATGCGGGGGAGGATCTTCGGGAACTCCGTCGGGTCGAGGAGCAGATCGTAATGAATCGTGTCCGCGAGCAGGGACACCTCCTCGATCAGCCCGCTCTCGTCGTACTCCTTTTCGGCGAAGTATACGCTGAAGGTCTTGAGTCGGTCCGCGAGATCCTGGCTTGCCCGGAGCACAATCGCCGAAGAGTCGAGCCCGCCGCTCAGATGGCTCCCGAGCGGCACATCGCTCATGAGCTGCATCTCGACCGATTCGTCGAGGAGGGCGCGGAATCGCTTGACCGCTTCGGCCTCGTCGCGGACACCCTCGCGGAAGGAGAGGTCCCAATACTCTCGGACCTCGGCTCGACCGTCCTGGGCCGTCAGATAGTGACCGGGAGGCAGGACCTTGATTCCCTCGAAGAAGGTCTTGTCCCCGAAGACGTTTTGAAACGTGAGGTAGTCGGCGAGGGCCCGCCGGTCGAGCGACCGCGGCACCGTGGGGTCGGCGAGGATCCCTTTGATTTCCGATGCGAACGCGATGCGACCCTCGGCCTCCCGGAAGTACAGCGGCTTGATCCCGAGTCGGTCTCGGGCCAGGAGCAGCCGCCGCTCGCCTTCGTCCCAGATTGCGAAGGCGAACATCCCGTTCAGTTCATGGAGTGCGTCGGGCCCCTTCTCTTCGTACAGATGGACGATTGCCTCCGTGTCGCTGTTCGTGCGGAGGGTGTGGCCGCGTTCGAGGAGTCCCTCCCGGAGGGGCTTATAGTTGTAAATCTCCCCGTTGTACACGATCCATGAGCGGCCCGACTCGTCGGACATCGGCTGGAAGCCCGTCGGCAGGTCGATGATGCTGAGACGCTTGTACGCGAGGACGCACGTTTCGAACGCCTTCACCGCGTCCGCATCGGGCCCACGGTGATGCAGGGTCTCGTTCATCCGGCGGACAAGGTCGACGTCGATGCCTCCTCGCGGATCATACACGCCACAGATCCCGCACATCTCACGACCGCCCGGCGAGGTCCTGGTAGGCGCGGACGAGACGCGCCTGCTCCGCGCCCCAGTTGTATTCTCGTTTCGCGGCCTCCAGCCCGTTCCGCCCGAGGCGCTCCGCGAGCGCGGGATCATCTCGAAGCCGCTCGACGGCTCCGCGGAAGCCCGCATTCGTGTATGGCACAATGAGGCCGCACTCCTCATGGTCGACGATTTCCGCCATCAGGAGGCCCTCCGTCACGATGCACGGTCGGCCCGTCACCATCGCCTCGAACATCTTGTTCGAGATTCCGACCTTCGAGATCCGGTGGCCGGGGTCCAGCATCGCGAGGACCGCGTGCGAGTCGAGGGTCATCGGCAGGACCTGTTCGTTCGGCACGACGCCCAGGAAGGGCGTGTTCGAGTGGCGAGCGCACCGTTCCCTCACGGTTGGCGTGAGTTTCTTGCTTCCGCCCAGTACGAGCCGCACGTCGGGCATCTCCCCGACGACGTCGATCGCCTGGAGGATGAACCGGCTGATGTGGAGAGTGCCCAAGTAAATCACGGTGAAGGGCGGCCCCGGAGGCGGACGGTAAGCGTCGAGCGTGAGTTCGTGGCTGTTCCGGACGACGATCGAGTCGTGACCCGACACCCGGTCGATGTATTCCTTGACCGCCTCGTTCACGGCGATGACCATGTCCGCCTGTGGCGCGAGTCGCCGTTCCATCCGGAACACATAGTCGACGACGGGGCGCGGCACGTCCGTCTCGATCATGTATCCAAAGACCTCATGGGCGTCGTACACGATCGGCGTTCCCGCGATTTCCTTGAGTCGGATTCCGATTGGAAGGGTGTCGAGGTCGTGACAGTGGACGACGTCGAACGCGAGGTGCCGGGCGATGGAGACCGCGCGGCGCCACCACAGCGGATTGCGGAACAGGTCCTTGCCCAGGAGCCGCATCAGGCCCTCTGTCCTCACGAGGTAGACGTCGAATCCATCCCACATCGTGCGTGCGGGCTCGCGGCCCGATCGGTCCCAGCCGATGAAGGCGACCGTGTGGCCGGCGGCGCGGAGGGCTTTCGCCTCCTTGAGGATGCGAGAGTCGTGCACCACGTCGTTCGAGACGAGCATGAGGATTCGCATCGCGTGCTCACCCGAGGAATTCGTTCACGATCGTGGCGATCCGGGTCCCGGTCGTCCCATCCCCGTAAGGATTCGGCCAGTCCTTCTTCGCATCGAGTTGGGAACGCGCCGCTTTCGTAACCCGCGGCGGGTCCGTGCCCGCGAGGACGTTCGCCCCGATGTCCAACGTCTCCGGACGCTCCGTATTCTCGCGAAGGGTCACGCAGGGCACCCGGAAGAAACAGCACTCCTCCTGGAGACCGCCCGAATCCGTGAGGACGAGGGCCGCGTTCTTCTCGAGGACGAGCAGGTCGAGGTAGCCGGTCGGCTCGATCCGGCGAAGGGATTGAATGTCTGAGGCCCGGCGCTCGAGACTGTGCGCACGCAACGCTTTCACCGTGCGCGGATGGATGGGGAAGATAATCGGGAGACCGGTCTCGCTTCCGACGGACGCGAACGCATCGAGCGCCGCCGCGAGGCGTGCCTTGTCGTCCACGTTCTCCGCTCGGTGGAACGTGAGCAGAAGGTAGCGACGGGGCGTGAGCTCGAGTCGCTTGAGGACGTCGGACCGTTCCTCCGCAACCGCGACGTTCTGCGTGAGCGCGTCGATCACGCTGTTCCCGACGACGTGGACTCCGCGCGTCACGTTTTCCCGGGCCAGGTTCGCTTTCGACAGTTCCGTGGGAGCGAAGAGGATACGCGACAACTGGTCGGCGACGATCCGGTTCATTTCTTCGGGCATCGTCTTGTCGAACGACCGGATGCCGGCCTCGACGTGTGCGAGCGGCCGTCCGAGCTTGTTCGCGAGCAGCGCACCCGCGAGGGTCGTGTTCGTGTCCCCGTGGACGATCACGAGATCCGAGTTCCCCGCGACCTCGGCGACGTCGCGCATCGTCGTCGCGACCTGCAGGTAGGGTGGCTGTTCCTTCAGCTCAAACCGGTGGTCCGGCTCCCGGAGTTGCAGGTCGCGGAAGAAAATGCGGTCCATCACCAGATCATAATGTTGCCCGGAGTGCACGAGGACGTGCTCGTGTTCGAGGCGGTCGAGCGCCTTGACCACCGGGGCCATCTTGATGATTTCCGGACGGGTCCCGACGATCGTGACGATGCGGCCCATAGGAGGAGACTCGCGAGTAATCGAGGGCCGATAATAAAGATAGCCTTCCAGAGCGCGCGATGTCGAAACCATCATTACCGCGGCTCGGTTACGAGCCGCGTTGTTCGTCAGCATCATCGTGACGGTCCGCAATGAAGCTCGGAATATTGCCGCGTTGCTGGACAGCCTCTTGGTGCAGGAGCCGCCCTTCGAGGTGATCGTCATCGATTCGGACAGCGAGGACGCGACCCGCGACATCGTGCGGCGATACGAGCAGCGATACGACTTCGTCCACCTGTACATCTTTGGAGGGACCCGCGGGGCCGGCCGAAACTTCGGGATCCGGAAGGCGAAGGGTGACGTCGTCGCCTTTGTCGACGGCGATGCCATCGCGAATCCGTTCTGGCTGAAGGAGATCCGACCCGGCCTCGTGCACACGAGCATCGTCGCCGGCCGGACGATCCAAATCGGGTACCGCCCTTTCGAGGAACTCGAGCGCGTCGAACTGATCGTGAAGGGCACGGATGTCACCTACCCGTCGTCGAACTTGGCGTATCGCAAGTCCGTGCTCGACGAGATCGGCGGGTTCGATGAGTGGTTCATCACGGCGGAGGATGTCGACCTGAACATGCGTGCGGTCCGGGCCGGTCACGCGATTACGTTCCGAGCGGACGCAATCGTCTACCACCGCACGCGCGCCTCCATGTTCGATTTCCTCCGGCAAGCCTTCTGGAACGGAGCCGGGCGGAAGCAACTCACGTTGAAGCATGGGGTGCTCTGGAGCCGCTACCGTCCGGAGGAGATGCTTCGGCAACGGACGAGCTTCTGGTCTCTCCTGCGACTGAGCGGTGCTCTCCTCGGATACGTCGGGTACAAGTTCTTCGGGGAGCCGTTGCCCGGCTGAGCGCGAAACCCTTATGCGACGTACCCAGCATGGCGCGCGCCAATGCCCGAGGTCTCCGTCGTCATCCCGACGATGAACGAGGAGGCCTCGATCGGCGCCGTGATCGACGAAGTGCGGAGCGCGCTCGTGGACTGGGACCTCGAAATTCTGATCGTCGACACAGATTCGCGAGACCGGACGAGGGGCATCGCGATCGCGAAAGGGGCTCGGGTCGTGCCCGAACCGCAGCGGGGCTACGGTCGTGCCTACAAGACCGGTTTCGCGGCTGCGACCGGCACCTTCGTGGCGACGCTCGACGCCGATCTGACGTACCCGGCATCCCGGTTCCCCGACTTCCTGGCGGCGCTCGCGGAAGACCGCGCGGACTTCGTGTCCGGAGACCGCCTCTCCGGTCTCCCCGACGGCGCGATGACGGGCATGCACCGCGTGGGCAACGAGATCCTCAACATCGCCTTCCGGAGCCTGTATGATTCGGGGGTCCGCGACTCCCAATCCGGCATGTGGTCGTTCCGGCGGTCGATTTTGCCCCGACTGCGGCTGGTCCACGACGGCATGGCGTTCTCCGAGGAACTCAAGGTCGAGGTGATCCGCGCCGGATTCCGGTTCCTCGAGATCCCGATTGCATACCGAGTTCGGGTCGGGGACAAAAAGATCCGAAGCGTGAGCGACGCGACCGGGAATCTGATGTGGCTCGCACGGAAGCGGGTTGGTTGGGTCCCGCGGCTGCCCTGATCACTCCGCCAAGATCTCCGCGAGCTTCTGCCACTCCCGCACGAAGCGCCGCGGGTCGAAGCTCCCGTCGACGTAGCGGCTCAAAGCCTTGTGGATGCCCGGATCGAGGTCTGAGACGAGGAGTTGCCACGCCTCCCAGTGCTCCATCGACTTCCAGGTCCAGGCGCCTTCCAGGTCGAGGTGGTGCGGCCCGTGGTCCTCCCACGTCACCCGGACGGTCCCGAACTCAATCGCGAGTTCGTACACGAGGCGCGCCAGGAGGACCGACTCCTCCTTCGGCATCGCGAGTTCGTCTCCCTTCCGGAGTCGTCGCGGGTATTGGATCCGCAGCGCCGTGAGGCCTTCCGCGGCGGCGAGGGAAGCGTTCGTCTTGTCCATCGTGAGGAAGAACACGCCCTTGCGGAAATCGATCCCGCGGAGGAACGCCTTGAACTGGTCGCGGATCATCGAGTCGGCGTTCACGATCGTCAGGCCATCCGGCGACAGGTGGAGTTGCTCCGGGTTCGTCGGGCCGACGACGAGGACGCTGAGGCCCTGGTAGCCTTCCGTCCCTTTCAGGGTCGTGATCTCCTGCAGGGCCCGATAACCGCGGCGGCCGGCGTGCGAGAGCCGGTTGCCCTTCTTCATGTTCGCGGCGTTCTCGAGCTCCTTCATCACGACGCCGGGGATGACCAGGAGGATCCAGTTCACGCTCTCCTTGTACGGTCGCATGTGGATCCGGTGGAATTCGTCGAGGAGGTGCTCCCCCAGGATCGAGGCGTACAGGATGTTCGTGTCGACCCCGAGGATGATGTCCTCGTACTCGGCGAGGCGCCGCGCGATCGCCGTGAGTCCGATCGGCTCGACGAAGCCCGCGCAGAGCAGGGCGGAGTTCAGCCAGTCCAGATATTCCGAGGAATCCTCCAGGACCTTCACCTGGTACGACGTCGCCGTGCCTTGGATCTCGACGAGTGGATAGTCCTCCTTCGAGCCGCCCGTGCCGATCGACGCTACTGTCAACCGATCGACTCGGCCCTTGATTGCGCCGAGGGCGAGCTGCAGCGCCGGGAACTCCGCGATCTGCCCCTTCTCGAGGAGTTCGCGGAAACTCACGCTACGCCTCCGCGAGGAGCCGGTCGACCATCCACTTCGCATCGAAGCGGCGGATGTCTTTGTACGTCTGTCCAAGGTTGACGAACACGACCGGCTTCCCGATCGTCTTCGCCATCGAGAGCGCCGCGCCGCCCTTCGCGTCCGCGTCGATCTTCGTGAGGACGATCCCGTCGAGGCCGACGGCCTCGTGAAATTGTTTCGCCTGTTCGATCGCGTCGTTGCCCGCGAGGGCGTCGCCGATGTAAAGGATCAGGTTCGGTTTCGCGACGCGCTTGATCTTCTTCATCTGGTCCATCAGGTTCTGGTTCGTCTGCATCCGGCCCGCAGTGTCGATCAGGACGACGTCCCGGCCGCGCGCCCGCGCATGCTCGACCGCGTCGAAGGCGACCGCGGCGGGATCCGCTCCGGCGTTGTGCTTGATCAGTTTGAAGCCGACCGCCTCGGCGTGTTTCTCGAGCTGCTCGATTGCTCCCGCCCGGAACGTGTCCGCCGCGGCGACGACACACGTGTAGCCTTTCTTCATGATGTGGTACGCGAGCTTCGCGATCGTCGTCGTCTTGCCGGTCCCATTCACGCCGACGAACATCACGACGAAGGGACGCGGGCTCTTCTCAATCAGGCCGAAGAAGTCGAGGGGCGGCACCGACAGCGCCTTCGTGATCGCATCCCGCAGGGCCACCTCGACGCCCTGTTCGAGGCTCACCTCCCGCGAGATTCGCTTCCCTCGGAGGTCCTCCGCAAGGCGGTCCACGATCTCCTTGGCGACCGGGAACGCCACGTCGGACTCGAGGAGGGCGATCTCGAGGTCGTACAGGATCTCCTCGAGCTTGTCTTCCTTGATCTTGCGGCCGGAGTCGCCGATCGACTCGGACGTCACCTCGGCTTCGGCCTTCTGTTTCCAGCCGGCGAGCCGCTCTCGGAGAGACTTGAACATCTAGCTCCGCTCGCCCGGTGTGCCCGGTCCTTGCAGCCGGTCGTACAGGTCCTGAACCGCGGCGCCGTGGGCCTCCGCTCGCCGCTGGAGGTCCCCGAGGCGCTGTCCGATCGCATTTGCCGCCTCGGTGATCGACTTGATCCGGGCGTCGAGCCGTTCGACTTGTCGGTCCACGTCATCGTACACCAGGAGGTCGGAGCCGATCGAGACGAACGCCCTGTCGATGTCTTTCGACTGCGCGACCAGGAACGAATTCGCGCCGATGGGCACGAGGACTTCCGCGGCTTTCCCGGCTTCCCGATACCGAACGAGGGTCTCGCGGGCTCGCATGTGCTCCTCGAGGGAGATGCGGATGATCTCTTGCTGTTGCGCCAGCGTCTCGATCTGCGCCCGGTACTGATCGAGGACCGCGATTCCCCGCCGGAGTTCGGTCTCGCCGGCGCTCACGAGCGGGCCTCCAACGCGTATCGGACGGCGTGATCCGTGACCTGGTCCGGAGGCACCTCTGCGACTTGGGCGATGGCGACGTACTTCCGGGGCACGCCGTGCTGGCTCCCGAGGACCGAGAGGAGCTTCTCGCGAGCCGCCGCCTCGTCAGATGCCGCCAGCTCCTTCGAGAACGACTGCCATCGGCGGCCCATGCGGAATCGGCCTGCGATTCGAAACGCTTTCATGAACTCAGTTGGCAAGAAAGCTCGCTACTTAAAGACTTGGCCGCTCTCACCAGACGGGCGCGATTTCCGACGCGCCCGTCTCCGAAGGCCCAGCACAAACAAGCCTGCGATCGCGGCCGCGATCGCGATGACCAAGCTCCCAGGCCTCGGCGGCGAATTAGGCTCCTAATCCCCCCACGACGACATGATTCGCGGGCGCGAGAATAAACCTTCTCGTATGATGTCCGCGTCCGCCCGGACTCACCGAACCTGCGCCATCGTCTCGCGGAAATGTTCCAGCAATTCTTCGGCAACCTTGCGTGTGACGCCCTTCACCGCCATGAGGGATTTGGGCGTCGCCTTCGCGAAGTCCTCCGGATCCTTGAAGCCCGCATCGATCAGCGCCTTCGCTCGCGCTCGGCCGACTCCTTTGACTTCGATGAGCTCCTGGAGGATCTCCGAGCTGTCTACCTTCGCCGCCTTCACGTCGAGGAGACGCCGCTGTATCCCTTCGTCTCCCGGGCTCAGTCGGAGCGCCTCCGTGAACGCCTGATGCGCGTCGTCGTCGCGGCCGATCCTCAGGAGGACGTCCCCCTGCGCGGTCCACGCCTCCTCGTCGTTGGGGTAGAGCTGCGTGAGCCGTTCGAACGATTCGAGGGCGGCCTCCGCGTTGCCCTGCTCGAGCAGGATGTTCCCACGGTTCAGGAGCGCGGATGCATTTCCCGGTTGCACGCCGAGGACGAGATCGAGGCAGTTTAGGGCCTCCTGCGCCTTCCCCCTCCGTCGATAGGCCACGGCCTTGCCGATCAGCGCATTCACGTTGCTCGGGTCGACCTCCAGGATGTCGTCAAAGAGGCTCAACGCTTGCGCGTAGTTCCCGCTCGCGCTCGCGATCAATGCGCGGCTCAGGAGGCTGGGGACGTCCACGCGGACCTCCTCGATTTTCTGCCGCAGGTTTTCGTCGGTCGGGTCGACCGCTGCCGCGGCCTCGTACGCCGCCAAGGCCTCGGGCCTCCGGCCGAGGTTCGAGAGGGCGTCTCCCTCTATCTCCAGGGCTGCGGCGTCGTTCGGTCGGACGCGGAGCAGGTCCTCGACGGCCTCGAGACATTCCCGCCAGCGGCGGTCCGCCATCTGGAGCCGGGCGATCGCGCGGAGTGAGTCGACATTCCTCCGGTCGTTCGCGAGGATTCGCCGGTGCGTCTCCACGGCCTCCGACCGTTGATTGAGTTTCTCCTCGCACGTGGCCCTGCCTCGGAGTGCGGGAACATAGGCCGGGTCCAATCGCAGCGCTTCCTCGAACCCGGTCAGGGCGGCCTCGTATGTACCCGTCGCGACGAGGGCCTCCGCTTTCCGAACCAAACTGTCGGCGGTCTCGGGTTCGCGCACGGGCGCGCGAGGAGCCGGCCTCGGCGGCTCCGGTTTCGGGGTCCGCATCACCGGAACGGGCCTCGGGGGCGGAGGAGGCGCCGACGGGCTCGGTGGAGGCGGATCGACAAAGCTCGAAGTCATCCGGTCCTCGCGAACGAGAGTCGGCGCATCCGGGATCGGGGCCGACGGATCGTACAACCGCTCGCCGGAATCGATCTCGGCCGCGGATCGAAGGCTCGTCTCCTTCGTGCGCTCGCGGATCGGCCGGAGGACGACCCACCAGCCGATCTGGACCGCGCCGTAAAGGAACACGAGGAATGGGACGGTGGAGAAGAGAGTCGGGACGATGCCCTTCTGCAGGACGAACGTCAGGAACGTCGGCGCGTTCTGGGTGTTCCGAAACACGAGGGACCACGTCGCACGGTCGGCCCACATCGAAGGCTCGATCTCCAGGACGGCCCGCTGGGCCGACGTCAAGACCTTCGGTGCCGCCACGGTGACGTTGTCTCGCATCACGGTGACCGACACGGAGCCGTTCGTCACGCCGACCGCGGCGTAGGTGACGAAGGTCAGGCCGAGTGGATCGGGACTCGTGAACGTGACCACCTCGCGGGCGTTCGGCAGGAGGGAGACGACTTGAGGCGGGTCGGAGAGCAACGTCGCCGCGAGAGAGGGCGTGATTGCGAGGAGAAGCGCGACCGCGAGGCCGATCGCGAACGCCGCGGTGCGGATCGCTCGCGTCATCGAGGACTTCGCCATCAGGAAGCGCTGGTTGTCTCGCAAGACGTTGCGGAGCTCGAGGTTCCGGAGGAACAGGCCGACGATCGAAGTCGTCAGACCCATGATGAGCGCGACCTCGAGGATGCCGTTGACCGGGAGGAAGAGCGGTTTCAAGCTCGCGCCTTCCCCCTGCAAGCGCGCGAAGATCAGGACGATCGTCAGCGCGAGGAGGCCTGCGAAGACGGCCTTGCGGATGCGGCGGATTCGCAGGAGACGGTCCGTTCCCTGGAGTCGATCGTGGTACCCCGACATGGGCGACTAGGCCTCTGGCACGACAGTTGCGAGTCCCCTAGCCGCGAGGAAGATGGCCAGGTACTGCGGAACGTCGTTTACTCCAGGAGCCAAATTAAACACTTCGCCTCGAATCTCCATATTGATTTTATTCTTGAGATTCATGCGCACCGAATCGTCCGTCCACGCTTGCGGGACCGCGTCGCGCAGAGGTCGGAAGTCGTCGATTTCGTCACGTGACATTGGGACGACTTGGAGTCCCGTCTTGCCGTGCAACGAGGAGGGCATGCGGATGAGGCGTTTTATGTCGGA
>Ga0209237_1000111_pt1 | contig 39149 bp, 37 predicted proteins | sample GraSoi013_1_40cm_2_FD_185820 | JGI IMG/M metagenome (GOLD analysis project Ga0209237, IMG submission 185820) | Grasslands soil microbial communities from the Angelo Coastal Reserve, California, USA - Sample 10_02_2013_1_40cm (SPAdes) (version 2) | ecosystem: Environmental > Terrestrial > Soil >...
TGGAACGATCAGGAAGGCCGCACCGAGCACGAAGTGATCGCGAAGCTCGAGGAAGTGATCCGCGCCCAGTTGGTCGCCAGCGCGTCTCCCTGACACAGCGCGGTTACGACGTTCCGACGTTCGCCGAGAGGGGACCGGGCGACCGGCCCTTCGCGCGCGCGATCATCTGCGCCGCCTCGTCGAGCTGCGCGAGCGTGCCGCTGTCGATCGGCACGCCATCGGCGCGCGCCTTGCGACAGCGGCGCTCGGGATCGCCAGGCATCAGGATCGAATCGATCTCTCCACTCAGGGGGGCGGATCGCACCCAGTCGATGAACGCCCGCGCCTCCATCTCGTAAGTGCCGAGCGAACCGAGCCGCGCCGGGTCGAAGACGAGGGCGAGCATGTTGTTCCAGATGGCGCTCTTCATGGTCATCGTTTGCGGGCGCGTGGTCGGTCCGCCGATCAGCGCCGCGGCCAGCAGCTCGCAGATCATCGCCAGCGCGTATCCCTTGTGGGCCGCGAAGGTGACGAGCGCGCCGCGCGGGCCTTCCTCGGGCTCGAACATCACCGCCGGGTCGCAGGTGGGACGGCCCTCGGCATCGATCAGGCACGAGGGCGGCACCTCGACTTTCCGGTTGTAGGCGACGCGCACCTTCCCGTGCGCGATCGCGCTGGTGGCGAAATCGAGCACGATCGGGTCGCCACCCGGTCCCCGGATGCCGACCGTGAAGGGATTGGTGAGAAAGCGAGCCTGCGCGCCGCCGTAGGGCGCAACCATGGGCGGCGACGACACCGCGTTCGTGAAGTGGATCGAGACCATGCCGCCGGCGACCGCCTGCTCTGCCCAGTGGCCGACGCGGCCGATGTGGTGGGCGTTCCTCAGACCCATCACGCACACGCCGTGACGGCGCGCGCGCTCGACCGCGATCTCCATCGCCTGGAACCCGATCGACTGGCCGAGCCCCCGATGGCCATCGACGGTGAGGAGGCTGCCGGTATCGGCGACGATCCCGACGGTGCGGTTCAACTGCAGATCGCCCTCGAGCAGCGCCCGGACGTAGCGCGGCGTCATTCCGACGCCGTGGGAATCGTGCCCGGAGAGGTTGGCCGCGACCAGGTGGTCGGCGACCAGCCCCGCCTCGCGCTCGCCGGAGCCCGCGCAGCGCCAGAGATCGACCGTCCATCGGTGCAGCGTCGACGGAGGAATGAGGTGCTCTGCCATGTCTTCTATGCCTCGACCTCTCCACCCAGGTAAGCCGCCTGCAGCCGGGGATCGCGGGCCAGCTCGCCGGCCCGCCCCTCGAGCGCGATCTCGCCGCGCTCGAGAACGTAGGCCTGCTGCGCCACCTGCAGCGCCATGCGCGCATTCTGCTCCACCAGCAAGATCGTGGCGCCCTGCCGATGGATGTCTCCGACGATCTCGAAGATCTGCCGCACGAGCAGCGGCGCGAGGCCCATCGACGGCTCGTCGAGCAGCAGGATCCTCGGGCGGGCCAGCACCCCGCGCGCGATGGCCAGCATCTGCTGCTCGCCGCCCGAGAGCGCGCCGGCGGGAGCATCGAGACGGCGCTGGAGCGAGGGGAACCGCCGGATCTGCTCCTCGATGGCGGCGCGGGCCTCCTCCCTTCCTCCCGGCCAGGCGCGCGCCTCGGAGCCGATCATGAGGTTCTCGGCGACCGTCATCCGCTGCAGGATCGCCCGGCCCTCGGGGACCAGTACGATGCCGGCCGCGACCGCCGCATGCGACGGGACGCCGGCGAGCTCCTGGCCCTCGAGGCGCACCGTTCCCCGGGCGGGGCGCACCAGCCCGGCGATCGCGTTCAGCGTGCTGCTCTTCCCGGCGCCGTTCGGGCCGATCAGCGCCACGATCTCTCCCGCGCTCACCGAAAGCGAGATCCCCCGCACGGCCTCGACGTGCCCGTACGCGACGCGCAGGTCGCGCACCTCCAGCAGCGGGCCGCTCACTGGCTCTCTCCGAGATAGGCAGCGATCACTGCCGGGTCCTTGCCGATCTCCACCGGCGTCCCGCGCGCGATCACCTTGCCGAAGTTGAGCACGGTCACGCGGTCGCACAGCTCCATCACCAGCCGGACGTTGTGCTCGATGAGCAGCACCGCGCGCCCTTCGTTCGCCACTTCGCGCACGAGCCGGGCCACCGCCGCCGCCTCGTTCGGGTTCATGCCCGCGGTGGGCTCGTCGAGCAGCACCAGCCTGGGCTGCGCTGCCAGGGCCCGCGCGATCTCGACCCGGCGCTGCTCGCCGTACGAGAGATTGAATGCGCGGGTCAGCGCGCGCTCGCGCATCCCCACCCGCGCCAGTCCGGCCTCGGCGGCTTCGCGGGCGGCGCGCTCCTCGTTGCGCGCGGAAGGCAGGAGCAGCAGCCGCCGCCAGACCGGCGCATTGCGGCGCAAATGCTGGCCGACGACCACGTTGTCCGCGGCGGAGAGCCCGCCGAACAGGCGGATGTTCTGGTACGTCCGCGCCACCCCCAACGCCGCGACCCGGTTCGGTGGCAGCCCGTCGATGCGGCGACCGTCCAACTCGATCTTGCCGCCGGTCGGGCGGAGCAGCCCCGAGACGAGGTTCAGCAGCGTGGTCTTGCCCGCGCCGTTCGGTCCGATCAGGCCGTGCACCTCGCCATCCGCCACGGAAAAGCTGGCGTCGTCGACGGCCCGCACGCCGCCGAATGCGCGGGAGACGCCGCCGAGCAGAAGGCTCATGCGACCCCTCGAGACCGCCGCCGCAGACGCGACGGCAAGGAGACGAGGCCGTTGGGCAAATAAAGGATCACGGCGAGCAGGATGAGTCCGTTCAGCAAGAGGCGGAACGGGCCGGGCGCGAGGCCGAGCCGCGCGCCGGCCTCGCGCAGGATCTCCGGCAGCAGCGTCAGGAAGGCGGCGCCGACCACGGGCCCGTAGAACGCCGCCGTCCCCCCGACCACCGCCTGGACCAGCATCTCCACGACCCGGCCGAAGGCGTAACCGCCCGGCGCAACCATGAAGGTGAAGTGCGCCTCGAGGCCCCCGGCGAGGCCCGCCAGCGCCGCTCCGAGCGCCAGCATCGCCAACTTGTGGCCGGTGGTGTAGATGCCCATGGTGCGCGCGGCGGTCTCGTCCTCGCGGATCGCTTCCAGCGCATAGCCGGCGCGCGAGCCGCGGAGGCGTCCGAGGATGAAGAGGGCGAGGGCGAGCGCGAGCGCGATGGTCCACAGCTGCGTGCGCTGTGGAATCGCCACCAGGCCCATCGCGCCGTTCGTGTAGTCCCAGTTGACGAAGAAGAGCCGCACCACCTCGCCGAAACCCACGGTGGCGATGGCGAGGAAGACGCCGCGCAGCCGCAGCACCGGAAGGCCGAGCGGCACCGCCACGATCGCCGGCAGCAGCGCGGAGGCGGCCAGCGCCGCGATGAACGGCACTCCGCTTGCGCGCAGCGTGATCAACGCGCTGGTGTACGCGCCGATGGCCATGAACCCGGCGTTGGCGAGCGAGAGCTGGCCACAAGACAGCGTCGTGTAGACCGAGAGCGCGAGCAAGCCGTTGATGCCGACGAAGGCGAACAGCGACTGATAGGCGAGCAGGAGATCGGCCATCGCTCAGGCCTCGCGGGCCGCCGCCCGCCCGAACAGCCCACGCGGGCGCGCGATCAGCACGAAGAAGAGGACCGCGAAGGAGACGGCGTCGCGGAAGGAGGAGCCGAGGTGCGCCACCGTGAAGACCTCGATCAGCCCGAGGGCGAACCCGGCGATCACCGCGCCGGGAACGCTGCCCATTCCGCCCAGGATGATCACCGCCAGGCCCTTCAGCTCCACGCCGCGGCCCACGTCGGGCGAGATGGAGTTGAAGGCCAGCCCGAAGAGCACGCCGGCCGCGCCGCCCAGCGCCGAGGAGAGGAAGAAGGCCATGGCGATGGCGCGATCGACGTCGATGCCGAGGATGCGCGCCGCGCGCGGGCTCTCCGCGACCGCGCGGATCTGCCGGCCCAGCCGGCTGCGCGCGAGCAGGAGGGTGAGCACCGCCATCAGCACCACCGAGATGCCGACGATGCAGAGCTGGAGGAGAGATGCCGTCGCTGCGCCGATCCGCACCACGCGGTCGGGAAAGGTGCCCGGCGGGAACCGCGAGATGTCCGGTCCGAAGATCTGCAGCGCGATGGCCTCGAACACCGTGGCCATGGCGAGCGAGCTGATCAGTCCGGAGATGTTCGAGTCGGCGCGTCCGCGCAAGGGCCGGAACGCCACCCGCTCGAGGACTATCCCGATCGCGCCGCCGGCGAGGACCGCGGCCGGCAGCGCGACCCAGAGCGACAGATGCGCGTCGGCGACGAGCGCGAGCGCGATGAACGCCGCGAGCATGAACACCGCCTGGTGGGCGAGGTTGAGGATGTCGAGGACGCCGAACACCAGCGTGTACCCGACGGCGAAGAGCGCGTAGATGCTCCCGAGGAAGATGCCGTTGAGGACTTGCTGGCCCATCTACTGGACGATCTGGAACTTGCCGTCCTTGACCTGCTGCACGCTCGGCTCGTGCTGCGCGTCGCGGCCGGGCGTGAAGGAGAACTTGCCGAGCGGGGTATCGAGGTCCTTCACCTTGGCCAGGCCCGCCACGATGTCCTCGCGTCCCGTCTTCCCCTCGGCCTGCTTGATCGCCTCGGCCAGGATGATCACGCCCGTGTACGCCTGGGCGGAGAACTGGTCGGGATTGACCCCGCCCTTCTTCATCGCTTCGAGGAATTTCTGGTTGGCGGGATCCTGGCTGAGCGAGTTCCAGGAGGTTCCGACCATCACTCCTTCGGCGGCGGCTCCGGCGTTCTTGATGAAGGCGGGGCTGTTGAAGCCGTTGCCGCCGAGGATGGGGCCCGTCCAGCCGCGCTGGCGGGCCTGCGCCACGATCGACGACGCGTTGTCCGCGAGGGCGGAGACGACCAGCACGTCGGGCTTCAGCCCGATCAGGGCGGTGAGCTGCGCGTTGTAGTCCCGGTCGGGTTTCGCGAAGGTCTGCGTTCCGAGCACCTTGACGGACAGGTCCGCGAGCGCCTTCTGCATCACGTCGTAACCCGCCTTGGTGAAGACATCGTCGTTGCCGTACAGCACGCCGGCGGTCTTGAACTTGAGCTTCTCCTGCGCCTTCTTGAACGCGCCCGGGATCACCTGTGCCTCGGTCAGCGAGTCGCGCCAGATGTAGTTGCCGATGTCCGTGATCCCCGTGGGCGCTGTGTTGGAGATGGCGAGGACCGGGACCTTCGCCTGCTGCGCGAGCGGGTCGGCGGCGCTGGCGGTGTTCGAGAGCGTCGGCCCGAGGATGGCGCTCACCCGGTCGCGGTTGATGAACTTCTGGAAGACGGTGATGCCCTGCTCCTTGGTGGACGCGTCGTCCTCGATCAGCACGTTGAGCTTCGGCCCGCCGCCGCCGGTGACCTGCTCGACCCCGGCCTGGATGCCGGCGCGCTGCAAGGCGCCGTACGAGGCAGCTGCACCGGTCAGGCTGAGCGCCGCGCCGATCGTTGCCCCTCCGCCCGACGCCGGCGCTTCGGAGCCTTGGTCCTTGCATGCGGCGGCGAGGAGCAGCAACAGGGAAAACGACCACCGGCGCGCGAGGCTCATGGGGTCTCCTTCCCGTCGAGGGATGCTGCGTTATCGCAAGCGCCGGGGGTTCGCAAGACTGGCAGGTTGCGCACGGTTGGAGGAGTGTCGATCTCTCGAAGGCGTCGCTCACGGTGCCCGTGCGGCCACCGTTCCGCTGAGCGGCGTGCGGGTCTCAACTGCCGCGGACGGCATCGCCGCGCAGCCACGCCGCCGCCGCGAATCCGCCCACCCAGCGCACCTCCTTTACCTGGAGGCGGAAGGCCGAGAAGCCCGGCAGGGCCAGCGCTTCGCTCTGCGGGTGCCGACTGGCAAAGGCGCTGCGCGCAGCCTCCTGCATCCCACCGGCGAGCGATCGACAAGTGCCGATGAGCGTAGCGCGGGCGGGCTGCACTTCCGGCGAGGCGGAATCGCTGACGAGCAGGCTCGAGCGCGGGTCCGATATGAGGTTTTGGGTGTGGACCGCGAGTCGGCTGAGGTAGAGCACCGGTTCGCCGGTTTCGAAGAGCGCGTAGGGCACCACCGAACCGAATGGATATCCCGGATGCCGCAGGGAGATGGTCGAGAGCAGACCCTGCCTCTCGCTCCGCAACAGCGCTCGCAGGGCCTCGTCGAAGCTCGTCATCGACGAGCCTTCAGGACGATGACTTGTGCCGGCGCGACGCCGGTTGTGGCTCATCGGAGAGCGCCACGACGCGCCGGGCCGTGCCCGGGCCAACGTGCGTCGCTGGGAGCGATCGGGCCACCGTCTTGCCGGCCTCCCGCGCATGCGCCGCGGCGCGGTGGGAGGCTCCGGCGGCGTCGTTCGCGACGATCGCCTCCAGGATCGCGTCGTGCTCGTCCCAGATCTCCGTACGGTGGCGGGGATCGCGCAGCACCGCCGCCATCGCGCGGCGCAGATGGTTCCAGTACAGGCGCATCGTCTCCGCGAGGAGCGGGTTGCCGGCGACGCGGCATATCCAGAGGTGGAAGCGCATGTCCGCCTCGATCAGCGAGTCGACGCGCCCGGATTTCTCGGCTTCGCGGCCGTCCGCGACCAGCTTCCTTCCTTCCGCGGCATCCCGAGGCGTGCAACGCTGCGCGGCGAGGCTCGCCGCCAGCGAGTCGAGCGCCTCGCGCAATTCGTAGACGGAGTGGAGGAATTCCCGCTCGAGCGGCGCGACGATCAGCCCGCGCCGGCCGGTATCCCGCACGAAGCTCTGCGCCTTGAGGACCGACAGCGCCTGTCCGACGGGCTGCCGCGAGATCCCCATGCGCGCGGCGAGGTCGTCCTGGTTCAGCCGCGCGCCCGGCGCCAGCCGCCCGTCGCAGATGGCGGCCAGGATGGCGTCGTACGCCTGCTCGATGAGCGTGGGTCCCGCCTTGACGATGTCGACGTTGGAATTTCGCATGCGAAATGACATCTAGCAGATGTCCGCAGGTCGGCGCTAGCCACATGCCCTGCCTAAGGCTTGACATGGACGAACGGTTCTGCCAGTAGCGTATTTCGCATACGAAATTCGCATCTCCTGGGGACGGGTGCCCCTATCCTGGCCGGAGGCTGGATGGCCGAGAGCATTCGAGTGCTGATGGCGAAGGTCGGATTGGACGGGCACGATCGCGGCGTCCGCGTCGTCTCCCGCTGCCTGCGCGATGCCGGCATGGACGTGATCTACACCGGCCTGCACCGCACGCCGGAAGAGGTGGTGGACGCCGCCGTCCAGGAGGACGTCGACGTGCTCGGCGTGAGCCTGCTTTCGGGCGCGCACATGACCGCCTTCCCGCGCATCATCAAGCGACTCGAGGAGCGCGGCGTGAGCGACATCATCCTCCTCGGCGGCGGCGTGATCCCCGATGAGGACGTGAGCGAGCTGAAGAAGATGGGCGTCGCCGAGATCCTCCTGCAGGACACTCCTCCCAACGTGATCGTCGATACGGTGCGCCGGCTGGTTCGCGAGCGCGGGCCTCGCTGACGCCGGACGGGTGGGCGATGAGCGAGATGGAATACTGGTCGTGGCCGCCGCAGTACGATGACACGTACCGGCCCGAGGCGGGAAGCCGGTATTGGTTCCCCAGGCGCGAGACGATGCCGGCGGGCGAGCGCGAGCGGGCCATCGTGCAGCGGCTGCGCGAGGTGTGCGGTTACGCCTACGAGAAGGCGCCGTTCTACCGGAGGAAGTGGGACGAGGCCGGCTTTCACCCGGATCACGTCAGATCGCTGGAAGACTTCGAGTCCAAGTGCCCGGTGATCACGAAGGCTGATCTCCGCAGGGCGCAGGAGCGGGTGCGGCCCTTCGGTGATTACTTGTGTATCCCGGAGTCCGAGATCTTCCACGTCCATGGCACTTCCGGTACCACCGGCGTTCCGACGGCTTTCGCCGTCGGGCGCAGGGACTGGCGCAACATCGCCAACGCGCACGCTCGCATCATGTACGGGATGGGCATCCGCCCTGGCGACATGGTCTTCGTCGCCGCCATCTTCAGTCTGTACATGGGCAGCTGGGGCGCGCTCGCCGGCTGCGAACGCCTCGGCTGCAAGGCGTTCCCCTTCGGAGCGGGCGCGCCCGGCATGTCCTCGCGCGCAGTGCAATGGATGAGCATCATGAAGCCGCAGGCGTTCTACGGCACACCTTCCTTCGCCCTGTACCTCGCGGAGGTGGCCCAGAAGGAAGGCGTCGACGCGAAGAGCTTCGGGATCAAGCGGCTGTTCTTCTCCGGCGAGCCGGGGGCCTCGGTTCCCGGCGTCAAGGATCGCATCGAGCAGGCGTATGACGGCAAGGTCTACGACTCCGGGTCGATGGCGGAGATCACGCCGTGGATGAACGTCGCCGGCTCGGAGCAGACGTCAGGCATGTTGTGCTGGCAGGACGTCGTCTACACCGAGGTCTGCGATCCGAAGAGCTTCCAGCGAGTGCCGTACGGCGAGCGCGGCACGCCCATCTACACGCAGCTCGAGCGCACCTCGCAGCCGATGATCCGGCTGCTCTCGGGCGATCTCACGCAGTGGGTCGACGAGCCGAACCCCTGCGGCCGCACCTACCCGCGCCTGCCCAACGGGATCTTCGGGCGCATCGACGACATGTTCACCATCCGGGGCGAGAACGTGTACCCGAGCGAGATCGACGCGGCGCTCAACCAGGTGGAGGGCTACGGCGGCGAGCACCGGATCATCATCAGCCGCAGCGGCGCCAGGATGGACGAGCTGCTCCTGCGGGTCGAGCCGACGCCGGAGGTGGAGAAGCAGGGGAAGCTCGCCGCGTTCAAGGAGACGGTGGCGAAGCGAATCCACAACCTGCTCGGGCTGCGGGCCGGCGTGGAGGTCGTCCCCTCTGGCACGTTCCCGCGCACAGACTTCAAGGCCCGGCGCGTGATCGACGACCGCGAGGTCTTCCGCGAGCTGAACGAGAGGCTGGCGAAGGACCTCCCCCGATGAGGGTTGCATCTCGCGATCTGTTGCCTCGGGTCCTCAAAGGCGAGGTGGCGGCCATCGCGCGCCTGCTCAGCCGGGCGGAAGCCGCCGACCCCGAGTGCAGGGAAACGCTTGGCGAGATCTACGCGCGCGCCGGCAAGTCGCACGTCATCGGCATCACCGGCGTCCCGGGCAGCGGCAAGTCCACCATGGTCGCGGTGCTCGGGCGTCGCTTGCGCGAGGCTGGTCACAAGGTCGGAATCATCGCCATCGATCCCAGCAGCCCGTACTCGGGCGGATCGATCATGGGTGACCGCATCCGCATGAGCGAGCTCGCCGGCGACGAGGGCGTCTACATCCGCAGCATGGCCACGCGCGGCGCCCTGGGCGGGATGGCGCGGGCCACCCTGGACTCCGTCGATATCCTGGACGTCGCCGGGTACGACTACATCGTGATCGAGACGGTGGGCGTCGGGCAGGACGAGGTGGAGATCGCCAGCGCGTCGCACACCACGCTGGTGGTGTCGGCCCCGGGCCTGGGGGACGAGATCCAGGCGATCAAGGCCGGGATCCTCGAGATCGCCGACGTCCACGTGGTGAGCAAGAGCGATCGCCCTGACGCGCGCGGCACCATCAGCGACCTCAAGCAGATGCTGGCCCTCGGCCTCTCCATCGATGCCAGCGCGGCGTGGCGGCCTCCGGTCGTCGCCACCAGCTCCCTGAAGGGCGAAGGCTTCGAGGAATTGGTCGCCGCGCTCGAGAAGCACAAGGCGTTCCTGGAGGCGTCTGAGGCCGGGCGCGCCCGCAGCCGCAAGATCGCCGAGTTCCGCATGCTGAAGACCGCGGAGGACCTCTTGCGCATCCGCTTCCACGAGCGAAGCGCCGGCCTTGTCCGCGGCATGGCCGACCGCCTCGTCTCGCGCGAGATCAGCCCGTACGCCGCCGGCGAGCAATTGATCGAAGCGATGGGAGCCCGAAACCCATGAGCAAAATCGAGCTGGACGATCCCGAGACCCTGCAGAACGAAATCCGCGACTGGGAGCAGCGCGAGGTGAAGTCGTTCCTCGGCAAGCAGAAGGAGCGCAAGGACCAGTTCTATACCAGCGGCGGATTCCCGGTGAAGCGGACGTACACCGTGCTCGACGTCCAGGACACGCCCGTCGAGGACGTCGGGCTCCCCGGCAGGTTCCCCTTCACGCGCGGGCCGTACCCGACGATGTACCGCAGCCGCCATTGGACCATGCGGCAGATCGCCGGATTCGGCACCGGGGAGGACACCAACAAGCGCTTCAAGTACCTCATCGCGCAGGGGCAGACCGGTCTCTCGGTGGACTTCGACATGCCCACCCTGATGGGCTACGACTCCGATCATCCCATGTCCGAGGGCGAAGTGGGCCGCGAAGGCGTCGCCGTCGACACCATCGCGGACATGGAGGCGCTCTTCGACGGCATCGATCTGGAGAAGATCTCCGTCTCGATGACCATCAACCCGAGCGCCTGGATCCTGCTCGCCATGTACGTGGTGCTGGCAGAGAAGCGCTGCTTCGATCTGAACAAGCTCTCGGGGACCATCCAGGCGGACATCCTCAAGGAGTACATGGCGCAGAAGGAATACATCTTCCCCATCGATCCGTCGGTGCGGATCGTGCGCGACTGCATCACCTGGTGCGCGCGCAACATGAAACGCTACAACCCCATCAACATCTCCGGCTACCACATCTCGGAGGCCGGCTCCTCGCCGCTGCACGAGGTGGCGTTCACCCTCTGCAACCTCATCACCTACGTGGAGGAGGTGACGAAGACCGGCCTTGCGGTCGATGAATTCGCTCCCCGGCTGGCCTTCTTCTTCGTCTGCCAGAACGACTTCTTCGAGGAGATCGCCAAGTTCCGCGCCGCGCGCCGGGCGTACGCGAAGATCATGCGAGACCGGTTCGGCGCCAGGAACCCCGAATCGATGCGCCTGCGCTTCCATTGCCAGACGGCGGCGGCGAGCCTCACGCGCCCGCAGTACAAGATCAACGTCATCCGGACTGCCTTCGAGGCGCTCTCGGCGGTGCTGGGCGGCGCCCAGAGCCTGCACACCAACGGCATGGACGAGGCCTTCGCCATCCCCACCGAAGAGGCGATGAAGATCGCGCTGCGGACGCAGCAGATCATCGCCGAGGAGACCAACGTCGCGAACGTGGTCGATCCGCTGGGCGGCTCGTATTTCCTCGAGTCGCTCACCGACGACTACGAGAAGAGGATCTTCGAGGTCATCGACGAGGTCGACAAGCTCGGTGGGACCATCAAGTTGATCAAGGAGAGCTGGTTCCAGAAGCACATCGCCGATTACGCGTACGACACCGCCATCAAGAAGCAGACGGGCGAGAAGCCCGTGATCGGCGTGAACAAGTACGTGGAGCCGGACGAGAAGCTCGAAGTCGAGACCCACCCGCACGACGAGACCACGGCGGAGCGCCAGATCGACCGGCTGCGTCGCGTGCGCAAGGAGCGTGACAACGCCAAGGTCTCTGCGCTGCTCGAACAGCTCGTGCGGGTGGCGAAGGACGAGTCGGCCAACATCATGCCCATCACCATCGAGCTTGTGCGCGCCGGCGCCAGCATGGGAGACATCGTCGAGAAGCTGAAGAAACTCTGGGGAACCTACCGCGAGAACCCGGTGTTCTGACCGGCGTCGCCCGTGATAGGGGCAAAGGGGTGCAGGACGCGAACGCCATCCTGACGCAGCTCTCGCGCGGCGCCGACGCCTCGACGGCCATCAGCGCGCCCGAGGCGAAGCCCCTCTCCTGGCGCGGCCTGCGCGAACTCGCTGCCCGCACCATCGACGCGCTCAACGCGATGGGGATCGGCCGCGGCGATCGCGTGGCGATCGTGCTGCGCAACGGGCCGGAGATGGCGACGGCTTTTGTGTCCCTGGCCACGGGCGTCGCGACGGCGCCCCTCAATCCCGGATACCGGCAAGACGAGTTCGACTTCTATCTGGGCGATCTGCGCCCGAAGGCGCTGGTCGTCGAAGCAAGCGTCGGTTCTCCGGCGCGCACGGTGGCCGCGAAGCTCGGAATCCCGGTCGTCGAGCTGCATCCCCAGCCGGGCGAGGGCGCAGGCAGCTTCCGGCTCGAGGGACCGCCTGCGTTGCGCGGGCGGCCGCAGTCACCCGGCGAGGGGGAGGGCGACGATCTCGCGCTGCTTCTGCACACCAGCGGCACCACGGCGCGGCCCAAGCTGGTCCCGCTCACGCAGTCGAACCTTAGCGCGTCCGCGCGGAACATCGCGGGGACGCTGGCGCTCTCGCCAGCGGACATCTGCCTGCAGATCATGCCGCTCTTCCATATCCACGGGCTGATCGCGGGCGTCCTCTCCTCTTTGTCGGCGGGAGCGCAGGTCTGCATCACGCCGGGGTTCAATGCGCTGCGCTTCTTCCACTGGCTCGAGGAAGTCCACCCCACCTGGACGACGGGCGTTCCCACCATGCATCGGGCAGTCCTCGGCCGCGCCGACCGGAACAAGCAGATCCTCGCCCGCAGGAGGCTTCGCCTGATCCGTTCGTCGTCGGCCTCGCTGCGGCCGCGGCTGATGGCCGAGCTGGAGGCCGCGTTCCAGGCGCCGGTGATCGAGGCGTACGGGATGACCGAGGCGTCGCACCAGATGGCCTCGAACCCGCTGCCGCCGCGCCCGCGCAAGCCCGGCTCGGTCGGGCTCGCGGCGGGGCCGGAGATCGGCATCATGGACGAGGCGGGGACGCTGTTGCCGCAGGGCGCGAGCGGGGAGATCGTGGTGCGAGGAGCGAACGTGACCCGCGGCTACCTCGACAACCCGGAGGCGAATGCCACGGCGTTCGTGAACGGCTGGTTCCGCACCGGGGACCAGGGGTCGCTCGACGAGGACGGCTACCTGCGCATCAGCGGCCGCCTGAAGGAGATGATCAACCGCGGCGGAGAGAAGGTGTCGCCGCTCGAAGTCGACGTGGTCCTGATGGAGCATCCTTCCGTCCAGCTCGCGCTCTGCTTTGGCATGCCGCACGAGAAGCTCGGCGAGGAGGTCGCGGCGGCAGTGGTGCTGAAGGAGGGAAAGACCGCCACCGAGCGCGAGCTGCGCGATTTCGCCGAGAAGCACCTCGTCCACTACAAGGTGCCGCACAAGATCGTCTTCGTCACCGAGCTGCCGCGCGGTCCGACGGGGAAGCTGCAGCGCATCGGGCTCGCGGCGAAGCTGGGGCTGGACAAATGAAAGTCTGCGTCTTCGGGGCCGGCGCGATCGGCGGCTACATCGCCGCCCGTCTGTCCTCGGCCGGCGACGCCGAGGTGAGCTGCGTCGCCCGCGGTCCCCATCTCGCCGCGATGAAGGCGAACGGCCTCACGCTGCGCAGCGGAGGGGAGACGCTGGTGACGCATCCGCGCCTCACCGACGATGCGCGCGAGCTGGGACCGCAGGACTTCGTCGTCATCGCGGTGAAAGCGCACTCGCTGCCCGCGGCCGCGCCGTCGATTCAGAGCCTTCTCGGCGCCCACACGGCGTTGGTGCCGGCGATCAATGGTGTTCCCTGGTGGTACTTCTACAAGTCGGGCGGGCCCTGGGAGAACACGCGGCTGCAGAGCGTCGATCCGGGCGGGAAGCTGTGGGACCTGCTGCCGCCGAGCCGCGTGATCGGCTGCATCGTCTATCCCGCCACCGACGTCGTCACGCCGGGCGTCATCGAGCACACCTACTCGAACCGCTTCGACCTGGGCGAGCCCGACGGATCGAAGAGCGAGCGCGCGCAGCGGTTCTCCCAACTGATGATCGGCGCCGGCTTGCGTGCGCCGGTCCGGGCGCGGATCCGCGAGAACCTGTGGGTGAAACTCTGGGGCAACCTCTCCTTCAACATGATCTGCGCGCTGACGCGCTCGCCGCTCGACGCGGTGATCGCGAATCCGGAGACCCGGGCGGTGGCGCGGACGATGATGCTGGAGGCGCAGGGGATCGCCGAGAAGCTCGGCGTAACCCTCCCGCTCGACGTCGACGCGCGGATCGCGGGTGCGGCGGAGGTGGGGTCGCACAAGCCCTCGACGCTGGTGGACCTCGAACGGGGGCGCCCGATGGAGATCGATGCGCTGCTCGGGGCGGTGGTGGAGATGGCCCATCTGACGTCGGTTCCGGCGCCCACGTGCGAGTCCGTCCTGGCGCTCGTCCGCCAGCTCGCGCGCGCTGCGGGGTGCTACCCGGAGCCGCGCGCGAAAGCCTGAGGGATTCCGACGTTTTTGTCGGATGCGAACCCCTCGTTGCCGCACCGCGCCGAAAAGGCGTTGCGTTCGGGCTTCCGCTGCGTTGAAGTAAGAAGTTTCGGGTCCCGAGAGCCCGGACAGGGATGAACATGGCAGATTCAGGACCTCCGCCCGCGCAAGGCCTGTACGACCCGGCGCTCGAACACGATTCCTGCGGCTTCGGATTCGTCGTCGACATCAAGGGCCGCCCTTCGCACGACATCGTCGTCAAGGCGCTCGAGGTCCTCTGCAACCTGGAGCACCGGGGCGCGACGGGTGCCGAGAAGGAGACCGGCGATGGCGCCGGCATCCTGCTGCAGACGCCGCACGCGTTCCTCGCCGCCGCCTGCGCGAAGCTCGGGCTGACGCTGCCGGGCCCGGGTCGCTACGGGGTGGGGATGGTGTTCCTGCCGCCGAGCGAGCCCGGGCGCGAGGCGATCTACCGGCTGTTCGACGAGACCATCCGCGACGAGCGCCAGCAGCTTCTCGGCTGGCGCGACGTTCCCACCGACAACTCCACCCTGGGAGGTTCGGCGAAGGCGAGCCAGCCGGTCATCCGCCAGGTCTTCATCGGTCGCGGGGCGGACGTCCCCGACGAGGCCGCGTTCGAGCGGAAGCTGTACGTAATCCGGCGCCTGCTGGAGAAGAAGGTCTCCCGCTCGGCGATCCCGGGGCGCAGCTACTTCTACGTCCCCAGCCTGAGCTACAAGACCATCGTCTACAAGGGCATGCTCAACGCCGGGCAGCTGCGGCGGTTCTACCTCGACCTGCAGGATCCGGCGGTCTCCTCGGCCATCGTGATGGTGCACTCGCGCTTCTCCACCAACACGTTTCCCTCCTGGGGGCGCGCGCACCCGTACCGGTACATCTCGCACAACGGCGAGATCAACACGCTGCGCGGCAACATCAACTGGATGCACGCGCGCCAGTCGATGATGCGCTCGAAGCTCTTCGACAAGGACCTGTTGAAGATCCTCACCGTCATCGACACCGAGGGCTCCGACTCGGCGATGTTCGACAACGTGCTCGAGTTGCTCACGCTGGCCGGGCGCGAGCTGCCCCACGCGATGATGATGATGGTCCCGGAGCCGTATGTCCGCGACGAGACCATGAGCCCGGAGCGGCGGGCGTTCTACGAGTTTCACTCCTGCCTGATGGAGCCCTGGGACGGTCCGGCGTCCATCGCCTTCACCGATGGCATCCGTGTAGGCGCGGTGCTGGACCGCAACGGCCTGCGCCCGTCGCGCTACTACGTCACCAGCGACGACCTGGTGGTGATGTCCTCGGAGGTGGGCGTTCTCGACATCCCCCCGGAGAAGGTTCTGCAGAAGGGAAGGCTGCCCCCGGGGCGCATCTTCCTGGTGGACACCGCGGAGCAGCGCATCGTCTCCGACGAGGACCTCAAAGAAAGGATCGCCAGGCAGGCGCCGTACGGCGAATGGCTGCGCAACTCGATGGTCCGCATCCAGGATCTGCCCTCGCCGGTGCGTCCGATCCATCCCGATCGCGAAACGGTGATCCGCCGCCAGGAAGTGTTCGGCTACACCTCCGAGGACGTGAAGCTGCTGATCACGCCGATGGCGACCACCGGGAACGAGGCGGTGGGGTCGATGGGCACCGACACGCCGCTCGCGGTCCTTTCCGAGCGGCCGCAGCTGCTCTTCAACTATTTCAAGCAGCTCTTCGCCCAGGTCACCAATCCGCCGGTCGACGCCATCCGCGAAGAGATCATCATGTCGTCGGAGACCTCGATCGGGCCCGAGGGCAACCTGCTCGAGCCGGGTCCGGAGTCCTGCCGGCAGCTCGCGCTGCCCTCGCCGATCCTCACCAACGACGAGCTGGCGAGGATCCGCGCGCTCGACGGCGGCCCGGGCACGCACGGCTTCAAGGCGGTGAAGCTGCCCACGCTGTTCAAGCCGGGCGGCGACGGCGCCTCGCTGCGGAGCGCACTCGAGGACCTGCGCTGGAAGGCGTCGGAATGCATCGCCGAGGGCTTCAATCTCCTCGTGCTCTCCGACCGCGGCCACGACGCGGAGGCAGCGCCCATCCCATCGCTGCTCGCCGTCTCGGCGGTGCACCACCATTTGATCCGCGAGGGGACGCGCACCCGCTGCTCGCTGATCGTCGAGAGCGGGGAGCCGCGCGAGGTCCACCATTTCGCGCTGCTCATCGGCTACGGCGCGAGCGCGGTCAACCCGTATCTCGCCATCGAGACCGTGCACGATCAGGTGAAGCAGGGCCTGATCCCCGGCACGACCGCGGAGGCGGAGAAGAAGTACCTGAAGGCGGTCGCCAAGGGCATCGTGAAGGTGATCTCAAAGATGGGGATCAGCACCGTGCAGAGCTACCACGGCGCCCAGGTCTTCGAGGCGATCGGGCTCTCGCAGGACTTCGTCGACGAGTACTTCACCTGGACGGCGTCGCGGGTGGGTGGCGTCGGCATCGACGTGGTGGCGAAGGAAGCGCGCATGCGGCACGAGCGCGGGTTCCCGCCCAAGCGGCCCATCGTGCACACCAGCCTGCCCGCGGGCGGGGAGTACCAGTACCGCTCGAGCGGCGAGTTCCACCTGGTGAACCCCGAGACCATCCACAAGCTGCAGCACGCCTGCCGCACCGGGAACTACCGCCTGTTCCAGGAGTATTCGGCGCTCATCGACGACCAGTCGAGGCAGCTCTGCACCCTGCGCGGCCTGATGGACTTCCGCACCGCCACCAAGCCGGTGCGCCTCGAGGAAGTGGAGCCCGTGGATTCGATCGTGCGCCGCTTCAAGACGGGCGCGATGAGCTACGGCTCCATCTCCAAGGAAGCGCACGAGATGCTCGCCGTCGCCATGAACCGCATCGGCGGCAAGTCGAACACAGGCGAAGGCGGTGAAGACCCGGTCCGCTACCAGCTGGAGCCGAACGGGGATTCGAAGAACTCCGCCATCAAGCAGGTGGCGAGCGCACGGTTCGGCGTCACCAGCTACTACCTGGTCAACGCCAGGGAGCTGCAGATCAAGATCGCCCAGGGCGCCAAGCCGGGCGAGGGCGGCCAGCTCCCCGGCGCCAAGGTGTACCCGTGGATCGCCAAGGTGCGCCACGCCACCCCCGGCGTGGGGTTGATCTCGCCCCCGCCGCACCACGACATCTACTCCATCGAGGATCTGAAGGAGCTGATCCACGATCTGAAGAACGCGAACGGGAGTGCCCGCATCAGCGTGAAGCTGGTAGCGGAGCTGGGCGTCGGCACCATCGCGGCCGGAGTGGCCAAGGCGCACGCCGACGTGGTGCTGATCTCCGGCCACGACGGCGGCACCGGCGCGTCCCCGCTCACCTCGATCAAGCACGCCGGCATCCCCTGGGAGCTGGGTCTGGCCGAGACGCATCAAGTGCTGGTCCTGAACGATCTGCGCAGCCGCATCACCGTCGAGGTGGACGGCCAGCTGAAGACGGGGCGCGACGTGGTCGTCGGAGCGCTGCTCGGCGCCGAGGAGTTCGGGTTCTCCACTTCCCCGCTGATCGCGCTCGGCTGCATCATGATGCGCGCCTGCCACTTGAACACCTGCCCGGTGGGCATCGCCACGCAGGACCCGCGCCTGCGAGCGAAGTTCGCGGGACAGCCGGAGCACGTGGTGAACTTCATGCGCTTCGTCGCCCAGGAAGTGCGCGAGTACATGGCGGAATTGGGCTTCCGCACCGTCGACGAGATGGTGGGGCGCTCGGAGCGGCTGGAGATGCGCCGGGCGGTCGATCACTGGAAGGCGCGCAACGTCGACTTCAGCCGCATCCTCTTCAAGCCCACCGTTCCCAAGCACTACGGGCGCACCTGCAAGAATGCGCAGGACCACGGGCTGGAGAAGTCGCTCGACAGCACCGCGCTGCTGGAGCTGGCGAAGCCGGCGCTGGACGCGAGGACGCCCGTGCGCGCCACGCTACCCATCCGCAACACCAACCGGGTGGTCGGCACCATGACCGGAAGCGAGGTGACCCGGCGTTATGGGCCCGACGGCCTGCCCGACGACACCATCCACTTCCACTTCAAGGGCTCGGCGGGCCAGTCCTTCGGCGCGTTCATCCCCAAGGGGATGACGATGGTCCTCGAGGGCGACTCCAACGACTACATCGGCAAGGGACTGAGCGGCGGACGGATCGTCGTCTTCCCGCCCAAGGAGTCCCGCTTCGTCGCCGAGGAGAACATCATCATCGGCAACGTCGCCTTCTACGGAGCCACTTCCGGCGAGGCCTTCATCCGCGGCGTGGCCGGCGAGCGCTTCTGCGTGCGCAATTCGGGCATCGACGCGGTCGTCGAGGCCGTCGGCGACCATGGCTGCGAATACATGACCGGCGGGCGCGTGGTCGTCCTGGGACCGACTGGCCGGAACTTCGCCGCGGGGATGTCCGGCGGGGTCGCCTACGTCCTGGATGGCGACGGGAAATTCCCCAGCCGCTGCAATGCGCAGATGGTCCAGCTGGGGGCGCCCAGCGACGCCGAGCTGCAGGCCGTGAAACGGATGGTCGAGCGGCACCGCGAGCTCACCGGAAGCACCTTGGCGCGGCGCGTGCTCGATCGCTGGGGAGAGAGCGCGGCGCGCATGGTCCGCGTGCTCCCCAACGACTACCGCCGCATGCTCGATGCGCAGGAGAAATTCCGCGCGCAGGGCCTCTCGGCGGAAGACGCGGAGATGGCGGCATTCGAAGCGAACGCGCGCGACGAGGCGCGGGTGGGCGGAAACTAGGGATGGGTAAACCGACCGGATTCCTGGACTACGCCCGCGAGCCCCTTCACGAGCGCCCGCACCTGGAGCGCATCCGCGACTGGGAGGAGATGCACCTCGCGGTCGCCGAGCAGACGCTGCGCGAGCAGGGCGGCCGCTGCATGGACTGCGCGGTCCCGTTCTGCCACACGGGCAAGATCTTCGGCGGCATGGCTACCGGATGCCCGGTGAACAACTTCATCCCGGAATGGAACGACCTCGTCTGGCGGGGGCAGTGGAAGGAAGCCTGGATCCGGCTCTCGAAGACGAACAACTTTCCCGAGTTCACGGGCCGGGTCTGCCCCGCGCCCTGCGAGGGAAGCTGCACGGTGGCCATCGATCTGCCGGCCGTGAACATCAAGATGATCGAGGAGTCCATCGCCGACCGCGCTTTCGCGGAGGGGTGGGTGGAGCCGAATCCGCCCGACGTCCGCACCGGCAAGCGCGTCGCGGTGGTCGGCTCGGGGCCGGCGGGCCTCGCCGCCGCGGCGCAGATCAACCGTGCCGGCCATGAGGTGACCGTCTTCGAGCGCAGCGACCGCATCGGCGGATTGCTCATGTACGGCATTCCGAACATGAAGCTCGACAAGAAGCTGGTGGACCGCCGGGTGAAGCTGCTCGCCGAGGAAGGCGTGCGATTCGTCACCGGGACCGAGGTCGGCAAGGACCTTCCCGCCGGCAAGCTCCTCGAGGACTTCGAGGCGGTGGTCTTGTGCGGCGGCGCCACGCAGGCACGCGATCTCCCGGTCGAAGGCAGGACCCTGAACGGGATCTACCCCGCGATGGAGTTCCTCACCGCGAACACCAAGTCGCTGCTCGACTCCAGGCACGCCGACGGAAAGTACATCTCGGCCAAGGGCAAGCACGTGATCGTCATCGGCGGAGGCGACACCGGCACCGACTGCGTCGGGACCGCCATCCGGCACGGCGCGCGCAGCATCACCCAGCTCGAGATCATGCCGCGACCCCCCGACATGCGCGACGCGGACAATCCGTGGCCGCAGTGGCCGAAGGTCTACAGGCTCGACTACGGCCAGGATGAAGCGAAGGCGCTGTGGGGGAAGGACCCCCGCGTCTACGCCGTGATGACCAAGCGGTTCCTCGCCGACGACAAGCGGAACGTGCAGGAGCTGATGCTGGTCGACGTCGAATGGGTGAGAGGGCCCGACGGGCGCTACGGCCCGCGCGAGATCCCCGGGACGGATCGGGTGATTCCGGCGGAGCTGGTGCTGCTGGCGATGGGTTTCATCGGGCCGGAGAAGCCGCTCTTGCAGCAGCTCGGGGTCAAGCTGGACGAGCGCGGGAACGTGTGGACCGACCAGACCCGCATGACCAGCGTCCCCGGCGTGTTCGCGGCGGGGGACATGTCGCGCGGGCAGTCGCTGGTGGTCTGGGCGATCCGGGAAGGGCGGCTGGCGGCGCAGCAGGTGGACCGGTACCTGTCGTACGGCGAGACCGTGCTGCCGCCCTGAGGCACGCGGGCGGTGTCTGTTCAAAAACGAACGAAAGAACTCGTCCCGAGGACGGGACGCGGTGCGTCACATCGGGGTGAGTCAGGTCCCGTTTCCCGACAGCCCTAGCCGAACCGGACGCAGTAGACCGGCGGCAGGTCCCGGCTCACGGCCGTCCACGAATCGCCCGCGTCGCGAGATAGCCAGAGCGCGCCCGTGGTGGAGCCCATCGCCAGCGTGCGGCTGTCGGGCGCCACCTCCAGCCCGTGGCGGTAGATCAGATGATAGGCGTGCCGCTGCGGCAGTCCGGACCGGAGCGTCTCGAACGACCTGCCGCCGTCGCGGGTGCGGGTGACGACCAGCGCCCCTTCCACCGGGACGCGCACCTCGTCCTTGATGGCGGGAACGAACCACGCGGTATCCGGATCGCGCGGATGCACCGCGACCGCGAAACCGAAGGAAGAGGGGCTGATCTTGATCTCCTTCCAGCTCTTCGCTCCGTCCGTCGAGCGGAACACGCCGTTGTGGTGCTGCGCCCAGAGCACGTCGGGCGACCCCGCGCAGCGGACGATCCGGTGGGGATCCTGGACCACCGGGTCCTCCGCGCGCTCCGGCGGCATGTAAGCGGCGAACATTCCGCGCGACGCCACCGACCACGACTCGCCTCCGTCCTCCGTCAGCCAGGCGCCGCCCGTCGAGACGCCGGCCAGCACGCGCCGCGGATCGCGCGGGTCGACGCTGATGGAGTGGATGCCGGGAAAATCGTATCCGCCGCCCATCCACTGCTTTCGCTCGGGCCGGTCCCAGAGGGACCGCACCAGCCGCCAGGAAGCGCCTCCATCCGGCGAGTGAAAGAGCCCGCCAGGGATGGTGCCGCACCAGAGCGCTTCCGGCCCGCGAGGGTCGGGCTCGAGGATCCAGATCTGGTCCAGGCTCCAGGGCCACGCAGCGCCGCTCATCGGGTTGCGATCGTCAGCGTCGGCGGGCTTCTCCGGCCAGCGCGGCGCGGCGATCTCCTCCCAGGTTTCTCCGCCATCGCGCGAGCGGTGCAGCTTGGCCCCGAAGTGCCCGTGCCCAACGGCCGCGTAGAGCATGCCGTCCCGCGGCAGGATGGCGGTGACCGGCGCCCCGAGGAACGAGATGCGGGCGATGTCCGCTCCGCGCAGCGTGAACAGGCCCTTGCGCGTTCCAACGTGCAACGTCTCCATGTTCAACCCCCGGAAAGGGCCTGCATCACGGCGATCTCCGCGCCGGGCGGGACGGCGTCCGTCAGGCGAACGCGATCGCGCACCGGCTCGCCGCCGACGAATACCACCACGTGCCGCCGCAGCGCGCCCTGGTCGTCGACGATGTAGCTGCGCAGCCCGGGGCTGCGTGAAAATACGGCCTCGAGGGCCTCCCCGACGGTCGATCCCGGAACGTCCGCCGCCGGGCAGTCGACCAGTCGCCGCAGATTCGCGGTGAACGTCACGCGGGGCACGGCCGGCATCCTACGCGATCTCGCAAAGCGAGAGGGATTTCGCGCCGCGTCAGGATAGAATCCTGCGCCCGATGAAGACCCGCGACCTCCACGTCGAGAGCAACCGCCCGCTGGTTCCCCCTTCGATCCTGCTGGAGGAGCTGCCGCTGACCGAGCCCGGTTCCCAGGTGATCGCGCGCGCCCGCGACGAGATCATCCGCATCCTGAATGGAGACGACGATCGACTGATCGCCGTGGTCGGACCGTGCTCGGTCCACGATCCGGCAGCGGCCCTGGACTACGCCGGCAGGCTCCAGGAACAGGCCGTCGCCCTGGCGGGGGATCTGCGGATCGTCATGCGCGTCTACTTCGAGAAGCCGCGCACGACCGTCGGTTGGAAGGGCCTGATCAACGACCCCTACCTGGACGGCTCCTTCAAGGTGAACGAAGGTCTACGGCTCGCCCGCCGCCTGCTGCTCGATCTGGTCGGCCTCGGACTGCCGTCCGGATGCGAGTTCCTCGACCCGATCACGCCGCAGTTCATCTCCGACCTGGTCTCCTGGGGAGCGATCGGGGCGCGAACGACGGAGAGCCAGGTCCACCGCGAGCTCGCCTCGGGGCTCTCCATGCCGGTCGGTTTCAAGAACGGCACCGAGGGTGGCATCCAGATCGCCATCGATGCAGTGCGCGCGGCCGCCCACGCGCACCGCTTCATCGGCGTGACCGAGCAGGGCCTGGCCGGCATCGTGGCGACGCGCGGCAATCCCGACTGCCACATCATCCTGCGCGGTGGGGCCAGTGGCCCCAACCACGATGCGGCGAGCGTCCGCAAGGCACTCGCTTCGCTTCGCGAGGCGCATCTGTCCCCCCGGCTGCTGATCGATGCGAGCCACGGCAACAGCGGCAAGGACTACCTGCGCCAGCCGACGGTCGCGAAGGAGATCGCGGCGCAGGTCGCGGGGGGCGAGCGCGGGATCGTCGGCGTGATGATCGAGTCGTTCATCGCAGACGGGCGGCAGGACTTGCGGGACCCGAAGCAGCTCGCGTACGGGCAGTCGATCACCGACGCGTGCATCGGCTGGGAGAGGACGGTGCCGGTGCTGCGGGAGCTGGCGGCGGCCGCGCGCGCGAGGCGAGCTGCGCACTGAGAGGAGAGGCCGATGGCGATCAAGATCATCTGCAGACCGAACGGTCCTTACCTCGTGGAGAATGACGGCTCCATCGAGCTGTACGACGCGATAGGCACGAAGGTGGATCTCACCGGCAAGGCGAAGTTCGCGCTCTGCCGGTGCGGCGGGTCCACCACGAAGCCGTTCTGCGACGGGACGCACAGCAAGATCGGATTTCAGGCAGCGGAGGCGGCAGTCGCGCAGCAGAAACCCTGACTCCGACCCGGAGATGGTTGGCCCGTTCGCGCCATGCCTACGTCCCGAGGCGCGGGTCGTCCCAGGCTAGCTGCTTCTCCAGCCGGAACGAGCCGCCGCCCTGCGCGTCCTCGAGAGTACCTTTCATCGTCTCGCCGCTGATCTCGCCATCGAACACCCCCAACTCCGGGATCTCGAACCGCACGGAATGCCCGAGCTCGATCCCGGCCAGCGGGACCGGCGCGCCGACTGGCGTCGTCCCCCAGTACTTCCCGCGATAGCCCGACCCTGCCCGCGAGAACTCCATCAGCACAACGCTCTCGAGCATGCCTTTGCGCACGACACCACGCCACGTCCCGCTCAGCGTATCGTCGCGCGACGCGCCGAGCGCGCCAGGAACGCTCGCGCAGGCGAAAACCGACAGCAAGAACATCATCATCATTCGCTTCTTCATCGCGCGCTCCTTCAGCGGACGGCTTATCGTGTCCGCCCGAATCGATTCCTCGAGCCTCGGCGAAATTCCCGCGCTTCGCGCCCGGGAATAACGACGCGGCGGTCGAAGTCCCGGCTGCAGATCACGCGGAGGGCCTCATGGCTGCGAAGACGAGGCGCGAGTTCATCCAATTGCTGGGAGTCGGCGAAGCGGTGTTCGCCTCCGGGCTCGCCGGGGCATGCAACCGACTGGTGCGGGGTGCGAGCGGCGACGGCGACGACTTCTTCTTCGTCCAGCTCAGCGACACCCACTGGGGATTCCAGGGACCGCCCAATCCGGGTGCGGAGAACACGCTGCGAAAAGCCGTGGCCGCCGTGAATGCGCTGCCGCGCGATCCGGATTTCGTCGTCTTCACCGGAGACCTCACGCACACGACCGACGACGGCCACGAAGAGATGAGCGGCGTGATCGTGGTGAAGACGTGATCGAGAAGCGAATCGCCGGCGTCCTCCTCTCGGGGGCGGCCTTTCTGCTGGTCGAGGTCCGCTTCGAACACCGCGAGGTGCTCGGCGAAACCTGGCGCGGCTGGATCCCGCTGACCTGCGCCGCCCTGCTGGTCGCCGCGGGCGTTCCTGCCTGGCTCGCCTGGACGGGCAGGGCGCGCAAGCTCTTGAGCGCCCTGTTCGCGCTCGCTGCCGCTGTCGGCCTGCTCGGCGCCTGGTTCCATTCCGGCGGCCGCCCGTTGAAGACCCTCGGCCACGTCGCGTCTGCCTGGACGCTGAAGCCCGGAGAGAACGGCGGAGAGAAGCCGGGTACGGCTCCTCCGGCGCTTGCCCCACTCGCGTTCTCGGGACTGGGCCTGCTCGGACTGCTCGTCTGCGCCGGCACGCGCATCCGATGAAAGGCGGAGGCACGGGAATACGCGCGGCGCGATCCGGGTCACCGTATGTGAGGGAGCCGCGTTGACCAGTGCCGCGAAATTCGGCGACTTCGAGCGCGCGATCGGGCCGCATATGCGCGCCGCCTACAACCTCGCGCGCTGGTTGGTGCGCGAGTCCGCGGATGCGGAGGATGTGCTCCAGGAGGCTTTCGTGCGGGCATTCCGCTACTTCGACACCTTTCAGGGCGAGAGGGCGCGCAGCTGGCTGCTGGCGATCGTGCGCAACACCTGCTGGTCCTTCATCGCCCGGCGCGGCGAGCATGAGGAACCCTTCGACGATGAGCGCGACTCCGCGACCGTGCTCCCTCTGCAGCTCACACCCGAGCCGGAGGCTCAGCTTCTGCGCGCCGATCAGGCAAAGCGCATCCAGGAGGAAGTCGCTGCGCTGCGGCCCGAATTCCGGGAGGCGTTCATGCTCCGCGAACTGGAAGGCATGTCCTACAAGGAGATCGCGGAGGTCACCGCGGTGCCCATCGGCACGGTGATGTCGCGGCTGTCCCGCGCGCGCCGCGAGCTGCAGGCGAGGCTCGGCGGCACGGCAAGAAAGGCCGGCGTGTCATGACCTGCGCCGAGGCGAGCCCTCTGGTCGAGCTGGAGCTGGACGGCGAGCTGGATGCGCGCTCCGTCCTCGAGCTGCGCGAGCACGTCGCGCGCTGCCCGTCCTGCACCCGGCACGCGGCTGCGCTGCGGGCGCTCAGCGAGGCAGCGCGCGCGCAACTGCAGAGGTTCGAGCCACCGCCCGGGTTCGAGGGTCGATTGCTGCGGCGCCTTCGCCCGCGCCCGTCCAGGCGCGCCTGGGCTGGCGCGGCGGTCGGCGTTGCCGCCGCAGCCGCCGTGTTGGTCGCGCTTCCGCGCCGCGATGCGCTGGTGGAGGAAGCGGTAGCGGCGCACGCGCGGTCGCTGCAGCTCAATCACGCCATGGACGTGGTCACGAGCGATCAGCACACGGTCAAGCCGTGGTTCGAAGGCAAGGTTGGCTTCGCCGTCCCGGTGCGCGATTACGCGACCGAGGGCTTCGCGCTCGCCGGCGGCCGCCTCGACTTTCTGGACGGACGGCCCGCGGCGGCGATCGTGTATCGCCACGGCAAGCACGTGTTGAACCTGTTCGTCCTCGACGCGGAGGGAGCGCGGGATGTCGCGCCAGGGGGCGAGAGCGTGCGCGGATTCAGCTCCTGGCGCTGGACGTCGGGCGGGCTGCGGTTCGTGCTGGTCGGCGACCTCGCCGGCCCGGAGATGGAAGCGCTAGCGCGGCGGATGGCCGCCGGGCGTGCGTACAACTCGCCGGGAATGGTGCCGTAGGAGCGACGGCGCTGGGTCGCCGTCGCTCCAAACCATGATTCATTCCCCGCGCCGTCCCCCCGGGCGGCGCGATTCTCAGGTACCGCGGATCGACTGCTCGCCGACGTCAGGGAGAGCGTACACGCCCGGCTCGCCCCAGAGCAGCCGCTTTATTCGTGCGAAGACGCACGCAATCGGGCAGTCCCGCCCGCTCTTGACAGCCACCACTCCTCGATTTCGGTTGCGTCCGCGTACCAGCGGCCTGCCAGTCGCCTCGCCGGCAAGGCTTCCCGCTCGATCCACGAAAGCAGTACCCGGCGAGCGTCGAGCGAGTGCGACTGCAAACCCAAGTGATCCGCGATCTCCTTCAATCCCTGCAGCATCCGGCGTGACATCGGCGAAAACCCCCCCCAGTCAACTGAACAACGAACGTAGTCAAACCTCATGACGTCGACCAAGGCCTAGTGCTGGTGCAATGACCTCGTTGCAACCGGTAATCGCACCCTCAGTGTGGCCGTGTACGGCAAATACACGACGCCTCACGCCGGAGTCAATTCCGGCCGCGACGGAATCTGGTCGTCCCGTTGTTCTTTCAACCTCGGCCCACGGTGGGTTCAGGTTTGCGCCGGGGGTGTTACCAACGGCAGTTGCACGTGAAAAACGCTACCTTCTCCGGGCCTTCCGGTGGACTCCACCCAGATCCTGCCCCCGTGGCGCTCCACGATTCCCTTGCTGATGGCGAGGCCGAGCCCCAAGCCCCCGAAGGCCGATCCATGGGCCCGCCCGAAGCGCTCGAAGACGAGCTGCTGGTGCTCCCTGGGGATGCCAAGACCGCGGTCCCTGACCCGGATGTGCACCCCATCTCCGGTGGTTTCGGCATCGACCTCGATCGGTCCGCCCTCTGGTGAATACCGGATCGCATTGGAGAGGAGGTTCGCGAGAACCTGCTCGATGCGGTCCTTGTCGGCGATGAGGGAGAGCTTCTCTGGTGCGTTGATGCGGATGGGATGTCGATCGCCGAGCGGCTGCATCCGGTTGCGCATCTCCTCGAGGAGCGCGCTCAGATCGAACTGCGACGTCTGCAGCTCGACCGATCCGGCCTCCAGGCGGCTCGCCTCGAGCAGGTCGCCCACCAGCCGGTTGAGGCGATCGATTTGTCGCGAGATGAGGCGGAGCGATCGTGCGGTGGTCGCATCCGTGCGGCGGTCTCCCAGCTGGTGCAACGCGAGCTGGGCCTGCGCCTTCGCCGCCGCGAGCGGGGTCTTGAGCTCATGGATCACGTCGGCCAGGAAAACGTCCTTGGCGTCGCTCTCGACGGAGCGCATGCGGATCATCTCTCCGCGCACGAAGAGATCGCAGAAGACGCGCACCTTCGCGCGCAGGATCTCCGGATCGATCGGTTTGAGCAGATAGTCGACGGCTCCCTGCTCGTAGCCCTTGAAGATGTAGGCGGTCTCGCGGCTCAGCGCGGTGATGAAGATGATGGGGATGTGCCGCGTCTGCTCGCGCTGCTTGATCAGCTCCGCGGTCTGCAAGCCGTCGAGGCGCGGCATCTGCACGTCCAGCAAGATCACCGCGAAGGTCTCCCGCAGCAGGTGGAGGAGCGCGTCCTCGCCGGAGCGCGCCTTCACCAGCCGCGCCCCGAGCGGCTTGAGAACGCCCTCGAGCGCGAGGAGGTTCTCGGGCCGATCGTCGACCAGCAGCACCGAGGGAACGATACGATCTGGATCGCTCTTCGCCATCTCTACCGCCATGTCCATTTCGAGAGCAGCGCCGCCAGGGTCTCCGGGCCGACAGGCTTGGTGGTGGCGAAGTCGGAGCAGCCTGCCTCCAGGCAGCGCTCGCGGTCGCCTGGCAGCGCTTTCGCCGTGAGCGCCACGATGGGCAGGGACGCATGCTCGGGAAGCTTCCGGATTCGCCGCGTCGCTTCCAGGCCGTCGATCTCCGGCATCATCACGTCCATCAATACGAGATCGACGCGCCGGTTTGAAGCGAGGAGGTCGAAGCATCCTGCGCATCCCTCGCGGGAAGCACCTGCACGCCATAGCGTTCGAGCAGGCTGGTCACCGCGAAGAGGTTGTGCACGTCGTCGTCCACCAGCAGGACGCGGCAGCCGCGAAGCTTCGCGACCACCTCGGTCGCCGGCGCTGCCGCCGCGGGCTTCTGCGGCGCCGGCTCGGCGGCGTCCTCGCGGGATTCGACGGGGAGCAACAGGGGGAAATAGAGCGTGAAGGTGCTGCCTTCTCCAGGCGTGCTGCGCAAGCGGATCTCCCCGCCGAGAAGGCGCGCCAGCTCGCGGCTGATGGTGAGCCCCAGGCCTGTTCCGCCGAAGGTCCGGCTGGTCGAGGAGTTGGCCTGCTGGAAGGCCTCGAAGATGAGCTCGTGCTTCTCCGGAGGGATGCCGATGCCCGTGTCCGACACTGCGACCGCGAGCACCTGGGGTGCCGCCCGCAGGCCGGCTGCATTGAACCGGGAACCTCCCGGTTCGAGATCGATCCTCAGTTCGACGCGACCGCGCCGGGTGAACTTGAAGGCATTGGAGAGAAGGTTCTTCAGGACCTGCTGCAGGCGTGGCGCGTCGGTCGTCACCGTGTTCGGAACATGTGGCGCGATCGAGACGGAGAACTCGATGCCCTCGGTGAGGGTGGGCTGGAACATCCCCTCGAGGCTACTCGTCACCTCGTGCAGCGCAACGGGGCGGAGCTCGATCTGTAGCTTGCCGGCCTCGATCTTCGACAGGTCGAGGATCTGGTTGATCAGGTTGAGCAGGTCCTGGCCGCTGGAGTGGATGGTCGAGGCTCCGGGGTGGCGCCTCGCCGACCCCCGAGCGGACGCGAACGTAGCCGGGCGGCAGGTCGTCCACGGCGAGAATCCGCTTCTCCACCGCGCACTGGCCGACCAGCCCTTCGCCCGGACCGAACCGTTCGCCCGCGCCCGTGCCGGGATGGCCGTACGCGCTGATGCGCCGCAGCGTCGGCGCGTTCCCCGCGTCCTCGGCGACGAACAGGGCCGCGTACTGCGCGGAAACCTGCGCCGCGAGCTCCCCCAGCACGATGCGGCCCAGCTCTTCGAGACTGCGCCTTCCCTGCAGGAGGCCGGAGATGCGGGCCAGGTTCGTGTTCAACCAGTCCTGGGCCTCGTTGGCCTGCGTGCTCTCGCGCAGGTCCAGGATCATCTCGTTGATGCTGTCGGTGAGGTCCTTCCAGCTCCCCGCCACGCCCGGCACGTTGGCCTGGCCACCCAGCTTGCCCTGCGCGCCGACCTCCCGGGTGACGCGGATCACCTCGGCGGTGAAGGCGCGCAGCTGATCGACCATCTCGTTGACGGTTTCCTTCAGCTCCAGGATCTCCCCCTGGGCGGGGACGGTGATCTTTCTCGAGAGGTCGCCGCGCGCGACCGCGGTGGTGACCAGCGCGATGTTCCGGACCTGGGAGGTCAAGTTGGCGGCGAGCAGGTTGACGGCATCGACCACCTCCTTCCAGGCGCCCCTGGCGGCCGGCACCTTCGCCTGACCTCCAAGCCTTCCCGCCGTTTCCACCTCGCCTGCGATCCGGATCACCTCGCCCCGGATGCCCCGAAGTCTGGAGACCAGCGCGTTCATGCTGCGCGCGACGCGGAGCGCCTCTCGCCGCAGCGGCGCGCCGTCCGGAGCTTGTAGCGGCATCGTGCGCCCCAGCTCACCTTGCTCCAGCGCGCGCGCGACCGCGCCGGTCTCGGCGGCATGCCAGGTGAGCTGATCGAGGAGCTCGTTGAAGGTGGAGAGCGACGAGGCATACTGCCCGCCCAGATTGGAGACGTGCGCTCGCTCGGACAGCTGGCCGTCGACGGCTACGCGCCTGCAGACGCGATTGAACTCCCGGGAGATCTGGACATTGCGCGCGATGAGCCCGTCGGCCGCCGCCGCGATCCGCCAAAGCGGGCTCGATGGATGCAGTCGGACCCGGGCGCTGAAATCGCCGTCTGCAGCCGCTCCCAATGCCCTGGCAATGCGATCGAGATCGCGCCGCACGGAGCGCGCGCGCACCGGCGGCTTCCCGTCGGTCGGCGCCAGTTCATGGACCTGTTCCAAGGCTCCTCCGCGCGGAAGGTCGGGATATAGTGTGCTACTGATGAAACGAGACGGCACATACGACCCCTCGCCTCTCGCCGACTTCCTGCGGCGCAGGGTCGAGCAGATCGTGGAGAACTTTCACGCCGCCGCGCCGGCAAGTAGCCCGAAGCGAGGGCTCGATCGCTTCCTGCGAGCGCTCGACGAGCTCACGTCGGCTGCCGATGCGTTGTCGGCGAAGCGGGACACGGCGTCCGATCGCGAGACGGCCGCGATCCTCGTCGCCGCCGACGACGCGTTTGTGGATCAGCTCCGGCAGGGCCTCGGTACCGGGTTCCGCGTGGTGAAGACGGAAACGGGGGAAAAGGCCGTCCTGGAGGGGCTGGAGCAGAGGCCCGTGCTGCTGCTCGCGGCGGGACCCGAGGCGCGGGACCTCATCCGCGCCGTCCACGTGCTCCAACCCGGCATCCCGGCCATCGTCGCGGCGCAGGATGCGGACGTGCCCGCGCTCCTGCAGACGTTCGCGGCCGATCCGGTGATGGTCCTGAAGTCGCCGAGCGCATCGGAGTTGACGATGACGATCCAGGCGATCGTCGGCATCGCGAGAGGCGTGCGGCCGCCGCAGTCGGCTCACGGCCCTACCGGCCCGGTCCCGCTCGGCATCGAGCCTCGCTCGTACGCGCATCTGGCGGGCTTGTTGCCTCGGGCGCTCGAGCGCTCGGTGTCGTTCGACGTGGGAGCAGCGGTCATCGCTCGCCCGGGCATGGAGCCTTTGGTGGACGTGCACGCCACCTCGGACTGCCCGGAGCAGACCCGGGAGCTCGTGCGAGAGAGGGCGCTGTCATTGTACAAGGTGATCGCGGGCGGCGTGCGCGAGGAGCCCCAAGGTCTGGCGCCGGTTTCGGGAAACTTCCCGCTGCGCTCCTCGGTGTACTTTCCCCTCGCCAGCGAGGGAGGGGTCGTCGGTCTGACGTATCTGGCTTCATTCCGCGCGGGCGCATTCTCGCAGGACGACGAGCGCGTGCTCGCTGAGTTGGCTTCCCACGCGTCTGGCGCTTACCGCCGCCTCGAGTCCTCGGTGCACCGGCTGCGGCTCAGCCCGAGGCAGTCCCAGGTGCTCGCGCTGATCGCCTCGGGGCTTTCGGACAAGGAAGTCGCCTCGAGGCTCGGCCTCGCCCACCGCACCGTGCGCACCCATATCGACCGGATGTTGCGCGAGCACGGCCTGCGCAGCCGGACCGAGGCGGTGGCGGCGTGGCTGCGCGGGCAGCAGGGCTGACGCTACTCCGCCAGGCCCTTCTCCTTGAGCAGCCGCCACACCTTCTCCGGCGTGATTGGGATGTCGACGTGCCGCACGCCGACGTGTGCGAGCGCATCTACCACGGCGTTTGCGATCGCGGGCGTCGCGCCCACGGTTGCGGACTCGCCCACGCCCTTCGCGCCGAACGGATGGTGCGGCGACGGCGTCACCGTCTTCGCCGTTTCCCAGCTCGGCGTCTCCATCGCCGTCGGCAGCAGGTAATCCATGAAGCTGCCGCCCGTGATGTTGCCGTCGTCGTCGTAGCTGATCTCCTCGAGCAGCGCGGGCGCGAGGCCCATGGCCAGCCCGCCGTGGATCTGGCCGTCGACGATCATGGGATTGATGATGTTCCCGCAATCGTCGACCGCGACGAACCTGCGCACCTTCACCTGGCCGGTGCCGCGATCGATGTCGACCACCGCGATGTACGAACCGAACGGGAAGGTGAGATTCGGCGGGTCGTAGTACGAGACCGCCTCCAGCCCCGCCTCCATTCCCTGAGGGTGATTGGTGTACGCGGCGAGCGCGATCTCCTGGATGGTCTTGCTGCGGGACGGTGAGCCCTTCACCGAGAATTTCCCCGGCTCCCACACCAGATCATCCGGCGAGCACTCGAGCAGGTGCGCGGCGATTTTCTTCGCCTTCTCGCGCACCTTGCGCGCCGCGAGCGAACCGGCGGCTCCCGCCGTCGGCGTCGAGCGACTGGCGTAGGTGCCGAGACCGTAGGGAGCAGTGTCGGTGTCGCCTTCCTCGACCTGCACGTGCGCCGCCGGGATCCCCAGCTCCTCGGCGATGATCTGCGCGTACGTCGTCTCATGCCCCTGGCCCTGCGACTTGGTGCCGAAGCGCGCGAGGGCCTTTCCGGTGGGATGGATGCGCAGCTCGCAGGAGTCGAACATCTTCAGGCCGAGGATGTCGAACTGCTTGCTCGGGCCCGCGCCGACGATCTCCGTGAAGCTGGAGATGCCGATCCCCATCAGCTCCCCGCGCGCGCGCTTCTCGGCCTGCTCCTTCCGGAGCGCCTCGTACCCGACCATCTCCATCGCCTTGCGCAGCGCCGCCGGATAATTGCCGCTGTCGTACTCCCAGCCGAGCGCCGACTTCCAGGGGAACTTCTCGGGCGGGATGAAGTTCTTCAGCCGCAGCTCCGCCGGATCCATCTTCAGCTCCTGCGCGAGCACGTCGGTGACCCGCTCGATGCAGTGCACGGCCTCGGTGACGCGGAAGGAGCAGCGGTACGCGATTCCGCCGGGCGGCTTGTTCGTGTAGACGCCGTCCACCTCGGCGAAGGCGTGCTTCAGCGCGTACGATCCGGTGCAGATGGAGAACAGGCCGGCGGGGAACTTCGACGGGTTCGCCGCCGCGTCCGTGTACCCGTGGTCGGCGAGGGTCTTGATCCGCAGCGCCGTCATGGTGCCGTCCTTCTTCGCCGCCAACTCCGCGTGGATGTGGTAGTCGCGGGCGAACGAATCGGCCTGGAGGTTCTCCATCCGGTCCTCCACCCACTTCACCGGCTTGCCGATGACGACGGAGGCGGCCACCGCGATCACGTAGCCGGGGTAGACCGGCACCTTGCCGCCGAATCCCCCGCCGATGTCGGGGGAGATGATCCTGATCTTCTCCTCCGAGAGCCCGACGTGACCAGCGACCAGCGCAAACACCGTGCGCACGGCGTGCGGCGCCTGCGTGGTCATGTAGACGGTCAGCTTGCCGGTGACGCGATCGAAGTCGGCGACGCAGCCGCAGGTCTCGATGGAAGCGACGTGGATGCGCGGGATGTACATGTCCTGCGCCACCACCACGTCCGCCTCCGCGAACGCCTTGTCCGTCGCGGCGCGATCCCCTGCCTGCCAGTGGAAGATGCGGTTGTCCTTCTTGTCCTTCTTGTCGGTGCGCAAGACCGGCGCGCCGGGATCGAGCGCCTTGACTGGATCGACCACGACCGGCAAAGGCTCGTAATCGACTTCGACCGCCTCCACCCCATCCGCCGCGATGTATCGATCGGTGGCGATCACGGCGGCGACCTCCTGCGCCTGGTACATCACCTTCTCGGTTGGAAGGACCATCTGCGTGTCCGACATGAGGGTCGGCATCCAGTGCAGGTTGTACTTGGCCAGCGTCTCCCCGGTGATCACCGCCAGCACGCCGGGGATCTTCAACGCCTTGCTCGCGTCGATCGACTTGATCTTCGCGTGCGCGAAGGGGCTGCGCACGATGTCCATGTGCAGCATCCCGGGGAGCTGGATGTCGTCGACGTAGTTGCCCTTGCCGCGGATGAAGCGCGGGTCCTCCTTGCGCTTCATCGAGTGACCCATGCCGCAAACTTCCGGGCTCGTCCGTGGCTCGCTCATGGGATCCTCCTAATGCTGCCGCAGCTGCTCGGCTGCGGACTGGATGGCCTTGACGATGTTCGAGTACCCGGTGCAGCGGCAGAGATTGCCGCTGATGGCTTCGCGGATCTGCGCCTCGGAGGGGTTCTTGTCGCGGGCGAGCAGCGCGCAGCCCGTCAGCATCATTCCCGGGGTGCAGTAGCCGCATTGCAGCCCGTGCTTCTCCCAGAACGCCTCCTGGACAGGGTGCAGCTTGCCGTTCTGTTCCAGGCCTTCCACCGTGGTGATCTCCGAGCCCTCGGCCTGGACCGCGAGGACGGTGCAGGACTTCACCGGCTCGCCGTCGAGCAGCACCGTGCAGGCGCCGCAGTGCGTGGTGTCGCAGCCGATGTGCGTGCCGGTCAGGCGCAAGTTCTCGCGCAGCAGGTGGACGAGCAGCAGCCGCGACTCCACCTGCACGCGGTGCGAAGCGCCGTTGACGGTCAGTTGGATGTCATGCGTGGACATGGCTATCGACCTCCCGCGCGCTCGACGGCCTTCTTCAGCGCGCGCGCCGCGAGCACCCGCGCCATCTCGCGCTTGTATTCGACGGACCCGCGCCGATCGGCGGTGGGGGACGCAGCCTCCGCGGCCCGCCGCGCCGCCTCGGCGATGGCAGCGTCATTGACCCTCTTTCCGATCAGGGCATCCTCGGCGGCCGAGGCGCGCGCCGGGACCGGACCGGCGTTGGTGAGCGCGATTCCCACCTGCGCGAAGGTGCCGGCGCCGTCGAGCGTCACCTGGGCGGCGGCAGCCGCCGTCGCGTAGTCGCCGACTTTGCGCTCCAGCTTCAGGTACGCGCCGCCGGACCGACCGGGCGGAACCGGGATACGGATCTCGGTGAGGATCTCGTCCGCCGCCAGCGCCGTCGCGAACAGCCCGGTGAAGAAGCGATCGATCGGGATCGTCCGCTCCCCGTTCGGGCCCTGCGCCACCACGATCGCGCGCAGCGCCAGCATCGTCGCCGGGTGGTCGTTGGCGGGATCGCCGTGCGCGAGGTTTCCGCCGACCGTGGCGCGGTTGCGGACGAGGGGATCGGCGATGACGCGCGCGGTGTCGAGCAGGATGGGAAAGCGCGTTCGCACGATCTCCGACCGCTCCAGCGCGGCCTCGCGGGTGCGCCCGCCGATGCGCAAGTAACCGCCTTCTTCACGCACGTACTCCAGGCCGGGAATCCGTCCGATGTCCACGAGGTGCTCGGCCGTCCCCAGCCTCAGCTTGAGGAGCGGAAGCAGGCTCTGCCCTCCGGAGATCACCTTCGCCGAATCGCCGAATCGCGAGAGCAAGGCGATCGCATCGGCCACCGAGGCCGGTGCGTGATAGTCGAACACAGGCGGGATCATGTCTCCCTCCTTCGTGGTTCAGCGGAACAGCACGTAGAGCAGGCCTGCGATGAGCGCGATCGCCACCCAGAACACCGGCGATCGCACGGCGGCGCGGGCGCCCAGGGCGCCGACGTCGAGCGCTTCCGCCTTTGCCGGCGGAGCAGGTGCGGTCGTGGCTGCGGGCTGTGCCCCGGTGGGTTGCGGCGCTGCTTCCAACTCGGCGCGCACGCGCTGCGTGAACACCTGGAAGATCTGGTCGCCCACGTCCTGCACCATCCCGCGGCCCATCTGCGCGAGGATCCCGGTGATGTTCACGCGCGAGGTGGTGGTGACCTCGGTCTCCGAGGGCCCCTTCGTCGCCAGGATGCTCGTCAACTTCAGATCCGCTCCGCCGCGGCCGCGGACGTCCTGGCCGCTGGCGAGGATCTCCGCGGTCCGCGCCGCGGCGTCGAGCTTCTCGAACGCCACCTTCCCCTTGTAGCTGGAGGAGACGGGCCCGACCTTCACGGTCATCGTGCCCTGCCATGTCTTCTCGTCGATCTTCCCGGTGATCGCGGCGCCGGGGAGGCAGCGGGCGACCTTTTCCGGATCGGTGAGGAAGCTCCACACCTGGTCGGTGGGAGACCGGACCACGAACGTCTTGACGATCTCGAACGCCATGTTCTGGCCTCAGGCGGCGAGGAAACGGACAGGATCGGCGAGGAACTTCTCGCGGCAGCGCGCATTGCAGAAGAAGTATTCGTGGCCCGCGTGCGTCGCGCGGTGGCGCGCCGTCGCCACCTCGACGGTCATTCCGCAGACCGGATCGATCGCGGACACCGGCGCTTCCACCGGCGCGGTTCGAAGTTGCGCGCGGCGAAGCTCGACGATCTCCGCGAGGATGCTCAGCGCGACCTCCTCGGGCAGGCGCGCGCCGATGTCCAGCCCGGCGGGATTGTGCACCTGGTCGAGCGCCTCGCGCGGGATCCCGCGCTCGAGCAGCGCCTCGCACATCTCCGCGAACCGCTTGCGGCTCGCGACCACCGCGATGTACGGGCAGCGCGCGGCGATGGCCGCTGCGAGGGCCTCTTCGTCGTTCTCGCCCATGGTGGCGATGACCGCGAACATCGGGGCCTGCCCCGCGGACGGAGCCGGCGCGCGCTCCACGCCGTATCCCATCACTTCGGAGAGCCGCGCGAGGGCGCGGGCGCAGGGCGAGTCGCCCAGGATCCAGAGCTGAGGAGGCGGCAACATCGGCTCGAGATAGATCTCCACGCTGCCCCCGCTGTGGCAGGTCATCGGCAGCGCGGTGACGCCGGGGCGCTCCTGCGACTTCGGGTCCTGCGAGAGGGAGACCAAGCGGGGCTTGCCGTCGGCGAGAGCAAGCCGCGCCTCGCGCCTGACGGTCGGCTGCGTGCAGTTGCCTCCGAGCCACCCGTGGTAGGCCCCGTCGGCAGTGATGATGGCCATGTCGCCGGCGTGCGCCGAGCTGTATGGCTCTCGCCGCACCACCATCGCCAGCACGAAAGGCTCGCGCTTTCGCGCGAGATCCGCGGCCAGCTGGAGCAGCTCCGCGCGCATCAGGCCGCCTCCAGCCGGGAGCGCACCCGCTCGAGGTCGGCGGGCTCGTCGAGGTCGGTCAGCGCCTCGGACGGCCAGGCAAGCTCGATCGCTTCCGCCCTGTGCTGCTTCACCACCTGCTTGCCGCAGGCGTCGGCATCCAGGGCGCGCAGCTCGGCGAACACGGCGCGCGCATAGAGGATGGGAGGCGCCACTATGCCGCCGTACGTCGAGATCGCCAGCGGTGCGGGAGAGCCCCGGAACGCTTCCACGAGCGCGCGCACCATCCGCGCATCGACGAGCGGCATGTCGCCCAGCAGCACGACCGCTGCGTCGGTGTTTTCCGGCAGCGCGCGGATGCCCGCGCGAAGGGAAGTGTTCATTCCGCGGGCGTACTCCGCGTTCAGCACCGCGGTGCAGGAGAGGCCGCGCAACTCCGCCCGCACGCGCTCGCTCTCGTGGCCGACGACGACGAGCACGGGATCGAGCCCCGCCGAGAGTGCGGTCTCCACCGCGCGCCGCACGAGCGTCCGCCCGCCCACCTCGATCAGCATCTTGTTCTCGCCCATGCGGCTCGAGAGGCCGGCGGCGAGCACCGCGCCGGCGACGCGCTCACCCGGCATGGATTCCTCCCGCGCGTGCGCGCAGGTGGGTCGGTTCCCGGCGGGCATACACCGCCAGCAGCTCCGCGACGATGCTGACCGCCACCTGCTCGGGGCCGTCCGCGCCGATGTCGAGCCCGACGGGGGCGAACAGCTCCACGCCGTCCCAGTTGAGCGCGCGCAGGACGAGCTCCCTGCGCGATCGCGGTCCGAGCAGGCCCAGATACGCCAGCGGCTGCCCCGACAGCGCGCGCAACCAGTCCCGATCGTGCGCGAGCGAATGCGTCTGCACCACCGCGAAGTTCTTTCGCGAGATGCCGAGCGGGAGCCCGGCGACTCCTTCGGAAGGACGCCGCAGCGAAAGGCGCAGCGGCGGGGGAAAGCGCTCCCCGGTGAGGTAGGCCGGCCGGTGATCGACGACGGTGATCTCGAACCCCGCCGCAGCGGCGAGCGCCGCGAGCGGGCGCGCATCGTCTCCCGCGCCGAAGATGAGCAGCCGCGGGGGCGGGCGGAGCACATCGACGAACGCTGCGTGACCGGCCTCGACCACGTCGGCGTCGCCGTCGCCTTCCAACAGCGTCCCGGCGCGCTCCGAGAGCTCGTGATCGACGTCCGGCGATCCGGAGCTGCCGGCGAGCTCCCCGCGCGCGAAGACCAGCGTCTTCCCCTCGGACCGGCCGTGCAGGAACGTGATGGCGGCGAACGGGACGCCCGCGGCCAGCAGCTCGCGCATCTGCTTTCCCGGGCCGTCCATGAAGGCCGCATCGATGCGCTGGAGGTAGACGTCCACGGCTCCTTCGCATCCGAGCCCAAGGCCCCAAAGCGTCTCTTCGTCGGAGCCGGTGTCGTAGTGCAGCATGCGGTTTTCCGCGCCGCCCAGGATCCGAAGAGCGTGCGCGCGAACGTCCGACTCCAGGCAGCCGCCGCTGACCCCGCCTTGAGTGATTCCGTCTTCCTCGATGAGGAGCTTGGCTCCCGGACGCCGGTAGGCGGAACCGGAGATGCGGACGACCGTGGCCAGGACGGCGCGACTTCCTCGTGCAGCCAGCTCCGAGAGCCGGTCGAGGATTGCCGCGGTCTCGGCCCAATGCTTCAAGGGGAATCCTCCGAGGGGGGCGGATTCTAACCGTGTGAGAGCGGCGATCCAACCCAACCGGGACGTTTGACGCATCGGCCGGACGCATGCTTTGACTTCCCCTCTCGATAGGGGTGAGCTCCTGGATCGAATCCTACAGCTTCTCGAGCAGCTCGATCGCGAAGCGTACGTGGCCGACCCGGCCATCGCGACTTCCCTGCATCTCGCGCTCGAGCTGCACAAACCGCTCTTGATCGAGGGCCACGCGGGCGTGGGCAAGACCGAGATCGCCAAGGTGCTCGCCCGGCTGCTCGGGACCGACCTGATCAGACTGCAGTGCTACGAAGGGCTGGACGCCTCCACCGCGCTCTACGAGTGGAACTACGCGCGCCAGCTCCTGCACATCCGGTTACAGGAAAGCGACGGCCATGCTCCGGCCGATTCGGAGGCGAAGATCTTCAGCGAGCCGTTCCTGCTCAAGCGCCCCCTGCTCCAGGCCATCGCGCACGAGGGGCGGCCGCCGGTGCTGCTGGTGGACGAGATCGACCGGAGCGACGAGGAGTTCGAGGCGTTCCTGCTGGAAGTGCTCTCCGACTTCCAGGTGACGGTGCCGGAGCTCGGCACCATCCGCGCGCGCGAGCGGCCCCACGTGATCCTCACCTCGAATCGGTCGCGCGAGCTCTCGGATGCCCTGCGCCGCCGCTGCCTCTATCTCTTCATCGATCACCCGCCGTTCGAGAAGGAGCTGACCATCGTGCGGCGGAAGGTGCCCGGCGCGAGCGAGGACCTCGCCGCGCAGATCGTCGCGCTGGTGCAGAGGTTGCGGCGCGCGAAGCTTGCCAAGGTGCCCGGCGTCTCCGAGACGCTGGACTGGGCCGAAGCGCTGGTCGTGCTGCACGCGGCGCACCTGACGCCCGAGCTCGTTGGCGAGACGCTCGGGTGCCTGGTGAAGGACGAGGCGGATCTGCGCAAGGTGCGTGCGGACATCGAGGCCGGCCGCTTGCCACTGGGCGCCGCATGACCGCGGATCTGGTGCGGC
>Ga0209237_1000112_pt1 | contig 39145 bp, 33 predicted proteins | sample GraSoi013_1_40cm_2_FD_185820 | JGI IMG/M metagenome (GOLD analysis project Ga0209237, IMG submission 185820) | Grasslands soil microbial communities from the Angelo Coastal Reserve, California, USA - Sample 10_02_2013_1_40cm (SPAdes) (version 2) | ecosystem: Environmental > Terrestrial > Soil >...
CCTCTCATTTGGTGGCCTGGTCTTTCTGCTGGCCGCGGGGCTTTCGATCATCTTCGGGCTCATGGACGTGCTCAACCTCGCCCACGGGTCCTTCTACATGATCGGCGCTTACACCGCGTACACGGTGGTGATGGCCACGCAGAACTTCTGGCTCGCCCTCTTGGTGGCGCCTGTGTTGCTCGCGGTAATCGGCGCGGCCCTCGAGATGGTGTTTTTTCGGCGCCTCTACCGGCACGGCCACCTGCCCCAGGTACTGATGACATTCGGCTTCACCCTCGTCTTCGTCGACCTGATTCGCTCCCGCTTCGGGCCGACGACGCGAGCGATCCCGCCCCCGCCTGGCCTCGGGGGCGCGGTTCACCTGGCGACTGCGACCTTCAGCTCGTACAGCCTGTTCGTGCTTGGGATTGCGATCGTGATCGGCGCCCTGCTTGTGATCGGATGGCGCCTCACGCGTCTCGGCGTGGTGCTCCGCGCCGGAGTCTCGGATAAGGAGATGGCAGGATTGCTGGGCATCGATCTCCCTCGAACGTTCACCTTCACCTTTGCGTTCGGCGCCGCGCTCGCGGGCCTTGCCGGCGTCATCGCGGCTCCGGAGTTCGCCATCTATCCCGGCATGGACGCCAACGTGCTCATCCTGGCGCTGGTCGTCGTGGTGATCGGGGGACTTGGCTCGATCGAAGGCGCGCTGCTCGGCGCTGCCGTGATCGGGCTCGGGTATGTGATCGGCAGCACGCTGTTCCCGCAGTTCGCAATCGGCCTGATCTTCGCCTTGATGGCGGCGGTGCTCATCATTCGGCCCAGCGGCCTACTCGGCCGGCGGTCGTGATTGCTGCGCGGCTCCGCGGCGTATCCAGGCCGGCCTTTCTCATGCTCCTCGCGCTGGCCCTGGCGTCGATCCCGCTCTGGGCGCCTCGCTTCTGGATCTACATCGCCACCCAGGCGCTGATCTTCGCCATCTTCGCCATGTCGCTCGATCTTCTGGTCGGATATGCAGGCCTCCCTTCCTTCGGGCACGCAGCCTTTTATGGCGTCGGCGCGTATGCCTGCGCTTTGCTCGCGCTTGGGCACGTGGACGGCCTTGTGCCGCTGCTGCTGGCCGGCATGCTCGGCGCCGGCGCCGCGGCGCTGCCGATCGGCGCACTGTCGCTGCGCACGAGCGGGATCTACTTCCTGATGCTGACCCTTGCCTTCGCCCAGATGCTGTGGGGACTCGCCGTCAACTGGACCTCGCTGACGCGGGGCACAGATGGGCTCATCGGGATTCCGCGGCCGGCGCTCCCTGGTCTCGACACCTTGAACGTCTCCCTGTACGACCGGGGACCGTTCTTCTTTCTCTGCCTGCTCGTCGCCATCGCCGTCTTTGTCGTCCTCGAATCGCTGGTCCGCTCGCCATTCGGCAAGACTCTGGAGGGCATCCGGGAAAACGACCGGCGGATGCGGGCCCTCGGGTTCCCGACATTTCGCTACCGACTTGCGGCGTTCGTGCTGGCCGGCATGGTGGCCGGAATCGCGGGCTCACTGGCAGCGATGTCCAACGGCTTTGCCACTCCCGACCTCCTGTACTGGACGGTATCCGGGCTGGCGCTGATCGCGGTCGTGGTGGGCGGCACGCGCTCTTTCATCGGCCCCGCGATCGGGGCGTTCCTTGTGCTGTTCGCGCAGCTTGGGCTCTCCACGTACATCGATCGCTGGGAGCTCGCGCTCGGCGCTCTATTCATCGCCTTCGTCCTGTTCCTACCCCGAGGCCTGGTCGGGCTGGTGCGGCGGGCCTGAAGTGGAGGTTACCGTCACCGACCTGACCGTTCGCTTCGGCGCAGTCGCCGTGCTGGACGACGTCGACCTCGAGATCGCGTCAGGCGAGCGGCGCGCGCTGATCGGCCCCAACGGAGCCGGCAAGACAACTCTCCTCAATGTGATTGCGGGCGAGCTCCGTCCGGCGCAGGGTTCGGTTCGACTCGGCACACGCGACGCGACCACGCTTCCCCCCTGGAAGAGGGCGCGCCTCGGGCTCGGGCGCACCTTCCAGCGCTCGACCCTCTTCGGCCAGCTCACCGTCGCCGAGAACGTGGCCCTGGCGGTGCGCGCGCGCATCCGGGGGAGCTGGCGCTTCTGGCCGGGTGGTCAACGCCCCGTCCGAGAGGAGGTGGGACAGAGACTCGAAGCCGCGGCTCTGGCCCACCTGGCCAACCGGAGGGCGGCAAACATCGGCCATGGAGAGCAGCGCATGCTCGAGCTCGAGCTCGCATTGGCGGCCTCACCGTCGGCGCTCCTCCTCGACGAGCCGATGGCCGGCCTTTCCGGCGCCGAACGGCAGAGTGTCTTGAATCGGTTGCTGACCTTGCCTCGCCAGGTGACGATCGTGATCGTCGAGCACGATCTCGACGCCGTGTTCGCCATCGCCGAACGGGTCTCGGTGCTCGACCATGGAGTCAAGATCGCCGACGGGGGTCCAGCCGCCGTCAGGGCAGACCCTCGCGTTCAGGAGGCATACATTGGCGCGTTCTGACGGCGCTGACGAGGGGCTCGCAGTGGCCCACCTGACCGCCGGCTACGGCGGCGGCGCCGTCGTCCGCGACGTTTCGATTGATGTCGGGCATGGTGAAGCGGTTGCGCTCCTGGGCCGCAACGGCGCCGGGAAAACCACGGCGCTGATGGCGATCGCGGGCGCGCTTCGCCCGATGGCCGGAACGGTCGCCATCGACGGCAGGCCGGTGGCCGGCCTCCCGGCTTACCGGATCGCCCGGCTCGGAGTCTCCCTCGTCCCGCAAGGCCGGCGGATCTTCTCGACCCTGACCGTCCGCGAGAACCTGACTCTGGGTTCCCGCGGCGGCAACCTTGACGAGGTGCACTCGTTGTTCCCAGTCCTCGCCAAGCGCGCCGCCGTGTCGGGGACGGCTCTATCCGGCGGCGAGCAGCAGATGCTTGCGATCGGTCGCGCGCTGATGACGCGCCCACGGCTGCTGCTCATGGATGAGCCGTCGGAAGGTCTGGCGCCGCAGGTCGTACGTGACATCGGCGCGCTTGTCGGCCGCCTACGGCGGGAGTTGGGCCTGGCGGTGCTGATTGCGGAGCAGAACCTCGCCCTTGCTCTCGCGATCGCCGACCGCGTCTACGTCATCGAGAGGGGCGAGGTGGTCCACCAAAGCTCCGCCGCCGCGTTCCGAGGCGACCCGGCCGCACAGAAGCGGTACTTAGGGGTCTAGGCCTGCGTATATAACCTGCACATATAAGAGGACGCGCGCGAACCGCGCCTATCGGGCGATGTCGGGTGCGCTCAACCGAGTCCAATGCGCGCCGCCGTCCGTGGTTCGGTAAATCGCGAGCGTGGGATGAGTACCCGCGCCGATGACCTCTGCCCATCCGGTCTCGGCATCCTGAAAATCGATGGCGGAGACGTGCTCATCTGCGCGCGGCCAATCGCCGATTGTCGTCCAATGCTTGCCACCGTCGGTAGTGCGCGCGATTCCAGCGGAGTCGGACAGGATGAACCAGTGGCCCGCGTCGATGACCTTCAGGGTGCGGAGGAATTTGACACCACCGGGAAGGACGAGCGCCTGCGGGCTGGTCCAATGCGCCCCGCCATCGACGGTGGAGTAGAAATACAGCCCTTGTAAGACTGGTCCGCCGGAGCCCCCCGAGCCCCCCGAGCCCCCAAACTTCGTCACGACCAGGATCCCTTGCAGCGGGTTGTAGAACTGCGGCAACGCGATCGAAGCGTTGCTCGAATTCAAAGAGATCGCGGGTGTGGTCGGGAGTATCTGCACTGACCAAGACCTCCCTCCATCGCGGGTGGCGTACAGATGGGGCTCGACGATCGGAATGTCGGTGCCGCTGTAGGTAGCGCCGTCAAACCACCCGGTTGATGAGTCGCGGAACATCAACGAACCCTGCAGGCTGCCGCCCCGCTGCCCGTAGCTGAACACCTGATTGACGTCGAGCCGAGCCGTCTGGATCCAGGTCAGGCCGCCGTCCGTCGTGTGAAAGACGCCCGCGAATCCTGGCGTCGCCTCGTTCAGGTACGAGATGACCCAGCCCTCTCGCGCATCGACGAAGTAAAGCTGCGCGACCTGGCTCGCCTCCGGCGGGAGGCTCAACCTCTCCCAGTTCGCGCCGCCGTCGGCCGTTCGGAAGAGCGGAACACCTCCTCTACCGACGACGAGGCCATTCCTCCCGTCAGGACTGAAGCGGACCTGCTCCGGTCCCGGCCCATCCCACGTGAGCTGCCGCTGCCAGCTGCGGCCGCCGTCGGCGGTCTGATAAAGAACGGTCGGACCGGCCAAAGACACCGACGCTTTCGTTAACGCAATCCAACCTTCGTCAGCCGAAACGAACTGCAGCGCGGAGAAGTACACGTCCGACTTTCCAGGGACCCCGATGGTGGGAACGTTGTGCTGCTGCACCGCTCGGAGTTTCGACACTCCGACGACCAGCAGGCCCACCAAGAGGAGCACAACGCACGCGATCGCCAGCTCGCGAACCAAGGATGTCGCGAACGCCCACGTCCTTTGCTTCGTGGCATTGGGCTCGAGCGCTCGCGGGGTGATCGCGATCCGAGCGATGATCCGGCTTTCCACTCGAGTGGTCGATGGGAACTCGTGATCGTATTCATGCGCGTATCCGCGCAACCGCGCTTCGACTTCCGTCCTAGAAGCCATCAGATCGCCACCTGGTCCGATCCGCGGCTCGATGTCAGCTCGCGCCGCAATTTTCCGAGCGCCCGAAAGACCAGGACTCGCACAGTACCCTGACGTGCGCCCATGATCCGCGCCGCTTCCGCGAATGACAGATCCTCGAAGTAGCGCAGGTAAACGGCCTGCCGTTCGCGAAGGCCAAGGCCGCGGATCGCGCGCCTCATGGCCTCATCGCCCGCCCGTCGTTCCACGATTTCAACTGGATTGCTTGCGGCTTGGGCCGGGCCTTGCATCGCGACGCGACGCGATTGACTGCGGTAGTAGTCATGCGCCAGATTTGTGATGACTCGATAGAGGTAGCGGCGGAACTCGACCTCAGGCGATGGCGTGTTTGGCGACGCCCAGCACCTCGCAAAGGCCTCTTGCACGATCTCCTCCGCAAGCTCGGTGTCATGGACGAGCACATTGGCGAACTTCATGGCGGGACGCCCCAGGCTTCGCACCATCTGTTCGAACAGGGCTCGGTCGTCGTTCATCGCAACGTCGGTTTTCCATGCCGACCCCACAACGTCCGCATGCCTCGAAACGTTGCGCTGAACGTCTTTAGGCGGGCGGGCGCGCGGCGTCCGGCACCTGGAAGACGGTCACAAGGCTGAAATCGACTCCGTCGAGCTGGAACGCATAGCAGCCAGGGGACTCAATGTGTGTCCGAGCGAAGAACTGCCTCCAGAAGCCCTTCGCATCGGTCGGCGACATCGCCGGCAGATCCAGCTCCTCGTAGAAGGTAACCGGCACTCCGTCAATCGTCACCGTCCTGACCGGCGGGCCGGGCGGCGGACTGCCGGCACTCGAAAAGCCGTCGCCAGCGCGGAACGTGATCGGTTCTTGAAACTCAACCAGGCCATTTCCGTTTATCTGGTGGCCCCGGACGAGGACTGCCCCCTCGTACGCGGGTTCGATCAGCCAGACCTCGTTGTCGAAGCCACCTGGATAGATCTGGACGATGCCGCTGAGGTAAGCGGGCCCTGGACCAAAACCAAAACTGGGGCCCTTGCCCTTCCCACCGTTGACAACCGGAGCCAGGTCGTGAAAGGGGGTGATCGGGCAGGCGTGGTTCGCTCCCACCGCCGGAAGGTGAAGAGGGCGGCTGCGGATGTCGGCCAGGTTCGAGGCCGGCGCGACGGAAGGGTTCGCTGCTGGAGAAGACGCCGTCAATGGGCCGCCATGCGAGGTCGCGCCGCAGGCCGCTGTAAGCACTGCGAGCACGATGACCAACCCCGCCGACGCCGCCGGTCTAACCACCGTCATTGCTCACAACGACCGGTCCTCGCCGATTGTTACAGGCTCGACCGTGGCGCAAACTCATCCTGCTGTGCGGGCAATGATCCTCGAACGTCCAGGCACGCCCTTGCGCCTCGAAGAGGTGCCCGTGAAGGTACCAGGCCCGGGCCAGGTTCTCCTCAAAGTCCACGCTTGCGGGATCTGCCGCACCGACCTGCACATCGTCGATGGCGAGCTCACGGAGGCAAAGCTCCCGATCGTCCCAGGCCACCAGATCGTGGGTGTGGTGGTCGAGGCCGGCATCGGCGTGGACCATCCTCGCGTCGGCGATCGAGTTGGCGTGCCCTGGCTTGGGTGGACCGATGGCGACTGCAGGTACTGCCGGTCCGGGCGCGAGAACCTGTGCGACCACGCAAGGTTCACCGGCTATCAGATTGACGGCGGCTACGCGGATTACGTGGTCGCCGACAGCCGGTTCTGCCTTCCGATCCCGGAGGGCTATCCGGACCTCCAGGCAGCCCCACTCCTGTGCGCCGGGCTGATCGGCTTTCGGTGCCTGCGCATGGCGGGCGATGCTCCCAGGCTCGGCTTCTATGGCTTCGGCTCGGCCGCGCACATCCTGATCCAGGTCGCGCGGTATCGAGGCCAGCGCGTGTACGCGTTCACCCGGCCCGGCGACGTGGCCGCTCAGAGCTTCGCCGCTGAGCTCGGCGCCGATTGGGTCGGCGATTCGGACACCGCCCCGCCCGAGCCGCTGGACGCCGCGATCATCTTCGCGCCCGCCGGCGAGCTGGTACCCGCGGCGCTGCGCGTCGTCGCCAAAGGCGGCACCGTGGTCTGCGGCGGAATCCACATGTCGGACATCCCGAGCTTTCCGTATTCGATCCTGTGGGGCGAGCGAGTCGTTCGTTCCGTGGCCAACCTCACACGCGCCGACGGCGCGGAATTTCTACGCCTGGCGCCGACCATCCCGATCCATTCGCAGGTTCAGGTCTACCGGCTCGAGCAGGCCAGTGAGGCGCTCGAAGAGCTCCGCAGCGGCCGGATGCGCGGCAGCGGGGTTCTGTCGATGACTGAGACCGACGCTTGATCCGCGATCAGCCGCTCAGGACCGCTTCGCCTGCCAGGCCGTGTGCTCGCGTGAGATCGCGCTTTCGGCATCGTCCACGAATGCGGCCCAATCGGCCTCCTCGTGCACCGGGCCGATCGACGCCTCGATGGCCGACAGCTCGTGCGCGGCATGCGAATAACTCTGCGTCAGCGTTGCGTGCTGTTTGATCTGCAGCCATGCCAGGGCTGAGGCCGCAACCGCCGCAAGAATGCCGAGCGCCTCGAAGTCGATCGTCCCGATTCCCTTGAGAATGGCGCCGATGATGCCGAGTGTCTGGATGACCAGCATGGAGATGCTCCAGAACACGGACCGGCGTTGGTTCCGGAGCGCGTTGGTTGCATACCAGGATCTCTGGTTTTCAATTCGATGCTTCTGATAGATCCGCTTGCGCGTCGCGAGCGACGAGGATCGCATCGAGCGCATCCAATGTGTGATCTCGTCAGCCGGTGTCTCGAGCGGCACGACGTGCACATCCTGGAAGTCGCTCAGGATCTCCCTCAGGCGCTGGGCCAGCCGCAGATCTGGATTGCCGGCGCCCGAATCCAACTTCCTGAAAGGTAGACCCGCAACGGCATAGCGCCAGGCGAGCGACTTCACCGACTCGGCAACGGCCCGGCCCTGAAACCACGTTCTCTCTGGCTGCAACGTCAGGATCGTGGCTTCCACCAGCCCGACCATGCCGAACAGCACGCCGGCCAGTAGCGCCGGCCATTGCACCTTGCCCCCGGACGCGGGAATCGCGCCGAGAACCGCCGCCAGCACGAGGGCGATCAGCTGAGATGCCCGGAAGCCGAGAGCCAGACGCTGTCCGGAAGCGGACGCGTGGTCGGCCGCGAGATATACCGCCGGGAGCTGAACCGCGTCATGGGCAGCCGGTGCCAGGACGGCGTCGCTCATGGACGACAAGCATATGGCCGCCGGCCGTTTATTCGGGTGTGCTGATCAGCCCATAAGGGGATAAGCTGGGCGCCGCAGTTCGTCCAGAGTGGGAGGGAAGCGAGATGGCTGAGTTGAGCCGGTCAGAACTGGCCGCGCAGAAAAAGATCTACGGACTCAACCTGAGACAGATCATGCAGCGCGTCCGGAAGAACCAGCGGTGGTCGGCGAAGCGCGCCAAGGACGCCGAGACCTGGTACAAGAACTTCCTGTGGATGTGCTACCTGAACCGCAAGCGTCCGGTGGCAGCCCTCGGACGTGACGCGGACCTGGTCTGGCACAACCACATCCTTAACACCGAGCGCTACCAGAAGGATTGCAAAACGATTTTCGGCGGCTACCTGAATCACCGGCCGATTCTTCGCAAGCTCACGAAAGCTGATGAGGAATCCATCGAGGAAACCATCGGGGAGGCCTACGAGCTGTTCGGCTCAGTTCCGCGCTTTATGATGGCCGGCTGCATCAACCCCTAGGTCCAGAAACCCGCGATCCTAGTCGTCGGCATCCTCCCGAAGGGCGTACGCGACAGCGGCCGGCAGGGTCATATGCGCGCCACGAGCGGAAGCCGCACGGCTTGCGGAGCTCTTTCGCGGAGGGCCCAGACGCTCCTCGAGGAGACGCTGCAGGCGTGAGCCCGTAGGCGTGCCGATGCGCCGCCTGATCGCCCGAGAAGCGGCGGCGAGACACGTTGCGCGCTCACCTTCGCCGGCGTCGGCCGCAGCCAGTGCGAGTCCATCGAGGATCAGTGCCACCTGGCGGGGACTCACCTGCTCGCGCCAGCGAGAAAGAGCGCGAGAGAGCCTCGCACCGGCGACTCGAAGTTCGCCTTTCGTCGCGGCAAGGTGGCCGAGAACGAGCATCGACGCTGCCACCAGATCGTCGTCGCCAATTTGCTCGGCCAGGGCTGCCGCTGTCTCGAGGTTCCCTGCGGCGTCGGCTTGCTTCTCCTCGAACCAATCGATCACGCCGAGGCGGAAGAGGCAGCGCGCGAGCAGCCCCTGGTCATCCAGGTGTCGAGCGAGGCCCAGGGCCTCGTTCGCGAACGCCCTCGCCTGAGCGAAGTCCCCCCCGGTTTTGTGGCTGATCTGGGCCAGCTGCTCCAGCGACAAGACCTCGCCTTTCGCGTCTCCGATGTCGCGACACATTTCCAGGCTTTCACGGCAGCGCGCCTCAGCCTCATCAAAATCGCTTTGCGACCAGGCCATGAGCGCGAGTCCGCGCAGCGCGGTCGCACGCATGACGGAAGGTTCGTTCGAGGCCGCGAGCGCTTCGCCCAGATACAGCCTTGCTTCGGTGTAGCGACTCCGCTTGTCCCAGAACTCGGTCAGGGTGGAGGCCATCCGCAAGCGAGCTGCGGGCTCGAGGCCGCCACCCGTAAGTGCAGTGCGAAAGTTGTCGCTGTCTTCCTCCATCCGCGTCAGCCAGCTCATGACATCCGGGCCGCGCATCCTCGCCGTTGCGGTTTCCGCGAGAGCCAGGAAATGAGCGGCGTGACGCTGCCGCGCTGTTTCATCGCCAGCAATCGCGACAAGGCGCTCCAGCCCGTACTCGCGCAATGTCTCGAGAAGTGCGTGGCGGGTTCGGCCTTCATGCCCCTGCCTGACCGTCACAAGTGACTTGTCCACGAGCCTCCAAACCGTTTCCGCAATGTCTGCTCGGTCCACCCCATCGGCCGCGCAGACCGCTTCCGCGGCTTCGAGATCGAAGCCTCCGGCAAAGACGGACAGCCTCGCAAACACCAGACGCTCGGCGGGACTCAGCAGCTCGTGGCTCCAGTCGATTGCCGAGCGCAACGTTCGATGGCGCGCTTCTCGGCTTCGACTGGCCGACCCCAAGAGGGCGAACCGGTCGGTCAATCGGGCAACCATCTCGCGCGGCGACATCACTTCCGCGCGCGCGGCCGCCAGCTCGATCGCGAGCGGAAGACCGTCGAGCCGCTCGCAGATCTCCAGGACGGCCGCGGTGTCAGCCTCGTTGCCGGCCGCGTGCCGCCGCAGTCGGGCGCGATCGTTGAACAGACGGACGGCGGCGGTCCGAGTGGGCAGGGGCTCCACCCTCCAGATCGCTTCTCCTCGAACCCTGAGCGACTCTCCGCTGGTCGCCAGGATAGTCAGACTTGGACTCGCGGCCAGCAGGTCTTCGCACAGACCCGCGACCGCGTCGATGAGGTGCTCACAGTTGTCCAGCACCAGCAGGACACGACTGCCCGCGATCCAGTCGGCGATCGCGCGCGCGTCGATGTCTCGCGATTCGTCGCGCAGGCCGAGCGCATTGCCGACAGTCGACGACAAGAGTGCGGGGTCGCCAAGGGCGCTGAGCTCGACGACGGTTGTGGAGATGGGTCGGGGAATCTCGCCGGCTATGTGCATCGCCAGCCTTGTCTTGCCGACCCCAGAGGGGCCCACGAGCGTCACGAGCCTCTGGCTCCGGAGAAGCTTCTTGACCTCATCGACATCCGACTCACGATCAACGAAGCTCGTCAGCTGAAGGGCTGGGGTGTGGCGGAGAACTCTCTTCTTTTCGGTGGGTTGTTCGAGTGATGCGATCAGCCTCTCGACGTCGTACTGCCACCGCGCATAGCTGATCTCAAAAGCATTTCTCCGTGCGAGCCTGCCGAGGGACGTCGGCAGTTGATCCGCGCGCGGCATGTGCGCGCCCTGAACGAGCGCGGGAACCAACAGGATCTTGCGGTCCAAAGCGGTCTGAATCTCCTGTCGAACAAGGTCGCCAGGGTCGTCGAGTCGACGCCCGCCTGCACCGTCGGCCAGGCTGAGCCAGCCCTTCCCGATGACTGTCACCAGCACTTCGCACGACTCGACGGCCTGGTTGATCACGTCGCGGTAATCCGCTCCGGGCTGGATGGTGTCGACGTCCATGAAGACAGAGCCCTTGCCGAAGCGTGCGATCAGCGCGTCATAGAGCCGGCCGGCGTCTCCTGCTGCGTCATCTCGCCGATAGCTGATGAAAATCCGCGGCGCTTGCGCCTGGCGACGAGTCAGCCTCTGCCCCATCGAATTTGGCGCCAGTATGGGCGAAATCAGAGCAGCGACCAGGCGGGCAAAGCGGTGTCGTCCGTAGCCCCAGCCACTGCAACGAGATCCGAGGCTGCCTTTTGGTGCATCAGCAGTGGCTTCGCGGTGCGCCATGCGTATGCGACCACTGTCACGGCAGCCGCAGACAGAATGATCGCCAGCACCACGGTCGCGACCGAGCTCTTGCCCGAGTTCATGACTTCGAACGTGAGCGCGCCAAGTGTGGCGAGCTGTCCGAGCGCGGCCCATAAAGTGAGCAGCATCGCGACGAGGAATCCTCTCGCACTTCCTTGAGACTGAATTTCGAGAGCGCCTTTGTTCTTTACTGGATTCACCTGAGACAGCGCCAGAAAAGCAGCGGGTGCGACCAGCGCAAGCAACGCGAATAGCACGCTCAACAACGGATAGCCGGGAACCGGCACGAACACCGGGTTGGCAACGATCTGGTTTTGAAAAAACGTCCCGATCAACGATCCGAAGATGGCGACGTTTGTTCCCCAGCTCTTCGCGAAGTCCCAATTGGCTGGACCGACAGGCCAGTTTGCCTTCCAGCCGGCCGGTTTAGGGCATCGCACCACGGTATAAAGCGAGAGCAGAAAGGACCCGAAAACGATCGCTGCCGTTCCCATTATTCAGTGAAGGGCAGATCATAGCCGAGACTCCTCCGCCTGCCAGACCAACGCAGAGACGCTCGCGATCAGCTCCCAGGCAGATGCGCCGCCCAGGCCGTCCGTCGTGACGACGAGCACGTAGGGACCGTCAGGTCCGGATGCCACCAACGCCGCGTCGTTCACGACTGCATCGATGGTTCCGGTTTTGTGGACCACCGTCGACCCGGCTGGAACTCCGGCCGGAACGCCTTGCTCGGTGGTCGTGCCGGTCAACAGCGGGTAGAGCCACGCCTGAGCGGCGGCTCCGCCCAGCTCGCCTTTCGCCTCAGCCACCCAAAGCACCGCCAGGTCTTCGGCGGTGGTCGTGTTGCCAATGAAGAATTCCGAGTTGGACGCGCCTGCAAAGGCAGCCCACGCGTTGAGCGCGTCGGCGCCACCGACATCCCGAACGAGCATGTGGCCGGCCGTGTTGTCGGACTCCTGCGCGGCCCGAGCCGCAAGCTCGTTTCGGGTGAAGCAGACGCCCGACTGGTAGTCGTCAAACCAGCCGGCTTCGTAGTCAGAGGGCAGGTAGCAGACCGCGCCGGTGGGGTCGATCGTGCCCGACGCGATGTTCTGCGCTTCCATCATCAGCGCGACCAGCTTGTAGGTGCTCGCGGCGGTGAAGACCATGTTTCCATCCACAGTCCACGTCGCAGGGCTCGCGCCACCCAGCTCGACCACGGTAATGCCCACGCTGGCCCCGCTGTCCGCCACCATCTGCCGCAATGCGGCAACCCGCGCGCTCGACCCGAGTGCAGCGGCGGCGGCCGTCGTGCTCGGTAAGGCTCCGATCGCACTCTCGCTATTCGATGTGCTCGTTTCCGGGGCACGAGCGTCCGCGATCAGCGGCGAAACGGACATGGCGGCGATCGCCAGCGTGATCATCGCGGCGAAGCGTCGGCCCATGGCTCAAACCCACGCGGCCTCGATTGAGAGCGGGGCGGCAGGTTTCATGCCGGTCAGAGTCGGTCCTGCGGCTGGGAGGGCCCTGGGTGATCCTTGTGAGTTTGCCGAGCTCGGACCCTACGTCAGGGTCACGGTGATGGTCTGCGAGGCGCAGGCATTGCCGGCATCGCACGCCGTGATCGTCGCCGACCCGGTCAGCACCGTGGTGCTTACCGTCATGGATTTCGAGAAGCTGCCGTTTGAGGCCGCCGTCGTTGTGACCTGCTGCTTGGTAGAGCCACCCTGGACGACGGAAATCGTTATCGACTGGTTGACACCAAAGTGAAGCCCGCTGACGGTGATGGTGCGGCTGAGCAAGGTGATGTGACTCGGGTTTACCGAGATCGAAGGCGCCGGGGGCGGGGGCGGCGGTGTCGGTGAGGGCGATGGCCGCGGGGCCGGGCTGGGGCTCGGCAGCGGATTCGGTTGCGAGCTTGGCTTCGGAGCAGGCGCCTGGGTTGGAGACGGACTCGATCCCCCGGCGGGCGCCGTGGTCGGAGGCGCACTCGCGGTGGGGCTCGGGCTCTGACTTTGAGCCGGCGCGGATGGAGTTGCACTCGGTCCAACGAGCGCGACCGCACCGACCACCCGCAGGGTCGCCTGGGCATGGCAGCTGCCGCCCCAACAGATCCGCGCCGTGTGATCGCCGATCGGGGTGTCGCTCGGGACAGTCAGTATCGTGCTCACCTTTCCATTCTTGTCCGAGCGAAACGGGACGATGAACACCGCGCTGTGCAGCTGAATCTCGCCTACTTGATTGGCGGGCACGCGGCCGGCGGTGACGACCACCCTGTCGCCGGCGCGTGCGGTCGTCGGAGACAGTGTCAGCGTCGGTCCATTCAGAGCACTGAGGCCGCAGTACCCCGCCACCAGCAGCAAGAGCATCAGTGCAGCCGCGCCGGCCAGGTATCGTGAGCGCCGAGTCTTCCTCTTTTCAGCGACTGGAGGGGCGATCGCCACTGTGCGCTCGAGACCTGGCGGCGGCACGCGCTGCGTCGCGGGAAGTGGCGGCTCGAGGACCGCCGTGGCGCCCGCCCTCTGAGGGGCCTGGGGCGTCTGAGGGCTTGAAGGCGCAACCGATCGTATGAGCGGAGCCGTCGCCGTCCGCGCCACGGCCGCCGGTCCCGCCTCGACTGCTATGGCCAGCGCTTCCACAAACGCTTCGCAGGTGTGCCAGCGCTCGTCTGGATTTTTTGCCAGCCCGCGCAGGATGACCCCGTCGACGCCGGGTCCAAGCTCGGGGTTGCGGGAGCTCGGTGGAGGCGGCTCGCGGTGAACATGGGCGTACAGCATCTCCAGCACGCCTTCTCCGTCGAATGGATAGGCGCCAGTGAACAGCTCGTATGCGATGGTGGCCAGCGAGTAGCGGTCTGCGGCAGGGCCGACTTCGCTGCCGGTCACCTGCTCCGGGGACATGTAGGCCGGGGTGCCGGTGGTGATCCCCGTGATCGACCTGATCGAGGTCGATTCCAGCAGCTTGGCCAGGCCGAAGTCGGCCAGGATCGGTGTGTCGTCGGGTCCGAGCAGCACGTTTGCCGGCTTCACATCGCGGTGGACGATCCCGAGCGAATGCGCGTAGTCGAGCGCCTCGGCGATTCCGCGGAGAAATGCCAGCGCGGCCTGTCGATCGACGGGCCCGCTCCGTAGACGGTCGGCGAGACTGCCGCCCGGAACGAACTCGACGATCATGTAGGGCGTTCCGCCGTACTCGCCGAAGTCGTAGACGTTGAGGATGTTCGGGTGGCGCATGTGAGCGATCGCCTGGGCTTCGCGCTGGAACCGAGCCTTCGAGTCTGAATCGGGTCCGATTGCCTGAAGCACCTTGACCGCGCCGACACGCTCCAGCTCGGCGTGGTAGGCACGATAGACGACCCCCATCGCGCCCTGACCTATGACTTCTTGGACCTCATAGGGACCCAACCTGGTTCCGGGCTCGATCGGCAAGAGCCCCTGATTATGCGTTGCGACTCCCTTGCCCGGATCCATCATTGACGGATTTTTTACAAAGACTATTTGGGCGAGCGAGATGCGGTGTCGCGCGATGTATTAATTGCTGCGGGCATGGCATTCCTCTAACGCTTGCTGCGGCATTCCGGATCTACAAATATGTACGCAGCGGATTGATCGAAAGAATCATTGAGACGCAGACCGTTAAGTGAATTCCGGCGATTTGCCTTTGCTGTATTCGGGTGTTAATTCAATCCCGAAACGAAGAGGTCACAGAAGCGAGTCGTAGAGCGCGACCGTCCGCGCGGCGATCGCCGGCCACCCGAAATGGTTCAACACCCGCTCGCGGCCGGCCTTCCCCATCCGGGTGGCGAGCGCGGAGTCCGACAGGAGCTCGTCGACTCTTGCTGCTAGTACCTCGGTGAACGACTCAGGGCGTTCGGGGTCGTAGTCGACCAGGTAACCCGTCTCTCCCTCCACCACGATCTCGGGAATTCCGCCCACCCGCGACGCCACCACCGCCGTCTCGCACGCCATCGCCTCGAGATTCACCAAGCCGAACGGCTCATAAATCGAAGGGCAGACGAAGACAGCCGCCCCTGTATAGAGGTGGATCAGATCCTCCAGAGGTATGAAACGCCCGATCCAGACCAGGTTTCCACGCTCCGACCGGACACGTTCCGCCAGTGCGGCTACCTCGGCGCCGATCTCGGGTGTGTCTGGAGAGCTGGCCACAATCACCAGCTGATACCGCGGATTGATTTTGTGGGCCGCGGCCAAGAGCAGATGGAGGCCTTTCTGCCGTGTGACCCTGCCCGCGAAAAGCGCAAACGGGCGGCTGGGGTCGACGCCCAGGTTGGCAAGCGCCGAGTCCGAGGGCTGCGGCTGGTAGACCTCGGGATCGACGCCGTTATGGATCACGTGGACGCGGTCTGGGTTTACGTTCGGATAGCAGCTCAGCACGTCCTGCCGCATTCCCTGTGAGACCGCGATCACGGCGTCTGCCGCTTCGAGACCAGTCTGCTCGCAGAAACCCGACAACGAATAACCGCCACCGAGCTGTTCGGCTTTCCAGGGTCGGAGCGGCTCGAGGCTGTGGGTGGTCACGACATGTGGTACCGACCATGTGAGCTTCGCCAGATGACCCCCAAGGTTTGCGTACCACGTGTGGCTGTGAACGAGATCGACCCCTTTGACACCCGCCACCATGGCCAGGTTGATCGACATCGCCTGGAGCACGGTCGACTCCGGTTTCGGTTCCGACAGTGCCGACCAGGGCTGGTAAGCCGTTACGCCAGGCTCGTCCCGCGGTGATCCCCAGCAATGCACTGAGACCTCGGCGAGGCGGCGCAGCTCACGAGCGAGGTATTCGACGTGAATGCCCGCGCCACCATAGACGTCCGGCGGGTACTCGCGAGTCATCAACGCCACCCTGTGCATGGTCACCGGCTGGTTGAGCGCGCGCCATCCGAGGATTCGAGAGTCAGCGCGCTTCGTGTGTCCGCGGCTTCGGCAGCGGCATGGAGCGCTTCGAAGCCCGCCAGAGCGCGCTCGAACGCCGCCACCGCGCCGGCGCGGTCCCCGCGAGCACGGGCCAGCTGCCCCTCGGCCCGGTCGCAGCATGGGCCCAGCAATGCCAGCCCCGATACCTGGTTCCGAGCGTGAGGCACGAACTCCTCCAACGCCTCCCAGTCCTCGAGGGCGGCGAGGGCCTCGAGCAGAGACCGCGCGTGCGCGGGCCCATATGGTCTGTTCTCGAGGGCCTTTCCGGCGGAGATGAGGCGGGCCTTCTCCGGCTCACCCAAGGCCACCTCCAGCCTGGCCTGTCCTGGGCTTGCGCCCGCGATGTCGTTCATCGGGTCGTCCAGGAGGGCCGCGAGCTCGTTTGCGCGCTTCAAGTTGCCGCTTTTCGCCGCCACCAATGCGCCGAGGACGGGACCGTTGCGGACGAATTCACATTCGACCGCAGGGTCCTGCCGAAATGCCTGGAGATGCTCGTCGAGGACGGGAGGGATGTCCTCCCAGCGCCCCAGCTCGTACAGTGCCTCGATCACAGGAGCCGTGCCGTGCATGATCTGGTGCGGGTTGGTGTCTCGCGACAGCTCGAGAGATCGACGCGCCAGCTGGAGACCTTCCTCGTACTTTCCCGCAACCCGCATGGTGATGACGGCCGCGCGCCGGACCGCATCGCCTTGCCGAAGACGCGACCCAAGCCTGTCGACAGTGGCGAGGCCGCGCTCGGCGAGCTCGAGCATCTCGCTGTACCGGCCCGCCATTCCGTAGAGGATGCCGAGCGCCTCGTCTGCGTACAAGAGCAGTTTCGGCTGGTTCAGCGACTCTCCAATCGCGCGCCCCTTTTCGGCCGCGGCAATGCGTTCGTCAAGTGGTAGCGGATCCGTCTCGCTCCCTTGACCGAACGGCTCGCTTCCCCGATACAGGCGCGAGAGAGTTCCGAAGGCAACCAGCAGCTCGCCCGTCACCGCCGGGTCGGTTGCGTATGCAAGTCCCTCCGTGACGAGCGCCTGAACGGGCTCCGGTGCGGGACTTCGCCTGAATGCGCCAGGACTGCCGGTCATCATGCCCGTCAGCTTCGTGCACAGCCTTGCTCTATCATCCCGGCCGCCGGCCACTCGAGCGATCTCGAGCGCGCGCGTGTATGCGGTGAATGCATCGTCACCGTGGTACGCGGACTCGTGATCATCGCCCAGCTCTTCGAGCGAGCGCAGTTTCTCGTCGGGACTAGCGGCGAGGGCGACGGCTTGTTCGTGCAGCTCGATTGCCTTGGCGACCGCAAAGCGCCGGCGTGCCTGCGCACCGGCGCGAAGCAGGTGCTCAAAAGCCCTGACACGGACCGGCTCCCTCTCTGCTTCGCTCCACGCGAGATCGGCGTCCTCGCCCGCGACCGCCGTCCTGAAGTGATACGCGAGCAGCTCTCCAAACTCGTCCGCGCGGTCGCCCGCAAGCTGCTCGATCCAGGCACCCAGCTCGGCGTGAGCGCGGGCGCGACGCGCCTTTGGCAGCGAGGCGTAGGCCACGTCACGAACCAGGGCGTGCTTGAAGATGTACTCCATCTGGCTCGCCAGACTCGAAGTGGTTCGGGCGCTGACGAGCCCGCGCCTCTCCAGCGACCGAAGCTCCGCCGAGACGTCGCCGCCGACGCTGCGGCGGAGCGGTTCGGCCCAGAAGACGCGTCCGATCACAGCCGCCTCCTGGAGCACCCGTTTCTCTTCTTCAGGAATGGCGTCGATTCGCGCCGACAGCAGCGCAAGGAGGGAATCCGGCAGGGGTGTGGAGTTGACCAGGACCGTGCTTCGCCAGCGGCCACCCTCGTTCACAAGGGCGCCTTCTTCTATCAGACGACGAACTATCTCCTCGAGAAAGAACGGATTGCCCTCCGCCTTGCCGAGGATCTCGGTCGCCATCGGGGTTGGAATGTCAGCGACGCTCAGGATTGCCTGGAGCAGCTCCTGACTGTGCTTTTCGGAAAGGGGACGCAATGAGAGCGTGGAGAAGTTCTCACTGCCGCCTCCGAAGCCGGAATGGGCCTCCGCCAGCTCGCGCCGCGCCGTCCCCACCACGAGCAAAGGCCCGGTCGAGCGGCCGATCAGGTGCTCCAGCATGTCCAGCAGGGGCTTGCCCGCCCAATGCAGGTCCTCGACCACCCAGAGCGACGGTTCTTCAGTGTCTGCGCTCGCGAAGCGGGGCCACGCCCAGGCCAGCTCGTCAGCCACGGATTGCGGGTCCATCTGTGCGAGCCGGCTTTCGGGAACAGCGATGCCCGCGGTTGCCGCGAGCGCCTCGAACGTGCGCTCGTCGGGCACAGCCGCCCTCAGTTTTTCGACAGCCGCCACGCTGGAATCGTCCAGGCGGATGTCGCATGCCTCGCGCAGGATTTCGCCCAGCGCCCAGTAGGTGATCCCCTGGCCGGCAGCCAGGCAGCGTCCTCTCAGTACGCGCGCGTGCGGGTGGCGCGTCTTGATGCTTTCGATGAACTCTCGAACCAGGCGGCTTTTGCCGACGCCGGCAGGACCAAGAATCGTGACCAGCCTCGGCCGGCGCGCGTCGATGACATCGTCGAGCTGGCTCGAGAGCGACTGCAGCTCGGCGCTTCGCCCGACCAGCGGAGTCGCAAGTCCGGGTATACCCCGAGCGCGTTCGGGCGCAGGGCTCAGCACCTGCCGCGCGATCACCCGCTCCTGTTTGCCTTTCAAGGTGAGCTCGATCGGTGCAGAGAAGACGAACGCGTGGCGGGCGGCGAGGTAGGTGCGCTCCCCGGCCAGGATGGTGTCGGGCTCGGCCTCGCCCTGGAGCCGCGCCGCAACGTTGACCGGCTCGCCCGACACGAGGCGCTGGCCGGCGTCGGCCGGCGCCACCGCCACGACCTCTCCGGTGTTGACGCCCACCCGCATCCTCAGGCTGACGCCGTGACGCGACTCCAGCTCCTGATTGAGGGTTTTCAGCCGCCTCATCATCTCCATGGCTGCGTTGAGCGCGCGTTCGGCATCGTCTTCGCGAACTGCCGGCACGCCGAACACGGCCATGACCGCGTCTCCTATGAATTTCTCCACCGTCCCGCCCCATGCGTCGACGGCTGCCGCCATCGTGTCGAAATATGAGTCGAGGACGGTGCGCAGCCGCTCGGGGTCGAGCCGGTCGGCGAGAGACGTGGAGCCGATCGCGTCCGCAAAGAGGACGGTGACGAGCTTGCGCTCCATGGGCGTCCCCATAGTAGGCGCCGACTAACAGGCCAGTTTGCCGGCCAGGTCCATGAAGTCGGTTGCCTGCACATCGGCGTCTGGATCAGGCAGCAGATCAGCACCTCCACCGAGACCCTTCTCCAAGGGTCGCTCGACGAACGCCGCGCGCATGCCCGCGGCCTGCGCGGCACGCAGGTCCGCCTTGTGCGCAGCCACCATCATCACCTGCCCTGGCTCCAGTCCCAGCGCAGAAGCCGCGCCACGGTACACCTCCCGGTCGGGCTTGTAATGGCGAAAGTCCTCCGCGGACAGCACGCGCTGGAAAGGTAAATCGGCGAACCGGATCAGCGCAGTCTGCTGGGATCGGTTGCCGTTGGAAAGTGTCGCGACCGTGAAGCGCCGACTCAGCCGCGTCAGTCCCGGGGCTGCGTCGGGCCAGGCCGGCAGGCGCTCCCATGAGCGGGTCAGCTCCTCTCGCGCGGCCCCATCGAACCCTTCCGCGCCAACATCACGAAGGACTTGATCCAGTGACATGCGGTGGAGCCGATCGAAGTTGGTCCACGGGAGCTCGCCGCGCCGCACCAGGTCCATGGAAGGGATGTACAGCGCTCGCCACCCGTCAGCCAGCCGCTCCCAATCGGCGTGCACCCCGTTGAGCGCGCCCAGGCGCCCGGCCTCGGCCGCCACCCCCATGCGCCAGTCAACCGTGGTTCCGAAGATGTCGAAGGTGAGGGCACGAACTTCGCTCAATCGTTCATCGCCGCCTGAACATGCGGTCGTAGTCCGGGAAGTAGCGCTGGATCACCGAGAGCTCGAAGGTGGCGAGGATCGAGCTCGGCGGCTCTCGTTCGAGAAGGAAGTCGAAGCTCCGCTCGACCAGGTCTTCCACATCGCGGCTCTCGATGCCGCCGGCCCAGCGCTCGAGGTCGGCTCGCCTGACCGTGACGGCGTGCTGTGAGTGCTGGCCGGCGTGCTGGACGGTGACCTCGGTCAGCCAGTGATCGTCTTTGGCTTCGGCCCGCACCCTAACCATCGATAAGAAGCCTAGTCCGACGTTTTACAATCTTCTGACATGGAGCTCCAAACCAGAGTGAGGTTCGAGCGTTGTAGAGGTATGGTTTCTCGTCGTTTCAAGAGACGTGAGAGCGGCCAGGGAATGGTCGAGTACGCCCTGATCCTGGTTCTGGTTTCGATCGTGGTGATCGTGATTCTTCTGACCATGGGAAACCAGATCGCCAACGTGTTCTCGAACGTCGTGGCCGCCCTCGGCTAAGGGCAAGCCCCGACCTTTCGAATACCCGACGACGCTCAGGCGTTGAGTCGTCGGGAGTCAGTTGTATGAGCGGCCGCAGGGATTGGGGGTTGGCGCTTGTCGTTGCCGGCGCCCTGGGTGTCGCGGCCTGTGGCCCGTCTGGCATCCGGATCGCCACCACGGCAATCCCGACCCTCACCCGCACTACCGGCTCATTCGACGATATGGCGATCGACCAGGGAACCCATCGCCTGTTCGTCGCTGACCGATCCGACCAGGGGGTCGACGTCTTCGACATTTCCACCGCGACTGCGCGCTACGTGAAGACGATTCCCATGCTGTCGAGCCCTAACGGGCTGGCAATCGCCCCCGACCTGGAGCGCATATTCGTCGGCACCTCGTCCGGGTCGGTCGCGGTTGCGGACATCAGCACCAACTCACCCACCACCAACGGCGTGATCGACGAAGTGCACACGGGCGGGCGTCAAGCCGACCTGCTCGATTATTCAGCCGCGCGACACCGCGTTTACGCCAGCAACGGAGCGGACGGAACGATCACCAGCATCGATTCGGAGACGCACGAGATCCGGGCGCGTTTCGATACGGGCCACCCGCTGGAGCAACCTCGGTACGACCCGGCGGACGGGATGGTTTACGTGACGAGCCCAGACGCCGACGCTCTATTTCGCATCGACCCGAACGACGGCTCCATCAAGAGCAGCGCCCTCGGAGGGTGCGTGCCCACAGGCATGGCGATCAATCCGAAATCGAACCATGCGTTGATCGCTTGCAAGAGCTTTGTCATGAGCTGGGACCTGGCTAGCGGCAAGTCCGAGGTGTTCGGTCAGGTTGCCGGCGGCGACGTCGTCAGTTACTACAGCGGCGCGGATCGATTCCTGGTGGCTTCGCCGCTAGGGACGGGTCACAGTGCCATCGGCATTTTTGGCGGGACTCCGATCGCGTACCTCTCAACAGTTGTGACCGATGCGCGAGGCAAATCTGCGGCCTACGACGAAACCAATCATGTTATTTACACCCCCGACGGCCGGGCCGGCAGAGCTGGGATCGCAAGCTTCCGCGCGCCCGCAATTCCGTCACCGTGGCTGTCGTTCGTGACGGACTTCGGCCCTTTGGTTGCGATTCTGGCGGTGATGGGCCTGGTGATTTATGTGGTCGCCCGTTCGGCCGATCCGGTCCGGCGGCGTGATCCGGCCCGACAGCCGGTGCCCAGGGTTCTCAGGCCGCGCTGATCGACGCCGCCGCGAATCGCCGGCCCACCTTCGCCAGCTGTTCCACCAGCTCGGGCGGCTCCGAAACCGTGAAGTCCGCATCGAGCATGCCGAGATAGAGGGCAAGCATCTCGAGAGAGTTGGAGCGTGCGTAAACGAAACACGCGTTGTCGCCGACCGGCTCGATGACGATCTCGTGAGGCACTCGTTCGGCGATCACGGCAGCAGGCGCGTGCACCTTCACGCGGGCTTCGTATTTCACAGGTGCTGAGCGGACGCTGCGCGTGACGTAGGCGGCGATATCCTCCGCAGGCAGTTCGCGCGGCGTGAAATGCGGACCGGTTGAATGTCGGAGAGTCATGCGGTCGAGGCGGAATGTGCGCCATGCGTGGCGGTCGCGATCCCATGCCACCAGGTACCACCTGCGCCCGAGGTGGACCACGCGATATGGCTCAACCGAGCGCGTGGATTCTGTGCCGTCGTGTTTGCGATATTCGATGCTGAGCAGCGCGCAGTCCCGGCAGGCGGCTGCAATAGCGGCGAGGGCGTTCGGATCGACGGTCGGCCCCTTGGTCGGAGCAGTCACCGTGAATGCCTGCAGCGCGTTCACGCGCCGGCGCAGCCGGGTGGGCAGCACCTGCTCCAGCTTCACCAGCGCGCTGACTGAGGTTTCCTCGATGCCCGAGATGCCGCCTCCGGCCGACGACCTCAGCGCGACGGCGACCGCGACGGCCTCGTCGTCCTCGAGGAGGAGCGGGGGCATGGCCGCGCCCGACCCAAGCCGGTAACCCCCGGCGACGCCGCGGGCGGCCTGCACGGGATAACCGAGCTCGCGCAGACGGGCGACGTCGTTCCGGACGGTCCGGGGACTCACCCTGAGGCGCTCCGCCAGGAGGGCTCCCGGCCAATCGCGACGCGACTCGAGGAGGGTCAGAAGTCTGAGCAGCCGGGCCGAGGTGTTCAGCATTAATTTTCAATCGTCAATCCTATTGCGGAACGAATCTTGCCGCAATAGGCAATAGCCTGGGACGCAACACAAGGAGATCACAGAGACAAGGAGGTTGGAAATGTCTCAAGGCTCGTCCCGAACTCAGGTGATATTGGCCACGCTCGGGGTTGCCCTCGCGCTCTTGCTCGCCGCGCTCGACCAGACGGTCGTGGGCGTGGCGATGCCGCGGATCGTCTCCGAGCTGCACGGCCTCGACTTCTACGCGTGGGTGACGACGGCGTACCTGATCACGTCGACGGCGCTTGTGCCGGTGGCGGGCAAGCTCGGCGACATGTTCGGCCGCAAGCCGTTCCTGATCGCCGGCATGGCCGGCTTCATCGGCGCCTCAGCACTGTGCGGGGTCTCGCAAAACATGATCGAGCTGGTGCTGTTTCGGGCGCTGCAGGGAGTGTTCGGTGGAGTGCTGTTCGCCTCGACATTCGCAGTCCTTGCTGACGTCTTCCCGCCCACCCAGCGGGCTCGCATGAGTGGCCTGTTCGGTGCGGTCTTCGGCCTGTCCTCGGTCATCGGACCGACGCTGGGCGGTTACCTCACCGACGGCCCGGGATGGCGGTGGGTCTTCTACGTCAACGTTCCACTGGGCATCGCAGCAATCGTTCTGGTCGCATCCCAGCTGCCTTTCGTTCGCTCGAGCGCGCGACTGCGCGACATCGATTGGATCGGGACGGGCCTGCTGTTCGCCGGTCTCACACCCCTGCTGATCGCCTTCTCGATGACCCGCGACCACTCATGGACCTCGGCGCAGGTGCTCGGCCCGTTCGGGCTGGCGGCGGTCATGCTGGTCGCGTTCTACTTCATCGAGCGCCGCGTCGAGCACCCTGTGGTCCCGTTTCACCTCTTTCGTCTGAACGTCTTCGCCGTGCCGGCCGCGATCTCGTTCTTCAGTGCGATCGGAATGTTCGCGGTGGTGATCTTCGTGCCGCTGCTGTACCAGGGCGTGCTTCGGGTGAGCGCGACGAACTCGGGCCAGCTGCTGACGCCGATGATGCTCGCCGTCGTAGTGACGGCCACAGTGACGGGCGCGGTGATCGCTCGGATTCCCGCTTATCGATTCCTCAGCGCCGGTGCGCTCGCGGTCATGATCGTGGGGCTCGTGTTGCTGGCGCGTGTTGGCGTGGGTGCAAGCCCGTTCGAGGTGACGCGCGACATCATCATCGTCGGCGCCGGACTCGGTGTGACGTTTCCTCTGACTCTTGTCGTCGTCCAGGCAGGATTGCCACATCAGCTGATCGGAGTGGGCACGAGCCAGCTCACCTTCTGGCGCAGCCTTGGAGGCACCATCGGGACGGCGATTCTCGGCTCGACGTTGACCAACCGGCTGCCCATCCCGCCGACGCCGGTCGGGCTCGCGAACACGCTGCACGATCTCTTCCTCGTGGCGGCTGTCGTCGCAACGGTTTCGGTGGTCGCGAGCCTCGTCCTGCGCGAGGTGCCGCTCACGCCGCAGGTCGAGAGCATGCCCGAGGGGATCGAAGCGGCCGCGTAAACCTGGGCGGTTCAGAGGGAACCGCCCCAACCCGGGACCTGACCAGCAGGGTTGGCGCAATGAGTGTATTTTCTTGGCGGAAAGGCGCCCCAGGCTTTAACCGCTGAGCCGGTAGCTTCCTGGGGAAGGAAGGATGGGGTTGTCGACGATCCTCCTGGTCGAGGACACCTTGGCAAACCGCGCGCTCGCGGTCAAGCTGCTGAAGGCTGCCGGTCATGAAGTCATCGAGGCGGCTGACGGCGCGGCCGGCATAGTCGAAGCTCGGGCAAAGCGCCCTGACCTGGTGCTGATGGACCTCTCGCTTCCTGGCCTGGACGGCTGGGAGGCGCTCAAGCGGTTGCGCGCCGACGACCGCACTCGGGACCTTCGGGTGGTCGCTCTCACAGCGCACGCAATGGCCGGGGCGCGGGACGAGGCCCTGGCGGCCGGCTTCGACGGCTACATGAGCAAGCCGATCGACGCCCTCACCTTTGCTGAGACGGTGTCGCGCTACGTCCGGGATGGGCGCGGATGACGGTACGAATGGCTGATGACGTTCGGCTGCCGTGGATCACTCGACCGCTGCAGCCGCTCGTAAACCTGGTGGCCCGCACCCCTGGCAGCGTGCACAAGAAGCTGCTCGCGGGCTTCCTGGCCACGGCTGTGCTTCTCGTTGGGATGGCCGGCTTCTCGGTGGTCATCATCGAACGCATCAACCAGAGGTCGCAGGAGATAAGCCAACTCCAGGAGAAGATCGACGACACACGACAGATGCTTTACGCCGTCACGGCGCAGAGCCATTACCGCGCCATGGCCTTTTTGACGAAGGACAACACCTTCAACGACAAGGTCACCGCCCAGAAGGCTGATTTCTCCAGGCTTCTGGCCGCGGTAGAAGCCTTGAGTGGAGGCCGAAACGCCGACATCTTCCGGTCCGTGCACGACAGCAATGCTCGCTACGACGCAGCGAGCGCGCAGGTGCTGGCTCTGTACCAGGCGGGCGATCTCAATGGCGCCATTGCCCTCCATCTCAAAGACGAACACCGGATTTCGCACGAGCTCGAGGCCGAAATGGCGCAATTGCTGGCCGCATTCCACGTGGACATGACCGCAGCACAGAATGCGTTTCAGGGCGACCGGACGCTGCTCCTGGCGATGTTCGGAGGCTTTTCAGTGCTCAGCGTCGCGCTTGCGATGTTGCTCGGTTTCCTCTTCTCGTGGGCCATCATCCAGCCGGTACGCAGGATCGATCGATCGGTGGCTGGAATAGCGGCGGGCGACTTTCGGCAGCGCATCGAGGTGGCCAACCGCGACGAGTTCGGCTCCCTCAGCACAAACGTCAATCGAATGGCCGAGCGGCTGGGCATCGTGTACGCACAGCAGGCCTCCCTCAACAAGAACCTGGTCGCGGCCAACGACGCTCTGGAAACCGCCAGTAAGGCGAAGAGCTCCTTTCTCGCGGGCATGAGCCACGAGCTCCGCACTCCGCTCAACGCGATCATCGGTTTCACCGATGCGCTGCTGGCCGGTGTGGACGGTCCGATGAACGACGAGCAGCGGGCATCGCTGACCTGGGTTCAGCGCGGCGGTCGAGACTTGCTCGCGTTGATCAACGACATCCTCGACCTCTCGAAGATCGAGGCCGGGAAGCTGGCCATCACCCCTGAGTCTTTCAACCCCGTGGATCTGGTCGCCTCCGTCCAGGGACAGCACCGGCCGCTCGCCGAGCCCAAGGGCCTTGCACTCGTCTTGAGAGACGACGGTGCGCCGGAAGAGGTGGTGCTCGATCGGCAGCGCACCCGCCAGATCCTTGCCAACCTGATCGGCAACGCCGTGAAGTTCACCGCCGATGGCGGGGTCATGATCGCCATGTCAGGCGCCGCCGCGGGAAGACTCGTGGTCGCAATCCAGGACACAGGGCCCGGAATCGACCCCAGCGATATGAACCGGATCTTCGAGGAATTCCGGCAGGTCGGCCCCAACGCAGGCAAGACCGAGGGTACTGGGCTTGGCCTCGCGATCAGCCGCCGGCTTGCCCGAGCCATGGGCGGCGACATCACGGTCACAAGCACTCCAGGCAAAGGCAGCACCTTCATGCTGGACCTGCCCATCGATTGCCGCTCGGCGATCGCGAAGAAGCCGGTCGATACGGCCCGGTCCGACGGCGAGCATGTTCTCCTTGCCGTCGACGACGACCCGTCGGTGCCGCCACTGCTCGAGAAGATGCTGGTGGGCAGTCCTTACCGGGTGGTCGGGTTGGCGCATGCCTCTGACGTTCTGCGCGTGGCTCGAGAGCTGCATCCCGACGTCATCACGCTCGACATCCTGATGCCGGAGCGTGGTGGTTGGGACGTGCTTCGCGAACTTCGCGCCGACCCGGCGACGCGCGAGATACCGGTGGTGGTGGTGACGGTGGTGGAGCAAGCCGAGGCGGCGACCGACACCGCGGTCGAGGCGTACATCACCAAGCCAGTGGACAAAGACTCACTCCTCGGAGTGCTCGCACGCCTCGAGCCCAATGACAAGAGCAAGCCTCCAGGCGCAGGCACGAAGGATGGCTGAGCGGCAACGGCTGATCCTGGCCGTCGATGACGACCCGGCGGACCTGGCCCTGCTGCGCAAGCTGATCCCCCGCCTCGGCTGCGCCACGATCGAGGCGAATGACGGTGTGCTCGCACTGGAGCTTATCCATCAGCGGCGCCCAGACCTCGTCCTCCTGGATGTGATGATTCCGGGCCTGGATGGTTTCGAGGTCTGCCGCCGGGTTCGCAGCGAGCCCGAGTTTGCCAGCCTGCCGATCCTCATGTTGACCGCGCTCGACCAGGCGAGCGACCTGGCGGCGGGTCTGGAGGCCGGCGCCAACGACTTCCTGGCCAAGCCGTTTAACGAGGTGGAGCTGACAGCGAGGGTTCGCTCGCTCCTGCGCACAAAAGCACTCCAGGACCGGCTTGCAGACATCCTCGGGCGCTACACCAGCGACGCCGTCGCCGAGCGCATCTTGCGTGACCCGGCCAACGCGGTTCGGCTGGGCGGCGACCATCGGCGGGTGACCACGGTCTTCGCAGACTTACGCGGCTACACGGCGCTGGCCGCCCAGTATCCACCCGAGACCACTTTGCGCCTGCTCAACAGCTACCTTGCCGTCGTCAACGACGCCGTTCTGGAACGCGAGGGAACCGTTGCCGATTTGATGGGTGACGGGATCTTCGCCCTCTTCGGTGCTCCGGTCATCCACGACGACGACGCACTGCGCGCAGTCGAGGCGGCAGTCGCGATGCAGGCCGGTGTGTCCAGGCACGTGATCCCAGAGCTGCCGGACATGCGGCTGCAGCTGGGTGTGGGCATCACGTCAGGCGACGTGGTGGCCGGCAACGTCGGCTCCGAACGGCGCATGCACTACGCGGTGGTGGGGGACTCGGTCAATGTGGCCGCGCGGCTCCAGGCTTCTGCGGGTCCTGCCCAGATCCTGGTCGACGAGGCCACCTATCTCGCCGTGCACCAGTCCGTCATCGCCCAGGACGTGGGCAACCTGCGCCTGTACGGCCGCGACAAATGGGTCCACGCGTACAACATCATCCGCATGGCTCCGACGCCATCGTTGGCTTGAACGACCAGCCCGCTCTGGACATCTTCGTCTGCTACCGGCGCGGGGATTCAGCGGGCCACGCAGGCCGGCTTGCCGACGCACTCGTCGATAAATTCGGACCGAGCAGTGTCTTCATGGACGTCGACACCATCGAACCGGGTGTCGACTTCGTGGAAGAGATCGACCGTGCGGTCGGCCACTGCGACGTCCTCATCGCACTCATCGGTCCCCAGTGGTTGGGCGCGGCTGATTCCAAAGGCAGGCGACTTGATGACCCAAACGATCTCGTCAGGCTCGAGATCGAAACCGCCCTGGAACGCAAGATCAGGGTCATTCCCGCGCTCGTCGGAGGCGCCGAAATGCCGAACCAGGACCAGCTGCCGGGTGTACTGGCCAGTCTTGCGCGGAGAAATGCGTTTGAGCTGAGCGACCGGCGCTTCCGCAGCGACGTGCAAATGCTGTTCGCGACGCTCGAGAAGATCGCGGAGCAAAAGACGGTCGATCCTGCTCACGCCTCACCCGCACGTCCTCTAGGATTGAGCGCTCCGCCACTACTGCACGAGGGTGAGTACCCGCCAATCGCCCCACAGATGCAGACGGATGCCAGGTACCAGCGCGACCAACCGTTTTCGTTTGCCATTCCCGGCGGTTGGATTGAGCGGCTACCGGATCAGTTGACAACGCTGAGCACGTCGGTCGGCATCAAAGCGCTGGCGGGTATCACGACCCAGGGGATCGACCCGTATCCCACCAGCATCGCCATCTGCGGCGGATTCCTCGCGTCCAGGCCTGACTTCCTATCGGAACCAACCCACACAATCTCAGCGCGAGAGCAAGCCACCGGCCTGGCGCTCGGAGCGGGCCCTTATCGGATCGGGCTTGGCGGCGTGCCGGCGGTCCTGTTCTACCTGCGCGGCACCGCTCCTGGACAGCTTTACGGCCGAGACGGACACGTAGCGGTGGTCAGCGGCGAGGCCTGGACGGTGCTCCGAAATCGAGTCTACTCAGTGGTGATGTCCGGGCCGTACGACCGCTACCAGACCTACCTGCCGGCTTTCTACACGGTCCTGGGAACGTGGGTGTGGACATGACGCGAGGGCACGACCGCACTAGCTGTCAGCCCGCGAGCCAGTCGAGTGCGTCGCGGCGGCGGCCGAAGTAACCGGTTGGAAACCGTCCTGGCGCCTCGGGTGCTGGGGGCTCACCGATCATGGGCATACCTTCCGGCGTGTGAAAGGCGAACTTCGCCACGCCGGCGGCGTTGTAGCGCGGAATGATGTTGGCGTCGCGCCAGGAGCCGTCCATTTTGGCCGGACTCATCCGGAAAGTTGTGCTGTCGATAAGCACCCGGCTCCGCCCGCATTTCTCGACGCACCCGGCGAACGTCGTCAGCCAGTCTTGAAATTCATCCGCCGACATGTCCGCTGTGGTATCGAACCATCGCAGCTCGATCAGGTCCGCAGACGGGCGGTCGAAAACCTCGCCCCATCGGTCCTCATACACCTGCTCAGCCATGTGGTTACCTCCTAGCTTGCTGGGTCTTGCGCGATTCCCCTTTTTGTGCCGGTCTGAACAAGTGTCTTTCCCACTCGTTCTGAAAGCGATTTATCGAGCAGTTGAGAGGATCGGCTGAGGCAGCAGTTCGCCCCGGCCAGGCAGATCCAGTGGTCGGCCCAGCGAAGCCAACGAAGGGGGCTGCCGGCGGGTCGCCCGCCGGCAGCGATTGGACTAGAGGTTCTCGTGGATGAGGCGCCCAAGGGTCTTGTACTTGTTGGGCTGTCTTGACCTCAGGTAGAAGGCAAGGCCGATGCCCGCGGCGAATATGACCACGTCGATCGGCCCCAACCAACGAGCGAAGCCGAGGCCGGCGCCGATGAAGTCGATGTTGGTGAACAGGAGGTACAGGACGACAGCCTGCCCCACGAACGAGATGATCGGGGCCAGGATGGTGTTCCACCAGTTGACGTCACTGGAGTGGTGCTGCAAGAAGTAACGGAGGATCGCCACCGACACAAGCGCCTGAACCGCGAGGATCACGATCACGCCCATGATCGCCATCAATCCGTAGAGGTCCAGGTAAGCCTGCTGGGTGGGGTTGTCACGGCCCGCGAAGATCGCGAACACGATCACGATGAGCCCCGCGATGACCGACTGCGTGATGGAAGCAATGTGCGGGCTCTTGTACTGGGGGTGGGTCTTGCCCAGGGCGGCGGGCAGAACCCGTTCGCGACCCAGCGAGAAGAAGTACCGCGCCGCGGTGTTGTGGAAGGCCATGCCGCAGGCAAACGATCCGGTGATGATCAAAATGCTTAGGGCCTGATCGACCCCGAGGCCGATGTACTGGGCCGCTGGGCCCAGGTAGTAGTGGGCGGGATCGGTCTGCGCTTGCCCGACGGCCGCGCCGACGCTCGAGTAGCCCGCAAATGGCGCCCAGCTCGTGAGGATGTAGAAGATCCCCAGCCCGATGACTGAGATGTACATCGCACGGGGGACGATGCGCTTGGGGTCTTTGGATTCCTCGCCATAGTTCGGCGCCATCTCGAATCCGACCCATGACCAGAACGCGAAGAACAGCCCGATGGCGGGCAGTCCCGCGGCAAGGCTGCCGGTGGCTGGAAATCCCTGGAACGCCTTGACCGGGTTGATGGCGTCGAGCACGAGTGCCGTCGAAGTGGTGGCGCCCCGGGCGAACATGAACGCGTCGAAGATGAGCAGGAAGAGGATCTCACCGACAAGGAACACGCCGAGCAGGCGGGCAGAGATCCTGATGTCGAAGTAGGTGATCAGCGAGATCACGACGACCATGAACATCGCCAGCCACGGCCACTGGATGTAGCCGAGCCAGCCCAGCCCCGTCGCCTGCCCGATCTGGCTCAGCTTGAGCTGGAGAAAGTAAGCAAAACCGCCGGCCAGCGATGCTTCGAACACCGAATACGCGACAACCGCGGCAAATCCTGTGCCGAGTCCGAGCTCTCGACCGAGACCGTGGCTGATGTACGAGTAGAAGCCGCCCGCGGTCGTCACCTTCCGCGACATCGCCACGTACCCGACCGAGAAGATCGTCAGCACGATCGTCGCGAAGAGAAACGCGGCCGGCGCGCCGAGCCCGTTGCCGTAGCCGGTGACGAGGGGCGTGTTGAAAAGCATTGCTGATATCGGCGCCGAACCTGTCACGGTCAGGAACAGAACACCCCAGAGGCCGACGGCATGCTTTCGCAGCTGGGGTACCTCAGCCCGCTTCGAGACGTCGAATATGTCCGCCTCGGCCTGCGCGAGCGGAACAACGCCTGCGTCCACCGTCTTATCAGCCATGTTGCGTCCCCTCCCTATTGCATACGACTGACGAGAGCCATCAATAGATCTCCAGGTATTCCTGGAGCTCCCAGTCCGTCACGTGATCGGCGAATCGCTGCAGCTCGTACCGGCGCATGACGGTGTACGCCTTGACGAACTCCGCTCCCAGCATCTCCGTGATGCGCTCGTCCGATTCGAGATTCGAGAGCGACTCTTCCAGGGTGGTCGGCAGCTTGGGCTTCGACTCGTCCTCCTCGGCAGGCGCATGCGCAGGCGCCTCGAGCTCGAGCTTGTCGGCGATCCCGAGCAGACCGCTCGCCAGCAGCGCCGCGCCAACGAGGTAGGGATTCGAAAGTCCGGACGGCGCACGGTTTTCGATGTGCCGGCTCTCCGCCGAGCCCCCTTTGACGCGCACGAAGGCTGATCGGTCCTCGGGGCCCCACGAAACATTGGTGGGGCTGAAGGTGTGCCGGCGGCGGCGCTTCAGGCAGTTGACCGTCGGGGCCAGCAGCGCGTAGGTGGACGCGGCATACCGCAGCTGCCCGGCGATGAACTGGCGGCCGACCTTCGAGAGGCCCGCCTCACCGCCATCCTCGGACATCGCGTTCTTGCGGCCTTCGAGGCGAATGAGGCTCATGTGCGTGTGCGCCCCGCATCCGGCCGAGTCGCCGAACGGCTTGGACATAAAGGACGCGAGCAGGCCTTCGCGCCGCGCGATCTCTTTGACGCCGTTCTTGAAGCCGAACGCCAGGTCAGGCCCGGCCATGCCGCGACCCGGCGCGTAGTTGATCTCCCACTGAGAACCCGCGTACTCGCAGTTCGCAGTGATGATGTCGATCCCGAACTCACGCATCTGGTCGACGATCCGCTCGATCGCCGGCACCCATGTGTTCCGAACCGAGTTGAAGATGTGGTAGCCGCTGAACAGCGGCTTGTGAGTCTCGGGATCGAGCAGGTAGAACTCACACTCCATCCCCATCACGGGCTCATAGCCGAGCTCATGGCAGCGATCGAGCACGCGCCGGAACACGTGACGCGGCGACGCCGCCAGCGCACGCCCGTCCGGCCAAGATGCGTCGCAGATGAACCTCGCAGTGGCTTCAGCCCACGGCACGATGGCGGCTGTCGATGGATCCGGACGCAGCAGCTGGTCCGCGTACGCGACCTCTTCGTTGTACAACGTCCCGGGCACGACGTCCGACCGGCTGTCCAGCACCGCCGCGCCGCCGTACATGTTGAGACCGTTCTTGGCGTAGGCGGCGGCGTGGTCGATCGGGACGATCTTCGAACGGCTGGTTCCGTGCAGGTCGGGCAGCTCGAAGCGAACGTTTCGGATGCCCTTCTCCTTCCAATCGGACAGGATGCGGTCGACTGAAACGGAGTTCCTCTCAGCTATTGCCATCGGGCTACACCGTCCTCATGTAGCGGTCGCGCTCCCAGTCGGTCACGGTTTCGCGGAACGCTTTGACCTCCCACGCGCGCGAGGTCACGTAGTAGTCGCTGAAGCGCTCGTCGAGCGCCTGCCGCAAGACGCTGTCTGCCTGGAACGCCTGGATCGCGCTTTCGAGCGTGCCCGGCAGCTCCGGGAGCTCCGCCCGCGAGTATGCGTCGCCCACGACGGCTGCCGGCGGCATGAGTTTTCGCTTGACACCGTCGGCGGCCGACGCCGCGACCGCCGCGATCGCGAGATATGGGTTGGCATCGGCCCCGGGCCGGCGGCACTCAAGACGGCACAGCTCCGGATGGTGTGTGCGCACGATTGCACGCACCGCACACGAGCGGTTCTCCACACCCCAGCTCGCGTTGACAGGCGCGAACCAGCCCGGAACCAGGCGCTTGTATGAATTGATGGTCGGGTTCAGCAGGAGCGAGGCACCGGGTAGGTGTTCGAGCACGCCCGCGATCGCCTGGTTGAACACGGCGGGCAGACCCTTGCCTTCGGAGGCCCGGAACGCATTGGCGCCATCGCTCCAGCACGAGAGGTGGACGTGGCCGCTGGAGCCCTCCTCGCCGGTAGCGGTCTTGGCCAGGAAGCTGGCGCGCAGGCCGAGGGTGGCCGCGAGGTCCTTCACCGCCATCTTGGTGAGCGCGGCGTCATCCGCCGCTCGCATGGCCGGACGGGCGCCGAGGTTCAGCTCGAGCAGGCCGGGCCCGGCTTCCGTGTGAACCGCGGAGAGCTCGACGCCAAGCGCTTCGAGGGCGGGTGTCAGGGCGCGGATGAAACCATCGAACCCGCCGAGCTCGCCAAGGCTGTAGCTCAGCCCGCTCGACAGCGGCTTTGATTCGGCATCCCAGAGCCTCAGCTCGTACTCGACAGCCGCGACAGCCTCGTAGCCCAGATCGGCAAGGCCGGCGAGAACCCGTCGCAGCACCTCGCGCGAAGCGAGCTCGCACTGGCTACCGTCGGGCCAGCTCGGCGTCGCCAGGCAGACCCTCCAGCCCGGCCTCCAGGTGAGATCGTGCAGCGTGCTCGGGTCTGGACGCACGAGCAGGTCGCCGGCGCCGGAACGGATGCCGAACTCCGTGTAATCGCTGATCGGCGTATCGGTCGGGTCGAGTCCCAGGAGCAGGTCTGTCATCACCGTGCCGTGCCGCAGCGCCGATTCAAAAGCCGCCGGCCGCAGTGCCTTGCCGCGGATGGACCCATTGACGTCGGGGATTCCGAGCAGGATGAACTCGCCGCCCTCGGCCACCGACAGAGGCTCTAATTCCGATTGCGTGCGCGTCGCAGGCTTGGCCGCGGCGTCGATCGTGCTCACAGCTTTTCCTCGACGACCTTTTCAACCGCCTCGATCGTCGCCTTGAACCGCCCGACCATCTCGTCCAGCTCCTCATCCGTGCTCGTGTACGCGGGCGCCAGCACCACCTCGTCGCCTGCAAAACCGTCGGGTGTCGAATGGGTCGAGCTCACGAGCAGCCCCAGCTCGAACGCCGTGTCGTCCACCAGCGTGGCGACGTCCAGTTCGTGGGGCAGAAACGACATGCCGTCCCGCGGGTCCACGAGCTCCACCCCCAGCAGGAAACCGCGACCACGCACCTCACCGACGATTCGCGATCCGCTCAAGGCGGACTTCAACTGTTCGAGCAGGCGCGGCCCGCGCTGGCGAACGCTATCGACCAGCTTGTGCCGGACGATGTAATCGAGCACCGCCAGGCCCACCGCGCAGGGCAGGGGCGCCCCGTCCCACGTGTGGCCGAGGTCGAACTCGGCCGAGCCTTCGGCGAGGCCGTCGTAGACATGCTCGCGGCACAGCACCGCGGCGAGCGGCGTATAGCCCGCCCCGATGCCCTTGCCGATGGTGACGATGTCAGGCTCGATCGGCAGCTGGTGTGCGGCAAGCCAGCTGCCCACACGGCCCATGCCGGTGACGATCTCGTCGAAGCACACGACGAAGCCGTGCTTCTCACGCCGCTCCGCGAGCCCGTGCCAGAAGCGATCGGGCGGAGAGTAACCCGGCAGCGCGGCCGCGCTCACCGGTTCGCAGAAAAAGGCGGACACGGTGTCAGGGCCGGCCTCTTTCACAGCGCGGTCAAGCTCTTCGAGCGCCCTCGTGCCGGTCGGGTCGAAGCGAGGTGTCGAGGGCGAGATGTGCAGGTGGCCAGGCATGTACTCGGCGTATGGCTCCTGTAGTGAGCGGCGGCGGCCGCTCAGCGCCAGCGTGCCCAGCGTCGAGCCGTGATACGCCTGTGCGGGCGATATGATCCGCCATCGCTCGCGCTGCCCGCGATCGACGTGGTACGCACGCGCGAGCCGTACCGCAGTCTCGTTGGCCTCCGATCCTCCGGACGCGAACTTGATGCGCGCCATCTCGGGAACGAGGGCGATCACGCGGTCCGCCAGCTCCTCCTGCGGGCGGTTGGTGAAGTGATGGTTGTAGAAGTACGCAATCTGCTCGGCCTGCGCCGCCGCTGCGTCGGCGATTTCGCTGACGCCGTGCCCGATGCACGCCACCATCGCGCCGCCTGAGCACGCATCTAGGATGCGGTGGCCGTCGACGGTCTGCAGCCAGACCCCCTTTCCGCTGTCGATATTCGGATAAGCCAGGTCGAGGAATCGCGGGAAGACGTTGGTTTCGTCAGCGCGAATCGCGGCCTGTATCACAGCGCCTACTTCCACACGCCTCGCCGCCGGATGGCGGCGAGCACGGCGCGAAGGCCTTGTTCGCTGTTGGCCACGTGCTGCTGCATGAGCGATTCAGCTGCTTCCGGCTGGCTGCGTTCGATTGCCGCGAGCAGCGCCTGGTGCTCGCCCGAGATCCTCTTGTGCCACGCATCCGATTCGGGGAGAAGGGTCATCGCGTCGTTCAGGCGCATGCGGATCTCCTCGATCGCGCGAACCAGGAATGCGTTGCCGGTGGCCTGGGCGACCGCGATGTGGAAGTCGGTGTCGTGCCTCATGTACTCGGGCTCGCTGGTGGCGACGGACATTCCGTGGATCGCGCGGCGCATCGCGGCCAGGTCTGCAGCTCGGCGCGTGCCGGCGGCCACACCCGCGACAGCCGGCTCGATGAGGCGTCTGTAGAGCAAGAGGTCTTCGAGCTCCTTGCGCTGCCGCATGACGCGCACGATCAGGTCGTCGACCGCGAGCGAGTCCTGGTCGCGCTGAGTGATGAACGTGCCGCCTGTGCGCCCGCGGCGGGCTTCGACCAGGCCGGCGGCCTCCAGGAGCCGCAAGGCGTGCTGAATGGTCGGACGCCCGACGCCGAACATGCCCGCCAGCTCACGCTCTGCCGGCAGGGCCTCGCCAGGCTTGATCAGCCGGAGCGCGATGTGCCTGCGGATCTGCTCGGCGACGTATTCATGGGCGCGCAGCTGATGGATGCGCTCGAAGCGAAGAGGTGAGACGGCAGCGCCGTTGATCCGGCGCGCCTCCTTAACGGCCACGAGCCGCTCCCGAGCCCACGCGGGCGATCTTCTCCAGAAAGCGGTCGAACAGTCGCATTGACCTGCGGCGCACATCCGGCGCTCGGCGATTGGTCTCCTCAAGCAGCGCGTCGGGGTCGACGCCATCTCCGTCGAGCTCATGGCGGTAGGCGCGCACCCAGCTGTCCATGATCTGCGGCGTGACCTCGGGATGGAACTGGAGGCCGAGGCTTCGCCCGACGACATAGGCCTGCGGGCCCACCTCGGTGTCGGCGAGCAGCTTCGCGCCAGGGGGCAGGGTGAAGGAGTCGAAGTGCCACTGGAACCACGGGCCTTCGGGGATCAGGTCAGGATCCTTGGTCCGCACGGGGAGCCACCCGATCTCCGAGCGCTCTGCCCGGAATGAGTTGCCGCCGAGGACTCGCGCCAGGAGCTGGCCGCCGAAGCACAGGCCCAGCACCGGCACGTCGTGCTCGGCGGCCTGCTTGATCAGCTCTGTCTCGCGGGGGATGAACGGAACCGAGTCGTCGAAAGCCGCGAACTCCGAGCCGAGCGATGCGATGAGCTGATAGTCGCGCGGGTCGGGAATCGTCTGTTCGCGGTCGATTCGCAGGATGTCGACGTCCGCCCCGTGCTCGTCGAGCCACTCGCCCAGAAAACCCGGCGGCGTCGGCTCTTCGTGCTGGACGATCAGGGCCTTGAGCTTCGGCGCGGCCATCACACCGGCCTCGGCTCGAGTTTGGTCTCGAGCTCTTTCGCCGCGTGGCGCACAGCGCCGGCGAATCGCGAAACCATCTCGTCCAGCTCCGCGTCCGTGCTCGTGAACGGCGGCGCGAACAGGGTCTGATCGCCGGAGAACCCATCTCGCGTAGGCATCGTCGAGTAGGTGATCAGGCCTTGCTCGAAGGCGATGTCATCCACCCGGCCGGCGGTCCGCAGCTCGGGCGGCAGGAAGGACTTCCCATCGCGCGGGTCGACGTACTCGACGCCGAGCAGGAATCCCCGACCCCGTACCTCATGCACGAGTGGCACGCCCTCAAGAGCGTCGGCGAGCTGGTCGCGAAGCTTCGGCCCCCGATCGCGCACCCGATCGACCAGCCCTTCCTTCTTCAGCACGTCGATGACTTTCAGGCCGACTGCGCAAGACAGCGGTGCTCCGTCCCACGTGTGTCCGAGGGTGAACTTCCGAGAGCCGCCGGCGATCGCGTCGTACACGTGCTGCCGGCAGAGCACGGCCCCGACGGCGGCATAGCCCGCGCCGAGCCCTTTGGCGGTGGCGATGATGTCCGGGACGATCGGCAGGCTCTCCGCCGCGAACCAGTGCCCGGTGCGGCCGATGCCGGTGACGATCTCGTCGAAACAGATCAGGAAGCCGTGGCGCTCGCGACGTTCGGCGAGACCCTCCCAGAACCGCTTTGGCGGGCTGTACGCGGGGAGGGCGGCGGCGCTGATCGGCTCGCAAAAGTAAGCCGACACGTTCTCGGGACCCACGGTCTCGAGCGCGCGGTCGAGGGCCTGCAGCGCTTGCTCGCCCGTGGGATCGAACCGCCACGTGCTCGGCGGTATGTGCGGATGCACCGGCATGTATGGCTCGAAAGGCCGCTGCAGGCCGGGCCTGCCGGTCAGCGCGAGGGTCGCCATGGTCGGGCCGTGATACGCCTGAGCGGGAGAGATGACCTGCCAGCGCTTCGAATCGCCGCGGTCCACGTGGTACCGGCGCGCGATCTGGATCGCCATCTCGTTGGCCTCGGCGCCGCCGGTCACGAAGCGAACACGGGTGAAGCCCGTGGGCGCCACGCCGGCGAGCTCGTGTGCCAGCTGCTCCTGCAGGGGATTCGTCAGCCGCTCGTTGTGGACGTAAGCGAGCTTCTCAGCCTGGACACGCGCGGCGGCGATGATGTCGCGCCTGCCATGGCCGAGGGTGGCGGCCATCGAGCCACCGCTCATTGCGTCCAAGTAGCGTTTTCCGGAGGCGTCCTCGACCCATACGCCCTCCCCGCGGACGATCACCGGATAGCGCCGGTTGAACTCCAGCGGCAGGACATGCGTCGACTGACTCACGACGACTGCTTCCCCAGCTCCGGCCATCCCGCCTACCCCTCACCCCAAAATGAGCGATAAAGACTAGAAGTGGGTCGATACTATCATTGCAATGGACCACATACAGGCCCATTCGCCGGAAGCGTGCTCTGTGTAAGGGGCCCCCGCGAACTCGCGGCGCAGCCTCTGAGTTCGTGGGGTAAAGGGAGGGGGACATGGCGACCAAGACCGGCACGTTGAGAGTGATCGAGCCCGCCACCGAGCAGGTTCTGGCCGAGCTTCAAGAGGCGACTGTTGAAGAGGCCGACCAGGCGGTCGCGCGCGCCAAGGCCGCCTACGCGCCGTGGAGGGCGCTGCATCCTAAAGACCGCGCCAACCTCATGCGGCGACTCGCGGCCGAAATCGAAAAGCAAGCGGAGGCGCTGGCGCGACTCGAAGCGCGCAACGTCGGAAAGCCGATCAGCGACGCGCGCGGCGAGGTCGGAATGGTCGTCGACGTCTTCAACTACTACGCCGGCGCACCCGAGCGCCTCTTTGGCAAGACGATCCCGGTTGCAGGCGGCGTCGACATGACGTTCCGCGAGCCGCTCGGCGTGGTCGCGCTGATCGTCCCCTGGAACTTCCCCCTCCCGATCGCATCCTGGAAGGTGGCGCCCGCGCTCGCGGCCGGCAACACGGTGGTCCTGAAGCCGGCCGGACTGACGCCGTTGACAGCGGTCGAGCTGGGGCGCATCGCGCTCGAAGCCGGCCTGCCCGAAGGCGTGCTGAACGTCGTGGTTGGCGCCGGTCGCGTGGTCGGCGAGCGGCTCGTCCAGCACCCGGACGTCGCGAAGGTGGCGTTCACCGGCTCGACCGAGGTCGGCAAGCGGATCGGCGCCCTGGCCGCCGCGTCGATCAAGCGCGTGACGCTGGAGCTCGGCGGGAAGTCGGCCAACATCGTGTTCGCGGACGCCGACCTCGAGAAGGCGGCGGCATCGGCGCCATTGGCGGTGTTCGGCAACGCGGGCCAGGACTGCTGCGCGCGGTCGCGCATCCTGGTCGAGCGGTCGGCGCTGGACAGGTTCATGCAGGCGCTCGAAAAATCGATCAAGGCACTGCGGGTCGGCGATCCACTCGACGGCGGGACGGAGATGGGTCCGCTGATCTCCGCCGACCACCGGGCCAAGGTCGC
>Ga0209237_1000113_pt1 | contig 38813 bp, 38 predicted proteins | sample GraSoi013_1_40cm_2_FD_185820 | JGI IMG/M metagenome (GOLD analysis project Ga0209237, IMG submission 185820) | Grasslands soil microbial communities from the Angelo Coastal Reserve, California, USA - Sample 10_02_2013_1_40cm (SPAdes) (version 2) | ecosystem: Environmental > Terrestrial > Soil >...
GAGGGATGACATGATGGATTCAACCCCAGACAGAATCTTTGCATCTTCAAGATCAATTGAAACGAAGCTTCGAATCTGACTGGCTGACAACGCTCGTTCCCCTCGAACACTTCTCGTTTAAGAGCTATAACTGCCGCGTTTGTCAACCGCCCGAGAATCATCTTTGCAATCGACGAAATCAAAGAAGACAGTACTGGTTATCGTTGGAATGCCTGGCGCTGGTAAGAGCCTTGCTTCGAGCGTTATGAAGGCCCGGGGCATACCTGTCTTCGTCTCTGGCGACATCATTAGGGCAGAGGCACGGAAGAGGAAGCTGAAGTTCACCCGTAAAAATCTGGGACAGCTAATGCTGAAGATTCGAAAGGAGGAGGGAATGGGGGCTGTCGCGAAAAGACTGGTCCCATTGGTCGAGAAGGCAAGTGGAGAATTTGTTGTCTATGAGGGTGCGAGAAGCGTTGAAGAAGTCGATGAGCTCCGCCGAAAATATCGCGTTGTCGCGATTGCCATCCACGCTTCTCGCGAGGCACGATTTCAAAGGCTTCAGCGGAGGAGAAGGTCGGATAGGCCGAGAGGCTGGGCGGACTTTGCGGAGCGGGACAATCGGGAGCTTGGCGTTGGGATTGCGAACCTTATTGCGCTGGCGGATCGGACGGTTGAGAATGAAGATAGCAAAGATGATCTCAAGAGGAGAACGAGACGAGTACTCCAAGTGGTCCTGAACCCGAAAAAATCCTCGTAGTCGCGGAAGCTGAGATCAAGCCGACTGAGAATCCTGAGAAAGTCAAGAAAGCCATAACCAGCCTGTTCTCGGGCGAGATCATAACCGAAGGCGAAGAGAACGATTATGGCCTAGCCAGACTGCACGGGACCGGACGCGAATCACTGGAAAAGTTCAGGATGATCCTTCAACGAGATAGAATACGCGCAGCTGCACGATCCCAACTGTTCAAGGGCAAAGAAGAGAGCAGGATCATCGTTTTTCTGAACAAGCAAGTGGCATACGTCGGGCACGTATCCTTCTCAGCTCCAGAGGGAGAATCCCCATTGGGACCCATTCGTCTGGAAATACAAACAGCGGACCCCGTTGGGATCATCGACTGGCTGACCGGGGGACCCATGCGACGGCAAGATACCTGAAGCGCAATCTCGCCACTGACAGTCTTGACGAGTCGAGAGTGAGCTCCGACCCATTCAAGCAGTTCAGAAAGTGGTTGCGAGAAGCAGCAGGTAGGCGCGCACTGCTGCCTGAGACTATGACACTAGCAACCGCCACAAGATCGGGCCGACCGTCAGCCCGGACCCTCCTGGTCAGAGCATTCGACAATTCCGGATTTGTATTCTACACCAACCACTCAGGACGGAAGGGCAAGGAGCTGGCAGAGAATCCTCAGGCTGCGATAGTCTTCTACTGGCCTCGGCTAGGCCGACAAGTCCGAGTAGAAGGAAGAGTGGTCAAGGTCTCACGAAGAGAATCCGACAATTACTTCGGCAGTCGTCAGCGAGACAGCCAACTGTCGGCTTGGGCTTCTCAACAGAGCCGCGTCGTGCTTGACCGACGGTTTCTGGAAGAACGTGTAAAGCGATTTGAGAAGAAATATCCCAACAAAATTCCGCGCCCGCCAAACTGGGGAGGCTATCGGCTTCGACCGAGCGTCTTCGAGTTCTGGAAGGAACGGCCCGGTAGACTACACGATCGATTGCGCTACAGACGCTCAAGCGGACGATGGGTCTTAGAGCGATTGGCCCCATGACGCTTTGCCTGACCCTAGAATGAGCGGGTTTGCAAAACTCAACTTGCATATATTTACCTTGCAGGTTTTCCCCTGCTATTCTTTTTGGTTTTCCTAAGACTCCTTCTCCGTTGCATAAAACGTCGAAATCGCTTCGGGTCGATGGACTCAGTAATCTTGAGTGTGAGTCCCAACGAGGCTAGAATGATCGATGGGGTGTCCGCACGGGATGCGATTCTCGGAATGTCAAACGGACTAATCGTCTTCCCTGGGAATAGTAAGTTTGAGATAGTCTGCTGGTTCCTATGAGCAATGCCATCTCTTAGCCTCTTCAGTCTTCTGATGGTCGTAATATCGTCATCATTCAAGATTCCTCTTTCTCGGAGAATCTCCGCGAGGTCTAACAATGAAGCGCGTTCAATCATTTGGTGTAATTTCTTTGAAGAGGTCTCGCCTACGGGGGCACGTTTCAAGACTGAACGGGACACAAACCTCTCAACGACAGAATAGGCGTCGACGATAGCTAGCCCATCCATTCCCAATGCGTGAAGGAATATCGACTCCCTCATTGTCAAGTACAACAAAAACGCGGCAAAGAGCCGACGGAATGCCCTGGGCTTCGTCGCCGCGGACTTAGTTAGCCCTCTGATCGGAGGGTACTTTGAGTCGAATGAATCTATGAATGATTGTAGTTTTTGCTTGTACTTCTCAAGAGTTGCAGGATTAGAGTTGTCTAGGTATCTCAATAGGGGGTCTCCCCCAAAGAACAACGCTTCGATGAGCCTGTCACTGACACGGGGTAACCCGATCCGAACTCGCGGAGCCGGTCTAAGCAAAAACGATGTGTTCTTCTCGTTCAGCAATTTCAATTGTTTTTCGCGCCGTCGCTTTGGCTCCTTGTCTTGGATCAATTGAGTTTCACATGGTGGGGCCTTTCTAATGGCGTGGCAGTTATTTGAGCGACTTCAATGACAAAGTTTGGAAATCTTTTGGTACAATCGTCTGTTTGAAGATCCTCCTTGCCTCTTTCAAGAGTACGGAATCGTCCCTAGTCACGGCACTGATGTGAACAACAGCCAGACGCTTCACTCTTGCAGCCTTCGCTAGCTGTGCGGCTTCGCGGGCGGTGGAATGGTAGTATTCGTGGGCCTTGGGACGTCTCTCTTCCGCAAAACCTCCATCGTGCATTAGCAAGTCAGCTCCTTTGGCCAGTCGTTTCACTGAGTCCGCAGGTCGCGTATCTATCGCATAGACGATCTTCAGCCCGGGCCTAGGAGCCTCGACAACGTCGCTCGGTCGAATCTCTCTGCCCTCTATCTTTACCGCCTTTCCGTGCTGGAGTTCTCCCCAAAGAGGGCCCTCGGGCACTCCCAATCTCTTCGCTTTTTCGGGATGGAAGCGCCCGGGACGTTCTTTCTCTTCAAGGGAATAGGCGATGCAAGGAATGTCGTGCTTCGCGAGAGTCGTCTTGATTAGATACTCGCCCCTTTCAACTTCGTCTCCGGGACTCAGCTCCATAGTTCTGACTTGGAAGTTGGCGGGATACCCTAATGGTTTGTAGATTAGGTTCAGGAATTTCATCAAACCTTTGGGTCCGTACAGGTCCAACGGCTTGTCTCTCGCAAGAGAGGACATGGTCTGAAGGAGCCCGGGCAGTCCGAGAATATGATCGCCGTGAAGATGCGAGATGAGGATTACCGTGGGTCTGTTGAATCCGAGCCCTGCGTGCATCATCTGTCTTTGAGTACCTTCGCCGCAGTCGAGTAGAATGAGTTCTCCGTCTCTACGTAGCGCTACACTTGGCAATCCTCTTTCTTTGGTTGGCAGGCTTCCTCCGGTCCCAAGGAAAACCACTTCGATTCCACCTGACATCAGCTAGCCTCCAACACCAGGATCTCACGAGTTAGGCTTCGGTGCACATAGACTTCGTGCCTGTCTACAACCTTGAACCCTGCAGATTCCGCTACATCAGGGGTTTTCGTACCGACCGGCGACGCGACCACTGCCCTCTGCCCTTTCGATAAAATGGAATGTGCGTCGGGGAGGAAGTCCTTGAGAATGTTCCGTGTGGTTGATTTCAGGGTCGACGCTCCAGTACCATACGGAGGGTCCGTTGCAATAGCATCGACTTGTCTCACTGGAAGATGACGAGCATCTCCTCTGACCAATCCTAGCGAGTCCATTCCGAAATGCTTGAGATTTCTTCTAGATCCTCTCGTCATTCGTCTGAGCGCGTCGACCCCTACGACTTGGCAGCCCAAGAGACTCGCCTCGAGAAGAATACCGCCCACACCGCAGAACGGATCCAGAAAAGTCGACCCGGGAACAACGTGGGACATGTTCACCATTGAGCGCGCGAGCTTCGGCACCATTGTGCTCGGATGGAAGGAGGGCCTCATTCTCGGCCTCCTATTAGCGACGAAAACGTCGGGCCGTCTGTGAGCGATAAGGCCTAGATGAAAGTAGGGTCCAGCAAGCAGCCCTCGGAACTGGCGTTTAGGATTTTCCAGATCCACCTTTGCATTGGTGACTTTATTCATGAGCCATCCCAGATGTCCTTCCAGCTTGACTCTCGGCATCTCCTTCGAGACCCCTCCGAAACGAAGGACCCGAACGCTGAAGCTTTCGTCGGCCTGAAGATAACGTGGAAGGTCCGATGACTTGACTGCGTCATCGATTTCATCCAACGTGGGACTCGAGTGTACAATTTCTTCGCCGATCTCGTCCATGAAAGCGCCGCGATCCGCGACTGTCTTCACGGCGTCAATGTCAGCGTCAATTTCGACAAGTTTGAAGAAGGATTCTGCGATCTTGAACGGGATCCGATTCGCATCAAGGATCGCGCTCATCTCTGCGAGCGGGAGTGTCGGATGTTCGCCCGACAAGATCACAAAGACTCTTGTCGGGTAATTCATGTCGAACGGCGAGAGTGAACAAGTATATACGGAACCGCCCAGCGGGTTCCGTTTCTAAACGGGGAAGGGTGGGATGAAGCGGTCCAAAGGAATACGAAACAGGAATAGGACCCTTCTTCGCAGAAAACCTAGGGACAGGGGGAAGAATCCTCTGGGAAGGCTGCTTATTCCATACGCTCCCGGACAGATGGTTACGATCTCAATAAACCCTTCAGTGCAGAAAGGAATGCCCCACCGTAGATATCATGGTCGTGTAGGCATGATAGCAGAGAAGCGTGGAAGAGCCTATGTCATTGAAGTAGCCGCAGGCAAATTCCCACGGCTAATAATTGCGAGACCTGAGCATATTCATCCAATGAAGGAAACAAACTGATGGCAAGGAAGATCCTGGAAGAGAAGGTCATCACCAATTCCGAAGCCAAGGCTGTTTTAGAGAAAGTAAAGGAGGAGGAGCTGGGCGAATTTCAGCGAAGGACCCTCGACTTTACGCGCAGGTTCACCAAGCTGCCTGCTGACCGTGCCTCAAAACTGGTTGAAGAGTTATCCTCAAAGCTTCAGCTAGACAGAAATGACGCGATTCAAATAGTAAACACGTTACCGCAAAGCGTGGAGGAACTGAGAGCCGTCCTTACGGTAAAAGGTCGTTTCGTAAGCACAGAACAGCTGAACGGAATTCTCGAGATAATGAAGCGCTACACCTGATCGGCTACCGAAATCAAATTAAGCAGAGACCATATCATTTTGAACGACTAGAGATGGCTCTCTGCTCCCCCAGACGCTACGGGTATGGAATCGAGAGACTAGTTTGTAGAATCTTCTAACAGGGAGCACGGGAGAAGAGCCATTCTTGGCAATACACGAAGATGAGTACATACAGAGGAGGCATGTTTACGAGGAGTACGCCTACGTCCTAGACTATCTGCCCTATGGGAGATCCTCTGACAAATCACGACACCTTGTGGTCCCAACCGTCCAAATAATGGGCGAGCAATTCTTCACCCTTCTCGAAGCAGAATTGAAAGTGGGAGCAACCGTAGAGGCTGGTGAACGCATCTACATCGGGAGAGAGCGAAGGGAGAAGGTGGACAGGATCATCAGCAGAATTAACTACGACCAGATAACCGCTAACGCGAAGGCCGAAATAGTCCCGCTCATCGACGAGTTAGTGAAGAAACAGGAGAAACGCTTTGTCGATTTCTTCAACAACTCGCAACCAGTAACCCCGAGAATGCATTCGTTGGAGCTCTTGCCTGGGATCGGAAAGAAGTCAATGTGGACCATAGTGAACACGAGGGAGAAGAAGCCATTCACCAGCTACAAAGACATACAAGACCGAACTGGTCTGACAGACGTTCGGAAGATAATAGCGAAACGCATTCTCGAAGAGCTGACCACTGAATCCAAGTATCGTCTCTTCACAAGGACAGTATGATATTGTGGGACTCCGCAATCCCCACCGACCCTGGAAGAGACTAGGACAGAATTTCCTCCTCGACCGAAGCATAGCGTCGGACATCGTTTCAAGCATCAATCCGACAGTGTCCGACACGGTTCTAGAACCTGGACCCGGACACGGCACACTAACTCGATTAATGCAGAAGAAAGTCGGAAAAGTGATAGCCGTCGAAAAAGACCCCATTCTTGTACGAGAACTAACAGAGACTTTCCGAGACTACCCCAATATAGTAATAATCGAAGGAGACATCCTGAAGACCAACCCACTGCCAGATTTCAACAAAGTAGTCAGCACTCCACCTTACTACTTGTCCTCAAAGCTCGCCCTCTTCCTTTCAAAGAGAAAGTTCGACATGGCTGGGGTTGTCTTCCAGAAGGAATTCGGTGAAAGACTACTCGCAGAACCCGGGACCCGGGAATATGGAAGGCTAACCGTTTCAGTTCGAAGAAGACTCAACATCGAGAAGATCAGAGAAATCTCCCGGACAGCATTTCGGCCCAGACCGAAAGTTGATTCGATTCTTCTGAGAATGATCCCCCAGCAGAGCTTGAGACAACTGGATGAATCATTGTTCGAGGAAGTCGTGAGAGGAGTTTTCAATCAGCGTCGAAGACTAGTTCGTAGTGCGTTGCTTCACTTCCTAACTAAGAGGCTGGGGCGAGAGAGTGGAAGGGAGATAATGAGTGAAATTGCCGTCCCAGATGCTAGGGTCTTCCAACTTCCCATAGCTCAACTGGAGGACCTTACCGTAACGCTTTCCCCGAAGTTGGCCCGCAAAATCTCGCAAGAAGAGTAGGATGACATACAACTCACAAGTGAGATGGGAAACGCCTATGAGGATGATCAGGCTAAGTTAGACCCGTATTCAGTTTGAAGTGGACAGCATTAGACCCGCCACAAAGAATCTCGACAATTCTCGGGTTGATTGGCGGAGGCTTCGGAGCAGCCAGCGGAATTTTCGTTTCAGCCGAAGTACAACCCATTGTCCTTCGTAGTCTTTCTCCCTTTGCTAGTACCGCTTCTTTGTTCGTTGAGTCTTCTGTACCTTCCGATGTCTGAAGGAAACAGAGCAATAATGAGATTTGTAACTCTGCTTACTTCGTTGGCACCGCTTTATTTCCTGATACTCTTGATCCTACGACTAGTCTTTCCATACCGTGACACGCCTACTGGTCTTTAGAGAATTGGACGAGAAAGGGGCGACTGAATTAGCGATAGACAACAACAGCAATGATATATGACAGCGAGAACGAACGGCTGGTAAGTGAATTCCTATGCCCATAACTGACGCGATGAAGAAGCAGCTGGCTCAGAAGCACAGGCTGTTCTTCAAGATATGCCGGACATGTGGGTCCAGAAACTCGCCCAACGCCTACAGATGCAGACGTTGCCGTGGGGACAATCTTCGCTGGAAGAAACGAGAACTCGGTGCCAAGTAGATCGGAATTACCGAACTTTAACTTTCGCCTTTTACTGGACTCGAATCTCAGCGCTCTGACGCTGCAATAGCCTCGGCAATTCCGACGGCACTTCGGCGACTAGAACTCCTACTTCTCGGAACCTCTTCATCTTCGCATCTGCTGTGCCCTCTGTCCCGGTTATGATCGCACCAGCATGGCCCATTCTCTTTCCTGGAGGGGCAGCTCTCCCGGCCACGTATGCAGCTACAGGCTTCGGATAGTGAGTCTCGGCAATGTAGTTGCCAGCATCTTCTTCCGCCGATCCTCCTATCTCGCCTATCAAAACGACAGCACTAGTCGACTTGTCATCCCGGAACATCTTGAGAACATCGACGAAGTTCAGACCGGTAACGGGGTCTCCGCCGATACCCAGACATGTTGACTGTCCAATGCCTGCATGAGTCAGATATGATGCGATTTCATAGGTCAGCGTCCCGCTTCTTGAGGCAACCCCGACGCCTCCTGGGGTGAAGACATCGCCGGGCATGATACCCAGCTTTGCTTCGCCAGGAGTGATTACGCCAGGCGTGTTAGGTCCGACGATTGTCGCTCCATGCTCTCTGGCGTAGGCCATTAGTACCATACTATCGCGAGCAGGAATCATCTCTGTAATTATCACGACAGGATTCAGACCCGCATCAATCGCCTCCATCCCCGCTTCCTTGGCAAATGGAGCCGGGACAAAGATGATCGACGCATTTGCATCATTCTTCTCCAGCACTGATGCGACAGTGTCAAATACAGGAACTCCCTGGGACACCGTTCCGCCCTTTCCGGGAGTCACCCCCGCAACGATCTGTGTACCATAGTCCAGCATCAGGCGAGTATGAAACGCGCCCTGGTTCCCCGTGATCCCCTGGACGATTGCCCGAGTATGTTTTCCGACCAGCAGCGTCATTTCTTACGCGACCTTCGAGGCAACAACCAGCTGTGCAGCCTCATCCATTTTTTCGAGAGTAGTAATCCCGATAGAGTTCAGGATCCTCTTACCCTCTTCGAAATTCGTTCCCTGCATCCTCACCACTAGAGGTTTCTTCAAACCCACAACTTTCTTTACGTCCACAATCCCCTTCGCGACCTCATCACATCTCGTGATTCCCGCTAGTATGTTGATGAATATCCTGCTTACCTTCTGGTCACCCTGGATTATCTGTAGGGCCGTTGCGACGTGTTCAGCGTTGGCTCCTCCCCCCACATCGCAGAAGTTTGCCGGCTTACCTCCATAGTGATTGACCATGTCGAGGGTGGCCATGACAAGACCCGCACCATTCCCCATGATTCCAATATCTCCATCAAGCTCTACAAACGCTAGACCGTTTTCACGAGCCTTAGCCTCCAAAGGAGTCACCTCGCCACTAACTTCTTTCGCCCGTTCCTGAAACTCAGGATGACGAAAGAGACTGTTATCATCCACGATCACGCGGAGGTCCGCAGTGACGAACTTCCCATCATTAGTCTCAACCAGCGGATTACTCTCAACAAGCTCAGCATCATAGATTACGGACAATCGATACAGGTTTGATAGAAGGTCAGTAAGAGCGTTCAGACGCTGACCTGAATAACCGAGCTTCAACCCAACTTGTCTCGCATCGTATCCTCGCATTCCGAAAACAGGGTCGAGCTTATGATGGAGAATCTTTTCCGGATTTTGCTTCGCCACGTCCTCAATATCGATTCCACCCTGATCTGAAGCTAGTACTGTCTGACACTTGTTCGCTCGATCTAGGACGATGCTGCCGAACAGCTCCTTCTTGATCGCTAGCTTCTGCTCGATCAGAACCTTCTTCACTTTCTCTCCTTTGATCGTCATGCTAAGGATCTCGCTCGCCCGGTCACGCGTCTCCTCGGGCTTGCTGCCGAACTTGATGCCGCCAGCTTTTCCTCTGCCTGCGACCAAGACTTGGGCTTTGATGACGACCTCTCCGCCAATCCGCTTGTGAATATCTCTAGCTTCGTCAGGCGTCGAAGCCAGCCCTCCTCTAGGAGTATTGATCCCCAAGTTTTGAGCGAGGGACTTGGACTCGTACTCGAATAATTTCATGAGTTTACCGGATGATTTTCAATCCGGACAAGCAGAGTATTTGGCTATTACCCCGACTTACCGTAACCCATTTATTATCCCGGAGGCACCTAATGCCAAGCTGTCGGGTCGGCCGACAGGATCAGAATCCTTTGGATAATCACAGCGTCTCGAGAAAGCGTCGGAGCAAAAGACAACTGTCTGGGCCGACGTTCGTCACTACGGGGCTGAGGAAGCCTTGGTGAAAACAGTCCTTGACAACTTTTGCGTAAAGAGCGGCATTTTCTGTTCAAGATGCGAAGAGAAACTCAAGAAAGGCCAGATTTCAGACCTCGATGTTAGGGTAATCAGGACAATTACTGAGCTCGAGAAGGAGAATCCGACGCTCCAAGACGTGACCTTCCACAAGGCGGTGGAGGCGGGAGACATCATGGCGCTTATGGTCGACCGACGAGGAATGGACACGTTCCTGTCATCGGGAGCTAAACTTGCCAAATCCCTCGGAGACCGCGTCGGAAAAAGAGTCAGAGTGCTCAACTTTGGGGGAGACGAGCGCGGATTCCTCGAAGACCTGTTCAACCCCTTCTCAATTCTCACCATAAACACAATTTGGCTTCCGGATGGTAGCAGAGAGACCAAGGTCATACTGACAGGTCGAAGACCCCGGAGAAACCCTCTAGACTTCGAGGTAGTGAAGAAACTCGCTCGAGAACTCAAAGGTCTTACACTGCGAATAGAGTTCGAAGACTACTGACAACTCCTTGGAACACTACATCCACGATAGCCAAGTAATCGTTGTTGGAGCAGGCGTAGCCGGCTGCCAAGCCGCATACGAAGCAGCCGAGAATAATACGAAAGTAGTTCTTCTAGAAGAGCACCCCCAAGTTGGCGTTCCCAGCCACTGCTCCGGAGTAGTAAGTCTCAACGGACTGTCGCTGTTGGGAGTAGAGCCAGATTCCACCTTCACACAGCGGATGATTCACGGAGCCATCTTCAACCCACCAAAGGGGGACCCTGTTGAAGTCCGAACAAAGACCCCCGTCGCTGTCATAATCAATAGAATGCGGTTTGACCAGTACCTCGCCAAGAGAGGCGTAGCCGCAGGAGTAACACTTCACACCAAGACGCGAGTCTCCAAGTTCGAACACTACCCCAATGGAGGAGTCGGGCTCTCAGTCAAAGATGGCCCTGGATTCAAGGGAGAGGTCGTCATAGACGCCAGTGGTGCAGGAAGCAGACTGCCGGAACAAGCGGGACTGCGAACCCCCGACTGGTCCCAGCTACTCCCAGGCTTACAATACGAACTAACCGAGACGAAGCAACAAGGAGACATGGTCGAGCTTTTCTTTGGGAACCATCGTGCACCAGGGTTCTTCGCATGGAGCATTCCAACAGGCGACCATAGCGCCAGAGTAGGACTTGCTTGCAGAAAAGGCAATGTCAAGAAGCTACTTGACGACCTAGTCAGAGATTATTGGCCAAAATCCGTCGTTGACGCCACGAAATCAGGGTCCGTCCTTGTGTCGGGACCCGTGGATAAGTGCTGGTCGGAAAACTTCATCGTTGTAGGAGACGCTGCTGGACAAGTCAAGCAAACTACAGGGGGAGGCATCGTTATTGGAGGCTACTCTGGCATGTTGGCCGGAAAGGCAGCCGCCAGCGCCGCCAAATCGCCACAGGACCAGCGCTGGAAGATTCTCATGCAGTACGACCAGGAATGGAGAGACAAATTCGCCTCAGATCTGAAGAGAATGGGCATCGCTCACAAAATATTCGCCGGATTATCCGACGAGACACTGAACCGGCTCTTCGAAGCAGTGAGAGACTATCTCCCTGAGATACAGGAGTACGCCGACATGGACTTTCAGGGCAAGATCATCTCGCACATGCTACGCAAGAGAAAATTCGCAGCTCTCCTACCTCGGGTCGCATTCGACAGTGTAAAATCGATATTCTCCTAGGGCAGACGAGTCGGATTAGCTTCCAAACTGGTTTAAGAAGAGCCCCCACCAGTGGCGGCGCCGACGAATCTTGAAGGTTCTCGTTGTCGGTGCGGGAAAGGTTGGCTCAGAAATCGCAAGGGACCTAGCTCGATCATCGGAAGTTGATTCTGTTGTTGTCGCCGACGCTCAGCCGAAGAATCTAAAGAACCTACGAGGACACGAAAAAATCAGGACACGCCGCTTGGATATTTCTCAGCGGAAGCCCCTCCTCGACACAATGCGTCGCGTGGACCTGATCTGTGGAGCCCTTCCGGGAAGGCTGGGGTTCCAACTAATGGCCTACGCTCTAGAAGCGCACCGAGACCTCGTCGACATCTCTTACACTCCTGAAAACCCGTTCAAGCTTCATCGAAAAGCCCGCGATCAAGAGAACGTGATAGTGCCACAGTGCGGAGTTGCTCCAGGATTCACCAACATGTGCGTTGGCGACGCCTCCCGCAGACTCGGGACCATCACGAAAGTTCGAGTATATGTAGGAGGATTGCCCCAGAAACCAGCCCCACCGCTAAACTACAGAATCGTATTCTCGCTAGAAGACGTGATCAATGAATACTCAAGGCCCGCTAGAATCATCGAAGGCGGTGAGGAAAAACTGGTAGAGCCTTTGTCTGGACGTGGAGTCTTCAATTTTCCCGGAGTCGGGAGATTAGAGTATTTCATCACCGATGGACTGGGATCTCTTCCAAGAAGCTTTCCGAACGTACGTGAAATGTACGAGTACACTCTGCGGTATCCGGGACATGCCGAGATGATGAACACCCTTCGAGTCCTAGGCTTCTTTGACCGAGGAGAAATACAACTCAACGGGCTTAGCATCGCACCTCGGAAGCTCGCCCTCGCCTTATTGAAAAGCGCGATGTCCTTGGGTCAACCGGAAGACCTGCTCGCCCTCAGAGTCGAAGTCGAAGGAAAACTTGGGAAGGCGTCCCTGCTCAGTTATCGAATCCTAGACTACTACGACTCCAAGAACATGGTCTCCGCGATGGCGCGAACTACTGCTTACCCATGCACTTCAGCAGCGCTGCTGGTCGGCCAGAAGAAATTGAGGAGTGTTGGCGTAGTTCCGCCTGAGAAGATCGCTAAAGACCTTGAACACTTCGGTTTCATTCTGTCACGACTGAGGTCTAGAGGTGTCAGAGTTGGAAGGCCTGCAGAATGAGCTTGGCATTTCAGTGTCGCCGGTCAACTGGTAAGATGTCGAGGACGGCTATCTATTACCAGTATATGCTTACAATGATCTTGTCAATATCACGGGAGCACCTGCTCTCAATTGAACTGAGAACGTAACCAAGGAGCTACAGAGTTACCATTGAAAACGAATTGCATATCAGTGATAACGGGGAGGGCGTTTTTATATTGACAGTGGAAAGCTTGCTCATTTAGTGCCGTTAGACCCATTCTTTTCGTACTAATTTCAAGCATCGGAGCTCGTTTATTGTCTGTTTTCTGTGAATCATTCTCTTAGTAATCATCCCGAATCGCATACAGCTAGCCTTGATCATTAGCGTTCTGAATAACAAAGGTGGAACTGGGAAGACCACAACCGCGGTCAACCTGGCAGCCGGGCTCTCGATGGAGAACAAGAAAGTTCTCCTCGTAGACCTAGATCCACAAGGAAACGCCACAACAGGCGTGGGCTTCGAGAAGGCAACCCTTGCCAGTACCATCTACAACCTCCTCTCACAGACCAAGAAAGCGGACGAAACAATCCTTTCCACAAAATTCCAGAACCTGTTCCTTCTCCCTAGCAACCTGGACCTTGCCAGCGCAGAAGTCGAACTATCGAGCACCCCAGGCCGCGAATATATCCTACGAGAGGCCCTCGCCCCGGTCAAAGAACAGTTCAACACTATCGTAATCGACTGTCCTCCAAACATCGGCCTCCTCACCCTCAACGCGCTAGTAACCTCAGACTTAGTACTGATCCCAGTCCAATGTGAATTCTTCCCCATGGAAGGCCTCCCAACACTCATCAAAGTCATGGACCTCGTAAAGTCAAGACTCAGAGCATCATTCGACTTCCGAATAGTACTAACAATGTTCGACGGAAGAACAGCACTCTCACGAAAAGTCCAATCCCAAGTCTGGAACAACTTCGGCCAGCGAGCCCTGAAAACAGTAATCCCGCGATCCGTCAGAATGGCAGAAGCTCCAAGCAAAGGATTGCCGGGAATAGTCTATCGCCCAAAGAACCCTGCGTCCGAGCAATACAAAGCACTAACCAAAGAGCTACTCCGAATTCAATTACCCATTGAAGCTTAGCCTCTCTCGCCTCCAAGAGGGAACCTGATCCTTCCGGGTCGGGCCCCGTTCTCTTTTTCTTTAGAAAAATACCTGAAAGTCTTCGACACTATTGTTCTGGCATCTCGTCGGATACGCTGTGAGATTCTAGGAAGCGAGCTTGGTGAGGACCGTATCTGCCAGAGAGCTCTCCAGCATATCCTTGGCTAGTCTCTGGTACTCTAACGATGCCTTGTTTGTTGGGCTGTAGATGATTCCCGGGATTCCTTTGCTCGGGGCTTCTGCCATCCGGACGGACCTGGGAATTACGCTTTTGACAACATGGTCGCCGAACTTCTCTCTCAATTCTCTCTGAATCTTCTTGGCTAGGCCGGTTCGACCATCGTACATCGTCAGAAGGACTATGAAATCGAAATCGGTCTTCGCCCGCGACTTTACCATCCTGATGAACCTGAGCAGGGTTGGAAACCCGTCCATCGAGTAGAATTCGCACTGAACCGGCACCATCAACAGGTCGCAGGCGACAATAGCGTTGACCGTCAGGATCCCAATGTTCGGTGGACAGTCAAGTATTACCACGTCGAACCTTCGTTTCGCGGCCTCGAGGGCTTCTCGTAGAACGAACTCTCGACCTCGAACAGAAGAGAGCTCAACTTCTGCTCCCGCAAGGTCCAGGTTGCTCGGCACGACTGTAAGGTTCTCCACTTTTGTTTCCAGCATCACCGCTTCGATCTTTCTGGACTGGGCGAGAACATCGTAGATTGTGTAGAGGAGTTTCGACTTCTCGAAGCCGAAGCTGACAGTCGCGCTTCCTTGGGGGTCCATATCGACCAGAAGTACTTGCCTGCCCGCGGCAGCTAGAGCGGTTCCAAGGTTGACGGCGGTTGTGGTCTTACCCGTCCCACCCTTGTTGTTGGCGATACTGATTATCACTGTGAAACGGTATTCGTCCCTCGTCGCCGACTTTCACACTCATTGCAGAAATGAGCGACAACGAGCAATGATTTGAGGGATATCTTGGCAGGAATGTGGCGGGCTATGGCGTAGTTTTTTCTCCGCGCTCCTTCCTCTATATTAATGGCCGAGCTAACTCTAGGTTCAGCGCTTTTGAGGATGCATGGTTGAATTGATCGATCAGTTGTGAGGAGCTGACACGTAGAAGTCAATAGAGGCTGAGTTTGGGTCCAAATGTGCACATTTCTAGGCCGAATCGGGCCCGCCCAGGGATCATGAGGATTCGGTCGAGACTGTCTTCTTATTTTGCGGCGAGCTCTCGAAGTCGCTCTTCGAATATCGTCCGGGCTGGGAAACCCATCGAACAGGCGTAGGTGTTGAAGTCGACAATGTTCTTTCCGTTCCGCTTGGCCGTGTTCTGGATCTCCCGAATGCTCTCCCCAACAATCGCGTAGGTGGAGGCGTATCCGGGTCCGTTGCCTTGGTGGGCGGGGAACAGTTGATGGTACACAGTGCTCTTCGCTAGTCCGGTCCGCTTGTGTGCCCATTCGATGAAATCCTTCAGGGATTGTTTGCCAGAGTTGATGCGCGCATCGCCGATGACTCGTAGGAATCGCACTATCCTCCACATCCAGGTGTAGAATTCGTACTCTTCAGCCCAGACCTCGAGGCCGCCTCGTTTTTCGAAGAACTGGACGAGGGCCTTCTCGTCGTTGCTCAGCTTCTTTCCAGCTTTCAGCTTGTCCATGACTTCTTGGAACTCGATTTCTCGCTGGAACGAAATTCCTTCGGACAGTGCTCCCGCTAATGGAGTGAACATGACCTCTGTCAGAGTTGGTTTTGCAGCATACGCGGTTGCAGTATTGGACGCATGGACACAGTGGCCGTACTCTTCATGGATCAGCCCGTTGAGCAACTCCCCGGGTACCGTGCTAGGGTCTCTTCTTGGATCGGTTGTTATCATGAAGATCTCCTTGGGACTGTTTGTGAAACTGTCGTAGAAGAACGCGCCCGCGCTCGGAAATATCCCCGACAAGTACAGCGGTGTCTCGATCACTTTTGTCTCGTACTTCGGATTTATCCGGACAATATCCTTGTTCACAACTCGTTGAGTCCGCTTGCGCAATTCTCCCAAGAAAGGAAGTATCTCGGTCTGCTTCACAGATCTCTTCGCTGTTATCGCCTTAGAGACATCTTCGGCCTTGGCTGCGACGCCGTACTTCTTAGCGAGTCTCCCAGTTATGCGCTTGAATCTGGGAAATTCCCTCTCTAAGAATTTGAGCCCCTTCGCCTCCACCTCAGCTGGCGACTCTGAATAGTCCCAGAGGCGTCGCAGAGCCTGCGCGTAGATCTTTTCCCTACCTAGATCCGCGCCCTCCCGCTTGATAACTTTGTAGACCTCGTCAAACCCTTGGTTCTTGAATCCCTTGACTCTGAAGATGGACGCATACTTTCTGGTAGCCTCCGCAAGATCGTCCAAGAGTTCCTTCAGCTGCTTGTCGGTCGTCTCCTTCTTGATCGTCTTGATTATCTCAAGAATACCATCGCAACGAATTAAGGTCAATAATCGAAGCCCGGTAGGCCATTTCTTCTGTGAAGTCTCCTGGGCAGCCGCCTGCAATGCTCTGACTGCGTTTCTCGTAAGTGGTTTCAGGTGGCTTGGAACGACTCCTTCCTTGATCAAATAGCCGAAAAACGCGGATAGGACCCCGTCGGGATAAGACTGAGGCTCTTGAAGAGCGAAGCGAGCCGCTAGAGAATCCAGGACCCTCAGTTGTAAATCGTTCTCGGCTTTGAGCCGAAGCTCTTCAGTTCTCTTCGCGATCCGTTCCAGATTCCTTCTAGAAGGAACAAAAAGCTTGCCAACGTATTCGTTCACGCCTTGAAGGTATGTTGTGGCTGGGTCGGATTCCTTGGCGAACTCGAAAATCTCGCCTTCAACCTCCGACGCGGGTTTAGGTACTGGCAACTATCATGCAATCCTCGTATATGTTTAGCAATCTCAAGTGAAGACTCGACTACTTAATACTAGCCGAAAAAATGGTCTGATTCCCATCTTAAATACAGAAGAGAGCAGTCGCATTGACACACATTGTCCAAGACACCTCGTTCAGCCGCTGCACGAAATTCTAGGAGGAAGCTCTCGAAACGGGACCCACGGACGAACAACCGCGTGTCTTCAGAGGATGCGATCAAAGCGGGCGAACAGATCGCCATGGCGGCTTTTGCCTCCAGCCTAAAACTAGCGGCAGCTTTCGGCACGGCGGCTGCGAAGACTGCGGGGCTCGCCTTGACCTCTTTAGCGTCAGGAGCGGACAAGTTCTCGAAACTTGTGAAGGAGGAAGCCATGCGATCCAATGATGGTCGGTCGAGAATCTCAGCTGAATCCGACTCAAACCCCCGTCGACCTAGGCGACGTAGGGCGAGAAAAACCCGCTAGGTCCTAGCGCTCGTCTGGACCCGACGCGTTCCGAATCGGACTAGACACAACTTTCCTTGAGGTTTCAAGCGATCCTTCGATTACAGAGGGTCGGAGAAGGCTCAACAGGGAAGCGCCAATTAGAGTAGCCCCAATTACGAGAATCGTCCTCTCGATAGGATAGACGAGGAAGATCGCAGGCCAGAATTTCAGAGCTGCCTTGCCAAAGACAGTTGCGTAGAGGATGCCGCCGGTTAGATGTTCTATCATTGTTCCAGTGAAAGCTAGGACTGCGACTGGCCTGATCAAGCTGGCGTAGTGGTGAGAAGTTAGCCTAGTCGCGAGATCCTTTGTGAGAGGTGAGACTAGAACGATCAGGGCTGCGAGGTGCATCCAAAGGTACGGGATAGGAGGACTGAGTAGTGCAGTTCCTACGAAGAGGCTTGTGTAAGGGTTGATGATGAAGAGCACCATCGTGATCAGAAAAATTATTGTGGCCTCTGTCCTTCTCCCGCGTACTGTTAGGCTGACTAGCGTTACGTTGAGGGCGCCGGGAAGAAAGTCCAGCCCTGCGAATTTTATTGGATTCCATGGAAAAAGGGAGGCGACCATCGTTCCTGTGAAGACGGCGACAATACCGTAGGCTGGTTCTAGTAAGATTCCTATGACGGGAGCAATCATTCCGGCCGCGGTAATGCTCCCTGAGATTCCGATCAATTGATCGATTGGAATGGCACGGAACACGACGTAGACTGCTGCGAGAGTCGCAGTCAGAGTGAGTCTTCTGGTGTCCGTATTGTAGCTCAAAGATTTCAGCTACTGGTCCCCCTTCTCGAGCAATTCAAGCAGTGGTTTCGCCAGCCGCTGCAACTTGAGGACGCTTATTCCAGTCTGGTCAGAGATTCTTCGAAGGTCCTCATATTCCACTTTGAAGCCAAGGACCCGTCCTTTCCTATCCTCGGCTACCTTGACCCTAACGTGATGGGTCTTCCCTCCGGTCCTCATTTGGACTGTTCTGCTTGTTCTGGGGGTAATATGGCGATTGACAGGGAGCTCCCTTACGCCGAGGGTGCCCGTCTCGGCGATAAGCACTTGTGCGAGGTCTTCCGCGTCGTCCTTCTTCGCGATTACAGTAATCATGTGCCCTGGCCGATTTTTCTTCATGTAGACGGGAGTTATCGTCACGTCTCGGGCCCCTTGAGACATGAGTCTCTCAGCTGCTCGCCCTATGATCTCCCCAGTCACGTCGTCAATGTTTGTCTCGAGTATCACCACTTCATCGTGAGAGTGTGGGGTCTCAAGGCTCTGTCCCGCCGTAATTCGCAGAATATTCGCTACTCCGTCGATATCCTTCGAGCCTGCGCCATACCCAACCATATCAGGCCGAATGGCCGGGTGAGATTGAGAGTAATTTCCTACCAGATTGACGGTTATCGCAACTCCAGTTGGGGTGCTAAGCTCCTGGTCTCCAAGACCTCGCACCATCGGAAACCTGCGGGCTCGAAGAACCTCGGCTACAGCCGGAGGCGGGTTCGGGTACGAACGGCCTGAAAAATGGGAGGTGCCTCCACCAACAGCAACGGGCGTGGACCACCAGGTTGCATTGGCCAGTCCCAGTTCCTCTGAGAGGCGGGCGACTCCTAGGACATCGATGAGTGTGTCAGCCGATCCCAATTCTTCAAGCTCTACATCGTTGGGTGAATGCCCGTGGACCTTGGACTCTGCATGGAGCAATGTTTCGACCGTTGAGACTGAGAACTTGGCTCCGGAACCCGAGAGCCCCAGCTTTCTGGAGCATTTCTCGGCAGCACTGAGGATCACGCTGCCCTTACGTCTGAGATCTTTCTCCTCTGATTTGATCGTGACAAGATGTCCGCCGATGCCGCCTCGCTCCACCTTTCGAGCCTCAACTTCCACTCTGCTTGTTCCGGGCAGATATTCCGCCACGACCCTCGCGACTTTTCGCAGACTCTCAACTCTCCCTCCCATGTTGACTAGCGCGCCGAGATACTTGTCCCCTGAGACCCCGGAAGAATTCGCGTCGATGACAGCCAACAATTGGTCGGGAGCTTTCATCTATCCAGAGCCTAGAGTCGGCTGTGCGAAGAAGAAGTATTAATCAACCTATTCAGACAGTTTGCCTGTTCGACTTTGGAGACTTCTGGCGAAAACCTCTGCGTTTACGGCCTAGGCGAATGCCCCGTAATGGTCATCATGGGCGACAAGATGAAGCAGATGGAACAGCGCAGTAAAGTCCTTCCCCAAGACCCAGGAGCCGCCGCCGTCAGCCAGATGATCCAGCCACTTTTGCAGATGAACGCCAACATCTACGCAATGCTCCCAAGCTTCTGCCCAAACTGTCCCAAGCGAATCGTCGCGATCGAAAAAGAGCTAAATCAACTGAGAACCCCTGCGAAATAAGGGCCAAACCTGCTCGTTTTCCTTGGGGCTCCTGCTCGTTTTACGAGCGTGTCAGACCTGCAATCCAAGCCTGGATCAGCCCCCTGAATCAATGAGCAGGACCGATTTCCAAGAGCGACACAATCAGCGCCCTTCCCCTGGTGAGCGCTCGAATTGTTCGTGAAACTTAGGGAAAGGTCTACGAGGATTTTTCCCACTGGCAGAAGTTGCTAGCAGTCTCTAGATTTCGGTTAATGCCAACCTCTGCGATCGATTCAGCATCGCGAGCCATCTGGCCTACATCCCATATGATCGCGCGCAATCCCACTGCCAAGTTGACCTCTTTCACGCTTCGCATGACATCAGCCGTCAGAGACCTCTCCAGAGCGTCACACGCCGCGACGCGTTCTATGCAGTCATTTGACTTTTTCAGATCACCTTTCATCAGGGCGTTGAATGAGTCCTCGATCAATGATCGAACTTTGTCGCTGAGCTCTATCAGACCCTTCGTTATCTTGAGGTCCACGCTCTTCCCATTCCCTTTGAGCTTCTGAGATTCCAACGCTACATGACTCGCGGAATCGGCCATCCGCTCCAGACTCTTCGCAATCACTCTATTGCCCACGACGTGCATGGGACCCTCGATACCTACCTCCTTGGCCACCCTCCTGTCGAGTACAGCGAGCAACAGCTGGCGTATGATCATCCAGTAGATCCGATCTGCTTCTTCCTCCATGTGCAGCACTTCGTCAGCCAAAGCCACTCGGCCTTCGACAACAGACTTGACTGCCTGCTCCAGCATTGAACTGAGGATAATCTGGAGCCTACGCATCAGCCCGTAAATCGGAAACTTGGTCGGGTCAACAAAACTCTGGAGAGTTACAGACTTCAGATTCTGCTCCACAATCCCTAGACCCGTCAATCTTCTGCTTACTCCTCGAACCTCCTCGAGGTGGCGGGACGACAATTCCTTCTTCGAAACAATCTGGATTGTATCGTGGCCCGTCAAATAATTTGCAGTAATGATGCGAGTTAGCAGATTCGGACTGTCACACAGGTCCGCGTCTATTATGTACCTGAAGCTCTCCCTTTCCTTCGTCAATCCAGGATAGACTGTGATACCGCCATCGGATTCGCGTCTGAAGGTTACAATGTCCCCCTGCTTCAAACCAACTTCCTCTACCCAGTCCTTGGGAAGAGAAACTATCAGAGTAGAGTATCCGACTTTCTGGACTTTTCGAGCTTCCATCATGAGGGACATAGTGTATATCTTCTATACGAACCGTAGGAAGAATGTCGAATATATACTTGAGCTTCAACGTACGATATGTCTATACCGAGAGCTGCGGATTCGGTTGTCTCTCGTTCAATACTCTCCAATTCGCCGTCATCCTCTGATTCGCATGGTTTCTTGCTCACCTTTTCCAGAGGCTTCGCGGGAGTTGTGGAAAGAGGTTGCCCGGGCTTGGAGATGTGTTGACTGCGGCCGCTGGATGATACGTGGGGATATCATGTCTTGAAGCGTAGACTGCTAGGGCGAGTGCCCAGAGTCGATCGTCATGTGTTCCGCTCGGATTTGAGAATTGTGTCTGGCCTGTTTTTGTCAGTTGGAATCGTTCCGCGTTCATCTCGTTTATCAGATCGGGGTCGTATGCGAAGTGTATCCGGCCATCTTCCATTAAGTGTCTGAGGTAGAACAGTATGTTCTCTTTTGCGGGAACTGTGAGGGTTGTCCCTTGCGGGTGTTTGACTCCTGACTTGATTGCTTCTTCGATGAAGTATTCTCCGACACCTGTCTGGTCGATGTGGGTTTTCTTGACCGTCTGGAGTCTCTGGCCGAGCCTGTTTAGATAGCCCATGACGTGGGTATAGTCTGTTTCCAGCTTGAACTGTTTCATGTGAATCAGCGTAACGTTGCCGTCTTTCTTCTCGACCACAGCGACTGCTGAGTGATCCTGTTTCTTTCCAAGGTCGCATCCGATGAAGTAGTTTCCCATTGGCGGAATTGTTCCTGTGAGGGCGATTGATTCATCGTAGGTCTTCAGATCATATGAGATGCATGGTGTTAGGAGGTTTAGCGGGAAGAATGCTTCTTCGTCTTCGGCGAATTCTGCCTCCATCTCTCTCTGCCAGCGCCATGGGTCTTCTTTCATCTGTATTCGGAGGCTTTCGACCATTTTCTCTTTGAGGGGTCCGTTGGGCTCAATGGCGTCTTTGTAGCTGACGTGGTGGCGTGAGAACTCTGCGAAGAGTTCGTTGTTTGCGCACATCCCGTAGAAGAGAGTGTCTCTTGATCCTGGAGTGCTGAGGGCTAGGAATCGACCGTTCGTCGTCGTCAGCGCGTACACTGTCGAATCGTACAGTTCTTTGTCATATCTCACGAACGCTGCTTCGTCAAGAATGATGAGATCGCAGGTTTCTCCCCTGATTGTCTCAGGGCTGTTGGGTAATGCTTCGATTGTGGAGCCGTTTATGAATTCGAGTTTGGTCTTTAGTCGTCGACCAGCGAGGATCTGGGAACGATTGCGTGGAATGTATGATCCGATTCGGTGGATCAGTTTTCGACTCTGTCGGAGGCTGGGTGCGAGGATGACGATGCGTTTCGCGCGCTCGAAGAGTGCGCAGTAGAGGCTTAGCGCGGCGATCGTGGTCGATTTGCCCGTCTGCCGGGCCCATCTTGCGACGACGAACCTGCTCGGGTCGAGAAGCATCCTCTCCTGGTATCTAGTTGGAACTAGTTTCATCCAGTCTTTGCAGAATTCTACGATCGTTCCTGTGACGAGGGGTTTGCCTCTCATGCTCACTTCTTCTAGTTCTTTCTGGACTTCTCCCCATTCTCGTTCTATCTTGCGATGAGCAGAGGACATTCTAGGCTTGGGACCCTTCACGCGGTTGAGAGTCCGCTTGGTTTTCGCTGGACGATCCTGACGTGGCCACCGTTGTGTTCTGTCTCTTCCTGTATTCTTCTATCTGGCGGAGGCGGTTCTCCCAGTCTTTCTCTTCTCTTTCTTTGAGGACCCTGCTGAGGGTGCGGATTGCGTCAGTGTATCGTTTGAACCATGCCTGGCGCGTCTTGACGTCGATCCTCTCATCCTTCATCATCTTGTAGGCTAGGTTTGCGGCTGTCCGGAGTTGACGGATTGCCCCATCGCGCAGTTTCTCCTCGTCAATCTCCTCAGTCTTTCCCAGCTTTGATCTGATCCCCTTGAAAGGTCTCCGGTATTTTCTGGGGAGAATCGTTTGCTTTCTCTTTCGAACGTCTCGTGCGATCCTCTTCTAGGGTCTTGAGGTAGAGGCGTATGGATCGAATCGCTGTGCCCCCGAGCAGCCGGATCTCTTTGGGGTTTATGAGCCGGTTCCGAGATCCTTCCTCTAGATTATCCAGGATGACGCTGGTTAATCGGCGGAGATCGGCCAACGCCTCGCTCCGTTCCGAATCATTATTCGAATTTTTCAACCGTGATTCTCTCATCTTTCCACGCACTTCCGAGCATAGGCGTCAACTCTCGTAGTCCAAGAATCATCACCAGAGCACACCCGGATTCTCGCGACTACGAACGTCCTATGAACGGCGTACCTGAGACGACTGTCCCGCATCTCGGCTAAAGGGGCTGTCTAACCCGGGACGATCGGTCAAAGTTCATGCGTGGAAAGTCCCCACTTTCACCCGCCTCCCTCCAAAAAATCGTAACTACAAAAGCCAGATTCGGAAAAACAAGAGAGCGAAAGAAAAACCAAGAATTCTTATTTCAAGAAAATTAGATCGCGCTAATCCCGCGCCCAAAGGAGACTTGAGCGGGCCACACGCTGTTTCTACATGTACTTTTTCAGCGTGTCTTCTATCCGCGCCTTCGGCACCGCGCCCACAATCTGGTCGACCGGCTTCCCGTTCTTGAAGACGAGCAAGGTCGGAATAGCCATAATATCGAATCTTCCGGACGTTGCCGGATTCTCGTCCGTGTTCAACTTCCCAAAAGCCACCTTTCCCTTGTACTCCTTCGCAAGCGCGTCAATGACGGGGGAGACCAGACGGCAAGGCCCACACCAGGGCGCCCAGCAGTCAACGAGGATTAAGGGATACTTGGAGACGAAGGATTCGAAGCTGGAATCGTCCACCCTTACGGGCGCATCAGGCGAATCAGTCATGATGAATTCACCATCCGGTCTGCCCGCTCCGATATATGCCTGACACCAACCAGATTAGTTGAGCAGCGGATTCTGTCCTAGTCGGAAGATGTTCCGGGGAGGCTTGAGTCCGCGGCTCCGCCTCCTCCCGAGCCATGGCAGTGGGGACAATAGACGCTCTCCGGTTTACCAGGGAACACTTCCTTAGTCCAGCGGCCTGTCCCCGCACAGTAGGCGCATTTCGGATCCGCCGACACGGTTGTGGTCTTCGCGGCTGGTGCGGTTGACATCTGCCTAATCGATAACGGGTTTGCCTGTAAGCTCTACCTGTCGTTTTCCTTTCATGAGCCGTGAGACCCATAGGACCCCGGCGAGCTCTAGCTTCATCAAGCCCGTGTTGAGTTCTCTGAAGCTGACCTCTCCAAAGTTTGACTTCAGCTCTTTCTGCAATTCCAAGTCTGTCATGGATCCCTTCTTCTCCAAGATCTCAACTATTGAGAGGGACATTGGCCTGGGACTCCAAACCTTGCTCAATGCCAGAGTCACCAGGAACGATTAGCCTCGGAGCATCTACGTTATCGGGACCGGCGCCCGTTCCTTCTTGAACCTCTTCGTAAATCCCTGATACCAGTTCTCCATATCAGGAGTAACTGAGGGGCGGACCCGCTCCAGAGCATCACGGAAATCTTCCAGTGTAACGCTTTTTGTGTCGATGTCTCGTCGGAGCGATATTAGTCCTGCCTCTCGAGAGACCGCTTCAAGGTCTGCGCCTGAATAGCCCGCTGCTTGACTAGCTACCTGCTCTAGGTCGACATCCCTAGCGAGGGGCATGCTTCTAGTGTGAATCTTGAGAATGTTTAGTCTGGTCGTGTGGTCCGGCGCGGGAACGTAGATCAATCTGTCGAATCTTCCAGGGCGTAGAATTGCAGGATCGATGATGTCAGGCCGGTTGGTCGCACCGATCACGACAACATTGACAAGGGACTCTATACCGTCCATCTCGGTGAGCAACTGACTTATGACTCGCTCGGAGACTCCGCTGTCTCCAAAACCCATTCCTCTCCTTGGAACCACCGAGTCCAGCTCGTCGAAGAAGACGATGGAGGGCGCTGCCGTCCGGCCTTTCCTGAACACCTCGCGAATCGCCTTCTCCGATTCCCCCACCCACTTGCTAAACAGCTCCGGTCCCTTTATGGAAATGAAGTTGGCTTCGCTCTCTGTAGCAACTGCTCTCGCCAGCATCGTCTTACCGCAGCCTGGGGGTCCAAAGAGGAGAATACCCTTTGGCGGCCTTATTCCAATTCTCTTGAAGACTTCAGGCTTCTTGATCGGCCATTCGACTGCCTCCTGCAGTTCCTGCTTAACCTCGGTCAGTCCTCCAACGTCTGCCCAGTTAACAGACGGTACTTCGATGTAGACCTCCCGCATCGCGGTTGGTGTAATTTCTCTGTAAGCGTTCATGAAGTCCTCGACGTTTACTTCCATCTTTTCCAGGATACCCGTTGGTATCCTCTCCTCCTCCAGATTGATCTCGGGTAGATACCGTCTAAGTGCCTTCATCGCGCCCTCTCTGCAGAGGGAGGATATGTCGGCTCCAGTATAACCGTGGCATATGTCTGAGAGACGATGTAGGTCGACGTCAGACGCTAGCGGCATAGTTCTCGTGTGAATCTGGAGAATCTCGTACCTTCCCATTTTGTCTGGGACACCGATCTCTATTTCGCGGTCGAAGCGTCCAGGTCGTCTTAGCGCCGGATCTATCGCGTTCGGTCTGTTGGTTGCGCCGATGACGATTATGTTTCCCCGTGCGCCCATTCCATCCATCAATGACAGTAGCTGTGCGACCACTCGTCGCTCCACCTCTCCGGTGACCTCCTCTCGTTTGGGTGCTATGGCGTCCATCTCGTCGATGAAGATGATGCTAGGAGCAGTCTCCTGCGCTTTCTGGAAGATCTCGCGTAGTCTAGCTTCGGATTCGCCGTAGAACTTTGACATTATCTCTGGTCCGGAGATGACGTAGAAGTTTGCGTCTGACTCGTTCGCAACGGCCTTCGCTAGCAACGTCTTTCCGCATCCAGGCGGACCGTAGAGAAAGACTCCCTTTGGAGGCTCAATGCCTAGTCGCTGGAAGAGTTCAGGATGCCGCAAAGGAAGCTCGACCATCTCCCGGATCCTCTGGATTTCGCTGTGGAGACCCCCTATGTCCTCGTAAGTGACGATGGGTATCCCCTTCTTCTCGGGAGTAGGCTCGCTCATCACCTGGACAACCGTCGACTCTGTGATCTTGACGGGTCCGTGAGGACGGGTCCTAGTGGCGATCAGTGGGACCGCGCTGCCGAAAATACTGAGGAGGGTCATGTCTCCTTCAACGAAGGGCATGTCCATGAAGCGGCGCTTGACGAACCCTACAAATTCCTCGTCCACGCTGAGTCGGACATCGGTGGGCGCGAAGACAATTGTCTGTGAGTCCTTGACTTCTGCCTTTTTGATCGTGATATACTCGTTTAGAGCGACTCCAGCGTTTCTACGGAGGAGTCCATCCATCCGGACTATTTCCTGGCCCTGATCCTCTGCGTAAGCAGGCCAAGCTATCGCAACTGTGGTCCTCTTTCCGTGCACGTCTATGAAATCCCCGGCTGTTATGGCGAGCTTCTGCATCGTCTCATTATCGATCCGGACCTTCCCGTGCCCAACATCTCGCTGCTTGGCATCAGCGACTCTCAATTGTACTTCCTTCGGCACTGTCATTGTATCATCTCCATGATGCTGATCTTCCAGAGAGGGTTAAGGAGAAGATGGGCGTCCGAAGTCGGTAAATCGCTCCTAACCTTCGATTTCATTTGGTTATTGCCCCTCAAAAGACTTATCGTCATCATTAATGGAATTAGTCTCTCTGAGTAGCCTCCGGGTGGCTAGAGACAACAAAAGAAAGCTACCGAGTCCGAGCGGCGAAAGACTGTAACCCTTATTCCCTTTGATGACTAGCTCACGTCGTGAAGACTTGCTTACCAGATCCGAAACGTATTTTGGATTAACGGCGACCTTGAGGAGATCCGTAAAGGAAGCTGAATTGTTACAGTCCTTGACCATATGGCTGAGCATCTGGACGCGACGCTTGTTCGAGAAAAAGTCGCATATTTCGCATAACGTGTCGATGTCAGCTTCTGATTCCCCCAATTCCTTCATTACGAGCTCTTTGACCCTCGGCTTCCAATCGCTCTCAGAGAGAGGAACATCGAGTAAGACTCTATCCTCGTTCTGAAGTGTAAGTCTAAGACCCATTGTCAACTAACGAGAGGAATTTTTTCCTATTTAAGATTCCTGTTACTTAATTACCAGAAAGTAAGTATTACGCTATCCGACGGGAGACCATTACCTGAACCTCACTGACACCATGCGTCTGCTTCAATAGATCCTCAACCTCATCCATCCGTCCCGCAGCCTCCTCTGGCACCAGAACGTGCGCTATCAAAGCGACAAGGCCGAAAGCCACCGGTTCATCTTCGTATTTGTAAATCGAAGCCTTGCCCTCCAAGGTCTTTCGGACCCTATCTTTCAGCAAGTTCATGTCAGTCGTTGTGTCGGAAGGAAAGATCTTGATTGAGACTAGTACTTTGGTCAACTAGATCTTCTCTATGGTCCGGTGAAACCGCACTTTGGACACTTGTAGGGACGACCGAAACCCCTGCACTTTTCGCATCGCCAGATGATTACTTCGCCGCATTGTGGACATGGAAAATGGACGGCCCCTTCCCGGGGCAGTATCATACGTCCGCACCAGTTACATGAGGGCATCCGAACTGTACGGACTTCAGTAGTCATTATGATCGCGTTTAGAGCGCCACGCTCGATCCGGATAATATGTCTTCGTCCAAAACACATTCCTCCGGCATCTTATCCGTCCGCAATCTATTGAATCTCGGGAACCTCAGCTTCCTGTCGGCTGTGATATTGGCGTAGATTATTTCACATACGATACTGGGCTTCACCCAGGTTATTGGGGAAGGAGCTTCGACGGGACCTGTGATAATGGGCTTCTTGACGACAAGCTTTTCCAGCTTCGGTTTCAACATGATCAGTGTTTTATCGTCGAATCCTCCACCGACGTTACCTACGTGCACCAGTTTTCGTTGATCATCGTACATTGCCATGACTAGTGAACCGAAGGTGGTTTTCCTCATTCCCTCGCCCTGGATGTAGCCGACCACAATGGCGTCAAGAGTCCGTGAGCCTTTGCTCTTTATCCAGAAGCTGCTTCGCGTTCCCGGGAGATATGGAGAATGTTTCTCTTTCCCAACTGTTCCTTCAAATCCGAGCTTGAGTGCTTCGGAATAGTATTGCAACCCCTCCGTTTCGACGTGATCTCCGTAGAGAAGATGCGGACCTTCCTCGATCAGATTGCGGAGAGTGGTCTTTCTGATCTCCAATTGATTCTTAATGACATCTTTTCCATTCAGGTGAAGAAGATCGAAGGCAACATAAGTGACGGGGTTCGCGCTCCTAGCAGTCTCGACTCGCTTTGGATCTTCTATGCCAAAGCGGTTCTGTAACCTGCCAAAGTCAGGGGTGCCCTTCTTGCTAAGAACGACAACTTCTCCATCTATGATCGCCTTGTTAGCCCTAATTTTTTTCGCGACACTCTGAATTTCCGGATAGGAACCTGTCACGTCGCGAAGGTTTCGGTTTTGAAGCTCAAGTTTTCCGTTCTGCAGAAATAGTAGCGCTCTGAGCCCGTCCCATTTGACCTCGAAAAAATGGTTGTCTGAGTCGAACGGGTCTCCTGTCTTCGCCATCATTGGTTTGATGGGACGCTCGCGCCAGAGCGTCATCGTCTTTCTTGGGCTTTGATACTCGCCTTGAGGGCTTCCATCAGGTTCTTTGTCGGTTTGATCTCAGGGACCCGCAGCTCGATGACTTCTTCTTTGCCCTTCATCTTCGCTTCGACCAGCTTCATCAATGCTTCCTGGTACCGGTCGCGGTATTCTTTGAAGTTGAAGGGTTTCTTCATTATCTTGATCAGTTGGCCAGCAAGCTCTAGCTCCTCTTTCTCAACCTCTGGTGGTTTCTTGAGTTCGGGAAAGTCTCTTGGGGTACGAACCTCGTCTGCGTAGTGTAGTGTGGTCATGAGTATTGCTCCTTCGTACGATCTCAGCGCGATGAGGTGTTCCTTCTCGTGCATGACGACCCGGCCTACGGCGACCTTGTTATTCTGCTCCAATGCCTCCCGCATTAGATAGTAGGGTTTCTCACCGTGCTCGTCAGGGATCAAGTAGTAGCTATTGTCGAAGTACACGGCGTCGAGCTTGTCTGCATCTACAAACTGGAAGACTTCGACGAGCCGACCCGATTGTAGTTCTAGGGCTTCGAGTTCTTTTGGTGTGATGATTATGTATTTTCCTTTCTGGACCTCGTATCCTCGCACCACCTCGTCCCATTGTATCTCGCGGTTCTCCTTGGGGCAGATGCGTCTGAACGAGAGCGGGACCTTGTCTTTCGGGCACATCAGGCGGAGGCCCGTCTTGTGCTCTGAGATGGCTCCGTAAGTCTTGACTGGTATGCTGACTAGGCCGAAGCTGATTGCGCCTTTCCATATTGGTCTAGGTGCCAACTTGTCATCTTCTAAGGGGTCGTGGAGAAGATGACTTTTCTAGTCTAGTCGGATAAGAGTATTGCTAGATGCGCACTGTGACTGTGTGAGGGTTTCTTTGAAGAAGACGATGGAGATTGTCGAGGTTGATGATCGGAAGATTAGTCTCTCGAACCTTGACAAGCTGATGTGGAAGCGGGGGGGAGTGACGAAGGCCGACGTCATCAAGTATTATTCAGGCGTCGCGGATAGGATGATTCCTCTCATCAAGAACCGGCCGTTGATGTTGAACCGATTTCCTCACGGCGTTCCCGGAAAATCGTTCGTCCAGAAAGACTGGCCCAACCATCCGAACTGGGTTAAGATTGCCAAGGTCCGTTCGCACAGTCTCAACAAGTCTGTCCGGCATGTTGTCTGCGATGACAAGGCGACGCTGGTCTGGCTGGCGGATATGGCTTGTTTGGAGATTAACCAGTTCCTCTCGTCTGCTCCGAGAACGGATTGGCATGATCTGGTGTTGGTTGATCTTGATCCGTATCCGCCTGCTGAGTTTGAGGATGCGGTGGAGATTGCTCGCGCGGTCGATTCCGCGCTGGTGGAGATGCGGCTGCGTCACATGATCAAGACATCGGGTGCTGATGGTTTCCATTTCCTGATTCCTATCGTGCCGAAGTATTCGATAGAGACGATTCGGAGATTTGTCCTGTTGCTCGGGATATTGCTGGAGGATCTTGTTCCGAAGAAAGTGTCTACGTCGAGGAATCGGGCCGATAGGATTGGGAAGGTGTATGTCGATTTCTTCCAGAACGGTCTGCAGAAGACTGTGGCCGCTCCCTTTACCCTTCGGCCAGAGCCTGGGGCACCTGCCTCGTTTCCGCTGGATCCTAAGCGGCTGAATTCCCGCTTTCAGCCTTCTGACTTCAACATTAGAACAGTTCCGGGGATATTGAAGCGGGATGGTGCTCCCGAGTTTGATCCTCGTCCTGATCAGTTGTTGGAGCCGGCGTTTGCTGAGATGGGTGTGAAGTTGTAGGTGGGTTTGTGGTGGGCCCGGAGAGATTTGAACTCTGTCGACTGGACGTCGTCCGGGTTCACGACCCCACGATTATCAGTCGTGTGCTCCTTGGCGTTGCTTCTTGCAACATAACCGTGCTGAGCTACGGGCCCACTGGTTTTTTCGGCTGGGGCTTGGACGGGTATTAACATTTTCCGGAATCTGTTAAGGGCGGTTGCTCGCCAAAGTCTTAAGATGGGTTTGTGGAAGGCAAGTTTTTGGGGCCGGTAGTTCAGCCTGGTATACTGACGGATGTCAGGCCGTAGAACGTTCGGTTCGCATAGGCGTTCTGCCTGGGATGACCGAAAGGCCGCGGGTTCAAATCCCGCCCGGTCCACCAGATGACCAGTGAAAGTGTGAAGGACTTTTTTTGTTTTCAGGTACCCCGGGGGGTCGAGGAAAAGATAACAGAAAAGAAATAGTTAACAGACGAAGAAAAGATAGCGAAAAAGAGAGTTAGTCCTTCTGCGAGATATCTCTAGTCCAACGTTCTTTCAAAAAAGCACTCGTGTCGCAAGGAGCAACTGTTTTTGAGATTTTCTAGCGAGGGGTCCCGCCAGTTGAAACTGATCTGGGCGAAACTCGCACTTCAGGCCCCAGAATGCCTAGGTCCGATGTTTTCGAGATCGTGAATTAAGCGCAGAGATCAGCGCGAAAAAGTCGCGATCTCGAATCGCCTGCCCTGATTTCCAATCAGGGCTTAGTCTGGGCGAGTTCTCCCGCGAAGGAGTCTTCTCTTGCTGCTCGTGAAGGCGTGCTCGGGACGACTACTGCACTAACCTACGCTTTCTACTCTATTTGGTAGATTCATGTTATGACAAACGTCCCATGTGAGGTGCAGGGTGATTCCAAAAGATCTTCGGGACTAAGAATCCGAACTCTCGTAAAACTTCTCATCACCCCAATGCTCTACTCCCCATTTCCGATAGTCACCACCATCTTGATGTCGATTTCTCAGGATATCCCATAACCGAATTATCAACGAGGGAGGGAAGTTCGAATCACAAACGTGTCTCCAGAAAACGGTAACTTCCGTCCACTGCGTGCAGGACAAAGAAACGTAAGAGCCATAAGCGCTAATCGTCATCTTGTCCTACAGAATGGTCAGCAAATACACAAAGGAACATCCAGCCGATGTTTTCCCATGGGACAACGCTCGGGGACAAGTGTCGAAATGCTGCTTCTGCAAAGCTGACTGCACCTGGGTCATGTGTTCCAAGTGTGCTGACCTCATCTCGAAAGGTCTCCAACCCCAGAAACCGATCTATCGCCCTCGTAAGCAGGGACTGTATCGTCGTCACACCTTTGGCGGAGAAGTACGTTAGGACGCTTGCAAAGGCGCGAATGCAAGCAGAAGAAGCATGGTTCCGGCTGGCATTCCGAGTAATTCGTCAAGCTAGTTCGTAACCGATTTATCAGCGAGGAACGAGAGCAAAAGTCGCAAGAACGTGTCGTCCCTGAAGCGGCGAAGGCTGGCCGCGATCATGTTCACCGACATAGTCGGGTACACGCTGCTGGGACAGAAGAACGAATCACTCTCCCTGTCTCTGCTAGAAGATCAGAGAAGACTGGTTAGGGAAATTCTGAATCGTCACAACGGAAGAGAAGTCAAGACGATTGGCGATGCGTTTCTCATCGAGTTCCCAAGCGCCCTGGACGCTGTCAGATGCGCGTATGATATCCAAGGAAAAACTAGAGAACACAACGTCTCACTTCCTGAAGAAAAACGGGTCCACCTGAGGATAGGAATCCACCTCGGCGATGTGGTCGAGTCCGAAGGAGACATTTCCGGCGACGCCGTAAACGTCGCGTCAAGGATTGGGCCATTCGCTGAGAATGGAGGCATTAGCCTTAGCAGACAGGTCTACGACCAGGTCCAGAACAAGTTCGATCTACCACTCGTAACTCTTGGTGCGAAGACCCTCAAGAATGTCGCAACGCCGGTCGAACTATACAAGGTCACACTACCCTGGCAACAAGAGAGGATCCCTTCACCAACTCAACTCGATAAGAAACGGATAGCGGTCCTCCCATTCGCAAATATCAGTCCCAATCCTAGCGACGAGTATTTCTCCGACGGGATGACCGAGGAACTAATCGCGACACTCTCGAGAATCAAGAGCCTCGGCGTTATCGCACGAACGTCCATAATTAGATACAAGGGCCTGACTAAGCCAGTCGTTGAGATCGGCCGAGAACTCAATGTAGGAACGGTCCTCGAGGGCAGCGTTCGAGTCGCGGGCAAGAAACTTCGAATAACAGCACAGCTCATCGACGTCGGGACGGAAGAACACCTGTGGTCAGAAACCTACGACCGTAACCTCGAAGACGCCTTCTCTATCCAGAGCGAGATCGCGAAGAGAATCGCAAGAGCGCTAAGAGTCCGCGTTCTCCAAAGCGAGACCTTACGTCTTGAGAAGAAGGCAACTGGCATACCTGAGGCTTACTCGCTTTATTTGAAAGGCCGACACTCACTAAACACGAGAACGGAGAAAGGGCTGAAAGATGCGATCCAGAAATTCGAGAGCTCGATAAAACGCGATCCAAAGTTCGCACTCGCGTATACAGGGTTGGCTGATGCCTACTCCATCCTCGCTTCCTACTCCCTAGAATACGTTCCACCAAAGGAAGGTTTCCCAAAAGCCAAGACAGCGGCAGAGAAAGCACTCTCATTGGACGATCATCTCGCAGAGGCTCACGCATCCCTCGGCCTTGTCAAGTTCTTCTACGAATGGGACTGGAACGGTGCCGAAGCAGAATTCAAGAAAGCTCTCGAACTGAACCCAGGCTACGCCCAAGCCCACCAGTATTACGCGGACTTTGTCAAATCATTCGGAAGATTCGACGAAGCCCTGGAAGAGATGAAGAAGGCTCTGACTCTAGATCCTCTATCTTACTCGATCAACACCGGAATCGGTCACGTACTATACCTCGCCAGACAGTACGACCTGGCCATAGACCAGTACCGAAAAGTTGTCGAGTCGGACCCCTCCTTCGTCCCAGCACGGCTCTGGTTCGGGAGACCCTACCTGCAGAAAGGCATGTTCAAGGAAGCCATCGAACAGGTCGAAGAGGCAGTCAAACTATCGCACGAGACTACCGTCTCGCTTGCCACGCTCGCGCAGGCATTTGCCGCGGCCGGTCGAATAGCTGACGCGAAGAAGCTGCTCGACAAGCTCTTGACGAGAGGCACTGAGCAGTATGTGCCATCTTACTGGATCGCGCTTGTTTACGCAAGCATGGGAAACAAAGACGAGGCAATGAAGTATCTGGAGAGAGCATTCCTTGAGAGATCAAGTTGGCTTGTCTGGGCAAACGTCGAGCCGAGATTCGATTCATTACGATCCGATGCACGATTTGCCTCTCTTCTAGCCCGCATCGGGTTCAAACCTGCTGAGAGCGCAAGCTAGCATGAAGTCAAGGACAAGTCCTGCCCCGAAAGGCAAGTCTCCCTCACAGGAGATAGAGGCTATTATCAAGAATCAAGATGATTGGCGGGGCGAGAAATTATCACTCCTGCGCGCTTTGATCAAGAAAGCCGACCCCGGCTTGGTCGAAGAAGTAAAGTGGAAGAAACCAAGCAACCCGATGGGAGTCCCGGTCTGGTCCCACGATGGAATAATCTGCGTAGGGGACGCGCTCAAGAACGCTGTTAGACTGACGTTTCCCAAAGGCGCTCAGATGAAAGATCCAAAAAAGCTCTTCAACACGCGCTTAGATAGCAACACAGTTCGAGCCATCGACATCCACGAGAATGACAGCGTCAACGATGCCGCACTGAAGAATCTCATCCGAGAAGCCGTGTCGCTGAACCAGACAAGGGGAAAATCCGTCTAGGAATCCGGCCGGGCAGATTCAAACCCGCCGAACCTCTGCCCGAGACCACGGAAACCATCCCTAGCCAGCCGGAACCAGAGTACTGAAACTCTCTTTAGCCAATTCATAAGTCGAGCAATAACGAGCTATCATGATGGCAGGAGCAAGATGCCCGCGATGCGGCGCCGGAATCGGAACCGGATCATCTTTCTGCTCCTATTGCGGCGCACAACTAGGCCAAGCCATGGGCCAACCCGCGGGACCGATGGGACAACCAATAGCGCAGACTACGGGACCCGCTTATGGCACAGCGTATGCTCAAGGAAGACTTGTCCCGCAGTTTAGTGGAAACTCGTACATCATCGACCAGAAGATTCTGGCAATAAGAGACACCTTCGGAATCAAGGACCGTAACGGCAGCCTGCTCGCGTATGTGAAACAGCAACTAGTTAGTTTCGGTCCAAAATTCTGGTACGAGGATACGAATGGTCAGAGACTCGGCGAGATTCACGGCAAAGTTCTCACAATACGCCCGACCTACGAGATCTACGACGCGCAGGGACAAATGGTCGCTCAGGTGAAGAAGAAGCTGGTCTCGATGCTGGGCGAGAAATGGTGGATGGAAAACGCGTCCGGGCAGGAGATTGCGAAGATGAAGGGAAACATCTGGGAACACGACTATAACATCCAAGACATGTCCGGCCAGCTAATTGCTCAGATCCACAAGAAGTGGGTCTCAGTCAGAGACTCCTACTGTATTGAGATACTCAATACATCCGTAGACCCATACATGATAATTTCCTACGCGATTAGCCTAGACCACACCGAGAAGAAAGAGAAGCACCAGTCAGCACGAGGAACCTTCACTCATTTATTTCAGTTTTGAATCATGGTTTTCCGCCGTGGAATTGTTCAGGTTCTTTTATTGAAAACGTGTTTGTCCGTTGACGCGATCTAATGAGTCGCACTCAAATCTCTGATTCATTGGAGTCTTTGCGCAAGGAGTCTGAACCAGTAGTCACGGTTCAGCATCTTCTTAAAAGATACGGACAATTCGTTGCTGTTAACGATGTTTCCTTCTCAATAAAGGAAGGAGAGATTTTTGGAATCATTGGACCAAACGGTGCTGGCAAGACCACCGCCGTGGAGTGCATCTCCGGGCTTCGAGTGCCGGATTCCGGTTCAATCAGTATCCACGGGCTCTCGCCGCTGAAGGACAGGAACGTGATAAGAGGATTTCTCGGCGTTCAGCTCCAAGAAAGCACGATGCCTCCGCGCCTCAAAGTGGGGGAAGCGTTGAGGCTCTTCGCCTCTTTCTATCCGAACCCAGCGGACCCGGATGGCCTGCTCGAGACCCTTGGGATTAGCAACGTCAAGAATTCCATATACAAGAAATTGTCTGGTGGTCAGAAGCAGAGGCTGTCGATAGCGCTCGCCTTGGTGGGAAACCCCAAGATTGCCATTCTGGATGAACTGACCACTGGGCTCGACCCGGAAGCGAGGCGCGAGACGTGGACACTCATAGAGAGCATAAGGGACCGCGGCGCAACCGTGATACTCGTGACCCACTTCATGGACGAAGCTGAGAGACTGTGCGACCGCCTCGCCCTCATCAACCACGGCAAGCTCATAGTGCTGGACACGCCCGAAGCCATCGCGGCACAAGCGGGAGGAAAGAGAGTGCGCTTTGTTCCGTCCAAGCCCGTCGACGACAAGACAATGTACGCAATACCTGGCGTGAAAGAGATAGAGAGGAAAGAAGCCTACGTTACCGTCATCGGTGCCGGCGACCTCGCAGCGTCCGTCATCGACTCTCTCACGAGGATCGGAGTGCACGTCTCTGACATTGAGGCGAGAGGAGGAAATCTTGACGACGCGTTCGTGAAGCTGACCAGGGACGACACTTCTAAGGTTCAGGAAAGACCTCAATCATGACTTCGACACTAGGCGACTCGAAGGACGGCCGATTCCAAGGTCATTTTGCGGAACTCCTCAAGGTCGAGGGAAAGCTCGCCCTGCGAGAACCTGCGGGGTTGGCGATGGGAATCGGTTTTCCAATCATCCTGCTCGTGATATTCGGCCTCATTGGAATAGCAGTCCCAGGGAACGTCGCTGGTACGGGCCACACAGTCTTGGACATTTACGTTCCAGTAATCATGGTTGTTGGATTTATTTCCCTTGGAATCAGTTCTTTGCCTGTTACCTTGGTGAAGTATCGGGAGATGGGTTGGCTCCGAAGAGTTTCAACGACTCCAACGCCTCCTTCAAGACTGCTCGCAGCTCAATTGACTCTCAACCTTGTGCTTGCCTTGGCGACAATCTTGATTGTCATCTTTGGAAGCGAATTAGTCTTCGGGGCGACGCTTGACGTAGGTATTCCGTATTTTGTTCTCTCAATCGTTCTCTCGATTTCGGTGATGTTCTCTCTTGGCTTGGTTGTTGCGGCCCTGGCTCCATCACAGACCATTGCAAGCGCCTTGTCTGGAGGGTTGTTCTTTCTCTCGCTTTTCCTTTCGGGTCTCTGGATTCAGCCTGCCACCGTGGGTGGGCCATTGGCGACGATCATGTACTATTCTCCGTCTGGCGCGGCCGCTCAGGCCTTACTCTATTCGGTCTTCAATGCCGCTCCGCCGGTTACCGCTGTAGTTACGATGGTCGTTTACACAGGTTTCTTCGCCTTCATAGCTACGCGTTACTTTCGCTGGGAGTAACGCGTTTCCGTGCACGAGCCAACCCAGCTCGGATGCGCTCGGTCGCCCACGCCAACGCGGATCTCTCAATCATGTCGAGGACCCGCGTTAGCAATCTACAAGCTAGTCAGTCCTGAAGAGAAGGACATCCCTGTTTAGGAAGGGTCCTAGACCCCAGAGTCTACCATAAACCCGTTAAACAAGGCGCTAACCGGCGGAGACCCGGGCGATGATTCATCCCGAGGACTAGGGTGCTTGTCGAATACAGCGCACTCATACTCTGGACCCTAACAGCCATCACAATCGTCTACCTAGCTCCAAGTTCGATTTACGTTGTAGCGATCTCGACATTCGGGGCGATCATCGCAGCCTCATTGCTAATTGCATGGGCCGCGGAGGCCTCCGAGCACTCCATCAGCAGAGGGCTGGCGCTGGCGATAGTGGCCATGGTTCAAACAATCCCAGAGTATTTCGTTGAAGGCACAATTGCTTGGAAGGCGGGAAAAGAACCCGCCGTCTGGCTGCACAACGTCATTGCCAACTTCACGGGCGCTAATCGACTACTCACAGGATTCGGCTGGCCGCTAATCCTCCTGACTCTGATAATCCAAAGACGGAGGAATGGTCAGCAAGGAGCATCTACGATTGCGCTCCGAAGGGAACAGAGCATCGAGGTAGTTTTCATGCTCGGAGCTTCACTGTACTATGTCGTGGTCCTGATCCAAGAAGAGCTAACGATTTTCGACGCAATAGTTTGGGTCGGGATTTTCGCTGCATACATGTGGATGCTCGTGAGACTTCCCAGAGGAAAAGACGGTCCAGAAGAACCTCTTCTCGGTCCGAGCCGCACCATACTAGAGATCAAGTCAACGAGAAAGAAGACAGGGGCGATTATAGGCCTATTTCTCTTCGCAGGCCTGACATTCGTTCTGATAACCGACAGTTTCGTAACATCCATTCAGAACCTCGCGCAGATGTTTCTGGTCGGTCTCCTAGGTTCTGGAGCGGTCTTCTTCACAATTCAGTGGATTGCCCCGGTTCTCTCCGAATTCCCCGAGAAAGTCACCGCCTTCAACTGGGCCAGACAGATCACCTTAGCCCCACTGGCTCTCCTGAATTTCATTTCGTCTTCAGTAAACGAACTGACGGCATTGGTCGCGCTGATCCCCGTGGTGTATTTCGTTAGCAGTGCCGGGGCAGGGTCGATCCCGTTGGGACAACTTCAATGGATAGAGATTTTCTTGACCATGAGCCAATCACTATACGCGTGCGCAGGCCTCCTGGATCTGACCTACGACACTCAGAATGCTCTTGTTTTGCTAGTTCTCTGGGTCATATCAACAGCCGTAATTGAGGCTCGTCTGCTAGTCGCAATACTCTTTCTAGTCTTTGCCGCGTGGGAGACACTTCGAAGCCGCGGTAATATCGTCGTGTTCAGTGCGTTCCGAGAAACACTAAGGAAAGGCGTCTTTCGCAGAACCTGAATTCCGCAATCAGAAAAACCGGGGCTTGTCAAGTGAGCCTGTTTAGGGTCTTCTCTACTTCAGTCTCGGCGTTGTCGGCTCTGATGAATATCGGCACGTTCTCCATTCCGGTTGCGATGAAGCTGGAGAGGAGCCACTCCCCGGGGGCAAATTCGAGGGTCTTCTCAAGGATCTGCTTGTCGATCGTGAATGTGTCGCTGACTACGGTCCGGTCATAGGGTCGAGGCAGGGTTCCAACGAAGTAGGTGTGCAACTGTTGCAGGGCGTTTGTGTTGAGATATGCTATCCTCTGAGTGGCAAGGCATCCGCCTAAGCCATACTTTCGACCTTGCCTGAGGAGGGTCTCAACAACTTTCGAGCAGTCTTTGTCTATGCCTGATGAGCCTCCAAGGTCTGGGACGAATTCCTGTGCTTCGTCGAACACGAAGAGGACGTAGGGTTTGACTTTGAACGAACGTT
>Ga0209237_1000114_pt1 | contig 38705 bp, 40 predicted proteins | sample GraSoi013_1_40cm_2_FD_185820 | JGI IMG/M metagenome (GOLD analysis project Ga0209237, IMG submission 185820) | Grasslands soil microbial communities from the Angelo Coastal Reserve, California, USA - Sample 10_02_2013_1_40cm (SPAdes) (version 2) | ecosystem: Environmental > Terrestrial > Soil >...
TCCGGCCATACCGACCTCACGTTCTCCGTGGCGGAAACCGACCTGAAGGCGGCTGAGAAGCTGGTCCGGGTCGCCGCCAAGCAAGTCGGGGCTTCGAGGGTCTCGTCGGCGGCCGGGATCGCCAAGCTTTCCATCGTCGGCACGGGCATGCTTGGTACGCCGGGCATAGCGGGCCGGATGTTTCGCGCGCTGGCCGACGCAGGCATCAACATCGAGATGATCAGCACGTCTGAGATCCGCATCACCTGCCTTGTTGCACGCGACCAGGTCGAGAAGGGAGTTCGCACCCTCCACAAGGCGTTCGAGCTGGACCGGGCTTAGTTGCCGGTCAACGTTGCGATAGTCGGCCCCGCGGGGTCCGGCAAGACCACGCTGTTCAATGCCCTGACGACGGGTCGTGGTGCAGACGGAGTGGGGATGGTGGACGTCCCCGACGAGAGGCTGCAGCAACTGGCCGGCGCTGTGAAGCCTTTGAAGGTCACGCCCGCACAGGTGCGTGTCGAAGACACCCCACCCGGAAGCCGCGCGCAGCGTGTGGCGTTCGCGCGGCAGTCCGATGTGCTGGTCAAGGTCGCCCGCTGCTTTGGCCCGGAACCGCAGCCGGCGGCCGAGCTCGAGGAGTTTGCACTCGACCTGGTGCTGGCCGACCTCGCTTCGGTCGAGCGGCGGCTGGAGGCGGTCGCCAAAGAGGTGCGCGCCGGCAAGAAGGACGCCACGGCCGAAAACGAAGTTCTGCAGCTGGCGAAAGAGCACATCGATGCCGGCCGGCCGCTGCGAACGCTTGTGCTCGAGGGCGAACAGCGTGATCTGCTCAAGGGCGTATTTCCGGTCAGCCTCAAACCGGCGGTCTACGTGGCCAACGCGGCGGACGAGCTGCTCCCGCTCGGCGGTGGGCCGGCGGCGAAGGTGAGCGAGCTCGGCGCGGCCGAAGGCGCGCCCGTGATCGTGCTGTCGGCGCGCCTCGAAGCGGAGCTCGGCGAGCTCGAGGCGTATGAGCAGGCGGAGATGCGCGCGGGCTATGGCATCGATGAATCAGGTCTTGGCCGCATCGCGCGCGCCGTGTGGGAGGCGGGCGGCCTGATCACATACTTCACAGCGGGCGAGCCCGAGGTTCGCGCGTGGCCTTGCGAACGCGACGCGCCCGCACCAGTTGCGGCGGGCAAGATCCACACCGACTTCGAAAAGCACTTCATTCGAGCCGAGGTGACCTCAGTGAATGAGCTGGTCGAAGCGGGCTCGATGGAGGCGCTTCGCGCGGCAGGAAAGCTTCGCGTCGAGGGACGCGATTACAGAGTCAAGGACGGCGACGTCGTGTTCTTCAGGGTCGGCCGGTGACGCCGATCAGAAGAGTCCCTTGCCGCCGAAGAACGACGTCCACATGAGGTTGCCCAGGAAGACCAGCACAGCCAGAACTACGAGTAGCAGGACCCAACGCATGGTCCGTTTAACGACCCCCGAGCCTGGCTACTTGCGGCCCAACTGAGGTCTCGTCAGGTCGTTCCGCCTGCGCCATCATTGAGCAGGTGTCTCTTCGCTTCAGCAGTGCGCATGTATGGGTGCGGGTCGACGGACGAGAGGCGATTCTCGGTCTGAGTGACTACCTGCAGGACCAGATGGGCGAGATCACCTCGCTCGACCTGCCGGACCTGGGAGACCTGCTGCATGCCAGGCGCCGCATGGGCCATGTGGAGTCGGAGGAGGCGTCCTCACCGCTCGAAGCGCCGATCACCGGGGAGGTGATCGAGGTGAACGCTGAAGCGCTCGAAAACCCCGACATCGTCAACGGAGAGCCCTATGGCTCAGGCTGGCTGCTGCGCGTGCGCATCGAAGACCCGAGCGAGCTGGATGACCTGATCAGCGAAGAGGAGTACGCGGAGCTGACGACCGAGGTCTGACCTCCTAGTTTCGTGTAAAGCCTTGACAGTGCCCATATTCAGCGGTATAACTGCGCCCGGGACACAACATGTCGTAGCCCACGTCCTCCCCGGTTGAGTCCCACGGCCCAACAACAGGCAGGCGGCAACCACCTACAGGTCCCACCCCACGATCCCGAACAGGCTCCCCCAGCCGCCTGCCTGTCTTGACCTCCCCAGCATGGGGAGGTCGACCCACCTCCCCGCTCCGCGGGGAGGTCGGCCAGCTCGCGAAGCGAGCTCGCCGGGTGGGGAGTCGCAACCACCCATTGCGCACAGGAGAACTTCTAGACTCCTAAACGATGAGTAAGAAGGGCCGCAAGAAGGGCCGCAGCGGCAAGTACCGCCAGCCGGTGCGCGTGGCCGGCAGCCAGGCGGTCGGTGTGGCGGGCGCACCGACCGCGACCCGCTCCGTCTCGCAGGCGCGGGTCGGTGGTGATCAGGCGACCGTACGCGCGGTGGAACTTTCCCTCGGAGCACGCAACCAGGTCGTCAGGGGCCCTCGCGGCCGCATGGTCATCCAGTCTGGCGACCCGGCCATTCCGCTCGACCGTGTCCCGTACTTCACCAGAGACCTGGTGCGGTTGCTGGTGGTGGGAGTGGCGATGGTGGTGCTCCTGACGGTGGGTTCCTTCGTCGTCCCGCAGCTCGTCAAGTAGGCCTAATCCGGGGGCCGTCGAGCTAAAGTTCCCAACGCATGTCAATCCGCAGCACTGACTCGGTACAGAAGGCGATCAGGCAGACGCTCCGTACTCGCAAGCTGAAAGCCGACGACCACAAGCACCCAGTCAACGTCGTCCACCACGAAGAGGCGACCTTCGGCGAGATGCTCGCCGACAAGATCGCCGCCGGCATCGGTTCGTGGACCTTCCTCGTCGTGCAGACCTTTCTGGTTTTGTGCTGGGTTACCGCCAACCTCATCGGGTTCGTCAATCACTGGGATCCCTTTCCGTTTATCCTCCTGAACCTGCTTTTCAGCGTCCAGGCGGCATACACGGGGCCCGTGCTGCTGCTGGCCGGGAACCGCCAGGCCCAGAAGGACCGGCTGACCCTCGAGCACGCGGCCGAAGAGGCCGAGAAGGCGGACGTCCAGAACGTGGAGATACTCAAGGCGATCGAGCAGAACACCGAGGTCACCATCCAGATCCTTCGCCACGTCGAGTCGCTGGTTTCCGACCACATGGCCGAGGACGCCAAGAGGGTCTCCCAGCAAGGAGCCTGACCGGCTCCCAGTACACTCAACCCGTGCGGATCATCCTCTTCACGGGCAAGGGTGGTGTCGGTAAGACGTCAGTCGCGGCCGCCACGGCGGTGAAGTGCGCGAGAGACGGCTACCGGACCGTGGTCATGAGCACCGACCCCGCGCATTCGCTCGGCGACTCCTTCGACGTCGAGCTCGGTGCGGACCTGACGGCGATCGAGCCCAACCTCTGGGCCCACGAGGTCTCGTCGCTGCACGAGATGCAGCGTCACTGGGAGAAGCTGCACGAGTACGCGGTCGAAGTATTTGCGACGCAGGGCCTCGACGAAGTCATCGCCGATGAGGTCGCGAATCCACCTGGCATGGACGAGATCGCATCGCTGATGTGGATCAAGCACTACGCGCAGCGCGCGGAGCATGACGTCCTCATCGTCGACTGCGCGCCCACCGGCGAGACCCTGCAGCTCCTCACATTTCCTGACGCCGCGAAATGGTGGCTCGACAAGATCTATCCGTGGGAGCGGCGCGCGATGCGGGTGGCCCGGCCCGTCCTGCAGCCGATGATGGGCATACCGCTTCCATCAGACGAGGTCTACGCGTCGCTCAAAGATCTGCTGCTCGACCTCGGAGGCATGCGCAATGTGCTCACGGATCCCGGCACTACCTCGGTCCGCATAGTGCTCAACCTGGAGAAGATGGTGGTCAAGGAGGCGAAGCGCGCCTTCAGCTACTTGAGTCTATTCGGCTACGCCACCGATGCTGTGATCGTCAACCGGATCCTTCCGGACGAGCTGCACGACGAGCTCTTCAAGAAATGGCAGCGAATCCACAAACGTTACGAGGTCGAGGTGGAGCAGTCGTTTGCCGGCATCCCGATTTTCAACGTGCCGCTGTTCGACCGTGAGGTGGTCGGCGTCAAGATGCTGGAGCGCATGGCAAAGGCGACCTATGGAGACCGGGATCCCTCCCAACATTTCGTCAACTCGAGTCCGCAGCGGATCGACAAGGATGGCACCGACTACGTGCTGAGCCTGAAGGTGCCGTTCGTGGATCGCTCGTCGGTGGACCTGAGCCGCCACAACGGCGAGCTCTACGTGACGGTTGGCAACTACCGGCGCGAGATCTCTCTGCCCCGAGTCCTGTCCAAGCGCGACACGGCCGGAGCCACCATCCAGGACGGAGAGCTGCGGGTGCGTTTCACGCGCCCACCGGCGGCGAAGCGGTAATGAGCCGCGACGGCGAGCGACTGATCGAGCTCGTTAATGAGCTGGGGTCCCGCATCAGCCACCTGCTTTCCGACATGGTCCCGCCCGCGGCCCAGGTGCACTTGCTGAACGCGCAGAGGGAGCTGATCACCGCGCTCATGCTGATCTACGAGCATCGGGTCACGACTCCTCCGCCGGGCCGCGCACGGCGCTCGGCCGCCGCGCCCCGTCGCGCCGCGCAGGGCCGGCGGACGCCGGCCCGCGCGGGCAAAATCCCGATCGAGTGAGAGCCCCACAAACTCAGAGGCAAAGCCGTGAGTTCGCGGGGACCCCGTTTTGAATTCTCTAGCGGCATTTCTCCTGTCGGCACTGATGCTGGTGCCGGCACTTCTCATCGCGATTCCGGTGCACGAGATGGGACACGCTGCTGCGGCTTACCTCCTGGGCGACCGATCCGTCCGCTACTTCGGCTACTTCACGCTGAACCCGCGGCGGTTCCTCGACCCGCTCGGCGTGATCGCAGTCTTCGTCGCGCTCGTCGGATGGGGAAAGAAGGTACCCGTACAGCCGAACCGCATCAGCACCATGAGCCAGCGCCTGCTTCACACCCTCGGGGGCCCCGCCGCGAACCTGCTGGCGGCGATTGCGTTTGGCTTGGTGTACCGAGCCCTCTATTCTGCGGGCATTCATCCGGGGCTCACGGTTTCGGGCCTTGTCGCATATCTGGTTTACGCGATCGTCTTCCTCAATCTCTCGCTGTTTGCTTTCCAGCTCCTTCCAATCCCGGGCCTCGACGGCTGGGATGTTATCGAAACTCTTTTCCGCTCACGAAATGCACGCTTTTTCTTCAACGCCTCCGTCCGCCGCAGGGAGATCTGGGTCGGCGCAGTGATCGTCATCTTCGTCGGGTCGCTGCTCGGCGTCCCTGTGCTGAGCATCGTGATGTCGCCCTTCTACACGCCGGCGAGCCTAATCTCTGTAGGGCGATGCATCGGTTACGGAGTCCCCGGGTTCAACGCTCTCAATCCCTGCCTGCTGTAGGCAGGCTGGTCAACCAGCCGGCCTACGCCGCCCTGGTGGAGGAATTTGGCCGCGTTCGCGTGGTCGAAGCGATTCGCGAGCAGGTGGCCGCCGAGCGTGACGACGAAGTCCTTGACGATGCGGAGCGCAGCCGGCGGGTTTCGGCACGGCTGCGTGCAGAAAGCGCCCCGCGCTTGCGTCGAGTCATCAACGCCAGCGGCGTGATCCTGCACACGAACCTGGGCCGCGCACCGCTGTCACGAGCGGCGACCGATGCGCTTGCGATAGCGGCCGCGTACAGCAACCTCGAGCTCGACCTCGAGACCGGGCGTCGCGGGGAGCGCGCCGACCTCATCAAGGGTCTGCTCGCCCGGCTCTTCGTCTGCGAGGCGGCATTGGTCGTGAACAACAACGCGGCGGCCGTCCTGCTCGCTCTGACCGCGCTCTGCAAAGGGCGCGAAGTGGTCATCTCGCGGGGTCAGCTCGTCGAGATCGGCGGTTCGTTCCGGATGCCCGACGTCATGCGCATGTCGGGGGCGCGCATGGTCGAGGTGGGGACCACCAACCGCACGCGCGCCTCTGATTACGAGGAAGCCGTCACGTCTCGCACCGCGGCGCTGCTGCGCGTGCACACCTCCAACTACCGCGTATCGGGCTTCACTGAAGCCGTTTCGCTGACAGACATGGAAGCCATTGCGCGCCGCCACGACCTGCTCCTCATCGACGACCTCGGCAGCGGGGCCGCCGAGCCGATGGCCGACGAGCCAACCGTGGCCGAGTCGCTTCGGCTTTCCGACGTGGTCACGTTCTCAGGCGACAAGTTGTTCGGCGGGCCACAAGCCGGAGTGATCCTCGCGCGAAGCGCCCGGGGCATCGAGGCCGTGCGCAAAATGTCGCGGCACCCGCTGGCGCGCGCCTTGCGGATCGACAAGCTCACGCTGGCGGCGATGGAGGCCACGCTGCGACAGCGGCTGGCCGGGCATCTCGAGGAAATCCCGGTGGAGCGCATGCTGCGCATGGCTATCGCTGACATCCGCAGGCGCGCCGGGATGTGGTCGGTGAAGCTTGAAGAGCGCGGCGTCAAGACGACCCTCATCCCGGGCGAGTCGGCCGCCGGCGGCGGCTCTCTGCCCGGCCACGCGCTCCCAACCATGCTCATCGCCTTGGCAGGGCCGGCCTCCCGGCTCGCCACTGCGCTGCGTCGCGGCGACCCGCCCCTGATCTCGCGCATCGAGAAAGACGCCTGCTGCATCGATCCCCGCACTGTGCTGCGAGGCGAGGATGAAGAGCTGATCGATGCAGTGGAGGCGGCGGTCAAGAGCGTTCTGAAGTGATCCTGGGCACCGCAGGGCACATCGACCACGGCAAGTCCACGCTGGTGACGGCGCTGACCGGAATCGACCCCGACCGGTTGGCCGAGGAAAAACGGCGGGGGATGACGATCGACCTCGGCTTCGCCCACTTGCGCCTGCCCAGCGGGCGCCAGGTCGGAATCGTGGATGTGCCCGGACATGCGCGCTTCATCCGCAACATGCTCGCCGGCGCCCAGGGAATCGATGCGGTCATCCTCGTCGTGGCCGCGGACGAGGGCGTCATGCCGCAGACCAGGGAACACCTCGAGATCGTCGACCTGCTGGAGGTCCGCCATGGCCTGGTAGCGTTGACCAAGGTCGACCTCGTCGACGAGGTCTGGTATGAGCTGGTCGAGGGCGAGGTGCGCGACGCCCTCAAGAACACATCGCTGGACGGATCCGTGATCCAAGGCGTTTCGGCGATCACGGGTCAGGGGATGGGCGAGCTGGTGTCGGCCATCGACTCTGTCTTTGACGCGGTCGAGCCGAAGGCTGACATCGGGCGGCCGCGGCTCCCGATCGATCGGGTCTTCACGATGGCCGGCTACGGCACCGTCGTCACCGGCACCTTGGTCGACGGCGCGATAGCCGTCGGCGACGAGCTCCAGATCTTGCCCGGCGGCTCAACCGCGCGCGTGCGCGGGCTTCAGCAGCACAACCAGAAGGTCGAGGCTGCGACGCCGGGGAACCGTGTTGCCGCGAACCTGAGTGGGGTCGAGAAGAACCAGGTCGACCGCGGTGACGTCCTCGCGCGACCCGGTGCGCTGCGCGCGACTCGGCGCGTGGATGCGCGAGTGCGTGTGCTCGCATCCGCGCCGCGAGGCCTGCGGCACGGCTCTGAGCTGCTACTCCACACCGGCACCGTCGAGGTCGGCTGCCGGGCGATTCTTCTCGAGGGCGACACGATCGAACCCGGCGCCCAGGCGTGGATCCAGCTCTACCTCGAACGCCCCATCGCGGCCGGCAACGACGACCGATTCATCCTGCGCATCCCGAGTCCCTCCTGGACGGTGGCGGGCGGCCAGTTCAACGACGTGGCGCCGCGTAAGCACCCACGCCACGACATCGCGGTCCGCGAGTCCCTCGAGCGACGTGCGGGGGGCGACGTGCTTCAGGAAGAGCTCCGCAAGTACCCGCGCGGGGTGACGGTGACGGCGCTGCTCAAAGCGACGACGGCCTCGGACGCGGACATGACGCGGCTCCACGCGCGGCGCCTGGACGATTGGCTGTTCGCGCCGGAGGCATGGGCGGCCATCGGCGATCGGGCGGTCAGTGAGCTGGATTCATACCATCGCGCGCACCCGCTCCGCCGCGGCATGCCTCGCGAGGAGCTGCGAAGCAAGCTCGGGATTCAAGCGGGCGTGTTTGCCCCGGTCATGAAAGCCCTGGCCGAGGAAGGGCGTGTGGAGGAGCGCGACGGCGAAGTCGCTTCGCCCTCGCACCAGGCGGCGATGGAGGCACCAGGCGGTCCGGCGGCGCGACTGCTGGAGCTGCTCGGAGCGGAGCCGTACGCCCCGCCGTCGCTTCCCGAGGCCATGCGGACCGCCGGTGTCACGTCCGAGATGGTTCGCGCGCTCGTTCAGCATGGCGACCTGGTGCGGTTGAGCGATGACGTCGCTTTCACGCGCACCGCCTACGAGCAGGCGGTCGCAGCGGTAAAAGAGGCGATCGCGACCACCGGGTCCGTGAGCGTCGCGCAGCTGCGAGATCGCCTCGGCGCGAGTCGCCGACCGATGCTGGCCCTGCTCGAACACCTTGACGCCGCGAAGGTGACGCGTCGCGTCGGAGATGCCCGCGTCCTGAGGTAGAAATATGAGATGGAACGTGGCGGTTCCTCTCATCGCGCGGTCGGCGAAGCCGACCCGGCCTTACGGCCGGGCAAGCCGCGCTGCTTACCCTCCCGGGGTTTGGCTTGTTATCTTGTCGGCCCATGCACATTGCCGAGATGCTCGATCGAGGCAGGCCGACGGTCTCGTTCGAGTTCATGGCGCCTCGGGATGAAAACGAGGTCCAGGTTCTCGAGAAGACGGTCGCGGCGCTGGCCGGGCATGCCCCCGACTGGGTGTCAGTGACCTATCGGCTGCGAACCGGGCAGGAGACGCTGGAGCTCGTCACCCGGATCAAGCGGCAGTATCACATCGAGGCCATGGCTCACCTGACTTGCGCCAACACGCGCGATGCGACCCGCCGGATCCTGAACTGGATGGAGCGTGAGGGCATCGCGAACGTCCTCGCTTTGCGCGGGGATCCGCCTGGGCCGGGCCAGCCGTTCCAGCCGGCCGACGCGGGGCTCACCCACGGCAGCGACCTGGTCGCATTCGTTCGCGGCAATGGCTACCGGCTCGGGATCGGTGCCGCCTGCAGCGCCGAGAAACATCCCGAGAGTCCGGACCTCGAGCACGAGTTCCACTACATGCGGCTGAAGGTCGAGGCGGGCGCGGATTTCCTCATCACTCAGCTGTTCTTCGACAACCGCTTCTATTTCGACCTCGTCGCTCGTGCCCGAACCGCCGGCATCAAGGTGCCGATCGTCCCGGGCCTCATGCCCCTCCCAAGTCGCCGTTCGCTGGCTTTCGTCACTGAGATGTCAGGTGCCTCGGTGCCCGAGCCGCTGCAGCGCGCGATCGACGCGCAGCCGGACGACGAAGGCATCCGCAAGCTCGGCGTCGAGCACTGCATCAGGCAGTGCGTGGAGCTGCTCGAGGCCGGCGTCCCAGGCCTGCACTTCTACACGTTCAACCGGGCGCGGGCGCCGATCGAGATACTGGGCGCGCTGCGCGGCCAGCAGCTCCTCGCGTCTTAGGAGAGCCTCAGCCCTTAATCTTTCGGCGCGATGTTGGCCGGAATCGATCTCGGCGGGACCCAGGTGCGCGTGGCGCTGGCCCGCTCGGACGGAAAGCTGGTGGCCAGCGTCAAGACCAAGACCCCGTCATTGAAAACGCCCCAGGGCCTGGTCGACTGGGCGGCAACCGAGATCGAGCGTCTTCGCGGCAACCAGAAGGTGACGAGCATTGCAATCGGCGCTCCCGGGCCGATCGATGTCAAGCGCGGCGTCCTCGTGAACCCGCCAAACCTTCCGTGGAAAAACGTGCCGCTGACTGAGATGCTCAGCCGCGCCACCAAAGCCAAAGTGTTTCTCGCCAACGATGCCGACATGGCAGGGCTTGGCGAGTTCCATCATGGCGCGGGCCGCGGGACTCGCAACATGATCTACATCACGTGGTCGACCGGTGTCGGCGGCGGACTCATCATCGGCGGCCGCCTGCACCGGGGCGGGCACGGCACCGCGGGCGAGATAGGCCACATGATCATCGACCCCAACGGGCCCCTCGACAGCTGCGGCCAGTACGGCTGTCTGGAAGTCTTCTGCGGCGGCGCCAACCTTGCCAAGCAGACCGGACATCCCGCCGCCGAGCTGTTCGCAGCCGCGGGCCGCGGCGACCCGAATGCCCGGATGGTCGTGGCGCGGTCCGCTCGCCACATGGGGCTGGCACTGATCAGCCTCACCAACGCCATCGATCCAGAGATGTTCGTCATGGGCGGCGGCGTCACACGGTCGTGGAGGTTGGTGGCGCCAACGATGCTGGAGACCCTGCGGTCCTCTCCCTTCATCAAGCCCGCGCGCCGGCCCCGCCTTCGCCGAGCCCGGCTGGGCGATCGCGCCGGCCAGGTCGGGGCCGTGGAATGGGCAAGGATCAACCAGTGAGGCTCGGTCGAAAATCCTCGGCGAGAGATTCGGTGATCCAGGTGGCCCAGATTCGGGCGAAGCGACGAGCAGCGCAGCGAGCGCATCCAATCGATTCGTGAGCGAGCAGCACAGGAGCTGAGCCCGAAGATGGGCCGCATGGGCGCCGAAGATCCGTCGAGGACTTTTCCGGCCGAGTCTCTAGCCGACGACGAGGTCCGCGGGCTCCTCAAACAGGCTGCGACCGAGCTTGGTGCCCGCGCCTGGATCGTTGGCGGCTACGTACGCGACCGTCTACTCGGTCGCCCTCATCCGGATATCGACATCGTCGTCGAGGTCGGGCTGGGGTTCGACCTGGCTCAGAGGTTCGCCCAGCTGGCGGGCGCCGGCCAGCCGGTGATCTTCGAGCGCTTCGGCACCGCTCAGGTGACCGTGCCGGGACACCTGGTGGAGTTCGTCTCGGCGCGTGCGGAGTCCTACGCTTCCGATTCACGCAAGCCGGAGGTGCGTCCGGCGACGCTGGAAGACGACCTCCGCCGCCGCGACTTCACCGTCAACACGCTGCTGATGGACTTCGACGGCAACGTCCACGACCCGCTTGGCCGGGGCCTCGCCGACCTAGATGCCCGCGTGCTGCGCACCCCGGCCGATCCGATCCAGACCTTCAGCGACGATCCGCTTCGGATGCTGCGCGCCATCCGGTTCGCCGCGCAGCTCGGATTCGATCTCGCGCCCGAGCTCCTGCCCGCGATGCGACAGATGAAAGACCGGCTCTCGTCGCCGGTGGTCTCGGTCGAGCGGGTGACCGACGAGCTTCGGAAGATTCTGGTCTCGGAGCGACCGCGCCTTGCCCTCGAGCTCCTCGACCAGGGCGGGCTCATCGAAGGCATCCTCCCCGAGGTGGCGGCGTGCAAGGGGGTCAAACAAGGCGGCTATCACACGCACGACGTGTTCGGCCACACTCTGCTGGTGGTGGCCACCACCCCGCCTGACGTCCTCGTCCGCCTGGCGGCGCTCTTCCACGACGTCGGCAAACCGGCAACCGCCGGGGCCGACGGGACCTTCGTCGGCCACGACGTCGTTGGTGCCGATCTCGCCGCCAAGGCGCTGGAGAGGCTGCGATTCCCGCAGAAGGAGATCGAAGCCGTCGCCCATCTCGTCCGGCTACATCTCCGACCGGTGTTCTACTCGTCCGAATGGACTGATGGCGCAGTTCGGCGCCTGGCGCGCGACGCTGGACCCTTGCTCAGGCAGCTGATGGAGCTCGCGCGCGCCGACATCGCGGCCTCGGCGTATCCGCATCCCGAGAAGCTCGACGAGCTGCAGGCGCGGCTCGACGCCGTGCTGTCGGAACAGCCATCACGACTCGAGGCGCCAGTGAACGGCGAAGACGTGATGCGTGTGCGGGGGATCGCGCCCGGGCCGGAGGTGGGGCGCGTCAAGCAGCGTCTGACCGAGCTGGTCCTGGACGGGGTCATCGAACCCACCCGGGATGCGGTCCTCGCGTACCTCGAAACGCATCCCGACCTTTAGTCGGCACTCAACGCCGCGTTAGCCCATCAGCCGCTATGCTGCGGAAGGAGTTGGGGCTCGGGGAGGCTGGGGAAAGGGAGGCGCTATGACCGAGACGAGCGTGGAGACGTTGGAGGCACCGGCGACGAATGGGGAGCACGAGGCTTCGCCGGCCGGCGAAGCGAGCTCGACCGTGCTTGCCCGGGACGACGCGTTCAACGGGCGGCTTCAGATCAAGGGCAACGGCCAGATCCTGGGCCACTACAGCGGTCAGGTCGAGTGCGACGGCGACCTCTTCGTAGGCCCGGAAGCCCACGTAGAGGCGGATATCCAGGGCGCGAGGGTCACGATCTCGGGCCAGGTGCGTGGGAACATCGTCGCCATCAGCCGGTTGAAGATCACCAACACAGGCCGGCTCGAGGGTGATGCGCGGGTGGGGGCGTTGGTCGTCCTCGAAGGCGGCGTTCACCACGGCGTGATCAGGGTCCACCCGGAAGGGATTCCAGAGGCGAGGGACACGGCCATCATCCAATCCGCATCCCGTCCCGCCACGGTTGTGGCTCTGAAGACGCTCCCGAACCCGGTGGGCCGGGTCAGGAAGTTCTGGGGTGAGTTCTTCTAGGCGGGGATCCGGGAAAGAGCGCTCGGCGGCCCGAACGAAAGCTCGGGCCGCTGAGGCGACTGCCAAACGCTCGGCGAAGATGGCCGCCAAGGCGGCTGCGACGCCGCCCAAGGTCAAAGCATCGCCGCCCCGGCCGAGACCCCCTCTCCCGGGCCCGGGATCGTCCCGACTCACAATCAAGCCCGGGCTGCCGGGCGCGGTCAGGGCTCAGCTGGTCCTCTCCACAAAACTACGACCTCCAGGCCAGCGCCGTCTGAGCGAGGTGGAGCTAGACGAGGACGAGGTGCTCATCGACGGTTTCAACGCGACGCTGGAGGGCGCCAGCGTGCGAATCACGGCCGTATTGGAGCGTACGTGCGTTTACGTAGATCGAAATGGCGATCGGAGGCTTGCCCGCAAGAAAGATCTTTGGGTCGAGGCAGATAAGCTGCCAATCAGGCGCCGGGGCATCGGCTAAGCTACCGGCCGCGATGCCGCTGAGGACCCCGGCCCAGACTTGATCGAGCCGCGCACAAACCGCAACCTGGCGCTGGAGCTCCTGCGTGTCACCGAAGCGGGGGCGCTTGCCGCGGCGCCACTTCAGGGCCGCGGCAACAAATCGGCTGCGGACCACCGAGCCGTCGAGGCCATCCGGGAGGCCATGGCCTCAGTGGACATGAGGGGCACGGTCGTCATCGGCGAGGGTGAGAAGGACGAAGCGCCGATGCTGTATTTCGGCGAGAAGATCGGCAACGGCCTCGAGCCCGAGGTGGACATCGCGGTCGATCCGATCGAAGGCACGAGCCTCACCGCGTCAGGTTTGCCTGGCGCGATCTCGGTCGTCGCGCTGGCAGAGCGTGGCTCCATGTTCACGACGCACGTTCACTACATGCAGAAGCTGGTCGTCGGCCGGCGGGCGAGAGGCGTCATCGACCTGGAGATGCCGGTCGCATGGAATCTGAGACGGATCGCCAAGGCCGAGGGCTTGCCCGTGCAAGAGCTGACGGTGGTGGTCCTGGAGCGGGATCGCAATCAGCAGATCGTCGCGGACATTCGCGCCCTCGGCGCACGCATCAAGCTGATCACAGCAGGCGATGTCGCCGGGGCGCTCGAGGCCGCGCTGGAGACGAGGTCAGGCATCCATTGCATGATGGGCTCGGGTGGCGCCACAGAGGGAGTATTGGCAGCCTGCGCCATCAAGACCATCGGCGGCGACATGCAGGCCAAGCTCTACTTCCGCGATGACAAGGAGCGCGAGCTCGCCAAGAAGGAAGGCCACGACCCGAACAAGGTTCTACACCTCGACGACCTCTGCTCGGGCAGTGACATCTTCTTCGCGGCCACGGGGATCACCTCGGGCGAGCTCCTGAAGGGCGTTCGGTATGAGGACGTGTACGCGTACACGCAATCAATGGTTTTGCGCTCGGCGTCGGGCACTATGCGCATCGTGGATGCGTACCACCCGATCGACAAGCTGAGAGCCAAGGGCCTGCTCCCCGAGCAGGTCGCGATCCCCTGAGCGCAAGCGAAGCGGGGCAGTTCCTCGCTGCGGCGGTCAAGTCCTTCGGCAAGGCGCAGTGGGAATGGATCGCGGCCGCGCGCACGGTGTCCCGGCAGCGCCCTTCCACGGCCGAAGTCGAGGATGTTCTCGACGGGCTGCTTTCAAACGCGGACCAGGGGATGGTCAATGCGTTCACTGGCGGCTTCAGGGTGACCCAGACCAAGCTAGCGATCAACAAGGTGGTGTCCGACGACGTGACGTCGGCCGCGCTCGAGTCGGCGCAGGTCGTAGCCCTCGCGATCCTCGTGCGCGAACAGATGGATCCCGCCCATTTCGCGGTGCTGTACCGGCCGTTTGCCACCGTTTTGCCAGGGCCCGGTTACCAGCCGCCGCCGCCGGTTGACCGTCAGATCGCGGCCTTCCTGGCCCGCCTGCCGACGCTGTCGGGCCCCACCGAGGCCGAGGCGGCAGCCGTGGCCAAAGCGCTTAGCGAACCGCCCAAGGCTGCGGGGACGGTCGCCGCTCCCGCGCTTAAGCCGACGAAGGGTTTCGAGCCTTCGGCGCTCTATCAGGCGGCCTGGAAGGGCGTCATCGAGGCGGCGAACAAGTCGGGTCGGACGATGGCGTTCCGCGCCACGCAGGATGGGGCGGAGATGGCGGCCCCGCACGACGGCTCAGGGATCGTGGGCCACGCAGGCGTGGCTGCCGGCGGCATCTTCATGCGCGACGTCCTGCCGGTGGAGCAGGTGCTGCTGCTCTACGAGCCGTTCGCGGCGGCTTTTCCTTACGAGTCGCTTCTGTAGGCCCTTAAGCCGTCCGAACGCCAGCGGCTCTCTCCAGTCCCAGCTCCTCGACCGAAACGTCGCGCATCAAGAACTTTTGGACTTTCCCGGTGACCGTCATCGGGAACGAGTCCACGAACTTCCAGCGTCGCGGAATCTTGTACGACGCGATCTTGCCTTTGCACCAGGCGGCAAGCTCGTCACCCGTTACGGCGCCGCCCTCACGCAGCTTGACCCACGCCATGACCTCTTCGCCGTATTTCTCCGAAGGCACCCCGATCACCTGGACGTCGGCGACGGCGGGGTGGCCGTACAAGAACTCCTCGACCTCGCGCGGGTAGATGTTCTCGCCGCCGCGGATGATCATGTCCTTGATCCGGCCGACGATGTTGACGTAGCCAAGCTCATCCATCGTGGCGAGGTCGCCGGTATGCATCCAGCGAGCCTTGTCGATGGCCTGGCGGGTCGCCTCGTCGTTGTTCCAGTAGCCAAGCATGACGATGTAGCCGCGGCTGCACAGCTCGCCAGGAGCGCCTCGCGGAACGACCGCCCCAGTTGAGGGATCCACGATCTTGATCTCCACGTGCGGGTGGACCCGACCGACAGTTGACACGCGCTTTTCGAGCGGGTCGTCTGTCGCGCATTGAGTCGAGACCGGTGAGGTTTCGGTCATGCCGTAGGCGATCGTCATCTCCGGGATGTGCATCACCGTCTGCACCTTCTTCATCACCTCGACTGGGCACGGCGATCCGGCCATGATGCCGGTGCGCAACGAGTTGAAGTCGAATTCCTTGAACCGCGGATGCTCGAGCTCACCGATGAACATGGTCGGCACGCCGTAAAGAGAGGTGCACCTCTCCTTCTGCACTGTCTCCATTACCGCCACCGGGTCGTAGGCCTCGGCGGGAACGACCATGGTCGCGCCGTGCGTGGTGCAGGCAAGGTTGCCCAGCACCATGCCGAAGCAGTGGTAGAAGGGCACGGGAATGCAAACCCGGTCCTGCTCGGCGTAGTGGAGGGTCTCGCCGATGAAGAAACCGTTGTTCAGGATGTTGTGGTGGGTGAGGGTGGCCCCTTTCGGGAACCCGGTCGTGCCCGACGTGTACTGGATGTTGATCGGGTCGTCGAACTGCAGCGATGCCTCGAGCTCGTGCAGCTCTGCGAGGCTGGTCTTCGAGCCATCCCGCTGCAGGGCATCCCATCCGTCCTCGAGAACAAGCGCTTCGCGCAGCTCTGGGCAGCGGCCCTTCACCTCGGCGAGCATCGCGCGGTAGTCGGCCTGGCGAAACCCCGCGGCGAGGATCAGGAAGCTGATGCCTGATTGGTTGAGGACGTATTCCAGCTCTGAGGTGCGGTAGGCCGGGTTGATGTTGACGAGGATCGCGCCCATGGCGGCGGTTGCGAACTGAGTGACGACCCACTCGTAACGATTCGGTGACCAGATGCCGACCCGATCGCCCCTTCGCACGCCGCGCGCCAGGAGGCCGCGTGCGACCAGCTCACATTGCTCGACGAGCTCTTGGTAAGTCGAGCGGTAGGCCTGATGGGTCACCACGAGAGCGTCGCGGGCCCCGAACCTGTCGGCGGTTCGCCGAAGGTTCTGGAAGATGGTGTCGCCCAGGAGCGGAACGTCGCCGGCGCCGTGGACGTAGCTGAGCTGAACGGCCGTTTTCCCCCTTGGTCCGACACTCTATTTTGCGCCTCCTGAGCCGAAGAACCAAGCCCTTGACACCCCCTGCCGATCCGCGCAAGCTGATTCCAATTCGTTCGGCGTCGGGTCCGTCGCAGTTCACGCAAAGGTTGGCCTCCATAAGTAGGCAACGGCCGTAGAGCGGCGCAGAAACCAAGTGCGTGTCACCCGAACGGAACCCGGCCGAGGCGGTGTCGCTGCAGGCGCCGCCTCGTTTTACGTCTGGAAGTGCGCCCTGCGCGCGCCCGGCGCGTCTGGCTCAGCGCACCGCCTTGATCCTGCTGACCAGCACGGTGCCCAGGAACAAGAACAGGACCGCGCTCGAGAAGACCATCCGGTAGCCTGCGTTGGCGGCCATGTGCTTGTTGAGGTAGTCGATGAGCGCACCGCCGAAGAGCGGGAGGATCGCCTGGGGCAGCGTCAAGGCGATGTGGAACAGACCCATGTCCTTGGCGCTGGCCTTGGGGTCGGGCAGCGTGTCGCAGGCCAGAGCCCAATCGACCGCGAAGTACAGCCCGTAGCCGATCCCGTATGCGATTCCAAGTGCGAAGACGAGTGGAATGGACTTCGGATAGAACGCGATGAAGACGATCGCCACGAATGCCTGGGCCGCGCCCGCGAGGTAGACGAAGATCTTGCGACGCTTTATTCGGTCTGAGATCTGGCCACCGAAGAACCCGAAGGGAAGCGCTGTGAGGACAACCACCAGCAGCCAGTTGGACGTGAACTTCGCCGCATCCTCGTTTGGTCCCAGCACGACATCGCGGAAGAAGTTGACCAGGAAATAGAGGACGACCGTGATTCCCGACGAGACCATGAGCCGGGTGAAGATCACCCAGGCGAAGTCGCCTTCGTGAAGCGGCCGGAGGAACTCACTCACGGTCTCGCCCAACGGCCGGCTCGCCGGCGGCTCCAAACGCGTGAGACCCTCGGTCCGAGCCGCCCATACGGTGGGGATCAGAGAGAGCGCGGCGACGGCACCCAGAACCAGGTAGATACCGCGACTATGTCCGATCAGCCCCGTTAGCCCAAGGCCGCCGCCGATACCCAGCTGGGTCATGGTGGCGAGGAACCCGCTGGCCTTACCGATCTGCTGGGCAGGAACGACATCCGGGATGATCCCCGCGTACGCGGCCCCAGCCGCATTGAAGAAGAACTGGATGATCGCGTACCCGATGACTATCTCGGGATAGTTGTTGGCCGCCATCAGGATCAAGAGGCCTGGGATGGTGAGGAGCGTGCCGGCCACCATGATCGGTCGACGGCGTCCGTACCGGGTGTTCAAACGATCGGACCAGGCGCCGACGAGGGGAGGCACGGTCATCGCCAGTACGCCGCCAATGCCGAGCGCTACGCCGATCGCGGTGTTCTGCAACCCCTTCGGGACCACGGAATCGACCTGGGCCTGGATCAGGACCGTGGTCAGAGGCAGCCACAGGAAGTTGCTTCCGAACCAGAACGCGCTTAGCGCCGCGTGCTGCAGGTTGCCGTAATGGGCTTGCTTGCTGGCGATCGCAGCCGTCGCGGACATGGCCGCAAGGCTAAGTTAAGTAGGCTGACTCCGCCGACTGAAAAGCGGTAGGCTTTGTCGGCCCCCCATGCACCCGGTCCTTTCGCGCGCCAAAGAGGTTCTCATCGATATGCCACGGCACGGCAAGCTCGCATACTGCCTGCTCCGTGACCCGAGGGTTCCGGCCGCCCCGAAGGCGGCGGTACTGGGCGCACTGGCCCTGATCGTGAGCCCGATCGACTTCCCAGCGTGGATCCCGGTGGTGGGCGAGCTCGACATGCTGGCGCTTGGGGTGCTCGCGGTGAAGACATTCATCGAGGCATGCCCGGAAGACGTGCGCCGCGAGCACGAGGAAGCGCTGAAGGCCGGCGAGAGCGTGTTCGATCGCGATTTTCGCGACACGGTCGCGGCGGCTCGAGAGGGCACGGGTAGGCTTGCCAGCCGGATCCGGGCGCGGGTGTCGCGCCAGGACCAGTATCAACCGGTATCGGAGGGCTAGGGACAGTGCGGGTGATGTTGACCAAGGACGTCGCGAACGTCGGCAAGGCCGGCGATGTGAAGGAGGTCACCGACGGGTACGGCCGCAACTTCCTCTTGCCGCGAAAGCTGGCCGTGCCGGCTCACAAGGGGACGGAGGCGGAAGCCAAGCGGATGCGCGAGGCGGCGATCAAGCGCGAGACCAAGGATCGGGTCGAGGCTCAGGCGGTCGCCGACGAGATAGACAACAAGACCGTCGTGGTGCGTCTGAAGGTCGGCGCCGAGGACAAGGCCTTCGGATCGATCACGAACCAGGACATCGCCGCCGCCCTGAAGGCTCAGCATCGGGTTGAGATCGACCGCCACAAGATCGACATGAAGGAGCCGATCAAGACCCTCGGTGAGCATCAGGTGGGCTTGAAACTGCACCGCGACGTGGCCGCCCACGTCAATGTGATCGTCACCCAGGACCGCTAGGGGCTTCGGTTTATGGCGACGATCGCGCTCACACCCGGGAGGGTGCCGCCACACGACCTCGACGCCGAGATGTCGGTGCTCGGGTCGATCCTCCTCGACCCCCTATCGATCGCCAAGGTGCTGCAGTTCCTCCACCCGGAGGACTTCTATCGCGAGAACAACGGCCAGGTCTACCGCGCCGCGCTGGACCTGTTCGCGGCGGGCGAGCCCATCGACAACGTCACTGTGGCCGCTCAGCTGCAGACCATGGGCATGCTCGATCGGATCGGCGGGCGCACGCAGCTGGCATCGATGCAGAGCGTGGTTCCGACCGCGGCCAACATCGAGTACTACGGCCGGATCATCAAGGAGAAGGCATACAAGCGGCGCCTGATCTCCGCCGGGGCGAACATCGCGGGCTTCGGCTACGACGATGGGGTGGAGGCCGAGGAGGCGATCAACCAGGCGCAGTCGCTGGTCTTCGGTGTCGCGGACGACCGCGATCAGCGCGAGCTGTCGAAGCTGTACGACCTGCTCGGGCCGGCGATGGAGCGGATCTCGCTGCAGATGGAGAGCGGGCAGGGCGTGGTGGGCGTGCCCTCAGGATTCCACGACCTCGACAGGATGACGGGTGGGTTCAAGGACTCGGACCTGATCATCGTGGCGGGCCGGCCCTCGATGGGGAAGTGCCTGGCTTACGACAGTATCATCGACGACCCTGCGACCGGCGAACGGGTAACAATCGAGGAGGCTGTTAGCCGACAAATGCCGAGGGTCCTCGGATTTGCCTGGGATGGATCCATTGAGCCGCAGGAAGTCCATGCCTGGGTCGACAGCGGCGTCAAGCCTTGCTTTCGCGTTACTACGCGCACCGGACGTGCGGTCGAGGTAACCGGCCATCATCCCTTCCTCACGACGAAAGGCTGGCAGCCTCTTTCCGACATCGAGGTCGGCGTCCGCATCGCAGTTCCGAGAGCACTTCGGTGCTTTGGTCAGGACTGCTCGTTAAAGCTCACACAAGTTCGGTTGTTGGCATATTTCATTGCTGAGGGTGGCCTGACTGGGACTACACCAGGGTTTACAAACACGGATCCCGACATCCTCGCCGACTTCCATTCGCTGGTCGCGCAGCACTTTCCGTCGCTCCACATGCGCCGCCACGCCATCACTTATTTCCCATCCGGGCAACGAAAGGGCTTTCCGAACCCGCTGACCAGTTGGTTGCGGAGCTTTGGGCTGATGGGAAAGGTCGCTGATCAGAAGCTGTTCCCCGAATCGGTTTGGTGTTGGGATCGCGAGCGACTGCGTGAATTCATCAAGGTTCTGATGAGCTGTGATGGAACCGTCTACTCGATGAGCGGCTACCCGCGCATCGAATTCGCAGTGGCGTCGGAAGGCCTGGCCCAAGACATGCATCACGCACTGATCAGATTCGGCATTGTCGCGAAGCTCTGGAAGAAGAAAGACCGCTGCTGGCGAGTCGAGATCACTGAGCCGGCGTCCGTTCGCCGTTACCAGACCCAGATTGGATGGATAGGCGAAAAGTCACGGCGATTCACAGGCGAGCTTCCCACCCGCCGGAGCAATGTCGGCCATCTGTCGAAGGAGATCTGGTCAGACGTTCGATTCGCTGCCGAGCATCGTGGGCTGACCTTGGCGGATGTTGCGCGGCGAGCGGGTGAGCCGCATTCCGAAGTCAGAGGATTCAACCTGCACACATCGCGTGGTCTACCGTCTGCCCGCTTGGCCGCATATGCCGAGGTCCTGAACGAAGTTGGCCTTCGCCAGGTTGCGAGCGACGACATCTACTGGGACGAGATCATCTCCATCGAGGCAACCGGCGAGCACCAGGTCTATGACCTCACGGTGCCTGATACAAATAACTTCATCGCTCAAGACATCCTGGTGCACAACACATCGTTCGCTCTCAACGTCGGCCTGCATGCCGCGCTCGAGTCTCGCAAATCGATCGCGATTTTCAGCCTGGAGATGTCCAAGGAACAGCTGACTGAACGGCTACTCACCGAGCAGGCTCAAATCGACGCTCAGCGCCTGCATCGGGGGTTGCTGAGCGAGGCCGAATTCGACCGCGTTTCCAACTCCCTCGGACCTCTCGGAGAGGCGGCGATCTATATCGACGACACGCCAGTCATGGATGAGCTGACCCTGCAGCTGAAAGCGCGGCAGGCCAAGATGCGCCACAGCATCGACATGATCATCGTGGACTACCTCCAATTGATGCATGGCCGGTCACGTGGCGACGACAACCGTGTGCAGGAGGTTTCGTCGATCTCGAGAGCGCTCAAGGGGTTGGCGCGTGAGCTGCGAATACCGGTGCTCGCCATCTCTCAGCTGAGCCGAGCGCCGGAGCAGCGTCCCGACAAGCGGCCGATCCTGAGCGACCTTCGCGAGTCAGGTTGCCTCGCAGGAGATACACCGATCTACCTGCCCGACTCTGGAGCCTACGTACAGATCAAGGATCTCGTGGGAAAGACCGGCTTTCGCGTCTTGGCCCTTGACCGGGGCTGGTGGCGCTTGGAAGCCAAGCGCGTTACGAACGCGTTTGCAACAGGTACCAAACCCGTCTTCAAGGTGACATCTCAATTGGGTCGTACCGTTCGCGCGACGGCAAATCACCAGTTTCTGACCATAGCGGGCTGGCGGCGGCTCGACGAGCTACAGCCAGGCGATCACATCGCAATGCCTCGAATCCTGCAGGGCCCCGCAACGGACTCGATGAGCCACGCAGAGTTGGGACTATTGGGCCACCTGATTGGGGACGGTTGCACGTTGCCGACTCACGCGATTCAGTACACGACTAAGGATCAGACACTCGCCGAAGAGGTCGTCAACCTAGCCAAGCAAGTATTTAGTGATTCCGTACGACCTCGGATTCACGAAGAAAGAACCTGGATCCAGGTCTATCTGCCTCCGACACGACATCTCACGCACGGCCTGAGGAACCCGGTACGCGTCTGGCTCGAAGAGCTCGGCGCGTTTGGCCTTCGCTCCTACGAGAAACGAGTTCCGAAGAAAGTCTTTCAACAGTCCGCACTCGGGATTGCGCGCTTCCTACGCCATCTCTGGTCGACCGACGGGTGCATGCACCTTTCGCATGGTGTTGCTCACTACGCGAATGTCTACTACGCGAGCAGCAGTGAAGGGCTCGCAGACGACGTTCAGAGTCTGCTTTTGCGGATCGGAATCAACGCTCGAGTCTCAAGACACTCTCAAGGCGGAAAGGGACGCGATCAGCATCATGTGACGGTCAGTGGTCAACATGACATCCATGCCTTCCTCGAGATAGTCGGCGTGCTTGGAGAAAGCAAAACAGCGCACAAGGCTGCGATCCTAGACTACCTAGGCAAGACGAGAGAGAACACCAACCGTGACGTGATCCCTGCAATTGCTTGGCAGCTGCACGCAGTGCCCGCAATGGCCGCAGCAGGAATCACGGCGAGGCAGATGCAATCGCGCATCGGAAATGCATATAGCGGCACCGGGCTCTACCAACAGAATCTGAGCCGCCAACGAGCCCGTCGGGTTGCGGACGTGGTTCACTCCGATGAACTCGAACTCCTGTCTGTCAGCGACGTGTATTGGGATTCTGTTCGGACAATCACCTTCGATGGCACCGAAGATGTGTACGATCTGAGCGTAGAAGATCTAGCTAACTTCGTAGCAGGAAATATGATAGTCCATAACTCAATTGAGCAAGACTCTGACCTGGTCATGTTCTTGTTTCGGCCGGAGTACTACAAATCTGACGAGCGTCCTGGGATCGCCGAGGTGATCGTGTCGAAGCATCGCAACGGGCCCACAGGAATGGTGGAGCTCAAGTTCCGCCGCGACCACACGCGCTTCTACAACCTGGAGACAAGGCGGCCCGAGCCCGGAACCGCGTAGCAAATGGTCATCATCCTAGTGGGCGGCCAGTGGGGCGACGAGGGCAAAGGCAAGGTCATCGACTACCTGGCCTCGAAGGCCCACATGGTCATCCGCACCCAGGGTGGCAACAACGCCGGCCACACCGTCGTCACCGAGCACGGCGAGTTCAAATTCCAGCTGATGCCCTCGGGCATCCTGTACCCGCACGTCACCTGCATCATCGGCAACGGGGTCGTCGTGGATCCGATCGTCCTTCTAAGGGAAATCTCCCAGCTGCGCGAGCGGGGGATCGAACCAAAGAAGCTCATCGTCAGCGAGCGCGCTCACATGTTGATGCGCTACCACCCGCTGTTCGACCAGCTCGAGGAGGAGTCGCGCGGCGACGACCGACTCGGGACCACGTGGCGCGGCATCGGACCCGCTTACTCCGACAAGATCCGGCGCATCGGCTTTCGAATCGGCGACCTACAGAAGGAAGCCTTCATGCGCAAGAAGCTCGCCTTCGTCGTCGGACAGGTGAAGAACCCGATCCTCACCAAGCTGTACGAGAGAGAGGCGTACGACTGGGAAAGCATGCTGGCCGAATACATGGGCTACGCGCGAGAGCTCGACCCGTTCATCAAGGACACCTTCCCGATCATCCAGGACGCCCTGGATACCGGCTCCAACATCCTGCTGGAGGGCGCCCAGGCGACGATGCTCGACCTCGACTTCGGCACATACCCGTACGTGACCAGCTCCAACCCGACTGCTGGCGGCGCGCTGACGGGAAGCGGCATCCCGCCAACGAAGGTCGACCTCACGATCGGGGTCTTCAAGGCGTACACGTCGCGGGTGGGCTACGGACCGTTTCCCTCCGAGCTGCTCGATGAGGTCGGCGACCAGATCCGTGAGCGCGGCCACGAGTTCGGCACGGTGACCGGCAGACCGAGGCGTATCGGCTGGTTCGACGCCGCGGTCGCACGCTACGCGGTTCGCGTGAATGGCGTCGGCTGCACGGCTCTGATGCGCCTCGACATCCTCGATGACCAACCGCTCCTGAAGATCTGCACCGGCTACGACTTTCGAGGTAAGCGTTTCGATCATCCGCTGGCAAACATCTCGCACTACAAGCACTGCGAGCCCGCCTACGAGGAGATGCCCGGCTGGCAGCAGGACATCGGCGCCGCCAGCTGTTGGGACGACTTGCCGCAGAAATGTCGCGATTACGTGGAGCGAATAGGTGAGCTCATCGGAGCACCTGTAGAGCTCGTTGGCACGGGGCCGCGCCGCGACCAGTTCGTCACCCGCGGGCGCACCCTGTTCGACTAACGGCCATGCCCAAGCTGAACCCACCCGTCGCGGCGGAGCTGAGCTGGGCGCAGGTGCATGCGTTCCGCCTCGACCGCCAGCACCTCGTCAAGCGGGCACCGAAGAAAGACCTGGCTCGGGCGGTTGGCGACATCGGCGGCGTCCAGGCCCAGGTGATGTCAGCGGCGGAGCTCCAGGTCGCGGTCCGTGTCGATTGCACGGTCGAAGATGTGCGCACGGCGCTCTGGAAGGACAAGAAGGTCGTCAAGACCTGGCTCATGCGCGCCACGCTTCATCTCGTCCCAGCCGGAGACCTTCCGATCTACACGGCCGCGATGGGCTCTTACGGAATCCGAAACACGAACGCCTGGCTCAAGTGGATGCAGATCACAGAGCCCGAGCTGAACGACGTCATCGATGCGATCGGCGAGGCCCTCGATGGCCAGGCGTTGACCCGCGAAGAGCTGATCGCCAGGGTGGGGAAGGGCCGCTCGGAGCGAGTTCAGCTGGGATTGAAATCCGGCTGGGGTGGCATCCTCAAGCCGGTCGCTCGCAGGGGCCTTCTGTGCTTTGGCCCGAGCCGCGGGCAGAGCGTCACGTTCGTGAGGCCCCAGCTGTGGCTTAACAGCTGGCGCGATGTGGACCCCCACGTCGCGTTGGTAGAGTTGGCGCGCCGGTACCTGCGTGCGTACGGGCCAGCGACGAAGAACGACTTCACGAGGTGGTGGGGCCAGTGGCCGCATGTCGGCATCACTGCGTGGGCGGCATTAGCCAACGAGCTGGTCCCGGTCTCGATCGAGGGGACGCGCGCAGACATGTTAGCCACCGACCTCGATGGAATCGCGCATGGGACAGCCGGGCCAACCGTGCGGTTGCTGCCATCGTTCGATCCCTATCTCATGGGCCACTCCAGCCGCGACCATCTCTTTGCCACGGAGCATCGTGCCCGCGTCAGCCGAACGGCCGGGTGGATCTCAGCGGTCGTGCTCGTTGACGGGCGCGTGGTCGGAACCTGGACGCACGAAGTCGCCAAGCAAACGCTGGCGATCACGGTCGAGCCATTTCGCAAGCTTTCGCCGGCGACGCTCAAGGAAGTGCGCGAGCGGGCATCGGCAATCGCTGAGGCGCTCGGCCTTGGCGAGGCCCGCGTCCGCGTTGCCTGAGGCCCTAGCTCGCCTTCGGGATGCCGTTGACCACGCGGAGCTGGGCCTCGCGCTGGCGCAGGCGGCGTTTGCGCCGCCACCGCTCGCGGGCGAGGGATGTCCCCCACATGATCACGGCGACCACCGCTGAAGCGGCCTGGATCGCGGCGACGGCGAAGAACGCGGCTTCGATCCCGTAGCCGCGTGTCCTCAGTCCAAGAGCCAGCAAGCCCGCGGCCAGGCCGAGCACGGGTCGAATCCCCCAGGAGCCCGGCAGCATCCGGCGATCAGCCAAGAGCAGGCCGGCCACGAACCACGTCGGCCCGCTATCGAGCTGGAAAACGACGTCCCAGTGGTACAGGTAGATCGGCACGAAGGCTCCGACCAGAAAGGCGGTCAGCACAACCAGGCTCAGGCGGCGCGCGTATGCCAGCCACGCGATCCCGATCGCAACCGCCAGCAGCGACGTGGCGAACACGGGTCCGGGCACGTTGCCGACGTACAGGCGAATCGGATCGATGGGCGCGGCCTGTGGCCCGAAGTAGTGGTACCAGATCCAGATCGGGTCGGACAGCGCCCTCCCATTGACCGGGTTGATATACGCGAAAGGCGCTCCCCTGGTCACGATCGCGACGGCCGCATATGCGAGCAAGCCGGTCTGCGCACGGATGGCTGGGATGTAGCGAGCTCGGATCAGCTCGAGCATCACGGCCAGAGCCGCAATTGCGATCGACGCGCTGAGCGGCGCCCCGGCCCCGACGAGCGCCACGCCGAAGACCGCCGCGATGAAGGGGCTCGCCTGGGGTCGCGGAGCAAGGCGCCGCCACACGACGTAGGCGGCCACCTGTCCGGCGACGCCCAACGCAAGCGCGACGCCCAGCATCTGCGCTGCCGGGACCTTGAAGATGATCAGGCCGGCCGCGACTGGCGGAGCCAGCGCGATCCCGATGGTCAGGTCACCAGGCAGCGAAGCTGGATGGAATGCGGCCCGATCAAGCCAGGCCCCGACGCGAGCCAGCACGCATGGATTGTAGGGATCGGCGCCTCACACCCGCCTGGCGGCCCAAACCGGGCCCGGCCGTCCACATCGCGGCTTGGGTGATAATCGGCAGGCTCGTGTCGCTTTCCAGTCGACGTCTTGCCGCGACGCTGGTGGCGTTGGTCGGGGGTCTCATCGTCAGTGCGGGCGCGCTTGCCGGCACACTCCCCGATTCGACGTGGGTGGGCCTGCCGGCCCTACCGCAACAAAAACAGTCGCCTTTGTTCGCGCTGGCCGTCGATCCCACGAACGATCAGGCGCTGATCTCCGGGAACGTGCAGGGCTCACTTTTGAGATCGACCAACGGCGGTTCGACGTGGACCTCGGTGCACGCGGGACGTGCTGCCATCACCACCATCGTTTTCGACCCGTTCACGCCCGGGCGAGTACTGGCCGGCACTCGCGGATCCGGCGTCTTGATAAGCAAGGACGGCGGTGCGACGTGGACCGATGTCACAGGGCTCGGGGGGCGTGACGTTCGAGTGATCGGGTTCGCGCTCACGCTCGTAGCAGCCGGGACTGACAACGGCGTCTACGTCAGCGCCGACGGAACCGCCTGGAAGCAATCAGGTCTCCCGAGCACGAGCATCGACGCGCTGGCGGTGGCGGCGGTCCATGTTCCGATACATCTGGTTGCGGGCAGCGACACCGCCTCCTCGGCCGCGGGACCGCCTCTATACGACAGCGTCGACGGGGGCGCCACATGGACGTCCGTCACGCCCGCGCTCAGCGGCACCGTGGTGTCCCGGCTCGTTGCGGGGCCACTTCCGCCTACAGGCAACGTGAGGCCTTTGGTCGCGGGGACCAACGCCGGCCTCTTCATATCCGCGGACAACGGATCCACCTTCTCCGCACTCAGCGGCGGTGAGCTCTTGCCTTCGACCGACTACACGCAGGTCGCCTTCGTGACCGACCATCACGATCGCTTCTACGTCGCGAGCGATGGGGGCGGATCACGCTCGGGAGGGCTGTGGTGGACACATGACAAGGGGCAGCACTTCAGCTCGCTGGTTCCACCGATCCAGTCGATCACGGCGCTGGCGGTCTCGAACACCGAGGCGCCGACCCTCTACGTCGCGACGTTCCGCGCTTCCGATCACAGCTCCGCACTGTGGGCGTACCACGACACTGGGGCACCTCCGCAGGGGCCGTTCTCTGCGGTCACGCCGACCGCCAGCGGAAGCCGGCCAGGCAAGCCGACCCAAGGAGGACTGTTCGATTTCGTTCGGCTGGTCTCATCTTCGCAGGCCCCGTACATCGCCCTCGGCGCCGTGGCCCTGCTTGTCCTATTGCTCGCCGCGATCTCGCATTTCCGAGGCAGTCGTAGGTAGACTCGCGGACCAATGACTTCACCGCATGCTCGCCTTCGTGACCTGGGGCTCGAGCTGCCAGCCCCGCCGGCCGCGGTCGCGTCGTACCTGCCCACACGAATGGTTCCGATCGGTGAGGGAAAGTCGCTGCTGTTCATTGCCGGACAGGTTTCATCGCAGGGAGGGAAGCGCCTCACGGGACGCTGCCCGGACGAAGTGACGGTGGAACAGGCCCAGGATGCAGCGCGCGCGTGTGCGCTCAACTTGCTCGCGCAGATGGAGTCCGCCGCAGGGCTCGACAATGTGGTGCAGGTGATGCAGCTGACCGGGTTCGTCCTTTCGACGGATGACTTCGGCGACCAGCCAAAGGTCATAAACGGCGCTTCCGATCTCATCGTCGACGTCCTTGGCGAGGCAGGCAAGCACACGCGGGCGGCGCTCGGTACCAACTCATTGCCGTTCTCCGTCACGGTCGAGATTGCAGCAGTCGCGGTTGTCCGCACCGGCTGAAGCTGAGCGGGGTCTGACCCGCCGGCCGCGCTTGATCTTCGTCGGCAGCGTCATCTATTTGGCGCTGATCTTCGGCGTGATGCTGTGGCGCGGTATCTCGATCGAGCCCGAGTGGGTCGTGCTCGCTCTGCTGGTGATCGCGGTCGCGCTCGGCCGCGGACGCACATTCGTGGTCGACTGGGCACCCTTCCTGCTGTTGTTCTTCGCCTACGAGGCCATGCGCGGTTACGCGGGCCAGACCGGTTTTGCACCCTACGATCTCTCGGGGCTCGAGCGGGCGCTGTTCGCGGGGACGTTGCCGACCATCACCCTGCAGGACGCCTTCTATCGATCGGAAGTCGTGAGCGTCCAGGACGTCGTGGCCATGTTCTTCTACTTCATGCACTTCCCGCTGCCGATCGTGGTTGGGTTCGTATTCTGGGTCCGCAGCCGCGACCACTATCGGCGGTTCATCGCCGCCCTTCTGCTGATGGCGATGCTCGCTTTCGTCACCTACCTCTTCTGGCCTTCGGCTCCGCCCTGGTACCAGTTCCAGGCGAGCGCTGCAGGTAGCGAGGAAACGGTCCACAAGATCCTCAACGAGACGGTTGAGAAGCTGTGGGGCCCGAACTACTGGGTATCACCTCTATACACGCACCTCAACCCCAACAAATTCGCCGCTTTCCCCTCGCTCCACGCCGCGTTTCCGGCGCTGGCTGCCGTATACGCCTGGCGGAGGTATCGATGGCTCGCGGTAGGGCTGATCGCGTGGACGGCAGCGGTGGCGCTGAGCATCGTTTATCTCGGCGAGCACTACGTCGTCGACGTGCTCGACGGGTTCGTTTACGTGGCGGTGGCTGCCTTCATCGTCGAGGCGGTCAGCCGGTGGCGCTTCAAGCCTGCCAGACCTTCCGCATGATCGTGCGGGCCAGCTTGTCAGGGTCGTGATGCGACGGCACTCGCACGTTGACCACATCGGCGGGTATGAACCGCACCTCGGGATGATGGGCCGCGTCTTCCGACTTGAAGATGACCTGTGATTGCCCGCCGGTCGGGGTGTGCGAGTGGTTCGAGTTGACCAGCACGAAGTCGAACATGTTCGACCCTACGTGTTCGCGGATCACGCGCAGGTAGTCGTCCACGCCGTAGCCGTCGGTCTCGCCCTTCTGAGACGCGAGATTGCATACGAGCACCTTGAGCGCCGGTGATGCCTTGATCGCCTCGACCATCCCTTCAACCAGCAGGTTCGGCAAGATCGACGTGTAGAGAGAGCCCGGGCCGATGACGACCAGCTCCGCGTTGAGGATCGCCTGGGCGGCTTCGGGATTCACCTGGGCGCCGTCGGGCTTCAGGAACACATGGCTGATGGGTGCGTTCTGCTGGGGGATCTTCGACTCACCCTCGACAGACCGGCCGTTGATCGATGCGACCAGCGTGACGTCCTGGAGCGTGGAGGGCACGATCGTGCCCTTGACAGCAAGCACCTTGCCCGACTCACGAAGCGCGTGCTCGAAGTTTCCCGTGACGTCCGCCATCGCCATGATGAAGAGGTTGCCGAAGGAATGACCGTCGAGCGATCCCTCCTTGAAGCGGTGGTCGAAAAGCTGCTTCATCAAAGGCTCGGCATCCGCCAGCGCGACAAGGCATTGACGGAAGTCGCCGGGTGGCAGGATGCGGTACTCGTCACGGAGGCGACCGGATGAGCCACCGTCATCAGCCACCGTGACGATGGCCGACAGGTTCGACGTATAGGTCTTGAGTCCGCGGAGCAGGGCACTCAGGCCGGTGCCGCCACCGATGGCGACGATGCGTGGACCTCGTCCCTTCAAGCGGAACGCGTGAATCACATCGACCACGCTGCTGGTGGAGTTACCAGGCAGAAATGGACCGAGGACCGACTGCGTCAGCTTCACATAGCTGAAGAGCAGAAGACCGACACCAAGGGCGCCGAATATGACCGCCCGCAGCCAGTGCGGAAGGAACTGCAGGGTTATGTAGTAGAACTGCGACGGGAGGGTGGCGGTCTCATAGAAGGCCTTCAGGAAGTAGGCGAACCCAAGCACAACCACCAGCTCCGCAAACATCAGCAGCAGGAGCCAGCGCTTGATCTCGAGACCGGGCGTGAGCCATCGGAGCCAGCGTGTCGTGCTCTGCAACCTGGTGGCCATCTACCCCGCCTGCAGGAACGGTTTCAAGACGTGCAAGGTTATCGTGGCTTACTCTTCAACTGAAGTATGCGTACTTTACGTGGGCTGCGCCGGATGGTCCGGCTGGCCGTAGTGGGCCTCGTCGTCGCAGCTGTCGCGACCGAGCTGTCCAAGCCGGAAGAGGAGCGTACGTGGCACGGCCGGGTGTGGGGGGTGGTGCCATATGACTTTCGACCACCGACGTGGGAACGCATACGCGAGGCCTACTGGAACCCTGATTCCGAACGCCTGTTCAGCGATCGCGTTTTCGGCGTTGGCTGGGCGATCAACTTCTACCAGGCCAAGCGCCTGCTCGAATCGGTTTTCGACCGGCTCGTGGGGGCTCCTCCGCCTCTGCCCATTCGGATGAGCGAGAGGGGGCCGTCGGCGGGCGGGTCGCGCACCGGCCGCCGGGACCGCGACTAAGGGGTTCCGCCTACGCCGTCGCCGGTAGGCGACATTTGCCCGGTTGGCGACCACAGCTGTGGAGAGCTTGTGCAAAACCTGGGAAGGGAGTGTTCTGGCGCTGGGTAGAATAGGCGGCCGATCCGAGCCGCTTGCTTGGGGAGTGGCGCAACGGTAGCGCAGCTGACTCTGGATCAGAAGGTTGAAGGTTCGAATCCTTCCTCCCCAGCCACCACCTGTGTACAAGTTCGGCTGAACGACGACGAAAGGCCTTACGCTGATGGTTGTCACTAATTCGGGTGATGCTTTACACCGGCTTCGGCTGAGTCTTGACACTCCCCGGCCATGAGGGAGATGAGCGTGGCTGAGCAGAGGTTCAAGGCGGTCCTGGATGTAATCGCGGACGGTCGCACCGCCCTGGTGCTCGGCACATTGTCCATCGCCTGCAGCATTGCCTACTTGGGTTTGGTCTTCGGACCGTTCGCGATCGCAATAGGCGTCAGATCGCGCGCGTTTGAGCGAAGCGATCTTGGCTCAGAGTTGACCTGACCCATTAGGATGCTGGGCTGCCGACGCGGGGGTAAGGCGACGACCGCTTTCCGAAAAGTCCCATGGATCCCGCCCCACTGAGTCAATAGAATCCCGGGCCGTAGACGCCGGACCACAACTGGCGCACGGAAGAGGGAGGCATGCATGATCAGACGCTTTGCTGCGGCGCTCGTCGCCGCCGGTGCGGTGGTGGCCCTGGCCACTCCTGTCCTGGCGCTCGACTGTCACAACATCAGCCGGAACGTGTCACCGGCTGAGCAGACGTTCGCCACGACGCAGACACCGTTCTTGGCGTTTCCTATCGGGGTAGACCCGCAGACGAACCAGACCGTGTTCTGGAACGTAATGCCGATGTTCAAGGGCAACTGGTACCTGCTGGCACTGACCGAAACCGCCCCGGAACCGGCCGGGTCCACGGTTGACATCTGGTGGGGATTCATCCCTCCCGGAACTGTCCCTGGGATGCCGGGCAGCAACGGCAATTACACCAACGGGAGGGTGGATGACCTCCTCGGTATGGCGGCGTGTCCGGTCGCCCGTCAGGACATTCACGGCATCCAGTCCGCAGCCTGCGGCTTCACCGTCCCGTAGAGAACCTCCGACTGGCGGGGCCCAGCGCCTGGGCTCCGCCGCAGTGGCCGCCAAACCAGCCTTGCCGCGACCAGTTGTGCCTGCTCAAGGCAATCCTCATGACGCCGAATCGGGCGCTACGCATGGCTGCTCCGGTCTCGCAACGTTGGTTGCCACGCACGGCCGCTCCGGACTCGGGACGACAACAGGCGCGTTGGGCCCTGCGCCCGACGGGCCCCCAGTGACCGAGAGTGCAATCGTGCTGAACGCCCAAAACGTCAGGACCACACACACCGGGATCAGCAGCGCTCGGATCGTCCAGGCCAACATCTTCGACACCTCCTCAGGGCTCATGTGATCCATGCCCAGGAGCCTATGCAGGTGTTGAGCAGCGGGCATCAGGGCAGGCGCTCGACTTTGCTAAGGGCTGGCCCTGTCGACGCCGCTTCGTCCGCACGGGTGTCGGTGACGGAGACGGAGAGAGGTTTGCTGATCGAGGTCAGTGACGACGGAGTGGGAGGAGCGGAGCCGGCACGAGGCGGTGGCCTCCAGGGTCTCGAGGACCGGACCGCCGCGATCGGGGGCAGGATCTCTATCAAGAGTCCACTCGGCGCCGGTACTCGCCTTGTGGCCGAAATCCCATGCGGCTGACGATCGTCGACGACTCGACCTTGTTTCGCGAGGGTCTGGTTCGAGTTGCGCGTGACCTTGGTTTCGAGATCGTTGGCCAGGCCGGCGATGCGCAGTCGCTGGTAGATCTCATCAGGGCCGACCCTCCCGACGTCGCCGTCCTCGACATCCGGATGCCGCCCACGTTCACCACGGAGGGACTCGTCGCAGCACGAGAGATGCGTTCGGCGTTCCCATCGCTGGGCGTGCTCGTCCTTTCTCAATATGTCGACACCCATCATGTGATGGAGCTCATCGCGAGTGGAGGCGGTATCGGCTACCTGTTGAAGGATCACGTAGGCGACATCTCCGAATTCGGCGATGCGGTGCGGCGGATCGCCGCGGGAGGTTCGGTGATCGATCCGGATGTGGTCGCCGAGCTCGTTGCACGTCGTCGCCATAGGGATGTGATCGAGGAGCTCACCGAGCGCGAACAAGAGGTGCTTCATTTGATGGCTCAAGGCCGCACCAACTCGGCGATAGGCTCGCGATTGCACCTCAGTTCCAAGACCGTCGAAGCGCACATACGCAACATCTTCATGAAGCTTCAGTTGGAGCCGGCCGAAGGCGACCACCGGCGTGTCCTGGCTGTTCTCACCTACCTGCGGGCATGAGCTAAGAGGCGCACGCGCCTACCGGCCCGCACCTACCATGTGCCCAAAAGAGAGTTCTGGGATGGGAGAGTTCCGGCTGCTCGAAACAGACACGGCCAGGTTGGAGGCGATTTGTGCATTTTCGCTTCAAATTTGCGTCCGGGGCTCAGACGTGGCGCCACCGCGTAATTCACATATCAGACGCAGTGGTCCAATTCGAAAGCGTGATCGCAGATAGCGCAGATTGCTCTGGATCAGAAGGTTGAAGGTTCGAATCCTTCCTCCCCAGCCACCACCCTGTGCAAGTTCGGCTGAAGCCCGACAAAAGGCCTTCGGCTGATGGTTGTCACTGCTTCGGGTGATGCTTTACACCTGCTTCACCTGAGTCTTGACATCGGCACGGCGGGCGTTAGATCCGGCATTTTCGCGTGCACGCCTGCACTTGAACCTTGACAGGCGCATGCCGCTAATGAATCATGTGCAAGGGTGCACATGAAAGTGGTCCAAGCGCACCCGGCGTTGGTCGGCGAGCAGCATCGGTCGGGTTTCGGGTTGGGCCTCGTCCGGACCCCTACGGCGTTCTTTGCGAGGCCCGCTTTCAAGGAGGGTCACCATGCCTGAAGACCTCAAGGAACTCATGCGCAGGTTCGTCGAGGAAGTCTGGAATCAGGGCAACCTTGACGTCGTCGACCAACTCGCGGCTCCAGGCTGCGTAACGCACGATCCTGCCGCGCCGGGCGGGGAGCTGAGAGGGCCTGACGGCATCAAGCAGCTTGTCTCCATGTACAGGAAGGCATTTCCTGACACCCGTTTCGTGATCAACGACCTGATCGTGGAAGGAGACGAGGTGGCGGGTCGATTCACGGCTTCTGGCACTCACAAGGGAGCGCTGATGGGCATCGCGCCCACTGGGAAACGTGTCTCGATCACCGGGCTCACGATCACTCGATTCCAGGATGGCAAACAGGTCGAGAGCTGGGCAAGCTACGACCAGGTCGGCATGCTGCAGCAGCTCGGTGCATTGCCATCCATGCAAGCGGCACCGACGACATAGGCTTTTCTGGGACCTGCGAGTAACGGCGGCGGGCGTGTCTCGCCGCCGCTCAGATGGTTTGCCGGCTTCTCAGGCGGGCGACACTAACCCGCTCGCCGGGGCCAACACGTGATAGTCACGGGGCGAGCCCCTGCACCATTTCGGCCATGAGGAGAGCGGCCTTCTCGTCGTCCAAACCCTGACCTTCCGTCAGAGAGCGCCAGGCCCAGAAATCGAGCGCATGGCCGAGTGCGGCCATCAACGATTCCTGCCGGTCGTCAGCGACTTGCCAGCCCTCCGCAAGGATCCCGCGCTGCCGATCCCTCTGCTGCGCCAGCGCCGCAAACAATGCTTCGAGCCCGGGAACGCCTTCGAAGTTCGGTATGTCTCCAAAAACCGCGCGGTTCCGGCGGTAGTACGGGTAGAGCTCACATAGGGCGGTGAGCAGGCGATGCCGGGGGTCGACGAGTTGCTGCCAGGCCGCCGGATCGGGCGGCGGATCCAGTTGCATTCCGTGCAGGCTGCAGGCCATGAACAGGCTCACGAGGTCTGGGAAGTGGCGCTGGACGGTGGGCCGTCTCACGCCTGCCAGCCTGGCGATCGCGCTGGTGGTCGCCCGTGATGCGCCGATTGTCATGTGAAGCTGGTATGCGGCTTCGACGATCCGCCTCCGGTTGTCCTCCTGGCGCTGCGCGCGCGCCTTCAGACGGTATCGCCGCGCCATCCAGGTTCTTTGGCGTGCATGCCTGCACTTGAATCTTGACAGACCGTCTCATTTGATGAATCATGTGCATGGGTGCACATGAAATCGGTGACCACCGGCCGCTTCTACCCGTCAGGCCTGCGCGGCTGGCTGCCGCTTTTGCTCGAAAGCCTCATGGTGAAGCGCCTTGGAGCCATCCCCGGGATCGCCCGGATCCAGCTGGCCGACCTCCGCCTGGCGTGGCTGATGACTCGTCTGCTGCAGCACGTGTACATGGGTCGTCGAGTCGCGCTGACAGTCGTTCAGCGCGAGATGGTGGCGACCGTCGTCAATGGCCTGATCGGCGGCGCGCCTTGACTCGGCCTGCACTCGGCGGCCTTGCGCCGCCTCACCGGGCTCGAGCATTTGGACCACGAGTTCGCAACCACCTGGCCGACTTATGAGCTCGATGCGAAGACACTCGCCTTGCTCAGCTTCGCAAAGAAGCTGACAGAGACGCCTGGCGCTATCGATGACGCTGACTTCGACTCGCTGCGCGAGGCGGGTTGGGACGAGCGTGGGATCTACCAGGCGACCGTTTTGATCTCTTTCTTCAACTTCAGTGGGCGCTTAGAGGCAGCGTCAGGCTTGCCAATGGACGGCCCTAAACTCGGCGATCAGCTCGTCAAGATGCTATGAGAGTCCGACATGAAGGCCTGGATGTACAGCACCTGGTACCGGCGGTTTCCGGTGCCCTGGGATATCGGCCCGCGCCCGGAGCTGATCGAACTCGTTAAGAGTGGACGTATCAAACCGTGCCGCGCAATTGACCTGGGCTGCGGCACTGGCAGCAACGCGATCTTTCTTGCGCAGCATGGTTTCGAGGTCACGGGCGTCGACTTCGCGCGGGGTGCGATCGAGAAAGCAGTCGCCAAACGCAATGCGTCGGGTGTCAACGTCGAGTTCGCGGTTGGTGACCTCACCGATCTGCGTGGCGTCAGCGGGCCGTTCGGATTTGCGCTCGACTATGGAGTCCTTGACGACCTCACGCACAAAGACCGGGCGAAGTATGTCGATACGCTGCTCAAGCTGACTGCTCCCGGCAGCCAGTACTTGCTCTGGTGCTTTGAATGGGCTCCTCGATGGTGGGAGAGACCGTGGCATCAATTCATGGCGCTGGTGCCTGGGGAGGCAGAAGCTCGGTTCGGTCCATATTTCGATATCGACAAGGTCGCGGGTCAGGAGTTCGACTCTTCAAAGTACCCGCCGGCTTTCAGCGCCTACCTGATGCGACGTCGCCTCCACTTGCCAAATTGACATTTGTACAAACGAATGCTTGAATTAAACGCGTGGCAGGCCGGGCCGAAGCCGTCGACGGAGCTTTGCGGGCGCTATCTGACGGCACCCGACGCCGGATCCTAGCTCGGGTTCGCGATCAGCCGCGGGCCGTTGGAGAGATCGCGCAGCAGCTCGGAATGTCACAGCAGATCGTCTCCCACCACCTGAAGGTCTTGCGGGGCGCGGGCCTCGTCACCGAGAAGCGCGAGCGCACCCGCCACCTGTTCGTCGTGCGAACGGACGGCCTGGCCGCAGTCAGCGACTTCCTCGATGAGTTCTGGCCGACGCACCTGGCGGGTCTCAAGCGGGCGGCCGAGGCCGAGGCCAGGCGGCCGCAGGCCCGCGGGCGGCACCATGGCTGAGTTTTCCACCTCGATCGACATCGAGGCTCCTCCCGACGTGGTGTTCGCACATCTCGTCACCGCCGAGCGGATGGTGTTGTGGATGGGCCAACGCGCTGAGCTGCAGGCGATCCGCGGGGGCGAGTTTGCCGTCGACATCAACGGGTACCTCATTCGCGGTGAGTACGTCGAGGTGGATCCTCCGCATCGGGTTGTCGTGTCGTGGGGTATGGCGGGCACCGACGACCTTCCGCCCGGCTCGTCGCAGGTCGAGTTCATCCTCACCCCGACCGCGACCGGCACCACCCTGAATCTCATCCACACCGGGCTCCCAGAAACGCGCGCCAAAACGCATGCCGCGGGTTGGGCCAACTACCTCACTCGGTTGGGCGCCGCTGCCACGGGGATCGATCCCGGTCCAGATAAGTGGCTGCCGGCAAACATGAAGGCATCGACACCGTGAGGGAGGACACCATGGAGCTGGTCAAGACGTACTACGACAGTTGGAGAAACGGAATCGCGTCCTTCGATGCGACTCGCGTGGGCGGAATTCTTGCCGAGGACCTCGACTTCGAGGGACCGATCGCCGGCAAGCGTCGCGGTGCGGTGGGGTTCATCGGGGGCCTCACGCGTTTTGTCGAGGGCCTTCAAGCGCCGATCAGCGTCCTGCAACAGGTCGAGTCTGACGATCAGGCCGCCGCAATCTACGACGCCCAGCTGCCGGGAGGAACGATGCGATTCGCGGAGTTCTTTCAGGTCGAGGACGGCCGCATTCAGGCGATCAAGCTCGTCTACGACGCGGCGCAATACCGAGCTTTCGGCGGCCGCTAAGACGGTTTGGTTTTGGCCACCTCGTGCTGGCACCAGGCGTACAGAGCGTCGTAAAGCGGGGTCTCCAGCGCGATCTTGAGGTGATCCTCCTCGCCATGCACCATCGCAAAGCCGTGGGCGATCGCTTTCAGGCCGGCCGCCTCTGGGATCGCGTTGACGTCGGCCGCGACGTCGGCGCCGTGCACGATCAAGGCCAGCCGGTCGAGGGCCGGGTCCTCGAGCCCGTACTTGAGGATGATCGACTCGAAGCTGCACCGGCCGTCGACGTGGCCTAGCTCGACGCCCCCGATGTCATAGGGCAGTGCTCCCTCTCGCTCGGCGACGGCCGCCACCTCGGGCGCCGGCACGTACAGGAACTCGGCGTCGGGATCGATGAAACGCTTGATCAGCCAGGGGCAGGCGATCCGGTCGACGCTGGCGTTCTTACGGGTTACCCACTTCATTTTTCTTTTCCCTATTGTCGTTGGAATGTCGCCACCCTAGAATGCCCGCGGATGGACCTGATTCTCGCTGTGATGCCGCTGGCGATCGAGGTCGCGTTCGTCCTCCTCGCGGTCGCCATGATTGCCGACTGGATCGGGCACCGCGAGCGCCGCCGCGGCTACCTCGCCCTCGCGTTTGGGTCCCTCACTTTGCTCATTCTCATCGCCCCGAGTCTCTCGCAAACCGGTCCGTACGGCCAGCTGATCACCGAGGCTGGGATCGCGCTGTTCCTGGTGTCGGGCTGGGCTCTGCTCATGTTCCGCGATTCGTTCATCCCGTTGCGTCCATCCACGCGGCGCGCCGTGGCTGTCTCGCTGGTGGTCGTGGCCGCGCTCGGCATGATTGCTCGGCTTCCCGCCAGCACGCAAGAGCCGCATGGCCCTCTCCAGACCTTCGCGCTGGCCGCGATCCTCACGGCCTGGGGCATATGCGTCGTCGAGCCCATAGTCACGCTGTGGCTGGCCTCGCGGGGTCGGCCGGCGGTCGAGGGAGCACGCATGCGCGCGCTCAGTCTCGGTTACGCGGGCCTGGTCGCCGTGATCTTTGTCGGAACGCTGGGGGGCGAGCTGGTACGGAACCAGGCGGGGCAGTTTGTCCTCGACCTGGTGGCCCTGGCGATGGTGCCGGCGCTTTTCTTCAGCTTCTATCCCCCGGTATGGCTTCGCCGCCTGTGGAGCCAGCCTGAGGAGGAAGAGCTGCGCCAGGGACTCCACAGCCTCCTGACGTTTAGCCCGGACCGGATCACCCAGGCCCAGCGCGCGCTGGAATGGGCGATGCGTCTGGTCGGCGGCGCCGGTGCGCTCATCATCGATTGGGACTCGTCGATCCTCGCCTTTCGCGGCATGACCGGCGAGGCAGCCAAGTCAGTCGCGGCCGAGACGGCGGCGCGCCCGGAGGCCGGCGAAGTTCGGGCTCCCCGGCGTGGAACGACAACCCTGGTCATCCCGCTGGAGCTGCAAGAA
>Ga0209237_1000115_pt1 | contig 38669 bp, 34 predicted proteins | sample GraSoi013_1_40cm_2_FD_185820 | JGI IMG/M metagenome (GOLD analysis project Ga0209237, IMG submission 185820) | Grasslands soil microbial communities from the Angelo Coastal Reserve, California, USA - Sample 10_02_2013_1_40cm (SPAdes) (version 2) | ecosystem: Environmental > Terrestrial > Soil >...
CACCCGTCGCGAGGGCGCTGAGCCCTACGCCGAGGCGAGCGCCCGAGGAGCGAGCAGCGGATGCGTAGTCGACCTACGCAGAGCAGCGCAGTGACGAGGCCGTTCGCCGCAGGCCAGGGATCGGCGACCGCAGCAGGGTGCGTAAGCGGTTCGGCTCTCTAGTGCAGCTGGAACTCCGACTTCAGCTCGCGGGACGTGAGCGACTGCAGAGCGGCCTTCGGCGGCAGGTCCTCGTACAGGATGCGATAGACCGCTTCGTGCAGGGGCATGTCCACTTCCAGCTTGTGCGCCAGGTCGTGGACGCTCTTCGCGGTCCGGACGCCTTCCGCGACCTGCGTCATCCCCGCGAGGATCTCCTGCAGCTTCTGGCCACGGCCGAGAGCGAGCCCGACGGTGCGGTTGCGCGACAACTCGCCGGTGCAGGTCAGCACCAGGTCGCCCATCCCGGCGAGCCCGCTGAGCGTCAGGGGGTTGGCGCCCTTCCTCACCGCCAGGCGCACGAGCTCGGCGAGCCCCCGCGTCATGATGGCGGCGCGCGTGTTGTTGCCGAAGCCCATCCCGTCGGAGATCCCTGCGGCGATGGCGCAGACGTTCTTCAGCGATCCGCCCAGCTCCACTCCGACCACGTCAACCGAGGTGTAGACGCGGAAGTAGTCGTTCGAGAACCAGCGCTGCACGCGCTGCGCCATCTTTTCCCACGGCGAGGCGACCACGACCGCAGTGGGCATCTTCAGCATCGTCTCCTTGGCGAACGACGGGCCGGACAGACAGACGAGGTACGGGTGCATCTCGGGCGGCAGCACGTCCTCGAGCACCTCGTGCATGGTCAAGAGCGTCTCGTTCTCGATTCCCTTGGTGGCGGTGACGATCGCGGTCGCTTTCGGCAGGTACGGGAGCGCCTCCCGCATCACCGGCCGCGTGACGTGCGACGGGTTGACCGCGACGACCAGCTCCGCGCCGGCGAGCGCGCGCGCGAAATCGTGCGTTCCGGTCACGGTCGGTGGAACCTGCAAGCCCGGCATGTACCGCGGGTTCTCCCGCTTCGTCGCCAGCGCCTCGGCCACGTCGATCTCGTAGGACCAGATGGTGACGTCGTGACCGTTGCCCCCGAGGACGGACGCGAGCGCCGTCCCCCAGCTTCCGCCGCCGATGACCGCTGCGCGCATGCAGCCCCCACTCGGAGTCGATGTCATACCCGGGGAAAGGCGGCCGCCACAAGCGCGGCCAGCCGCTCTACGCGTCTCGACGGCCGGGAGCCGCGCAGACCACCGCGGCGATGGAAAGGCCCGCCGCCACGACATAAGGCGCCCCGGGAGCGATCTGCTCGAAGAGCGCGCCGCCCATGGCAGGCCCGAGCACCCGAGCGAGACTGGCCGCCGATTGGGAGATGCCGAGCGCCCCGCCCTGCGTCTGCGGCGGCGCAGCGCGCGAGATCAGGCTCGCCACGGAGGGCTGCGAAAGTCCGTGGCCGCAGGCGAGTCCGAACGCGCACCCGTAGATGCCCGTCCAAGACGCGGCGAACGGAAGCGCGGCGAGCGCAAGCGCCGTCACCGCGCAGCCGGCGATCAGCAGCTTGCGTTCCCCGAACAGCCTCGCGAGCCGCCCCACCAGGCCGCCCTGCAGACCCACCTGGATGATCCCGATGAACCCGAACAGGTACCCGACGCGGCGGACCAGCTGCGCGTGATCGCCCGCGCCGATGCGGCGCTCGATGAAGAGGGTCAGCGTCGCCTCCATCATCGTGAAGCCGAGCATGAACAGGAAGTAGACGAGCACCAGCAGCCGCAGGCGGCGGTCGGTCAGTCCCCGCGAGAGAATCGCGATGCGCGAAAACCCTTCCCCGGAGTGCGAGCCGCGCCGGTCGTGCGGCAGCGACTCGGGGAGGAAGAACGCGGCCGCGATCAGGTTGAACGCCGCCAAAGCGGCGGAAGCGAGGCAGGGCAGGGCATAGGGATTGTGCTCGAACAGCGGCAGGCGGAGCACCGAGGACAGATTCGAGAGCACGCCACCGAGCGCGGGACCGAGGATGAACCCGAGGCCGATGGCAGCGCCGATGAGCCCCATCCCGCGCGCCCGGTCTTGAGGCGCGGTCACGTCGGCGACCGCTGCCTGGGCAGTGGGGATGGTGGCGCCGAAGATCCCCATCAGGACGCGCCCGACGAACAGCAACCCGAGCGTCCCCGCCAGGCCGAAGAGCGTGAACCCGGCGACGGAGCCAGTCAGCCCGAGGAGCAGAATGGGACGGCGGCCGACTCGATCCGAGACCCTTCCCCAGACCGGCGCGAAGAGGAACTGCGCCAGCGAGTAGCTGGACATGAGGAGCCCCACCACGGCGGCCCGAGCGCCGAAGGACTCCACGTAATAGGCGAGGAAAGGAATGATGATCCCGAACCCGACCAGATCGAGGAAGACGGTGACGAACAGGATCGGGAGCACCACGCGCGCACCTCGGAACTGCGTCATAACCCGGAACTGGGAAATGACGGGGCTCAAACGCAGTCCGTCGCCTACGGCCGCGTCGCCGTCGCCGTTCACGCTCACGACGACGTCAAGGTCAACAGGCCCCTCGTCCGACCAGGCAGCGGGCATGTCGGACCCTGCGGGCAGGATCCGACCATGGCAAAGATCGCGATCCAACATGTCTGCAGGGAGTGCGGATTCCGCACCGCGAAGTGGTTCGGCAAATGCGGCGGCTGCGGCGCGTTCGGCTCGGTCGAGGAGAAGTCGGAGCGGCCGGCCGGGCGCGGTCTCTCGGCGGTGCTGCCCATCGATCAGGTGCCGCTCTCGCCGGGGCGGCGCGAGCGCACCGGCATCGGGGAGCTGGACCGCGCGCTCGGCGGCGGGCTCGTCCCCGGCGCGGTCGTGCTGCTGGCGGGCGATCCCGGCATCGGGAAGAGCACGTTGCTCCTCTCGGCGCTCGATCGGCTCGCCGGGCCGGGACGCCCGGTCCTCTACGTGAGCGGAGAGGAATCCCTGCAGCAGATCCGGCTGCGCGGAGAGCGGCTGGGAACGCTCTCGCCGGAGCTCCTCCTGGCGGCGGAAACCGACGCGACCGTCGCGCTCGATCATGCGCGCAAGCTGCGCCCCTGCGTCCTGGCGGTGGACTCGATCCAGACCCTCGCGCTCTGCGGACTGGAGAGCGCGCCCGGCTCGGTCACGCAGGTGCGGGAGGTGGGGCACCGTCTGGCCGGTTTCGCGAAAGAGACCGGTACACCCGTGATCCTCGTCGGCCATGTGACCAAGGAAGGGTCCATCGCGGGGCCGCGCGTGCTCGAGCACCTGGTCGACACGGTGCTGTTCTTCGAAGGCGACCGCAGCCACGCATACCGGGTGCTCCGGGCGCACAAGAACCGGTTCGGCTCCACGAACGAGATCGGCGTCTTCGAGATGCAGTCGGAGGGGCTCGTCGAAGTCCCGAATCCCTCCGCGCTCTTTCTCGCGGAGCGGTCGGCGGACGCCTCGGGCAGCGCGGTGGCGGCGGTGATGAACGGGTCGCGGCCGCTCCTGGTGGAAGTGCAGGCGCTGGTCGCCGATTCCTCGTCGGGAGGGTCGCCGCGGCGCACAGCGATCGGAGTGGATTCGGGGCGCGTTGCCGTGCTCACCGCGGTGCTGGAGCGGAAACTGCCGATGATGCTGGCCGACAAGGACATCTACGTCAACGTCGCGGGCGGCGCCGATCTGCCCGAACCCGCGGGGGACCTGGCTGTCGCGGCGGCCCTGGTCTCCTCGTCGCGCGATCGCGCGCTGCCCTCCGGGACGGTCGTCCTCGGCGAGGTGGGGCTCGCCGGCGAGGTCCGGGCCGTCGGCCAGATCGACCAACGGCTCGCGGAAGCAGCCCAACTCGGATTTTCGCGCTGCGTGCTTCCCAAGGGCAACCGCGTGCGGGCGGGCAACGCGCTCGAGCTCTGCGGGGTCTCCAATGTAGGAGAAGCGATGGACGCCTTGTTCGCGTAGGATGGTCGCGTGGCCGACGACCAGGAAGAGCGCCGCCGGCATCAGCGCGCACCCGTCGACCTTCGTGTAAGCCTGAAGTTTCCCTCGGTCCAGCAGTTCCTGTCCGCCTACGCAGGCGACGTGAGTGAAAGCGGGATGTTCATCCGCCTGGAGAACCCCCAGCACCGGGTAGGCGAGGTCGTGACGCTCCAGTTCGACGCCGGGAAGGAGCGGATCGTGCACGGGACCGCGCGCATCGTCCGCATCGACCCGGCAGGGATCGGCGTGGAGTTCGTCGAGCTCGACTACGTCTCGCAGCAGCTGGTGGAGATGATCGTTCGCATCAAGCTCGCCGCCGGGTGATCACGCGCGATCTACGGCGGACTTCCACCGCGCGAGGTGCGCCGCGCGGACGTCCCCCTTCATCTTCGGCTTGAACTGCTTGCCGGGCCGCCAGGCGTTGCGCAGCTCCTTGAGGCCCGCCCAGATCCCGGTGCCCAGCCCGGCGAGGAATGCGGCGCCGAGCGCGGTGGTCTCGATCATGTGCGCCCGCTCGATGGGCGTCTGCAGCAGGTCCGCCTGGAACTGCATGAGCAAGTCGTTGGCGGACGCGCCGCCGTCCACCCGGAACATCGGCACCGGTTTGCCGATGTCCTGCGCCATCGCCTGCGCCAGATCGTGGATCTCGAACGCCACGCCCTCCAGCGCCGCGCGGGCGAGGTGCGCGGCGCTCACTCCCCGGTGGAGCCCGCAGATGAGCCCGCGCGCTTCCTGACGCCAGTGCGGCGCGCCGAGGCCGGCCAGGGCGGGAACGAACACGACGCCGGCGGAATCGGGGACCGACGAGGCGAGCTTCTCGACGTCCGCCGATTTTTCGAAGAGGCCGAGCCCGTCGCGCAGCCACTGCACCACCGCGCCGGCGACGAAGGCGCTCCCCTCCAGGGCGTACGCGACCTCGTCGCCGACCTGCCAGGCGACGGTGCCGAGCAGGCCGTGCCGGGAGGTGACCTTCTTCGGTCCGGCGTTCATCAACAGGAAAGCCCCCGTTCCATAGGTGCACTTCGCTTCGCCCTCCTCGAAGCACGCCTGCCCCACCAGCGCGCTCTGCTGATCCCCGGCGATCCCGGCGATGGGAATTCCGTCGGGCAGCCCGCGCACTCCCTTGGTGGCGCCGAAGACGCCCGCGGAAGGCCGGATCGCAGGCAAGACGGCGCGGGGGACGTCGAAGAGCGCGAGCAGCTCGTCGTCCCAGGCGCGCTTCTCCAGGTCCATGAAGAGCGTGCGCGAGGCGTTGGTCACGTCCGTGGCGTGCACCGCGCCTCCGGTCAGCTTCCAGAGCAATGCGGAATCGATGGTCCCGAAGCAGACGTCGCCGTTCTCCGCCCGCTTCTGCGCGCCGTGCACGTGGTCGAGCAGCCAGCGCACCTTGGTCCCGCTGAAGTAGGCGTCGAGGACGAGGCCGGTCTTCTCGCGGATCCAGGGCTCCTTTCCCTTCGCCTTCAGCTCGTTGCACAGGTCGGCCGTGCGGCGGTCTTGCCAGACGATCGCGTTGTGGATCGGCCGCCCGGAATGCCGGTCCCAGAGCAGCGTGGTCTCCCGCTGGTTGGTGATGCCGATGGCCTGCAGCTCGGCGGGCTTGATCGATGCCTGGCGCATGGCCGTCCCGACGGCTTTCAAGGTCGCGGTCCAGATGTCGTCGAGGTCGTGCTCGACCCACCCGGGCTTGGGGAAGATCTGGCGGAACTCCACGTTCGCTTTCGCCTTCACCGTCAGGCGCTGGTCGAGGACCAGCGCGGTGCTGCCGGTGGTGCCCTGATCGATCGCGAGGACGTACTTGGCCATCAGCCCACTCCCTGGAAGAACGACACGATATCCCGACAGACTTCCGCCGACTCGACGTCGAGCGGCAGGACATGGCCGCTGCGAGGAAGCACGCGCACTTCCACCTGCGAAGACCCGAGCATGCGGGCCAGCCGCCGCGATCCCGAGGCTGCGATGGTCCGATCGAGCGCGCCATGCAGCAGCAGGGCGGGCGCGTGGACGCGGGGCGCGAGCTTCTGCGTCTCTTCCGAGAGCAGCCGCAGCTCGGCGCCCCAGCGCATGGGGATCGCCGTGTAGGAAGGGTCCACCTTTTCGCGCTCGTCGGGTCCACCGCTGACGTCGCGCGCGCCCTTGCCGAGGATCAGCGGCAGCGCGGGCAGCCGCCCGATGACGTGCGCGAACAGCCAGGTCGTTCCGGCGAAGTCGATGGCCGGAGCGAGCAGGGCGATGGCCGAGAAGTCGGGGAGGCCCTCGCGGACCCAGGATCGCGCGGCGAGGCCGATGGAGAGCAGGCCGCCGACCGAGAGGCCGCAGAGGAAGATGCGGCGCGCGCCCGCGAGCGAGAGCAGCGCGGTCTGCGCCGCGACCGCCAGGTCCGCGCGGGTGGTCTTGTACAGATCCTCGGGAGTGGTGCCGTGTCCAGGAAGGAGAGGCGCCACGGCGCGAAATCCCGCCGCCGCCAGGGCGTCGCCTACGGGGCGCATCTCAGCCGGCGACCCGGTCAGGCCGTGCAGGAGGAGGCACGCGTCGGGTCCATCGCCCAGCGCGAACGGGTCCGCGGGTCCGGCCATGCACCGCGCGGCAGTAGCAGCTTCGCCGCACGGCCGCAATCGCTTGCGCCTCATCAACCCAAGTGCGAAGAAGGCGCGCATGGCCGCCGACAATCCCGCCACACCGCCGCAGATGCAGATCCAGCTCCAGATCGACGAGCAGACGGCGCAGGGCATGTACGTCAACATGGCGATGCTGAACCACAACGAGACGGAGTTCGTGATCGACTTCATCTACGTGCAGCCACAGGCGCCGAAGGCGGTCGTGCGGGCGCGGGTGATCAACAGCCCCAAGCACATGAAGCGCCTCTTGCACGCGCTGCAGGACAACGTGGCGAAGTACGAGGCGCAGTTCGGGAAGATCGACGTCTCCGGCGCGCTTCCCCCAACGCTGGGGATGCCGCACTGACAAAGCAGGCTTCTCGCAGCGACCGGAACGCGACGGGGTTGCCATTTCCGGACGCCCATTCCGCGACGGCAGCGTGCCTCCGCCGAGAGCGTCGGGCTGGCACGGGTCCTGCTCCAGCAAGGGGCGCGTGCCGGTGGAGGCGCGGAGGGAGGGCAGATGGAGAACCAGCAGCAGTCGGGAAAGGGCGGGAGCGGGCGCAGGCCCTGGGCGGCGTACAACATCGTGGAGAGGAGCGGAAGGCACTTCTGGAACCGGGTGGGGAGCGCGTTCCAGAACCAGGACGGCTCGATGAACATCTACCTCGATGCCCTCCCGCGCGACGGGAAGATCCAGATCCGCGAGGACGATCGCGAGCGGGAGCCGAGGAAGGAGCGCGGAGCGCTCGCCGAGGAAGCGGTCGAGGCGTAGCGGCCCATGCCCTTGGTCCTGCTGGCGGCGCTTCTCTGCGCCGCGACGGAACCGCTCGCGCTTCCCCCGCCGGCACAGACGGTCGAGCGGGCGGCCAAACCGCGAAAGAGACCGGGCAAGCCGGCGATGACGGGCGTGCTCAACGTGAACCGCGCGACGGAAGCCGAGCTGCGACTGCTTCCTGGGATCGGCAAACGCCGGGCGCAGCTCATCGTCGAGCGGCGGGGAAAAAAGCCGTTCGCGACGGTGGACGAGGTCGGTCGCATCAAGGGCATGCGGACGTTGGTGCAGCGGCTGCGGTCGCGACTCACGGTCCAGGGGGACACGACCTTGCGGCCGCTTCGCCCTTGACCGCGGGAAATGGAGGGAGTAACCGGACGCCCGACAAACGAAGTCCGCCGCCGTGGTGCCCCCGGTCCGGGGGCCTAGAGGGAAGCCGGTCGAAAGCCGGCGCGGTCCCGCCACTGTAGCCGGGCAGCCAGTCCCACGTAGCCACTCGCGAGCATGCGGGGAAGGCGGGACGGCGCGCAGCGCGAGTGCGCTGCAGACCCGGGAGCCAGGAAACCTGCCTGGCGGCGCAAAGCGCTTCCACCTCTTCGAGAGAAAGAGGAGAGCTCGTGCCGCCGTCCCGCGTCTTCCCGCGCTACCTCCTGCTGCTTGCGATGGTCGCCGCGGCGGCAGCGCGAGCGCAGGAGCCCGGCGAGACCATCGAGGTGCAAGGCGAGCGGCGCCAGGGATCGCCCCGCGCGCCCGCGGCCGCCGCCACCGTCGTGGACATGGCGCAGTTCGGCGGAGAAGTGCGGTCGGTCGCCGAGATGTTGTCGACGGCCCCGGGCGTCTCCATCCACGCGCTCGGCGGGCCTGGGCAGACCGCCACGCTCTCGCTGCGCGGCGCGACCGCCGATCAGTCCCTGGTGCTGCTCGACGGCATCCCGCTGCAGGGACCCGGCGGCGGCGCCCTGGATCTGTCTACGCTTCCCGCCACGATCCTCGATCGGATGGTCGTCAGCCGCGGCGTCCTCGGCGCGCAATTCGGCGCGGGGGCGCTCGGCGGCGTGCTCGAGCTGTTGCCCCGGTCGGCGCGGGGCAGCTGGACGGGCGGAGCGGAGGCATCCGTCGGGTCGTTCGGCACCGAGCGCCTCGCGCTCGACGCGGCGATGCCCGCTTGGAACGGCAGCGCCCTCATCGCACTGCAGGGCGACCGGACGTCGGGCAATTTCGAGTACGCGCGCCAGCTCACGCCGGAAATCGCCGGATCTCCGTATTACGGGTTCACGCGCGAGAACGGGGACGCGACGCGCGGTTCCGGTCTGCTGCGGATCTCGCAGGAGCTCAGCGGCGAGCTCGGCCTCGATCTGCTCCTGCAGGGATCCGCGGGTGTGCGAGGGCTGCCGGGTGCTTCGAGCGCGCCGACTCCGCGCTCGCGCGAATTCGATGCGGACGGCGTCGCCGGCGTCCGCCTGCGCGGCTCGAGCGGCGATGCCACGTGGTCAGTGCGGGCCTCGGGCCGGCTCGATCGCTCCGAGCTGCGGGGAGTGCTTGCGTTCGGCGACTGCGAGGACGGGACACCGGACTGTCCGCGCCAGGACCAGCGCTCCTCGAGCGCCCGCGCGGAAGGCGAGTTGGCATTGCCCGCGGGCGAGGCGAATTCGCTCCGCTTCCTCCTCTCCGGCGGCGGCGAATGGGTCCATGGGACCACCGGCGCGCACCGGCGTGGCCTGCTCTCCGCCGCCGTTCGCGACGATGTGACACTCGCGGGGGGCTTCTCGCTGCATCCTGCGGTTCGCCTGGACAAGGTCGGGACGCAGAACGGGCTCAGTCCGGGAATCACCGCGCAGTGGAAACCCGCGCCCGAGCATCCGCTGTCGCTGCGCGCGGGATGGGGTCTCTCGTACCGCGCGCCGACGTTCACCGAGCTGTACCTCGAGCGCGGCGGCATCGCCGCCAATCCGGATCTCCGGCCCGAGCGCGCCTGGTCGGTGGATGCGGGCGCCGAGTGGCGCCTGGCGCTGCTGACGCTCTCGGCCACCGCGTTCTGGTCGAGCTACCGCGAGCTGATCCTGTACCAGCTGTTTCCCCCGGCGCGGGTGAAACCGTTCAACGTCGGCAAAGCGCGCATCGCGGGCGTCGAGCTGCAGGCGGTCGTCCCGCTGCCTGCGCACCTGCTCGCAACCGTTTCCTACAGCTTCCTCGACGCCGTGAACCGGGCCGATGGCCACAAGCTCGCCTATCGCCCCCCGCACCGGCTCTTCGCGCGGCTCGCGAGGCGCGGCGACCGCCTCGAAGGGTACGGCGAAGCGAGCTTCACATCCGCGATCCCGCGCAACGCCTTCGACACCGCTTTCGTCGACAGCCAGCTGCTGCTCAATGCCGGCATCGGCGTGCGCGCAGCCGGCCCGCTCTGGGTCGACGTCGAGGCGAAGAACCTGCTCGACAAGCGCACGTACGAAGACCTCTTCCAATACCCCCTTCCGGGCCTCTCGATCGCGCTGATCGCGCGCGCCCGGCTCTGACACCGTCCAGAAGGAGAGCGCCGTGAAGAGAATCGTCCTGCTGCTCCTCGTCGCCGCTTGCGGCGGCACGTACCAGGCTCCGCCCCCGGTCGCCAGCATCGCCCTGCCCGACGGCAGCCAGCTCAAGCCGTATGACCTCACCAAGCCCGGCAAGGCGCGCCCGCAGGGGATGGCCGAGGCCGCCGGGCGCGTCTATGTGACGCTCTCGAACCAGCGCGACACCGATACGGGGCCCGTAAACGCTGGCCCAGGGTTCCTCGCCGCGTTCACCCCCAGCGACGGCAACGTCACGCTCATCGACCTGGGCGGCGGCGATGGCCTGCAGTGCCAGAACCCGGGGTTCGTCCGCGCCTCCGCCGACGGCTACCTCTACTCGCCTTGCTCGGGAAACTTCAGCGGCACGGACCGGGCACGCGCGATCGTCGAAGTGGACCCGCTCGCGAACGTCGTCACCCGCCGCGCCGCGATTCCCAACGGCCGTGTGCCGAACGGAGTCGCGGTCACGCGGACCCGGATCTGGACTGGAGACGCCTTCACGACCACCGTGTTCAGCATCGATCGCACCACCCTCGCCGCGGACCCCACCCCGCCCGTCCCGGTGGATTGCGCGAAGACCGTCTTCAACTACGTGGCGGACGTGATGACCATCGGCGGCGACGTCTACGCGCTCTGTGGCTCCAACAACAGCGGCGAGCTCTACCGGCTGGACCCGGACACCGGCGCGGTGAAGGCGCACGTGACGGTGGGACCGAATCCGACAGAGCTCGCCGGCCTCGACGACGGACGGATCGCGGTGGTGAACGCCGGCGACAGCACGATCTCGCTGGTCACGCCCAGCGGCGGGACCCTCACCGCCCAGAAGGTCATCACCTTGTCCCACGCCGATGCGCTCCAGGACGTGCGGGCGTTCGGCCACATCCTCTTCACCGTCGCCTCCTCCACCAATACGGCACAGCGGATCGATCTGGACGCGCAGGGTGGACCCAAGGTCGTCGCCGAGGCAAACTTCGGCCTCAACTCCGGTCCCTACAACATCCTCCCCCTGGACGACACGCAGGCGATCGTGTCGAATCGCGGCACGAACACCATCGCCGCAGCGAACTGGGTCACCGTGAAATGATCATCGGCCTCGCGCTCCTCCTTGCGGCCGGCCCGAGGCAGCATCTGGGGCCGCCCGCGCCCGCCGAGGTGCGCCGGCTGGTGACGCTCGCTCCATCGCTTTCCGAGATCGTGCTGGCGCTGGGGGCGCAGGACCGGTTGGCAGGCGTGACCCGGTTCGACGACGACGCGCGCACGGAGAAGCTGCCGCGCATCGGCGGATACAACGATCCGCAGCCCGAGGCCGTGCTCGCCGTCAAGCCGGATCTGGTGCTCGCGGAGCCTTCGCCGGAAAACCGGGGACCGGTGGAGACGCTGGCCCGCCTCGGCATTCCAGTGGAGGCGTTTCCTCTGGCGACGGTGGCGAACATCGAGGATGCGGTCTCCGCCATCGCTGGCTTGCTCGGTCTTCCCGAGCGCGGCCGCGCGCTGCGCGAGTCGCTGGAGCGGGCGCGAGAGCAGGCGCGCGCGAGCGCGAAGGGCAGATCGCCGACCCGCGCGCTGCTCGTGTTCGGGCTCGATCCACTCGTCGTGGCCGGACCGCGCGGATTCGCCGGCGAGCTCCTCGAGGACGCGGGGGGTGAGAATGCGGCCGGCGACAGTGCTCTGCCCTTCTTCCGGCTCAGCACGGAGGCGGCCGTGCGCTCCGCTCCGCAAGTGATCGTGCTCTGCGGAGTCGAAGCGCCGGCGGGCCGGCGTCCGATCCCGGGGCTGGACGCGCGGGTGGCCTCGCTCCGCTCCACTGCCCTGCTGCACCCGGGACCGCGTCTGCCGGAAGCGCTCGCCGACCTGCGCGCGGCCCTCGCCCGATGAAGCGGTCCGCGGCCGCGCGCGCGGCGCTCGCGGTCGCCGTTCTCCTTCCCCTGGTCGTGCTGGCGGCGGCGGTCGGCTTGTCGACCGGCGCCGGGGCCCTGTCGCTGCGCGACGCGCTGCGCGGCCACGAGCCCGACGCGACGGTGCTGTTCCGGCTGCGCATGCCGCGCGTCCTGCTCGCGGCCGAGGTCGGCGCCGCCCTGTCCGTGGCCGGCGTCGCGCTGCAGGCGCTGCTGCGGAACCCGCTCGCCGATCCGTTCGTGTTCGGGCTCTCCGGCGGCGCCGCAATCGGCACCGCCATCGTCACGGTGGCTTCCGGCTCGGCGGTCGGTGTGGCCGCGACGTACGGCGCCGCCTTCTTCGGGCTGCTTCCGGCGCAGCTCGCCGCGATGGCCGGCGCAATGGCGGCGGCGCTGCTCGTATTTACCCTGGGCCGTGCGCGCGGGCAGCTCGAGCCCTCGCGCGCGCTGCTGGTCGGAGTGGTCTTCAATTCCTTTGCTTCCGCGCTGGTGCTGTCGGTCGAAGCGGTCCTGCGGCCCGACCAGATGCAGGCGGTCTCGCTCTGGCTCGCTGGAACACTCGGTTACGAGGCGCTCCCGCTGCTCGCCGGCGCCGGTGTCGCGCTGCTCGTTCCGGCGTTGGTGCTCATCGCGCTCGCCGGCCGGCTGAACCTGCTCGCGCTCGGCGACGAAGGCGCCGCGGCGCTCGGCGTCGACGTCGGACGCACCCGGCTGCTGGCGTTCTTCGCCGCCAGCGCGGCGGTCGGGATCGCGGTCGCCTTCACCGGGCTGGTCGGGTTCGTGGGCCTGATCGTTCCCCACGCCGTGCGCCTCGTCGCCGGCCCCGATCACCGCGTCGTGCTTCCCGCCTCCGCGCTGGGCGGCGCGGCCTTCCTGGTCCTCGCCGACGCCCTCGCCCGCGTGCTCTTCCGCGGCCTGGGCGCCGAGCCTCCAGTCGGCGCCGTCACGGCGATCGTCGGCGCGCCTCTGTTCGTCCTGCTGATGCGGAGCCGGCGATGAGGCTGCTGGAAGCAGAGGGGCTGCGATATCGGCACGCGGCGGACGCGCCGGAAGCGGTCGCTGGCGCCTCGCTCGCTGTGGCCGGGGGCGAAGTGGTCGGCTTGATCGGTCCGAACGCAGCCGGAAAGAGCACGCTGGCCCGCCTCTGCTGTGGCCTTCTCACCGCCCGACGAGGCTCCGTCTCGCTGCGTGGCACCCCCCTCGACGGCCTCTCGCGACGCGAGCGCGCCCGCCGCGTCGCCTTCCTCCCGCAGCATCCGCCCCACGATCTGTCCTTCACGGCGCGGGAAGTGGCGCTCATGGGCCGGGCGCCGCACCTCGGGCTCTGGTCGCTCGAGGGCCCCGACGACCTGGCGCGGGCGACCGCGGCGCTGGCGGAGGTCGACGCGCTGGATCTGGCGGACCGCCCCGTTTCGCAGCTGTCGGGCGGAGAGCGGCAGCGCGTATTCCTCGCCCGCGCCTTCGCGCAGGAGGCGTCGCTGCTCGTCCTCGACGAGCCGACTGCGGCGCTCGACCTCGCCCACCAGGTCCTGCTCGTCAGCGCGCTGCGGCGCAGGGCGCGCGAGGGCGGCGGAGCCCTGCTCGTCCTGCACGATCTCGCCCTCGCGGGAGCGGCCTGCGACCGCCTCGTCCTGCTCGACCGAGGGCGAGTGGTGGCGGAGGGCCCGCCCGCAGTGGTCCTGCGCCCCGCAGTCCTCTCGCCCGTCTATGGGACGGAAGTGGAGGTGGTGGCGAACCCGGCGACGGGCCAGCCGCTGGTCGCGCCGCGGATCCCGCGGTGAGGAAGACGGCAGGCAGCTCACTCCAGATAGATCGTCAGCCCGCCTTCGAAGAACTGGTCGTAGGGCCCTTCTATCCGCCTCCGCCAGACGACCTGGAGGCCGCCCTTCTCGCTGACGATTCCGATGCCCGCAGAGAGCCACCAATGGCGTGCCGTGGCATCCCAGGTCGCTCCGCCGCGCAGCGCCAGCGCTTCGCTGACCAGGAGCTCGCCGCCCAGCGCCGCCTTGCTCTTCACGTTGTTCGAGTCCGACAGGTCGGCGCGGTAGTCGAAAGCGAGGTGCCAGTCGGTATCCGTTCCCCAGGCGAGGGCGCCGACGGCGGTGAGCGGGAAGGTGGCGATCTTGTCGGTGGAGATGTTCTGCACCACGGCCGCCCAGGAGAAGTTTCCCCTTCGCCCGAGTACGCCCGCGTCCTGCGCCCACTTCTTCACCAGCCCGTCGGGAGTGTGGTAGCGGAGGTATTTCGTCTCCCCGCCGAGATACAGCCCTTGCCCGATGGGCCCCGAATAGCCGAGGCCGAGGCTCCATCCTTCGCCGCGCCCCGACGGCTGGCCGCTGGCCCAGCGCGACCAGAGCAGCCCGCTCGCGATGGGCGCGGACGCCGAATCGACCAGGCTGGCGAGCACGGCCTGGGCCGGGAAACGGGAGTCGTACATACCGTCGAGCTCGAAGTGGTACCGGCGCACCTGCGCCAGTCCCGCCGGATTCACGACGAGAGCGTCGTTTCCGGTGGCGATCGCGGCGTGCGCGCCGCCCATCGCCGTGGCCCGCGGCGTGTCGACGGTCGTGGGCCAGGGCGATCCGGGATCCTGGACGCGGTTGTCCGCCATCGCGGTCCCGGTGAGCAGCAGCAGGAGGAGTGTGCGGCGCATGCGCGCAACAATATAGCGTTGGCCTGTGTCAGACCCGTTTGCTACCTTGCGCGCCGCCATGAAGCAGCCCTTGCGCAAGGTCGTCATCCCCGCCGCCGGGCTGGGGACGCGCTTCCTTCCCGTCACCAAGGCCGTCCCGAAGGAAATGCTCCCCATCGTCGACACGCCCACCATCCAGCTGATCGTGGAAGAGGCGGTGAAAGCGGGCGCCGCCCAGGTGGTCCTGGTCACCGGCCGCGGCAAGTCCTCGATCGAGGATCATTTCGACCGCAACTTCGAGCTGGAGGAGGCGCTCTCGCGCAAGAACAAGATGGAGCTGCTGGAGCAGACGCGGCGGATCGGCGAGATGGTGGGGCTGGTCAGCGTCCGGCAGAAGGAGCCCCTCGGGCTCGGCCATGCGGTGCTGGCGGCGAAGCGGGCCGTGGGCGACGACTGGTTCGGCGTGATGCTGGGCGATGACCTGATCGACTCGGAGGAGCCGGCCATCGGCCAGATCGCGCGCGTATCGATGCAGACCGGGAAGGCCGCCGTGGCGCTGATGCCGGTCGCGGACGACCAGACGCACCTGTACGGCGTGGCCGCGGGAAAGCCGCAGGCGGACGGAAACCTGCTCGTCGATCGTATCGTGGAGAAGCCCTCGCGCGGAACGGCGCCATCCAATCTGGCGGTGATCGGCCGGTACGTCCTGCCGCCGGACATCTTCCCCATGCTCGAGAAGATGAAACCCGGAGCCGGAGGCGAGATCCAGCTCACCGATGCGCTGGCGGTGCTCGCGCAGCAGGGGCGGCTGGTCGGCGTGCGGTTCGAGGGCGAGCGGCACGATGCGGGCGATCGGCTCGGCTATCTGCAGGCGAACGTCGCCTACGCGCTCAAGCGCCCGGAGCTGCGCGACGGCCTGCTCGCATATCTGCGTACGGCGGTGCAGCGATGAGGCTGCTGCTCGCGCTGGTCCTCGCCTATGTTCCGTCGGCGACTTCGCTGCTCAAGCACACCGCCGGGCGCGCACAGGCGCTGGGGCGCGCCCGGGAAGTGACGCTCTCGGGCGTCCTCTTCGTCAGCGGCGAGCCGCAGCGCAATGCGCAGCTGGTCCTCCGCTTTCCGCTGCAGTGCCGGCTCGACGGCGAAGGCGGTCTGTCGCTGTCGGTGAAGGGGACGGTGGAGAACCCGGGCGCGGTCGGCGAAGGCACCGCCGGACCGGCGCTGCGCCTGCTGCAGCTCTCCTGTCCCTTCCTCGCCCATCGCGGCATTCCTGCCGCAGAAGCCCCGCAGGCGCTGCGCACGGCTGCGCTGGCCGCCGGAGCGGAGGTGGACGCAGCGGCGGGCCTGTCGCGGTTTGGCGACCGCGTCACCTACGTGCTCGGCGCCGCCGGCCGCGATCTCTCCACCCCGCAGCTCTGGCTGTACAAGGACAACGCCGCTCCGGCCCGCCTGATCGCACAAGGGGGCGCTGACCTGCGCCTGCTGCAATACGGCAGCCCCGCCGCCGCGGAATGGTTCCCGCGCGTCATCGAGCTGTGGGCGTCGGGCCAGCTCGCCGCGCGCTTCGAAGTGCTGGAGGCCAAGGGCGTTCGCGCCGCGACGCAGGAAGAGGAAGACGATTCCCACGAATGAGCTGTACGCCGTTGCGCTGAACGTCCCCGCCGCGGAGGGAGTGTTCACCTACCGCATCGCTCCCGGCCTGGGGGAGCCCGAGCCCGGCCGGCGCGTGCTGGTGCCGCTGGGGCGCCGGTCGGAGACCGGGATCGTCGTCGGCCCCGGCGAGCCGCAGTCCGAGGTGCGCGACGCGATCCGGCTCCTCGACGATGCGCCGCTGCTGACGGGGGAGATCGTAGCGCTGGCGCGCTGGGCGGCCGCGCATTACCTCGCCCCGCTCGGTCCGGCCCTCAAGGCGACGCTCCCGCCCGGCATGGACGTGCGCGACGCGCTGGTGCCGCGGCTGACCGAGGCGGGGCGGCAAGTGCTCGAGGGCGGACAGCTCGATCTTCCGGGCCAGGAGAAGGCGCTGCGGCAACTCGTGCGCAAGGCGGCATCGGGGGCGAAATTGTCGCGCGCGAGGCTCGCCGATCTCTCCCGGCGCGGGCTGGTGACGCTGGCGCGCGAGGAGGTGCGGCCGCGCGTCGCGCCGCAGCTGGTGGCGACCGCGCAGGCGCTGCCGGGAGCGTCGCCGGAGGCGGTGTCCCGGGCGCCGCGCCAGGCGGAGGTGCTGGCGTGGCTGCTCGCCCGCGCGGCGCCGGTTCCGGTCGAAGAGGTGGTGGCCGCCTTTCCCCGGGCGAGGCCGCAGCTGCGCGCGCTGGTGCAGCGCAAGCTCGCGAAGCTCGGCCGGATGCCGGCGGGTCCGGCGCCGGTGATCGAGGCTCCTTGGGGCGGACAGCGTCACGACCCGACGCCCGCCCAGGCCGGGGCGCTCCAGGAGATCGCGGCTGCGGTCGACGCCCGCGCTTTCGCGCCGTTCCTGCTGCACGGAGTGACCGGAAGCGGAAAGACCTGGGTGTACCTGGAGGCGATCGCGCATGCGCGCGCCCGCGGACTGGGCGCGCTCGCCTTGGTTCCGGAGATCGCGCTCACCCCGCAGCTCGCGGGACGGTTCCGGGCCCGGTTCGGCGAGGACGTGGCCGTGCTCCATTCGGGCCTCTCCGACGCCGAGCGTGTTGCCGAATGGCACCGCGTACGCGACGGGCGTGCCGGGATCGTCGTCGGCGCGCGCAGCGCGGTGTGGGCTCCGATCGAGCGGCTGGGGATCGTGGTCGTCGACGAGGAGCACGAGCCCTCCTACAAGCAGGAGGAACGGCTGCGCTATCACGCCCGCGATCTCGCGCTGGTGCGCGCGCAGCGGGCCCGAGCGGTCGCAGTCCTGGGCAGCGCGACCCCGTCGCTGGAGACGCTGCGCCGCGCGCAGGAAGGAAAGCTTCGCACGCTCCGTCTTCCGGAGCGCGTCGAAGCGCGGCCGCAACCGCCCATCGCCATGGTCAAGCGGCGGGTTTCCGACGAGCTCCTCACCGCCGAGCTGTCCGAGGCGCTGCGCGACACGCTCGCGCGCGGCGAGCAGGCGATCCTGTTCCTGAACCGGCGTGGCCACACGCGCACCCTGCTCTGCGCCGCTTGCGGCGCCGCGGTCGGTTGCCCGAATTGTTCCGTGGCGCTGGTCCTCCATCGCGCGGGGAGCGAGCGCCTCCGCTGCCATCTCTGCGGCCACGAAGAGGGTCCTCGTCCTGCTTGCGCCGCTTGCGGAGGCACGAAGCTCGCCGCCCTGGGTGGCGGAACCGAGAAAGTGGAAGAGCAGCTCGAGGCGGTGGTCCCCGACGCGCGGGTGGCGCGGCTCGACCGGGACGCCGCCGGCGGGCCTGGTCAGGCCGCGGCCGTGCTGGCGCGCTTCGCCCGGCGCGAGCTCGACGTCCTGGTCGGCACGCAGATGGTCGCGAAAGGGCACGACTTTCCGGGCGTCACCCTGGTCGGCGTGCTGGATGCGGACGGGCCCCTCCACCTCCCCGATTTCCGCGCCGCGGAGAGATGCGTCCAGCTCCTCATCCAGGTGGCCGGGCGGGCCGGGCGCGGGAGGTCGCCGGGACGCGTGCTGGTGCAAGCCTTCAAGCCCGACGCGGTCTCCCTCGATTACGAAGCCTTCGCCGCAGCGGAGCTGCGTCGCCGCGAGGCGCTGCGCTTCCCTCCGTTCGTCCGGCTCGCCGCGGTCCGGCTCGCCGGCAATTCCGAGCCGCGGGTCCGCGGCGCTGCCGAGCGGGCGGCGTCGGTAGCCCGGCGCCTGGCAGCGGCCGGCGAGGTCCTCGACGTGCTCGGTCCCGCCCCGGCCCCCCTCGCCAGGGTCCGCGGAAAGCACCGGTGGCAGCTGCTCCTTCGCGCCGGGGATCACGCGCCCTTGCACCGCGCCGGCAGGGCATTACTGGCATCCCAGCAGATCGCGGGAGTGCAGATGGCGATCGACATCGACCCGGTCGCCCTGCTCTGAATCCGGCGACCCGCTGCGGAATCCCATTCTGGCGACAGGGATACGCTGTGAATATACTGGCGTATTGCTGTCTGGCTGCACCCCCGAGGAGCGAGAAGGCATGGCATTGCGAGAGATCCTGATCTGGCCCGACCCCCGCCTGAAGCAGAAGGCCAAGCCCGTAGGCGAGGTCGATGCGAAGATCCGCAAGCTGTGCGACGACATGGCCGAGACGATGTACGACGCCAACGGCGTCGGGCTCGCCGCCCCCCAGGTTGGGGTGCACCTCAACGTGATCGCGATGGACGTGGACCAGCGTCCCGCGGCCGAAGGCGAGGAGCCGAAGAAGAAGGGCGAAGGCCTGTTCTGGTTGATCGATCCCGTGCTCAAGGTCGCCGACGGCGAGTTCACGTACACCGAAGGCTGCCTGTCCATCCCCGACGAGTACGAGGAGGTCACGCGTTTCGGCCACATCGTCGTCGAGTACACGGACCGCGACGGCCGCCGGAAGCAGAAGGAAGCGACCAATACGCTCCTCTCGGTCTGCGTGCAGCACGAGATGGACCATCTGCAGGGCAAGCTCTTCGTCGACCACCTGAGCGCGCTCAAGCGCGAGTTGATCCGGCGGCGCATGAAGAAACTGAAGTCGCAGCGCGAGGCGGAGCGAAGGGGAGAAGCCACCGCGCTCTAGGGAATTCTGAAGGCGGTGGGGGAGTCCTGCCGGCAGTGCGCTGGGCCACCGGCCGCGGTGAATCCCGGGAACCCGGCGACGTCGGAAGACTCTGAAAGGCTCGCGCCATGCTCGCGTTGGTCGCCCTCCTCCTCTGTGCGCCGCCGGCGGGGCAGCTTCTCGACCTGCGCAAAGGGACCCTGACCTACACCGTCGTACACAGACTCCATGAGGTCCGCGCCACGAGCCAGCAGGTGGAGGGCCGCGCGCTGGCCCAACCCGACGGCACCGTCAAGGTCCAGGTGCGCGTCCGGGTCGCCACCTTCGACAGCGGAAACTCGAACCGCGACGAGCACATGCGCGAGGCGACGCACGAGCAATCGCATCCGTACGCGGAAGTGAAGGGAACGATGTCCGGCGTGACCGTTCCGCTCCAGCAACCGCTGGAGACGACGCTGCACGGCACCGTCGAGCTGAACGGTGAGAAGCAGGCCCAGGACGTTGCGGTGAAGCTCCAACCCGCCGGAGGCGGAGTGCGCGCCACCTTCGCATTTCCGCTCAGCCTGGAGGCTTTCAAGGTGGAACGCCCGCAGCTGCTGTTCATCAAGATCGACGACCGCGCGGTCATCTCGGGCGACCTCCGATTCGAGACTGCGAGATGATCGCCCTGGCGGCGGCGCTGGCGCTCTCGATGCAGGCCGCCCCCGGAGGCTCGCCTCCGCCCGACATCGATCTACTTCCTCCTCCGGCTGCCCCGGATCCGGCCGCGGTGGCGCGGCAGGAGCAGCTCGACCGGGAATTGCGGACGCGCCGGAGCATGCTCCAGCTCCACCAGGTGGGAGGGCTGCTGACCCTCGCCAGCCTGGGCGCCACGGTCATCTTCGGCCAGCTCAACTACAACGACCTCTACGGCGGCGGCGGCTATACGCGACGCTGGTATGACTGGCACCGCTATAGCGCCTTCACCTCCGCGGCGCTCTTCGCCGGGACCGGCGCCCTGGCGCTGTTCGCACCGAGCCCGCTGGAGAAGCGCTTGCGCCTGGATACGGCGATGCTGCACCGGATCGCGATGGGCGTCGCCACCGCGGGGCTGGCGACGCAGATCGTGCTCGGCTTCGTCACCGCGGGCAAAGGGGGGTCGCTGTCCCAGCGGGACTTCGCGCTGGCGCACCAGATCGTCGGGTACTCCACGTTCGGAGCTACGGCCGTCGGGTTCGGGGTACTGCTGTTCTAGCCACGGCCGCCGTATCCTTGTGCCCTGGTGCGACAAATGCGGCATGAGCGGTCCCAAGGGCTGATCGCGGTGGAGGATCCGAACCGGGCGCACCACCGCCGGGACCGCCTCGCTGCGCGCCGGCGCTTCGACGAAGTCGAGTGCACCATCTCCCACCTGCTCCGTTTCCCCCACCCCGGGCTGCGCGGTCGCCGCTACGGCGAGGCCTTGCTGCAGGGTCTCGGCGCGCGGGGCATCGGCCCGGGACGGAACGGCGTCGTCGAGATCGGTGGCGGCTCGGGCCATGTCGCCGAGGCGGCCTGGCGCGGCGATGCCGGACCGTTCACGCGCGCCCAGTGGACCGCGATCGATCTATCCCCGTCGTTGATCGCGGCGCAGAAGCGGCGCGCGCTGGAGCCGTCGCAATCGGGCGGTGCGCATCTGCATTGGGCCGGGCTTCGCGCGGATGCGCTCGAGCTCCCGCTGGCCTCGCGCTCGTGCGACGGGCTGGTGCTGGCGAACGAGGTCATCGCCGATCTCCCCGCGGAGAATGGCCGCAACACCGGCGCCATCCGCCTGATCGGCGAGCTGGCCCGCGTTCTTCATCCTGGTGGCGCCGCGTTGCTGACGGAATTCGGCGGCGACTTCGAGCCCGCTCCAGTGCGGCTGCTCGGCCCGATGGCGCAAGGCGAGCACGTCGAGTGGTCGATCGACTTCCGCCAGCTCCGCGCCGCAAGCGCGCAGGCCGGGCTCGCCGTGGAGGAGCTTCCCCTGCACGCGCTCCTCGGCGCCGACCTCTCCGTTCGCTGTGCGAGCTATACCGACTTGTGGCGCCTGCGCCGGGTGGCTTCGTGCGAGGTCTTTGCCGCGCCCGAGGCCGAAGTGCGGCGGAGGTTTCCGCTGCTGTCGCGCGTCCTCGCCCTGGAGCTGCCGCCACTCGGCTCGCCTCGTTGGCCCGACGCGCAGGCGCGGGGCGGATTCGCGCAGCTCTTCCGCGCGCTGATCCTGCGCCGCGGCTGACAACGACGCTTCCTTCCCCACCGTCCCTCACGATCTGCGCGTGGCCGGCGCGTCGCTTTTCTCGCTCCCTCTAGAGACGTTCGGTACCGTCATTCGACAGACCGGAGGGGGAAATGAGACTGCGCATTCTCGGGACGACCTTGCTCTTCGCCGCCGCGGCGGCGGCCCAGGACCAGGCCAGCACCGGCCAGAGCCAGCCGAATGCGTCCGCCGCGAACGGACAGGCGTTCGCGGATCCTTCCCTGCTCTTCGGCGGCACTCCGGGCGCGTACGTCGGCCTGGCGGTGAACAACATCCAGGGCGAGGGCTCCTACGCCTCGACGGTGATCAACACCGAGTTCAATCTCGGGCCGGTGGGACTCGGCCTCTCGGTGCCGCTGAACCTCCTGGTCTGGAACAACGACCAGTGCTGCCTCGGCGCCACCACTCGCGACTCGAAGACGTACTTCGGCCTCCTCCGCCGCAGGGACTGGGACGAGCCGCAGGACTACACGCGGTTCATCCGCTACATCCGCTACGGCAACAAGCGCGACCCGCTCTACGTGCTCGCGGGTCAGCTCTGGTCGGCGTCCATCGGGCACGGCACGCTGGTCAGCCGGTATTCGAACTCGCTGAGCCTCGATCATCCGAAGGCCGGGCTCGCCCTCGACGTGAACACGGACTTCGCCGGCGTGGAGACGCTGACGGACTGGGTGGGAAACCCCAGCCTGATGGCGGGCCGGGCCTACTTCCGTCCCTTCGGAGACATGCCCATTCTCCGCGGCTGGGCCATCGGCCTGAGCGGCGCGACCGACCGGACGGCGCCGGTGGGGGTGGCCGGCCCACTGCAGTCGGATTCCACGGGAAATCCGATCGTGCCCAATCAGCGGGCGATCTACGCCGCCGGAATCGATACCGAGTTCGAGGTGCTGCACAACTCGCTGATCAGCCTGATCCCGTACATCGATTTCAACCGCATCGCGGGCGCCGGCAACGGCCTCCACTTCGGCGTCCTCACTGACGTCCGCCTGCCCGTCCCGTTCCTTCAGCTAAACGTGTCGACGAAGCTCGAATACCGGAGGATGCAGGCCGGATACATCCCCGAGTATTTCGACCAGACCTACGACATCGGCCGTGTCCAGTACGCCGTCCAGCAAGGGAGCTCGGTCAACTACGTGTCGAAGTACGATGCGGCGCAGGCGGCGGCGAGCGCGGGCACTTCGTTCAGTCAGGGCGGCTACTACGGCGAGCTGGCATTCGCCTTCGCCGGGCTGCTGCAGATCGGCGGCCTGTACGAGGATCGCGATGGCGCCTCCAACGGCGCCTCGCTGGGCGTCTTCGCCTCGATCCCGGCGTTCGACACCATCAAGGCCTCCGCGTACTACCTGCGCAAGAACATGAAGAGTGGATTCGACGACGCGTTCCGCCTCGACGAGCGCTCCCTGCTCGCGGCATCGCTGGCCTACAAGGTGATTGGGCCGCTGTACTTCCGGGCGGACTTCCGGCGGCAGTGGGTGCTCTTGCCGGGGCAGTCGCAGATCACCGCCGTCGACAGCTTCACGGCGGGGATGGCTACGTTCATCGCGTTCTAGCCGCTGCCGGACACAAGACAGGCTTTGCGGCTACGCTTCAGGCTGTACTACGAGTGACATTCTGGGCGTCTTTCCTTATCTTCCCGCCCCCATGTCGACGCCCAGGAAAGCGGCCGAAATCCGCGAGGCCTTCCTCCGCTTCTTCGAGGAGCGGGGACACAGGCGAGTGAAGAGCTCCTCGCTCGTTCCACAGAACGATCCGACCCTGCTGTTCACGAACGCCGGCATGAACCAGTTCAAGGACGTCTTCACCGGGCGGGAGACGCGCGACTACAAGCGTGCCGTCTCCTCGCAGAAGTGCGTCCGCGCGGGAGGAAAGCACAACGATCTGGAGAATGTCGGCTTCACGGCCCGCCATCACACCTTCTTCGAGATGCTGGGGAACTTCTCCTTCGGCGATTACTTCAAGAAAGAGGCGATCTCCTGGGCGTGGGAGTTCATCACGCGGACGCTGGCGCTGACCGCCGATCGGCTCGTGGTCACGGTATTCCGCGACGACGATGAGGCGGAGGGCCTCTGGAGATCGATCGGCGTCCGCAAGGAGCGCATCTTCCGGCTGGGCGAGAAGGACAACTTCTGGGCCATGGGCCCTACAGGGCCTTGCGGGCCCTGCAGCGAGATCCACCTCTACCGTCTTCCGGGAGGCACCCAGGCCCAGATCGACGAGCACGCGCATCGTTTCTTCGGGCTCGATCAAGCCGAGGAGCTGGGGAGCGACTCGTGGATGGAGCTGTGGAACCTCGTCTTCATGCAGTTCGAGCGCAAAGAGCCGGACGGCCCGCTCGACCCGCTGCCCAGACCGTCGATCGACACCGGCGCCGGCCTCGAGCGCGTGGCGGCCGCGGTGCAAAACGTCCCCTCCAACTACGATACCGATCTGCTGCGGCCGCTGATCGACGAGGCGGCGCGCATCTCGGGCAAGACCTATTCGCCGACGGAGGCCGTCGACGCGCGCGGCCCCTCGGCCTCGATGCGCGTGGTCGCCGATCACTCGCGCGCGGCCGCGTTCCTGCTGGCGGACGGGGTCTTGCCGTCGAACGAAGGGCGCGGCTACGTGCTGCGGCGAATCCTGCGCCGCGCGATCCGGCATGCCCAGCGGCTCTCGCCCGAACCGGCCCTCTACGCCAGGGTCTGCGCAAAGGTGATCGAGATCATGGGAAGCGCGTATCCCGAGCTGGTGGATTCCCGCGTCCGCATCCTGGATACCGTCCAGCACGAGACCGATCTGTTCCTGCGCACGCTCGATCGCGGCAGCGCCATCCTCGGCGAGGAGCTGGCGCGCAGCAAGCGGGTCTCCGGGGAGCTGGCGTTCAAGCTGCACGACACCTACGGGTTCCCGCTCGATCTGACGCAGGTGATCGCCGCAGAGAGCGGGGCCAGCGTCGACGTCGACGCGTTCGAGAAGCTGATGGAGGAGCAGCGCGCTCGCGGCGCTTTTGCCGGGTCCGGCGAAGCGGCCATCGCCGACGTGCACAAATCGCTCGCCACCGAGGTCGGGGAGAGCGAGTTCCTCGGGTACCAGCAGGTCGCGGCCGAGGCGACGCTCAAGGCCATCGTGGCGGGCGGAACGCGGGTCTCGAGGATCTCCACCGGAGAGGAAGGCGAGCTGACGTTCGATCGGACGCCGTTCTACGGCGAATCCGGCGGACAGGTCGGCGATACCGGGTTCGTCACCAGCAGCTCGTCCCGGGCCCGGATCCTCGATACGCAGAGGCCGGTCCAGGGCCTGATCGTTCACAAGGCCAAGGTCCTCGAAGGAGCATTCGCCGTCGGCGAGAAGGTGGAGCTGATCGTCGACGCCGAGCGCCGCGCGGGTCTGCGCCGCAACCACAGCGCGACGCACCTGCTGCACCGGGCGCTGCGCGAGATCCTCGGCGAGGGCGTGAAGCAAGCCGGGTCGGTGGTGGCCCCCGACTACCTGCGCTTCGATTACACCGCGTATCAGCCGCTCACCGACGAGCAGCGCCTGCAGATCGAGCGGCGCGTGAACCAGCTGATCTACGAGAACCACGAGGCCCGGACGAAGGTGATGGATCCCGAATCGGCGGTGAAGTCGGGGGCCCTCGCCTTCTTCGGAGACAAGTACACGCAGCTCGCCAAGGTCCGCGTGCTGCAGATCGGCCCGTCCGTCGAGCTCTGCGGCGGGACGCACGTTTCTCGCTCCGGCGATATCGGTTTGTTCAAGATCGTCAGCGAAGGGGCGATCGCCGCCGGCGTTCGTCGCATCGTCGCCCTGACCGGACCGGAAGCGCTGAACCTGGTCCACGAGGAGGAGCAGCAACTCTCGCGCGCCGCGGCAGCGCTGCGGGCGTCGCCCAAGGACCTGGCGCTGCGGGCGGAGCAGGCGGCCAGCCGGATCCGCGATCTGGAGCGCGAGCTGGAGGCGCTGCAGCGGAAGCAGGCTGCGGCAAGATCGAGCGAGCTGGCGCAGGGCGCGCGCGAGGTTCATGGCGTGAAGGTGCTTGCCGCGCGACTTGACAACGGCGAGCCGGAAGCCATGCGCGAGCTGGCCGACAAGGTGCGGGACCAGCTGAAGAGCGGGATCGTGGTGCTCGGGGGCGAGAAGGATGGGAAGGCCACGCTGCTCGTCGCCGTGACGCCCGATCTTTCCAAGAAGTATCCCGCGGGAAATCTGGTGAAGGAGCTGTCGAAGACGCTCGGCGGCCGCGGGGGTGGAAAGCCCGAGCTGGCGCAGGCGGGCGGCGGCGATCCCGCGAGGCTCGATGCTGCGCTGGCGCGGGCTTACGAGCTGGTCTGAAGCCAGTCCGCCAGGACCCGCTCGGCGTGCGCGCGCTCCGGCGCCTCGATCCGCACGCGCTTCTGCCGGCCGGTTTCGCCGCTGACAAGGACGCATCGGCGACGCGGCACTCGCAAGGCCTCTGCCAGGAACCGCAACAAGGCCTCGTTCGCGGCGCCTTCGATCGGCCGCGCGGCGATCCGGATCTTGATCGCTTCCCCGTGGATCCCTCGTACTTCCGTGCTGCGCGCGCCCGGCTGCGCCCGCAAGGTGATCTCCAGATCGGGACCGATCCACCGATAGACGGACACGCGCGCTCCTTCGTTCCGGGGCCGCCGCCCCGGTCCGATTCTGGCACTGCGATCGCGTTCTGGGACTCCCGATTCCGGACCAGTCCCTCGGAATCGCGCCGGCATGGCAGCTGCAACCCATGGTTTCGCCGCGTCTGCGGCTCATTCCTCGGGAGACGCCATGCACGACGAGAAGCTCTTTTCCGCAGGTCGCGACCCGCTGCGCTACATCGACGCGCGGTTCGAGCCGGTGGACCCCATCTTCGACGCCGACGAACCGGCGCTTCCTTTCTTCCGGCGGAGAAAACCTCGTTCGAGCGCAGCTGCGGCAGTGGCGCTCGCGGCGTCGCTCGCCTGTGGCGGCGGAAGCCAGCCCGCACTTCCTGCCCCGGACGCCATCCTCGTCCAGCTCGAGCGCGGCGCGGCACCTCCTGCCGGAACGGCGCGGAAGGACGTCGGCCCACCGATCGTACCGCTGCCGTCGGTTTCCTCCGACGAAGAGGCGCCGCTGCTTCGCGTTCCGATCGACCCCGGAGCGGATCCGGCGGCCGCGGCGGCGCAGGCTGCGGGATCCGCCGGAGTTGCCTTCGCCGAACCGATCTATGTCTACCCGCCGAGACGCGTTCCGAACGATCCGCACTATGGCGACCTCTGGGGCCTGGAGAGGATCGGTGCCCCGGCCGCGTGGACGAAAACGACCGGCGAGCGTGGCGTCGTCGTCGCTGTCGTCGACGACGGGGTTGCGCTCGACCATCCGGACCTGGCGCCGAACCTCTGGCGCAATCCGTCGGAGCTGGAGGGCAATCGCCAGGACGACGACCTCGACGGATACGTGAACGACGTGAACGGTTGGGACTTCGTCGACGACGACAACGACCCGGCTCCGGCTGCTTCGGGCGAGGAGCGCTGGCACGGGACGCACGTGGCGGGGACCATCGGCGCGGCCGGGGACAATCGCATCGGCGTCGCCGGCGTGAGCTGGAAAGTCTCGTTGATGGCGCTGCGTGCCATCGGACAGCGGGGAGGCCGGTCCGATCATCTGGCAAAGGCGATCGACTTCGCCGCCGAACACGGGGCGCGCGTGATCAACGCGTCGTGGGGAGGGAACGGAACCAGCCAGGTGATCGCGAACGCGATCGCGCGCGCGAACCGCAAGGGAGTGCTGTTCGTCGCCGCTGCGGGAAACGACTCCGCGGCCTCGCCGTCGTTCCCCGCGAACCTCGCCCTGGACAACATCATCTCGGTGGGGGCGACCGGACCCGACGATCGGCTCGCGGCATTCTCGGATCGCGGCGCAATGGTCGCGGCTCCCGGGGTGGGGATCCTCTCCACGACCGCTCCCGGACGATACGCGAGCTACGACGGGACGAGCATGGCGGCACCGCACGTCGCCGGGATCGCCGCCCTGCTGTGGGCGGCACATCCGAAAGCGACCGTGGCGCAGGTCCGAAAAGCCATCTTCGCCTCGACCGTCCCGGTCCGCGGCGTGCAACACGGCCGGGTCGACGCGGCGCGGGCATTGGCTGCGCTCGACCAGGACACGGCGCCGGATACGGCCGCCCTGAGACTGTCGCGCGACGAGCTGGCGTTCGCGGTCCGATACGGCAGGCTGCCCCGGGCGCAGACCATCACGGTCCATACCGAAGGAGGCGGCTCGATCCCGTTCACCACCGCGGCCGACGCGAAGTGGATCCTCCTCAGCAAGACGGAGGCGGAGACGCCGGCGCGACTCTCGGTTCGGATCGATCCGGTAGCGTTGGCGCCCGGGAGGAACGAGGCGCATGTGACCTTCGCGGTGGACGGAAAGGCGGCCGCGAAGTTGACCGTCGCCGCGCAGGTCGGCAGTGTCCCGCTCGTATCGGTCCAGGGAGACGGCTGCGAGCTTCGCGACGGTGCCGTGCACGCGCGCGCGGGAGCAGGGTGCGCGCTGGCATCCGTGGACGGTGACACGGCCGCAGTGCGATGGATGCTGCCTGACGGTGCGCAGGTGGCCGGCGGACGCATGTATGGCCAGTTCGTTCGCCGAGGCGAGTTCCAGGTCATGCTCAGCTCCGACGACGGCGTGACGGACGCCCTTCCCGTGGTCATCGAATGAACCGTTCTGTGCGATCGTGCGCGCGATGCCGGCGCGACAGCTTTGGGCCTTCCTCACCGAGAATGATCTGCGGGAGCTGATCGGCCAGATCGCGGCCCGGGAGCCCGGCCTCACCGTATCGCAGGGCCGGTACATGCGGGGCGACCCGCGGGCGCTCCTCGGGGATCCGGCGTCGCTCGAGCGGCGCGAATCCCTGCCGGGCGAACGGCGCATCTACTTGCTCCACCGCAAGTACAGCGCCGACATCATCACTCATCTGCAACCGGCAGGGCCGTTCGCGGGGTGGTCGCAGATCGACGAAGAGAAGACGGACTGCGTCGTCGTCCGCCTTAAAGATTCGCCTACTGGCGAGCTGGAGCCGGCGCGGATCTATGCCCATGTCACCTGGTGGCGGGCCGCGGAGAAGGCGCGCAAACGGCCCATGTTCTCCATCTGGGCGAGCCAGACGCTCAAGTGGATCGCCGCACGGCTCCCGGCCACGTCCGCGAAGATGATCCGCGTCGGGCCCGAAGCCCTGGCGGAAGCGAAAGAGGGTCGGCTGCGGCTCAGGTATCTGTATCGGACGATCTCGCCCTGATCGCCGGGTGAACGAACACCGGGTGCTGCTGGACGTCGAGCGTCAGGTACCCGAGTGGCTTCTCCAGGCGCCGCAGCACCGGCAGCGCGACGTTGACCACCGGCACGCCGCCCCGGGTCGTCCCGCGCAAGGTGCCACGGTGGGCGTGCCCATGGATCGCCATGTTCGGCCGGAGTTGATCGATGGGCCCGGAGAGGCGGGTGGCGCCGAGGATCGACTTCACCTCTTCGCTCTGGCCGGACTCGTAGTCGTGGTTTCCCAGCACGGCGCACTTCTCCATCTTCACCTGCGAGAGCTCCTCCGCGAGCCAGTTCGCCTCTTCCCGGGTGCCGTGATCGGTCAGATCCGCAGGGCCTCGCGGTGGGCCTCGCGCTCCTCGCGGTCTTCGGGGCTGAGCCGCTCCGTCGCGACGTGCACACCGCCAAGGTGGGGACGGCCGCAAGGGAGGGCAAACAGGCTCGGGATGGAGCCAAGGCCGCCGGGCGATCCGGCCGCGCACGGGCAGGGCGATTCCCCAGGGACCTAACGCGTCCGCTGCGAGGTGCGACCGCCCTGGATCACCCGGAGCCGGCGGGCAGGCGATCGCCGCGCTGCTTTCTGCAGCGCCACCGAGGCACGTGCCGGTGCCCGCACCGGGCCTGTCCGCGAGGTCGCGCGAGCGCGCCACCGCGGCTGGCAATGCGGGCAATAGTACGTGCTTCGCCCTCCTTGCACGATGCGCCGGATCGCCGTGCCGCAATTGCCGCACGGCTCTCCGGCGCGATCGTAGACGAGGAAGACGTTCTCCCCGCCTTCCTCCACGTACGTGATCGGCTCCGGGCTGTCCTCGCCGGCCAGGGTCGCGCGCAGCGACTTGCCGATGGCGCCGGCGAGCCGCTCGGTCTCCGCGCGCGACATGGACAACGCCGGCCGCTGGGGGTCGATGCGCGCCCGGTACAGCGACTCGGAAACCTGGATGTTTCCCAGTCCGGCCAGCGTGCGCTGATCCATCAGCGCTTCCTTCATCGACCGCCGGGTCCGCGCCAGAGTGCCGTGCAGGCGCTCCACGTCGATTCCGCCGAGCGGATCGGGTCCGAGCGCGCGCAGGGCCGGCAGCGCGCGAAGCTGCTCCGTCTTGCCGCGGATCAGCCTCCCGAACAGGCGCATGTCGCGATAGTCGACTGCGTGCCCGTCGTCCAGCGCCAGCGAGGCGCGGACGTGCGCCGGCCGGGGCTCGTCCGCGCGCCGGCGGATCCACTTCCCGGTCATCCCCAGGTGCGAGAGCAGTCCCTCGCCTCCGTCGAACGAGAGCAGCATCCATTTTCCGAAGCGCTCGATCGCGGTCAGCCGATGCCCGGCAAGACCCGCGAACCGCGCCTGCGTCTGGCCGCGGATGGCGCGCGATCTCCCGGCACGCGCCGAGACGATGCGGCGACCTTGCAGCCAGCCGCGGAGCTGGCGTGACGCGATCTCCACCTCGGGGAGCTCGGGCATGCCGCTCAGATGTCACGGCCGATGCTCGCGCGCAACCTGGAGACCGGCATCCAGCGTGCGCAGGGCGGCGCGCGCGACTCGCGGCGCCAGCTGCGCCCCGCCCCAGCGCGCGGCCGCGTACGCCCGGGCGATGTCCGCGGCGGCCGGTACCCTGCGCGCGAGCTCGCCCGGCGTCGTGCCCACGGCGATCTCGACCCCAGCGCGCTTGAGCAATCGCCGGGCGCCACGCCAGAGGGCGACGGCGCGCCGCTGATCGGAAGTCAACTCCCGCTCCTGGGCCTTTCGCGCGCGCAAGCGCAGGCGGCGCAACCACGCGATCACCGCGGCGGCCGCCACCGCAGTGCCGACTGCGGCGATCACGCGGCGCAGGCGCCCCGTTGCGCCGTCCCTTCCCGCCAGGCGCTGTCCGGTCTCGTGGAGGATCTGCCCGATCCGGCGCATCGCCTGCGTTTGCGAGACCAGGTCGTAGTCGACCACGAACGCACGCCAGGTCTGCTGCAGGCTGTCCCAGAGGAGCACCATCCGGGCCCCGATCCCCTCCTGCCGGCTCCCGCGCGCGGAGGCGGGCGTGGGGTCGAAAGGGACGTATCCTGCATCGGGAAAGTACACTTCCACCCAGCTGTGCGCGTCGCCCGCCCGCACCGCGTAGTACCCTGCGTCGGTGCGGCGTCCGCCGAAATAGCCGGTGACGTTGCGGGCGGGAATGCCCAGCGAGCGCAGCATCAGCACCATCGCGCTGGAGAAGAGCTCGCAGTGACCAGCTCGACGCGCGAAGAGAAAATCGGCGATGGGATCCGCTACGTCGCCCGGAAGCTCGCGGCTGTACCGCAGCGCGGTCGCCAGCCAGCGCTCGATGGCAGCGGCCGCATCGGCCGGATCCTTGCCGCCACCGAGCCGCTTCGCGAGCGCGTGCACGCGGGCGTCGAGCGAGGCCGGCACCGCCAGGTCGGCTTCGACCCACGACGGATAGCGCTGGCCGCGCCCGCGCAGCCCGCCGGGGGCCGGCTCGTCCAGGTCCGCGGCGACGGTATAGCGGACGTCACCGCCGTCGACCGGCTGATAGAAGAGATCGCCCTCGACGTTCCGGTACAGCTGCCGCGGCGACCCGGGCCGGCGGAAATCGACGCCGAGCGGCCATCCCTCGGGAGTGAAGACGACACCGTCGGTGAACTGGCCGACCACCTCGATGTCCGCCGAGAGCACGGACGGAACGCCTCCGCCGCGCGGCCGCCGCGGCAAGCGCATGACGGGGATGAGGCCGCCGTCCGGCGACCGCCATCCGTGTCCCGTCCACTGCGAGAGAGATCGCGCGCGCCAGTGCATCGCCAGGTCGCGCGGTTCTCCGCGCGGCGGGGGATTGAGCCGCACGCGCAGCGCCACTCGCGGGTCGTCGGCGATGGTGCCGCGGCGGGAAAGGTCGACGCGGTCGCCGAGACCAGCGACCGGGGCGGGCCGTGAAGCGCGCCGCAGCCCGCCGATGGTGACTCGCGGGAAGGTGAAGAACACCAACGCCGCTCCGGCGATTCCGAACAGCGAGAGAGCCGCGAGGCCGCTCAGCAGCGCCGGAGTCGCGACCCGACGCGAGTTGAGCAACGCCGCCGACCCCGCCGGGCCGCGGCCCTCCTCGATGGCGGAGCGCAGGTGCGTGAGCGCGAGCGCCCAGGTGCCGCTCACCGCGAAGCCGAGGAAGGCGAGCCCGAACGTCAGCTCGGCGGAGAGGGCCGCTCCCGCGCAGAGGAGCAGCAGCGCAAGCAGCAAGAGAAGGAGCTCGTCGCGCCCGGTCCGCCGGTGCCAGAGCCGGTGGATGCAGAGCAGCTCCGCGAACAGCGCGGCGGCGAGGATGATGTCGATGTGCCCGGCGAGGACCTGCACGCCGAACACCAGCAGCGCGCCTGCGAGCAGCGCCGTCCATGCCCATTGCACCCGGCCGTGAAAACGCCGCCCGGCGACTGCCGATCCGGCGACGGCCAGCGGAAAGAGCGCGGTCATCGCCGGCCCCATCTCGCCGGAGACCGCACAGGCGAGGAAAGCGAACGCCGAGGTCAGCGTCCCCGCCCAGCGCTGCGCCTGCAGCAGCGTCGGTCCGCGCGGGGCCCGCGGCATCACTCGCGCACCTGCAGCACCGACCCCTCGCCGTCCGGTTCGGGCGCGGCGAGGCCATCTCCACCCTCCTCCAGCAGCGCCAGCAACCTGAGCGCCGCATGCCGGTGCGCTTCGCCGCTGCCGGCCGGGAGGAACGCGCCGGCGAGCGCCAGCGAAACCTCGGCCCCTCCGTCCAGCTCCCGCGACACCAGCGCGGCGGCATGCTCGACCGCGCGCTCCAGCACCTCGCCGCGCAAGGGCCGCTGATCGAGCACGACGCAGACCCGCTTGCGCCGCTCCTGCTCGCGGTCCATGCCGATCAGCCGGCCCGCGCGCGCGCTGGACCTCCAGTGGATGCTGCGTGCGTCCTCGCCCGGCCGGTGGTCGCGCAGCGAATGGACCTCGAGCCCGAGGCCGATGCGGTCCTCCGGCCGTTCGCCGTCGCGCGCCAGCGTCCGCGCGGTCGAGGGCGGAGGCGGCACCTGACGGGGAAACACCACCAGCTCCGCCGGCGCGTCCATCGGGCGCGATTTCTCGAACAGGCCGAACGGCGCCCGGGTCGCCACTTCGATCTGCTCGAACCGGTGCAGTCCCCTCCGCTGCGGCACGAATCGGTACGCCGCCTCCGCGCTCTGCCCGGCGGGCAACAGGACGAGGAATCCGTGGCCTGGCACGTCGCCGCCCCGTTCCCGGATCTCCAGCGAGAACGACGGAGCGCGCCGCTTGCCGTTTCGCGCCTGCAGGCCGATCAACGCCTGCTGCCCGGCGGTAGCGACGGACGGGAGCCGCCGCTCCACCCGCACTCCCCGCAGGCTCTGCTCGGAGAGAATGCCGGAGACGATGATCGAGGCGAGGAGGAGCCCGAGCACGAGGAAGAGGAGGTTGTTCCCGGTGTTCGTCGCTGCGAGCCCGATGCCGATCGTCAGCCCCGTGTACCAGCGCCCCATCCGGGTGAAAGCGAGCCTGCGCCTCCAGGCCGGGGTCACTCGGGCACCGGCACCTGCTCGACCAGGTCGCGCACCACCCGCTCCGCCGCGAGCCGCTCGAGCTCGCCTCCGCCCGGTCCCCGACCCGCGAGAGCGATCCGGTGCGCGAGCACGGGGACGCACAGCTCCTTCACGTCGTCCGGCTCGACGTATCCGCGGCCGCGCAAGAGCGCGCGGGCACGAGCGACGGCGAGCAGCGCGATGGCCCCGCGGGGCGAAGCTCCGAGGGAAACGAGCGGCGTGCGGCGCGTCGCCGCGACGATCGCCAGCACGTAATCGGCGATCTCCGGCGCGACGGTCACCGGCGCGACGGCCGCCTGGAGCCTGCGCACCTCCTGCGCCGATGCCACCGGATGCAGGTGCATCAGCTCGAGCTGCGTTCCGCCGCCGAGCAGCAGCTCCCGCTCCACTTCCGCCGGCGGATATCCCACCGAGAGCCGCAGCAGGAACCGGTCGAGCTGTGACTCCGGAAGTGGATAGGTCCCGGCGTGCTCGTGCGGGTTCTGCGTCGCGAGCACCATGAAGGGAGCCGGCAAGGGACGCCCGGCGCCATCGACCGAAACCTGTCCCTCGGCCATCGCTTCCAGGAGACAACTCTGTGTGCGCGGCGTCGTGCGATTGATCTCGTCGGCGAGGACGAGATTCGCGAACAGCGGGCCCGGCTTGAACACGAAACTGTTGCGCGCCTGATCGTAGACGGACACGCCGGTGATGTCGCCCGGCAAGAGATCGCTGGTGAACTGGATGCGCGCGAAGGAGAGGTCCAACGACCGGGCCAGCGCCTGCGCGAGCGTGGTCTTGCCCACGCCGGGGACGTCTTCGAGCAGCAGGTGCCCCCCGGCCGCGAGCGCCGCGAGCGCGAGCTCGACGATCTCCCGCTTCCCTTTCAGGGCGCGCCCGATGTTCGCTTCCAGCGCCGAGACGATGCGCCGCGCTTCCTGCGGCGTGAGCGGGGATCCGAGCGGAGTGATCCTGGCGGGAGCGGCGCCGTCGTCTGGCGTCATCCGCAGCAGATTAACCCATGGGGCCGGACCGCGCCTTGTGCCAGACTGCGCACCCTTCCATGCTTCCGCCCACAGTCACCGTGACGCAGAAGGGAGCGAAGCGGGCCCGCGCCGGACATCCGTGGATCTTTCGCGCCGACGTCGCCCGCGCTCCGGACGGACTCGTCTCCGGAGCTGAAGTGCGCCTCGCCGACGCTCGCGGCAACTTCATCGGCCGAGGTTTCTGGGCGGCGAAAAGCCCGATCGCCCTGCGGGTGCTCTCGCGGCAGGACAGCGCGCTGGATGAGGAGCTGCTCGCAGCGCGCCTGCGCAGCGCATACGAGCGGCGCCGAGCCATGTTCCCGGGCGGCGACGCGTTCCGCCTCGTGCACGGCGAGGCGGACCTGCTCCCGGGGTACTTCGCGGACCTCTACGACGGAGTGGCTGCCGTCCAGCATCTCGCCGAGTGGGCCGAGGCGCGCCGCGAGCAGCTCGCGCGCCTCCTCGTCGAGCTGACGGGAGCGCGCGCCGTCGTGGCCCGCGACGACGGCTCCGCCCGTGACTTCGAGCAGCTCCCGCGGCGGGCGGAGCCCCTCTTCGGCAACGAATTTCGTGCCCGGTACCACGAGGGAGACGTCGCTCTCGAGGTCGATCTCCTCGTCGATCACAAGACCGGCGGCTACCTGGACCAGGCGGAAAACCACCTGCGCGCCGGCGAGCTGGCGCGCGGCGAGGCCCTGGACGCATTCTGCTATCACGGCGGCTTCGCGCTGCAGCTCGCGCGCAAGGCGAAGCAGGTGCTCGCCATCGATCAGGACGCAACGGCGGTCCAACGCACGCGCGAGAACGCCGCCCGCAACGCGCTAGGAAACGTGGTGACGCGCGCGCAGAACGCCATCGAGGCGCTGCGCGCGTTCGACGCCGAAGGGCGAAAGTTCGACACCATCGTTCTCGATCCGCCGGCGTTCGCGAAGCGGAAGGAAGGCGTCGAGGGAGCGCTCCGGGCCTACCGCGAGATCAACTATCGCGCACTGCGCAACCTCAAACCCGGCGGTCTGCTCGTGACCTGTTCCTGCTCGGGTCGGGTGACGAACGAGCTGTTCGGCGAAGTCGTCGCCTGGGCGTCGCAGGAGGCCAAGCGGCCGCTGCAGCTGCTGGAGCGCCGTGGAGCTTCACGGGATCACCCGCCACTGATCGGTGTCCCGGAGACCGAATATCTCAAGGCTTGGTTCCTGCTCGCGCCGTAGTGAATCAGACTTCATGGCCCGTCCACGGCCGCGCTAACCGACTTTCGCGTCCGCGCCGTCCGGCGGCTGCGAAATCGGCTGCTTCTGCTTGGTAGCCGCTTCGCGGATCTGCTCGAAGATCCGCTTGGGCGGGGTCCAGCCCCACTCCTGCTCCACCAGCGAGATCTTCTCCACCTCGGACCGGATGCGCATCCACTCCTGCTCTTCGATGGCGCAGAACGCCGAGACCCCCTGCGGATCGAGCTGGGTCCCGGCCACCCGCTGCATCTCGATCACCGCGGCTTCATGCGGCTGCGCCTTGCGATACGGCCGATCGCTGGTGATCGCGTCGTACGTGTCCGCTACGGCGAAGAGCCGCGCGCCGAGGACGATCTGATCGCCTTTCAGCCCCGACGGGTAACCCCGGCCGTCATACCGCTCCTGATGCTGCAGGACGATCACGCTGGCGTCGCGCAGGAACTCGATGCGCTGCAGGAGCGCCCATCCCAGCCGCGGGTGCTCGCGCATCTCGTGCCACTCTTCCTGATCCAGCGGGCCGGGCTTGAGCAGCACCGCATCGCGCACGCCGATCTTGCCGATGTCGTGCAGCAGGGCCCCCATCTCGATGGTGCGCAGCTCATACGCGTCCCGGATGCCCATCTGCTCCGCGATCCGGCGAGTGAACCGGGAGACGCGCCGCGAGTGCCATTGCGTCTCCGTGTCCCGGTAGTCGAGCACCGCGACCATTCCGTCGAGCAGGTTGGTGGTGCGTTCATCCACCAGGCGCTCGAGCCCCTTGTTCAGCGCGGCCAGCTCCGCGTTCTGCGACTGCACGATCGCGGTCAGCTGCCGGTTCTTCTCCCGCAGCGCATAGGTATCGAACGCCTGGCGCACCGTCCCGAGCAGCTCGACGCGGTTCCAGGGCTTGGCGAGGATGCGGAAGATCTCGCCGTTGTTCACCGCGTCGACGGCGGCGCTGAAGTCGTGCGCGGCGGTGAGCAGGATCCGGATGGTCTCGGGCTGCAGCGCCTTGGCCTGCGCGAGGAACTCCGCGCCGGTCATGCCCGGCATCATGTAGTCGGCCGAGAGCACCTGGAACGGCTTCTCGCGTAGCCTGTCGAGAGCTTCCGCCGGATCGGCGCAGGCGATGACCTCGTACCCCGCGGCCTCGAAGGTGCGCTGCAACGCGTGCAGGATGGGCGCCTCGTCGTCGACCACGAGGAGGCGTTCGATCTCTGGCATCTCGCTCCCGCTACGTCCCTGCGACAGCCTACCAGCCCCCGATGGTGTCATTCTCGTATCGCCTGCGACGGCGGGGCAGTGCAAGATGCGCACATGTCACACATCCCCCTCCTGGTGGACGCGAAATGGGTCCAGGTGCACCCCGATGCCCGGATCGTGGACCTCCGCTGGACCGCAAAAGGGCCTCCCTCCCGCCAGAAGTACGAGGAGGGCCACATCCCCGGCGCCGTCTTCGTCGACCTCGACCGGGACCTCTCGGGCAGCGGCGGCCCGGGCCGGCATCCATTCCCCTCGGAAGAGCAGCTCGCCCGGGTGCTCTCCCGGCTTGGGGTCGCCGCTGACACGCACGTGGTGGCCTACGACGAGGGAAGCTCGTCGGTCGCGGCGAGGCTCTGGTTCATGCTCCGCGCCTTCGGCCACGAGAAGGTCTCGGTGCTCGACGGCGGTCTCCGCGCCTGGTCAGAGGCGGGGCTGCCGCTGACGGGCGAAGAGCCGCGGATTGCGCCCGCTCCGCTGCGGAAGCTGACGTTGGACCACTCCCGTCTGGCGGACGTCGCCGACGTGCAGGCGCGCAGATCGACCGTCCTCGACGCGCGCGCTCCGGAGCGCTATCGCGGCGAAGTGGAGCCGATCGACCGGAAAGCCGGACACATTCCAGGCGCCCTGAACGCCCCGTTTTCCGCGAACCTGACTCCCGCGCAGCGATTCCGGCCGCCGGAAGAGCTGCGGCAGCTCTACTCCCGGTACGGCGGCGACGTCATCGTCTCCTGCGGCAGCGGCGTCACCGCCTGCCACGACGCGCTGGCGATCGAGCTCGCCGGACTGCCCCCCGCCCGCCTGTATGTCGGATCGTTCAGCGGCTGGATCGAGGACCCCGCTCGTCCCATTGCAACCGGGCCCGAGCCGGGATAGCAGAGCGCGCCATGATTCTCGCCATCGCCCTGCTGCTGGCCGCATCTCCCGCGGAGCGCGCCGCCGCGACCCGGATCACGGGCGCCGGGATCTCGGGCCACCTCCGCTTCCTCAGCGATGACCAGCTCGAGGGCAGAAAACCCGGACAACCCGGCGACGAGATGGCCATCAAGTATCTCGCCTCGCAGCTCGAGGCGATGGGGTACCAGCCCGCCGGCGACAACGGCACTTTCTTACAACCGGTGCCGCTGATCGAGCTGGGCGCGGACGTTCCGCGGGGCGTCGCGTTCACGTCGCAAGGCAACCAGCTGGTGCTGCACGCCGGAAACGGAATGGAGGCGGACCTGGTGCTCGGTCCGTCGGCGCACAAGGACCGTGAATCGGTGAAGGATGCCGGGCTCGTATTCGCAGGCTACGGCATCACGGCCCCCGAGTACGGCTGGGACGACTACAAGGACGCCGACGTCCGCGGCAAGGTGGTCGTGCTGATGAACTTCAACCCGCCTTTCCAGGGACCCGGGGTCCGGCTCTGGTATGGCCGATGGGACTACAAGTACGAGAACGCCGCAAGACACGGAGCGGCGGGCGCGCTGATCATCCACACCACGGAGAGCGCGGGGTACCCCTGGCAGGTGGTGGTCACTTCCTGGAGCACGCCGCACCAGGACCTGCCTCCCGCGCCCGACGACAAGTTCATGGAGTTCCGCGGCTGGATCACCGAATCAGCGGCGATCCGGCTGATGCAGCTGACCGGAAAGGATCTCGACGAGCTCCGCAGGTCGGCCGGGAGCAAGGACTTCCGCGCCGTGCCGCTCGGCTCCACAACCTCGCTGGACCTGCCGGTCCATCTCCAGACCATCCGCAGCGCCAACGTGATCGGGATGCTGCCCGGGACCGACCCGGCACTGCGCCGGGAGGCGGTGCTCTACACCGCCCACCACGATCACCTCGGTCGCGTGCAGCCGATCCCGCCCGCCACTGACGGCATCTACAACGGCGCGCTCGACAACGCGTCGGGCTGCGCCACCGTGCTCGCCATCGCGCAGGCGGCGACGTTCGCGCCGCCGAAACGATCGATCATCGTCGCGTTCGTCACCGCGGAGGAGCAGGGCCTTCTCGGGTCGAAATGGCTCGCGCAGCACCCTCCCATTCCCGCCAACCGGATCGCCGCTGACATCAACCTCGACACCGTCAACCGCTGGGGCCGCACCACG
>Ga0209237_1000116_pt1 | contig 38648 bp, 33 predicted proteins | sample GraSoi013_1_40cm_2_FD_185820 | JGI IMG/M metagenome (GOLD analysis project Ga0209237, IMG submission 185820) | Grasslands soil microbial communities from the Angelo Coastal Reserve, California, USA - Sample 10_02_2013_1_40cm (SPAdes) (version 2) | ecosystem: Environmental > Terrestrial > Soil >...
TCTCGACCTCGCCCGTCGCGAACTCGACGCCGCACTCCGGGCACTGTTTCACGTCGACCGGGATCCAGGCCTGGCAGTTCGAGCACTTCGCCATGTCCCGCTCGAACTCGACGCCGCACTTCGGGCAGGTCGTCGCGTCCTCCGGGATGAAGGCGCCGCACTCGCCGCACTCGACCATCTTGCCGAGGCCGTAGACCTTCCAGTACACGGTGACGCCGGCCGCGATGGCGACCGCCGCGCCGAGGATGACCAGGAAGAGCCACCACGGGACGCCGAGGATCGGGACCGGGCTGCTGAGGAACGGCAGGGTTTTCTTCACCGTGATCGACTGGGTCCCTGGCCCGATGATGCTGGACGAGGGCGTGACAACGACGTCGTAGGACCCGTCCGCCAGACCAGAGGGCACGGTGAGCGTGCCGATGAAGAATCCGTCGGCCTGGGTGAGAGTCGTGTTCGACGCCTTGACGGCAGCGCCCTGACGCAGCTCGATCGTGAGGGCCACGCTTGGGATTCCGTTGTTCGTGCTGAGATCCCGGACGAATCCGGAGACGCCGAGGGAGGTGCCCGGCTCGAGCGTCTGGCCCGCGCTCGGCGACATCATCGCGATGTATCCCTGAGGCGGCAAGACATTGAGCGTGACCGTCGCGGTGTTGTTCGCTTCCTGCGCGGCTCCGCCTTCGTTGATCCGGTTGTCGGGGTCGACCTTGAGGATGATCTGCTGGTTGCCGGTGAGGGGGATGCCGCTGACATTGAGCGAGACGTTCAGGAAGGTCCCGATCGTGCGGCCGTCGACCCGGCCGACTTGGAGGGCGCCGAAGAACGCGGCGACCGATACGTTCAGCGCAGCGGTCTGGCCCGCGTTGTACACGAGCACGTCGATCGTGAACGGCTGATTCTGCGTCACGGTCCTCACGCCGGGGTAGTCGCTCTGATGGAGCGCCAGGTCTGGCGGCGTGAGCGCGTTCACAGAGAACGTCGCATTGTTGTTGCCCAGGACGTAGTCCTTGTTGCGGATGTCGGTGGTCGTCGGGGTTCGCAGGCTGAACGTCAGAAGATGGGCTCCGGTGGACGTCGGCCGCCACAGGACCGTCAAGGTCGTGTCGACGCCGGGGCCGATGTCGAACGTCACCGGTCCGCCGACCCGCTGCGCCCCTTCCCAGACCTCGAGAATCGCCCCCGTGGCCCGGTTCGTCCCCACGTTGTGGGCCACCACGCGCACCTGGGCGTCGTTGTTGAGGACCGGGTCGGTTGCAAACTGGACGTCCGCGGAGGTGATCGCGAGGTCCGGCCATGTAAAGAGGGTGAAGGTCCGCGGGAGGATGTTGTTCAGTTCGTTCGTCTCGCGGATCGCTCCGCCGTCCGAGACCGAGAACAGAGGCGGATCCACCACGGCGGACACGGTGCGGCTCGATTCGAGGGCGCCGTTCGGCCGCCAAATGATCGTGGCCGTCGTGGTCGCGTTCTTCGGGACGAGCGCGAGGACCGTGTCGTTGATCCAGACTCCGGCCGCCATGTAGTCGAACGGAGTGAAGTCCATCACGCCGTCGCCGTTGCGGTCCACGTTGTCCTCGAAGAAGCTCACGCGGACATTGTGGACGTCGACCTGGCCCGCGTTTCGGATCCTCGCCGTCACCTGGATGTTCGTGTTGACCGGCTGGAGGGCCGACGCCCCGTTGCCTCCGAGGACGGTCACGGCCGTGATGCTGAGGTCCGGCGTGAGACTCGAGAACGTCAGCTGCGCGACCGCGTCGGCCGTCAGGAGGAGCGAGGCCGGCGAATCCGGTTGGTACGTCGTCACGTCGACGACCGCGGATCCGGTGGCGAGGTAGGAGTTGTTCAGGACGCGGGCGGAGGTCGTACGGGTCTCTTCAAACGCCCGATACACGACCGAGCCGCTCGGAGCGGAGACGGGCCACGTCGTCGAGTTCGCAAGGTAGATGTCATCGACCGCGGGGTTCGGGACCGTAAACGGGGTCAGGGTGTTCGGGTCGAGGCGTTGAACGAGGATGTGAACGTTCGCGCCCGCGAGCGACGTCCCGGTCCCGTCGACCGCGTTCACATGGAGCCACCAGTAGCGGCTCACCTGGGCGCCACCCGTGATCATGCCGACCCACCACGAACCGTTCGGATCGAACGTCTGGACCGAGGTCAGCTGCACATTCTGCGCGCCGCCGAAGATGAGTTGGGACGTCTGGACCTGGTTGAACGTCGTGTTCCGGATGTCCAGGTCAACCGTGTTCGCGTTGCCGTCATCCGTGAGGAACGCGAGGGTCGTGACGCCGGTGAGGGTCGCGTCCCAGAGGTGCGTCGTCTGAACCGTGTCGATCCAGAAGCCGGGACCGAGGAGTGAATCGCGCACGAGGGTGGCGCTGCCGCCGAACAACGTGACGTTCGCGTCGATCGTCGAATCGGAGATCGCGACGCTCGACGTGGGACCTTCTTCGCGGAGCATGCCGGGGGAACCCTGGGCCGTCAAGGTGAGCGCGCTGCCTCGGCTAGCGTCAAGGGTTCCGCCGTTCGAGACGTAGAAGGCGAGCGGATAGTTGCTCCAGACCGTGGAGTTGACCAGGGTGAGCTGACCGCCCGAGAGGATCTTCACGTACGCCCGCGAGTTGCTGGCCGACCCCTGATCGACGTACAGACCGCCGTCCGTGATTGAGATAGATCCGGAAATCTCGAGGCAGCTGGAGACGGATACGGAGCCGACGATCTGCCGGTCGAACGACCACGTCGTGACACCGGTCGGGCATACCTGAAGGTTGCCGAACGACATCGTGACCCACTTGGAGTTGTTCGCAGCGCTGACCGCGGGATACGGGTCGTAGAACTCGTCGCCCGTGGTGCTCGAGGCCGCGTACGTCACTTGCTGGTGGTAGTTCCCGAAGGATTCGGCGTTCGGCAGGCTGGCCGTCGTGATCTGGTCCGTGAAGAGCGGGATGAGGGCGAGCCCATTCGCGTCCGTCCGGTTCCAGGCGTTCGCTCCGCTCGCGGTCCGGCCGAGGTACCAAAGGGTGCGTGAGGTCGGGGTCGTGGCGAGCGCGTTGTCCGGATATTGCGCGGTCGTGCTGCTCGGGCTGAGCGTCGACCAGATGGTCGCACCGCTGACCGGGATTCCGCTCGAGTCGACGACGGTCGCATGCAGCCACCGCATGAAGTCCACGTTCCCGCCGGCGGCCGTCGGACGGAACGCCGGGACCCAATCCGCCTTCGCGGCGGGGTCTTGCGTTCGGTCGATCGTCACGTTGTACAGGTACGCGTTCGAGGTCCCGTCGACACGGAGCTCGTTGTGAACTCCAGGCGTGTTGGAATAGTCCACCCCGATGTACGAGTCGTAGGAGTAGAGGTTGCTCGTCGCCGTCAGGAGGATGTTGCCCGCCGTGCCGCCCGTGTACTCGTAGAGTCGTTCAATCCGGGATCGATACAGACTCGCGGTCGTGGTCGCCCATGCCATCAGAGGCGCGTCGTTGTTGTCATCCGTGTTGATGCCGAGTCCGGAAATCTCTGAATCGGTGAAGCCGGTGATCTTCGAATCCGTGACGTTGATCGTCGCGCTCGTCGCGTTGAACCAACCGGGGAACTTCAGGATCGCGCCGTTCTTCATCGTGAACCGGCTGTTCGCGCCCGAGACGGTGAAGGCGAGCCGGAGGAAGGGAGCAATCGAATCCGTCTGCGTCGTGACGATCGAGTTGTCGAGAATGAGTTCGCCGCCCCCGTTCACGTTCAGCGCATAGCCTGCGTGCGATGTGTCCTTCGAGAAACTCAGGCCGCCGTCGGTCAACGTCAGACTGCCTCCCGAGTTCACGTTGATCGTGCCGTCGACCGAGTAGAGAATCCCGCTGCACACCTGTGTGTTCGTGATCGTCCAGTCACCGGTGATCACGCCGCCAACCTGATCGCAGGTCCCGGCGCGTGCCGCCGGTGTCAGGGCGAGGAGCGTCGCGAACAGTCCGGCGAGGGCGACCGACCAAACAATCAGGAGCGTGAGGGCCCTCGCATTCCGTTCGGCGGGCCTAGACATCCGAGGCACCCCGCGGGTTGAGGCACCGGGCTACCCCATAAGAAATGCGACCGGTGGGCATGATATGCGACCCATCCAGGACCGATTCTTAAAAAGGTTCTCGGATGATTATCCAACCCGATACGTATCCGTTCTCACGTCGGAGAATATCCGGTTCGGCCAGGGTCGCGATTTCTATTTCAATTCCTGAATAAAGAACCGGTTCAATCGCGCGGATGTGCAGCAGCGTCGACGCGGCCCGATCACGTGCGTGCGGCTAATGGCGCGCGAGCGACCGCGATTCGCCTCCGTTGCACGATTGTCCCAAGCTCGCCGGACGCCCGTTCGAAGTCGCGTCCCGACTCGCGGTCTTGGGTGCGCCTTCCGCGGCAGGCACGTCTACGCGCGCCTCGTGATTCTCACGCTATCACGGGTTGGTAACTACCACGAACAATTTATATATCGTCGGGTCGGGTGCGAGTGTGTTCTCCCTGAGCCCACCGGGAGGCCACTCCATGAGAACCATCCTCCGCCAAGACGAGTCGGGTGTGTCCGAGGTCGTCGGCACGATCCTGATCCTCGCAATGACCGTCGTGCTGTTTTCGGTCATCATCGTCTGGGTGACGAATATCCCGACCCCGAGCGCACAGGCTCGGACGGATATCCAGTCCGAGATGAACCCGATCTACAACCCGCTGGGCGTGGAAATCGGGGTGAACATCACGCTCACGCATCAAGGCGGCGAGGCGCTCTTCCCTGTACCGACAATCATTTATGTCATCGCGCAGCGAGGCTCGAATAACCCTCAGACGGACGTCTGCCTGGTCCACACGTACAACAAAGTGATCGGAAACGGGTTGTTGGACGGCACCGACAGCGTCTGGGACATCGGCGAGCGATGGAACTACAAGAGCCTGCCCGGCTTCTACTGTTCCCTGGCCTCGTTCGGCCCGCTCCTATCCTCGGACCAAATCACGATCATCATCGTCGATCACCTGAAGAGCATCGTCCTGTGGACCGGCCCCATGAACGCGCCGGTCGGCACCCGTCCCCCAGTCTTCGTCGACAAGTGGACGGACGGGGTCTTGGCCACGGAGGAGATCGACCCGGTCCAGGCGACCCAGGGGTTCTATATCTTCGCGAAGGTCACCGATCCGGACAACGACCTGAACGTGAATTCGGTGTATGCGACGATCACCGCTTGGTACGGCTCGGGCACCTCCTGCGCGTTGCCCCAACAGATGAAGGACAACGGCATTTCTCCGGATCGCATCGCGGGAGACCGGATCTTCACCCTGGGAGGGAGCGCCTGCACGAATCCACCGTATCCCGCCCTCACGTGGGCCGGATCGATCATCCTGCTTAATGCGACCGACTCGAAAGGCCACCAGACCACGACCCGCCTCGTCTTGGACGTGGTCGCGCCCCTCACCGGCGGAGGTGGGAACAGCGGGACGATCCCGAGCCAGCTGTGGCAATACATCGGCTACGTCCAGATCCGGACCGGGGAGGTCTGGGTGTCGAACCTGAGCAGTCCGTACAACTCGCCGAACACGTACCAGCCGTACCGGGTCACGCGAGCCCAACTGAACGGGAACGGCGGAGCCCTATTCCATTACAAGATGGTGAACCACGGCAACACCACGATCTTCATCGATGGATGGAGTGAAGCGTTCTTCCAGAACACCCAGTCCGCGAGCGGCGCCGTCGCCTTCATTGTCGCGCCGTGCAGCACGGCGATCGCGGCAAACGCGGGCGGAGTCGCGGCGTACCCTGGCACGGCTGGGAACATCAACGATTTCCAGTACGCCCACACCGGCGTGCCGGCCGGGTGTTCCGTGACGAGTCCTATCGGGGTCTTCGACATCAACACGTTCAACCAGGACACCGGTGGCACCCCGTACGTGATGCTAGCGTACGCGAAGACACCATTCTCCACGGGCTCTTCCAATGTCTGGGGCTCCGCCACCTTCTTCATGAGCATCCTCGTCTCGGGGATGGCGGGTCCCTCGAACTACACGTACGCGCAACTCACCGGGATCGGAGCCAACCCGAACAGCTGCGGCGGGCTCGGACCTGCGTACAACCCCTTCAACCACCTGACCGACCCGATCACGGCGTGCCGGACCTCGTGGTACGCCCAAGTGATTCCGTTTATCGGGATGGTCGTCTACTAGTTCGCGAAGCCGGGATCGGGGGTAACCCAGCCGCCAAGCGTGACGCAACCATCCGCGCTCGTTCGCCAACCGACCGGCGCGTGCTCTCGGGTGCGCGCACTCCGCGTTTCGGGTGCACTCCCCCAAGCCGACGGACATCCGCTCCGGAGCCAATCTGAGTACCGTACCCGAACGAGGGTGTCGAGGCGGAGACCTCCGCGCATGTCCGGCACCTCCCGGGCAGAAGGTTGAACAACGTCGCCCGCTTGCCGGGAATGCACGGGTCGAATAGGGCCCAAGAGGATCCGCGGTGTTCACATGTCCGATCCGAATGAGGTACATCCCCTGCGGGATGGCGGGATCACGTGGGTGTTCTATTTCCGACGCTCGGAGGTGCCTCCGCGGGAGCTCGCCATCGTTTCGCGGGCCAAGCGGGGAAAGCTTCTACGCCTCGCGGTCACATTCGGCTTTCCGGACCCTGGCTTCCGTGAATACCAGAGTACGACCGCAGTCCACCTGTGGCAGATGGACACGCTCCCGACGACGATCTCCTGGCGCGAGGTCTTCGTGCATGTCTTCACTCACGAGCCGCTACACCACGCGATTGGCAGGTTTCTGGCCGAAATGGCTGAGAGCGGAGACCAGGAATGGGTCATCAGCCGGCTCGGCGACGGGCGTTGGTGGTAGTCGCCTCGGGGCGGAGCGTCCCTAGGCGACCGTGGGGCACGACGAACAGATGCTCGAGAGCATCGTCGCTGACGTGCGGTGGCGCCTGGGCTCAACCATCGGGTCTGGTCACCGGGTCCTCGATCGACTCCGGGCGCATGAATCTCGGCTGGCGACCGCAACCATCCGTTAGGGGCGATGTTGATGCGGGAGTCTGAAGCCGCGAGAGTCGGTCGCGGCTGCGAACTTCGCTGGGATGGCGGTGACTGAGAGGGTGATCGAAGCAGCGAACAGGAGCCCGCCGCCGTTCGGCTAATCGACGCAACGAGCCGCCGCGGTGGCCTGGTGCGATCTTCGTTGCGGTGCAGCAAAGCACTTCATGCGGAGAACTGACGTGTCCTCCCGAGGGTCGCTGGGGAGGAGTGGCCCGAGCCATCAGCTCTCTCAGCCCGCAGGACACCGTCGGACGAACCCGGGCGCTCGCATCCAGAGGCGTACCGACAACAATCGACATCGTGAGGTGGGGTTTCGGTGTGTCCTCTGGTCAACTCGCTGGCACGCCCTTGAGGGTGAGAACAGAAAGGACCCGCGCGACTCGAGGCCGTCGCGTCATCGGGTTGTTCGCCATCAGCCGGAACGGTCTCCACGCGGGTGGCGGAAGGTTCGGCCTGAGAGTGAGAAAACGAAAAGGGGTTGGGGGAAGGCCGGCTCAGAGATCGTCGGACGAGTTCCCGTCGCCGTTCTGGCCTTCCGAACTCTCGCCTTCTTTGCCTTCGATCGGCTTCTTGATGACGCGCTTCTGGACGATCGGCGCGGGCGCGTTGGTCGGTCCGGGCGGGGACATCGGCCCGCGGGCCTGGACTCTTCGCGCCGGAGCGCCAGCGACGACCGCTCCACCGCTCGGTGGGCGTTGATCGCGCATCAAGGATCCGCACTTGTGGCAGACCGTGGCCGTCACGGAGTTGAGGGTCCCGCAGGTCGGGCACGGCTTCGAGCCCATCTTGCGCATCTCCTCTTCCTCGCGGAGCCAGTCTTCGAAGGTGAGGAAGGTCGGCTGCTTGCGCCACCATTCCTGGAACTCGGTCTCGCTCAGGCTGCGGCCCAGCTGTCGGGAGGCTTCCTGCTTGAAGCGGGCGATGACCTCATCGTACTGGAGGCGCATCTTCTCCTTGTAGTCCGCCATCTCCAGCTGACCGGTCGCGAACTCGACGCCGCACTCCGGGCACTGTTTCACGTCGACCGGGATCCAGGCCTGGCAGTTCGAGCACTTCGCCATGTCCCGCTCGAACTCGACGCCGCACTTCGGGCACGTCGTCGCGTCCTCCGGGATGAAGGCGCCGCACTCGCCGCACTCGACCATCTTGCCGAGGCCGTAGACCTTCCAGTACAGCGACACGCCGATCGCGACGGCCGCCGCGGCCGCGAGGATGACCAGGAAGAGCCACCACTCGATGCCGAGGACCGGGACCTTCTGGAACAAGAAGGACGAGGATTTCTGCACGGCGATGGTGGTCGAGTCCGGTTGGATCAGCGTCGTTGCCGGCGTCACGACGATCGAGTACTGCCCGTCCTGGGTGCTCGAGGGCACGACGATCGTCCCGACGAATAGGCCGTTATTATCCGACATCGTCGAGGTGTTCGCGAGGACCGTGGCGCCGCTGCGCAGCTCGATGTTCAGGACGACGCCTCCAATGCCGTTCGAGCCCGAGTCCCGAACGTATCCCGTGACGCTCACTGCGTTTCCGGATACGACGGACTGGCCGCTGGTCGGCGTGAGGATCGCCGTGAAGCCGGCCGGAGGCGGCTGGACGGTCAAGGTGATGTTCGCGAAGTTGTTGTTCTCCTGAGCGGCGCCGCCCTCGTTGATCGTGTTGTCCGGGTCGACGATGAGCTCGAGCGTGTGGCTCCCGACCGTGGCGACGCCCTGAATCGTCATCGTCTGGTTCAGGGACGTGGCGACCGTGAGGCTGTCCACTCGGCCGTACGTGACCGCGCGGCTTCCATCAAGGTACGCCGCGACGGAGACGCCGGTCGCCGTGGTCTGGCCCTGGTTCGAGATCAGGGCGTACACGGTGAAGGGCTGGTTCTGCAGGACGGTCATCGCGGGGCTCGCCGGCGCAACCGTGAGGTCCGGACCGGTCCGCACCTGGACCGCGAGGGACACGGTGACGGACTTCGTGTTGTTGCCCGCGCTGATCGCCGGATACGGGTCGAAGTCCACGCCGCCCGGCCCGGTCGTCGCCCCGAAGGTCACGATCAGCTGATAGTTGCCGAACGATTCCGCATTCGGCAGGCTGGCGGTCGTGATCACGTCGGTGTACAGCGGAATCACGGCGAGGCCGTTCGAATCCGTATGGTTCCAGGCGTTCGCCCCGCTTGCGGCCCGGCCGAGGTAGGCGAGGGTCCGCGCGCTGGGCGTCGACGAGAGACCGTTATCCGGATACTGGGCCGTCGCCGCACTCGGGCTGAGGGTCGACCAAATCGAGGCGCCGCTCACCGGGAATCCAGTCGAGTCGACCACGGAGGCGCGGAGCCACCGCAGGAGGAACACGCTCCCGCCCGCGGCCAGCGGATCGTAGGCCGGCTGCCAGGTCGACTTGAGGACCGGGTCTTCCGATCGGTCGATCGTGACGGCGTACAGGTACGCGTTCGAGGTCCCGTCGACCCGAAGCGCATTGTGCAAGCCGACGACGTTGGAGAAGTCGACACCGATGTACGAGTCGTACGCGTAGAGGTTGCTTGAGGCGGTCAGGGCCACGTTGCCTTCAATCGGGCCCGTGGCGTTGCCGCTGCTCGCAGTCGTGTTCTCGTAGATCCGCTCGATTCGCGATCCGTAAAGGCTCGCAGTCGTGGACGCCCACGAGATGAGCGGGCTGTCGTCGTTGTCATCGTCGTATACCCCGAGGCCGAAGAGCTCGGACGACGAGAAACCGGTGATCGTCGAACCGGTCATGTCAATCGTCGCGCCGGTCGCGTTGAACCAACCGGGGAACTTCAGGATCGCTCCGTTCTTCATCGCGAAGTGACTGTTCGCTCCGGAGACGGTGAAGGCGAGCTTGAGGTACGGATTGATGGCGTCCGTTTGCGTCGTGACAATCGAGTGGTCGAGGATGAGTTCGCCGCCCGCGTTCACGTTGAGCGCGTAGCCTTGATGCGAAGTGTCTTTGGCGAAGCTCAGGCCGCTGTTGATCAGCGTGAGGCTTCCGCCCGCGTTGATATTGATCGTGCCGTCGACGGTATACGGGGTCCCGGTGCCCGTGCACACCTGGGCCGTCGTGATCGTCCAGTCTCCGGTAATGACGCCACCGACCTGGTCGCACGTTCCGGCCCGCGCGGCCGGGCTCAGTGCGACGAAGGCGGCAAAGAGGCCACCCAGGGCGACGGACCAAACGATCAAACACGTCAGGGCCTTTGCATTCCGTTCGGATCGGCTAGACAACCCAAGACCTCCTGAGGTCGAGTCGGCCGAACGTATCCGGAGGACTACGACCGGTGGGCATGTTGCGCGGGCCATCCGGGGCCTCTTTATAAATAGGTTACCGCGCGATTATCTATCCCGATACGCACCTGTTCTCACACGAAAGAATAACGCCGGAATATGGAGGAAAACATTTTATCATTTCGTGAATATAGAAATGAGCAAAAGTCGATGAAAATGGACCGAAAAGTGCATGAAAAGCCGGATGAACGGAGGTCCCGCGCACGCTCGCGTCGCCCCGACCGCCGGCTCAAATCACTTTCTTCTTCATGACCTTCTTCACGCTCACCGGGGCCTTCTTTGCCTTGTCGTCATCGGACGCCATCCGGTGGCCGCACGCGTAGCACATGATCGCATCGGACGAGATCATCGTGCCGCAGGCGGGACAGGGAATCTCGGACTCGCCCTCCGTCTCGGAGGTTTCTTCCGCGGCCGTCTCATCCTGCAGACGGTGGCCGCACGCGTAGCACATGATCGCATCGGACGAGATCATCGTGCCGCAGGCGGGACACGCCATCTCCGATTCGCCGCCGGCAGCGGGCTCGGCTTGGACCACGACCTTCGCGACGGGTTTGGCCACCTGCACGACCGCGACGGGCATTTGGGCCGCGGGCTTCGCGGCCACGGGAGCCGGGTTGGACGGCACCGGTTGGGGCCGCAGTCCTGCCTGGGGTGCGGGCGTCGTCGGGACGACTTTCACGGAAACGGCAGGCATTGAAGCGGGAGCCCCCGCCATTGCCTTCATCGACTGTTCCTGGGCGAGCAGCGCCTTCTCGCGATCGAGGAGTCGCTTCCCTTCTTCCGCGATTTTCGCGCGGGCTGCCGCGAAGTTCTCTTCCTCGACGGCGAGCTTCCTCTCGCGCTCCATGAGCTCGCGGTTCCGACCGATCTGCGCATCGAGCGTCGCCTTCTGATCTTCGAGGAGCTTGACGATCTGCTCCTGCCGCGCGGCGATCTCGGTCTTGCGCGCCGCGATGTCTTTCGCGTGCGTGACCGCTTCCGTGTCGCGCCGACCAATCTCCTCGTCCCGCCTCACGAGGGAGTCGAGGCGTTTCGCGAGTTCCTGCTCCCGGGAGACGAGCGAGTTCTCTTTGGCGAGCACCTGTTGTCTCGTGGCCTCGAATTCCTGCTCCCGGTCCGCGATCGCCCGTTCACTCTGCTCCAGTTCCTTCTCGCGGGCGCGCATTCCTTTCTCCCGGCCGACGAGCGAATCCCGCTCGTCCGCGAGGGAGGTCCGCTCCTGGTCGAGGACCCGCCGGTCTTCCTCGATCTTGGACCCGTGTTCCTGGAGCGCGGCCTCGCGCTCTCGGAACTCCGCGTCCCGGGACTTCAGGCTTTCTTCGAGCTTTTTCAGTGCGTCCAGCGCGTCGAGGATTGATCCGTCGGCCATCTACAGTGCCCTCCGATGTTGGTGCATGGCGCCGAGCCTCCCAGGCGTCGGCGTGCAAACGTGTTTCATGAATTCCCTCCCGTCTCGAAGATCGGTCCGAGGACGGTCAGCCCGCCTTTCCGGACCTCGATCGCATGCTTCTCCATCGAGTGGTCGACCGATCGCATCTTCTCCACCTGGAGATACCGAACGAGCTTGCCGCGGGATCGGTCGAGGCCCAGAATCACGATGCCATCGACGAGAAACCCCTCGTTCCCGAGGAGCTGGCTCTCGCCGTTCGGCGCGCGCTCCATGACGACGAGGGAGGTGAGTTCGTTGTCGCGGAGCATCTTGAAGAAGTAGAACATCCGTTTTCGCATGTTGGTCGTGTTCTCCATGAGCGAGTAGAGCGCGCCGAGCGAATCGAGCGCGAAGAGCTTGAACTTGTGACCGTGCACCTTGCGGTAGTGGCCGATCATCCGCTCGATGAACGCCAAGTAGTCCGTCTGGTCCTCCGGGCCGACGACGGCGTCGATCTCCCGCAGATCCGTGAAGTCGCTGATCTGCATGTTCATCGAGAGCTCGACCCCGAGGGACTCCATGTTCCTCAGATGCGACTGGACCGTCTCCTCGAGCGTGGTGTACAGCCCGAACTCGCCGGTGTCCTTCAGGTAGCGCGACATGAGCGTGTAGCAGAAGGACGTCTTCATCGATCCCGGCGGGCCCGTCACGAGGATGACCTTCGGTGGGAGAATGTCGCTCCGAATCACTTTGTCCAGACCCTCGATTGCACTGCGAAATGCCATGGCCGCGCCGGATACGCATCACACGGGGGCAAGGCTCACTTAATCGTTTTGAGGTGATTATCTGGGCTGAGGACTTATCATTCTCTGAACTGAGTCCGGAAAGTCTTTGTACGCTGCTTCAAGATAGAAACGCGTCGACGAATTCGAGGTGTCGGCTTACGCCAGCGAAGGAAACGAAAGTCTGTCCCGTCTGTGACACACCGATCGACGCGAACGCGCGTGTGTGCCCTTCGTGCCAGACGGACCTCACCTTGTTCGACATCGGCGGAGGCCTCGACCCGACCGACACGCCCGTGAAAGACGGACGGAGCATCGACGAAATCCTGGCCTCGATCATGGAGGGCAAGGAGGACCACCGGGAAATCTTCGAAACGCTGAAGAACGTCGCCCGAGAAACGCCGGAATCGGCCGACGTCGACGCCGACACGAAACCCCGGGCCGTGACGGAGGCCGCGGCCGATCTCGGCGAGCAGTTCCTGTGTCCCGTCTGCGAGACGCTCGTCTCGGCGGACGCGACCGTCTGTCCGGGTTGCGGGGCCGAATTCTCCGAGGGCGAGGCCACGGAGTACGAGTGTCCGGTCTGCAAGGCCTCGGTCCCGGCCGATGCGGATCTTTGCCCGAGCTGCGGAGTCCGCTTCGCCGAAGACCCGCAGACGGCGACAGCGCGGATGGGGAAGATCCGAGAACCGCCGCCGATCGTCGAGGCCGTCCGAACGGAGGCTCCTCCGACGCGGTCGTTCGCCACGCCCTCGGCCAGCGGCAAGCCGACGCGCTCTCCCCTCCAAAACCGGATCGACCAACTTCGCCGAACCCGACGGGAATCAGAACGCCGGATCCCGACGGGTGACCGAAAGCTCCTCTACCGCGAACTCCCCAAATTGGTGAACGAGGTGAAGCCCCTCCTGGTCTCCGCGAAGCGGATCGGGCTCGAGATCGAGGAGGGGAAGCGGATCATCAACGACGCGATCCAGGCCGGCAAGGGACGCGACATCGAACGCGCGGTCACGCTCATCGCGGAGGCGCGTCGAACGTTGGACGTCGCGTTTGTCGACTTCATCGGCGGACAGATCGACACTGTCTTGCAGGAGCTCCGAGCCGCCAAAGGGGACGCGGGCGTCCAGGCGGCCACGCCGAAGCTCCAGGAGGCCGTCGGCCGAATGGAGGCGGGCGACTACGACGCCGCGTGGGACCGGTTCCAAGGGGCGCTCGGGACGTTCCACACGGAGGCGAAAGACTTCCATGAGGCGCGCAAGATCATCGACGATGGCGATCGGACCGTGCGCGAGGTCCGGTCGATGGGCATGGACCTCCGCGACCCGGAGCGGCTCCTCCGGCAAGGGCGGGAGTCGCTCGACCGGCGGGATGTGGCAGGCGCCCTCCGGTTCGGGCAGCAGGCGCAGGAACGGATGAAGCGGGACGTGCCGGCGTTCGTCCAGGACCAGATGCGGAAGGCGCGGAACGAACTGTTGGACCTGAAGGTGCGCGGCAACGACCTCTCTCGACCCATCGGCATCCTCAAAGAAGCGAGCGCCTACGTGAAGCGGGAGGCGTGGGGCGACGCGCTCCGGCAGATCCGCGAATTCCACAAGGCCGTTCAGGGCCTCGGCTAGCCCGCTCGCGATTACGGATAGCGGATCACTTCCATCTCCCGTTCGAGCACCTTGAGCTCCTGGTCTTTCAGGGTCGCAGGCCCGAGGGAGATGATGAACGCATACCGGCTCTCGGAGATCGCGTCGAGCAGCCGCCGGACGAACATGAGGACGGCGTCGAACGAGTTGTTCGAGACGAGGTACTCGATCCCGTCCAGGAGGATCGCGCCTCGGGGCTGCTTCCCCATGAAGTCCTCGATCTCGTAGACGATCCGCTCCAGGGTCGGCGCGATCGTCTCTTCCGCCGACCCCTCGCGGTCCGTGAGCCACAGGACGCGCTCCGTCGGAAGGTCGTGCGCCTGCCGGACCCGTTTCGGGTTCGTCCGACTGATGACCAGGCCGCCGCCCCCGCCACCGAGGAAATCCGTCAAGAGTCGGAACGCCTTCGCAGGTCGTTCCTCCTCTATCAGGTAGCTGCGGCCTGGTGTGAGTTCGTGGTTCGCCGGCGCAGAGACTGTCGGCCGGGCCGTCTCCTCCGGCGCGATCCGCTCGGACACCGGCGACGCGATCGGTTCCGCGGACGGCTCGGCGGTCGCACCGGACAAGACTTCGCGGGCGAGATCCTGCGTGATCGGGCGATTCATCAACGAGGAGAACGCGACGACTCGGTTGAACGCCCCGCCGAGCTCTCGCACGTTGTTGTCGACGAGATTCGCGATGCACGTCAAGACTTCGCCTTCGATGGAGACATTCTCGTCGCGGGCGCGGTGTTCGAGGATGGTGACCCGCATCAAGAGGTCCGGAGGCTCGATGCCCGCGACGAGGCCCGATTCGAACCGGGAGACGAGGCGGTCGTCGAGGTTCGGGATCGCCTTTGGGGGCCGGTCGCTCGCCAGGACGAGCTGCTTCTCCTTGTCGTGCAGATCGTTGAACGTGTGGAACAGTTCCTCGTGAATCTCCGGCATACCGCTCAGGAACTGGATGTCGTCGATCATCAGGCAATCCATGCCACGAATGCGGTCTCGGAACGCGGAGAGGGTGCCGACCTCCTTCGCGTTCGCAAGGCTCGACGCGAACGCTTCGCAGGTCAGGTAGAGCACTTTCGATTCGTTCGCATGGGCCAAGATGTAGTTCCCGATCGCGTGCAGGAGATGCGTCTTCCCGAGGCCCGGACCCGAGGTGATGAGGAGTGGATTGTATTCCTTCGCGGGCTGCTTCGCGACCGCGACCGCCGCGCCGTGCGCGAACCGGTTGCTCTCCCCGACGATGAACGACTCGAACGTGTATGTCTGGACGAGGTTCGTCGCCGCATCCCGGGCGGGCATCGATTCTTCGAGCACCTTCCGCGCGATGTCCTCGGTGGAATACGGACCGCCCTCGGGGCGGAGCGCCTGTTGCTGTTTCATCACGAGGTCCAGGACCTTCCGCGTCCGCGCCTGGGAGTCCCGGCCTCGCTCCATCTCGGCCTGGCGACGCGCCTCGATCTGGCGCAGGCTTTCCACGGCATCGCGGAGGCTCTCGACCTCCGTGTCGATGTCCGGGTGTCGCACGGGATCCTTGAGCTTCTCTCGGAGGATCGCGGCTCGCGACTCAAACCCGGACACATCGAGACCGGAGAGGATCTCGCCCACCGCCTCGGCCTTCTTGACCCCGTCGCGCATCGCGACGACGGACGCCGCGAGGATGGACGGCTCGGCATCGAGGTTCGAGTCGACGGAGGACACGTCGTACCCTCGGTCCTTCCACGACCGGATCTGCCTCTCGATCTCCGATCGTTCCATCGTCTGCGGGATCTTCGTCTTCTTGACGACCTTCGCGGGCCGCTCGAGGATCGCATCCGCGTATTCGCGGACGAGGCCGTCCATGTCCACGCGGGCATGGAGCTCCAAGACGCACGACTCGTCGTACGAGTCCTGCCACACCTTCTTCAGGGCGCTCCGCCCGCGGTCCTGGGTGCCGTCGCGATGGTACAGGCTGGCCTCCGGGTTTCCGCCGCGGAGGAGCACGATCCCTTCGGCCCGCTTCCCGGTCCCGCTCCGAACCGTCCGGACGTAGCCGGAGAACGAATACTTCTTCAGGTCGAGGAGCAGCTGCTTGAGCGCGTTAGGACCGCCCCGCGTGGTGCGGATGAGTTTTCCCTCTGGCAGGAGGAGGTCCTGAGGCGTGAGGCTCCCTCGGTGGCCCCGGCCCATTCCCGAGGTCCCTCTAAAAAGGTTCCAACCCAGTTTCCTCGTTTGAGAACGGAAGGCATGCGACGCGGCGGAGGACGCGCCCTCGCGATGCGAAAGGACTATTATGCTCCGGGATTTTGCGTCGTGTGCAGATGGCCCGGGACTTCTTCACGATGGATGATTTTGACCTCTCGGGCCGTACGGTCCTCCTGCGTGTGGACATCAACTCTCCGATCGATCCCGCGACCGGCGAGCTGCTGAACGACGCGCGGATCCGGGAGCATCTGACGACGATCCGCGAGCTCCGAGGTTCGAAGGTCGTGTTGCTCGCGCACCAGTCGCGACCGGGGAAAGACGACTTCACGACCCTCGAGGTCCACGCGGATCGGATCGGCGCGCTCCTCGGACGTCCCGTGCGGTATGTGCCGAGCCTCTTCGGCCGACCCGCGATCGATGCGATCGATGCGATGCACCTCGGGGACGTGATCGTCCTAGAGAACACGCGTTTCTACTCGGAGGAAGACGCGCTCGCAGACGCGAAACTCGAGAAGATGGCGAAGACCCACATCGTGAGCCGGCTTGCGCCGCACGCGGACTACTTCGTCCTCGATGCGTTCGCCGCGGCCCACCGAGCGCAACCGAGCCTCGTCGGCTTTTGCGAGGTCCTCCCCTCCCTCGCCGGCCGGGTGATGGAGCGGGAGCTCACGATGCTCACCCAGGCGGTCCAGCAGCCCGAGCGGCCGAAGATCGCGCTCCTCGGCGGCGTGAAGGCGGACGACTCGATCGCCGTCGCGCGCCACATGCTCGAGAAAGACTTGGTCGACAGCGTGCTCACCTCGGGCGGCGTGGCGAACCTGTTCCTCGACGCCGCCGGAATCGACCCGGGCACGCCGACGACCGACTTCATGCGACGCGAGGTCGAGGACTACGAGGCCCACCGGGCGATGTGCAAGGAACTCCTCGCGCGATTCCCCGGGCGAATCTCTCGGCCGACGGACGTCGTCCTCAACGACGAGGGTGAGCGAAGGCCGGTCCCGGTGTCCGCCCTCCCGGCGAAGTGGCCCGTGTACGACATCGGGCTGGACACGATCGCCCACTACGTCGAGGAGATTCACCGCGCGAAGACGATTTTCTTCAACGGTCCCGCAGGCGTCTTCGAACTCGAGCCGTTCTCGGTCGGCACGCGGGAGTTACTCACTGCAATCGCCGAAGCGGACGGCTTCTCGATCGTCGGTGGCGGACACACGGTCGCAGCGGTCGAACAACTCGGACTCTCGGACCGAATTGATCACGTGAGCACGGGAGGGGGCGCCCTCATCAACTTCCTGGCGGGAAAGGAGCTCCCGCTCGTGACCGCGTTGAAGCATTCGTACAAGAAGTTCGCGCAGACGAAGAAGTGAATGGCCGAGCGTCGGCCGCCAATCCGATATATACGCGGAGGGCTTGGCCTTCCGATGTTCCGGGTGCGGAGGCCGCCGGAATGGGGCGTGGAACCGGTCCCGCATGGGTTGCGGGTCCTCCGGACCTTCGATCTGTTTGTCCTCTGGTCGAGCCTCGGGATCGGGCTGCTGGTCCTCGCGGCCGGCACGCTGCTCATCGGAGTGGGCGGCTTCGGATTTGGGCTGACCCTCGGCGAGTCCGCGATTGTCGCGCTCCTCGGTTCCGTCCTGGGGAGCCTGATGCTCGCGGCCGCCGCCCACCACGGGAGCCGCGCCGGCGTCCCGACGATGGTGAGCCTCCGTCCCATCCTCGGTCGTCGAGGCTCCTACATCCCGACGGCCCTGAATGTGTTCCAACTCCTGGGCTGGGCGACGTTCGAACTGCTCGTGATGGGAATCGCTGCGGCGACCCTCACCGGGAACGTGTTCGGACCGTCCACGCAGCTCGTGTTCATCCCGCTCTTCGGAGCGGTTGTCGCGGCCCTGGCCCTCGGAGGTCCGCTCGCGGTCATCCGGGCGTGGCTTGAAAAGTTCGCGATCTGGCTCGTCTATGCGTCGACGGCCGCGATCGGAATCGCGCTCATCTGGAAAGGCCCCGACCTCGGCCTGCGGTACGCGCCGTTCTCGGGGACGACGTCCCTCCTCTTGGCCCTCGACCTCGTGATCGCGATGCCGATTTCTTGGTGGCCGTTGATCTCGGACTACAACCGCTTCGCGCGGTCCTCGAAGGACTCGTGGGTCGGGACCACCGCGGGCTACACCATCGCGAACACCGTCTTCTACATGCTCGGTGCCGGCCTCATGGCCCTGGGGATCGCCTCCGGTCAGCCGAATTTTCTGGCGGTCATCGGCTTGCTCGGCCTCGGCGCGTTCCCGTTGTTGATCATCCTCGTCGACGAAACGGACAATGCATTCGCCAACGTCTACTCGACGGCGGTTTCGATCCAGAACCTGGCACCGAAGCGACGTCAACTTGGCTTCATCGTCGCCGCGACCCTGATCGCGATGGCTGGGGCCGCATTCCTCTGGAGTCGGGGCGAAGGCATCGGAGGCTCCTACGAGGGGTTCCTCTTCCTGATCGGCGGGCTGTTCGCGCCGCTTCTCGGAGTCGTCATCGCGGATTCGTTCGTGGTGCGACGAGGGACCTACGCGGCGGAGGAGTTCTTTGACGGCGCGCGACCTTGGCGATGGTCGGCGTTCGCAAGCTGGGTTCCGGGGGCCGCCCTGTACTTCGTGATCGTGATCTTCGCACTTCCGGTCGGCGCGACCCTCCCTTCGTTTGCCCTCGCAGCCGGCCTTCAGGTCGTCTTCTCGCGGCTCGAGTCGTCGCTCACGCGGCCGACGTCGGCGGCTTCGGGCGGCGATCCGTGAGCTGGCACCGAGCCGGCGCTCAGGACTCCCACGCAACGATGACCTGGGGCAACGGGGCCACGGTCCCGTCACTCCGGGTGTACGTCGTCAGCGTGTCATCCGTGAAGATGATCGCTGCCTTGCCACTCTGCAGATTGATCGCGACCTCGAACAGATCGAGCAGGTTGCGGGTGCCCCGGGCACAGCCGGTGCCAAAGGTACAGATCACTCCGACGTGATTCGCGTGCGCAGACACGGTCGTCTGGACGAAGTGCGAACCGTCGTCGGTGGTCTGGGCCATGTACGTGTTCCAGACCGCCGCGGGATCGTCCTTGCTCGACGCCGTGGTACCGTAGTACACGACATCGACCTTGCCGGCAAACGCCGCGACCCATGGGAAGACCGCCGTTGCCGCAGAACCGCTGTTCACGGCGACGGCCGAAGTCCAACTCGACCCGTGGTCGGACGACGCCGCGAACCACACCGTGTGAGCATCGGACCACGAGGCGTACGCCTTCCCGCTCGCCGGGTCGACCGCGAGGGCCGGGAAGACGTTGTTGAGCGGGTTGTTGACCGGCGCATGGGACACGATCGTCGGAACCCAAGTCAAGCCCTTGTCGATGCTGCGGGAGACCACGATGTTGTTGAAGTTCGCGCTCGTCGCCTTCTGGTGGCCACCTTGTCCGGCCGCGTATACCGCGAACACGCTGTGCGTGGTCGGGTCCGCGACGATCGGACCTTGGTCGTTGTTGAACGTCGACATCGCGGTCAGGCCGCCCTGGCCTGTAATCGGATCGGCCACCCGGGTCCATGTGAAGCCGTCATCGTCCGATCGCTGCACGTGAATCCCCGTGCTCGAGCCGCTGTCGTGATACGAGATATAGACGGTCACGCCGTCGGACGTGATCCACGGCCGGTCGGCTTGGGTCGTGTCGATGATCTGCTCCTTGCATTTCGCGAAGTTGTTGGATACGTCCGCGTTTCCGCATGTGATTGCCAAGACGCCGAACCGCGCGGCGGTGAACGGCGGGTTGACCAAGGCGATCAGGGAGGTGAAGTGGAGCGTGCCGGTGGAACCGATGTCGACGTCTGCGTCCTCGCCTCCCAACTGTCCCGAGACGATCCCGTTGTCCGGTATTCCCTGGAAGGCGGGGGATCCGCCGAACGAGGTTTTCCAGACGTTCGTCCCGAACGTGATCCACGAGAGCGACGTGAAGACGGTGGTCCCGTCCGGACCGATCGTCACGGCAGGTTCGCTGCTTCCGCTGTCCAACAGCAACGCGGTGTTCGAGAATGTGGTCGTCGAGGCGGTGCTACCCGGTTTCGCGGCGCTGACCGACGAAACGAGCAACGAAAGCGCCACGGCGAAACCGATCAGTCCAATCAACTTGTATCCCATGACAATGCCCTCCTCCGGGCGGCAGGGCGAAGGGAAATGCCCGCCAAATACCTTTCCCCAAGAGGATCCAGACGAGACTTTGCGTTATCGGAAATGAGACCTGCAAGTTCAATCCGAATCGCAAACGGCGGCGCAACTCCGACGCTGGGAGTCCGTTCATGCGCACTGCGTGTTCAGAGCCCGACCAACTGGATTCGGTGGGTGAATCCCCACTCCGCGACCACGCGTTGGACGGCGGGCTCGCAGGCTTTCGGAATGCCGAGGACGAGCTTGTATTCGGAGGGGAGGCCGCCGCAATAGTTCAGCAGCTGCTCCTTCGTATCCTGCGATGGAAAATCCCCACAGAGTTTTGCTTCGCCGTAAACGATCTTTGCGAAGTAGTCTGCCTGAACATCCGGAACCATGTCGGCGACCGGATCGGCGGGCGTCTTGACATTCGAGAGACCCTGGGTTGTGAACCAGGCGGCGAGAGCCTCGCGCATTCGTTCATGCTCGGCACCCTCGGTTTTCCCAACCATACAGTCGACAAGCCAACGGCTCCACCATAAAGCTATCCGGGAGGGCGCCGAAGGCTCGGCCTCGAGCACCGCGGTTGCAATGAAACTGGCCGGAGCGCTTAAGGTTCGGGAGAAGGTGTCGCACCTATGGTCAAGATTATCTCGCCGGTGACGCAGCGCCAAGTGGAAGCAGAGCAGATCGATTTTGAGGCCAAAGCCGAACCTTGGTCCACGTACGAATTGACGGATGGCACGACCTTGAAGGTCCGGGTGATCCTGACCGGTGTCTTGCGAATCGAAGGCGAGTACGATCAGAGCGGCAACCCCATCTACGTCGTCTCGAGCCAGACCGTGATCCAAGCAAACGCGCCGAAAAAGATCCGTGGAACGCCAACCGGCGGGGCCATGCCACCGACCCGGCCGTCCGGCGGCGGGCCTGAGGTTCGGTGACTCGCGCACCGGGCAGGTGAGCTGTGAGCTCGGGCAACGCGACGCCATGAGATGAGCGGCTCGGAACTAGGCCGGACTTATAGCCCACCGCGACTATGGCGCGGCAAGCCTCATGAGCGCGCGAACCGGCTCTGTCACGGGACTCGGGAAGACGAGGGTCGAAGCGCTGACGGACGGCATCTTCGGAGCCGTGATGACGGTCCTCGGGCTCAGCCTGACGATCCCGTACATCACGGGACCGGCACAGCAAAAGCTCCCGCCCATCGAGGACGTCGTGACGGGAGTCCTGACGTACGCGCTCAGCTTCGTCACGCTCGGCGTCTTCTGGGTCGGCCACCACGTTGGATTCCAAGTCGTGAAGCGCACGGATCGGACGTTCATCTGGCTGAACAATATCTTCCTCCTCTTCGTCGGCTTGCTTCCGCTCACAACGGCCCTCCTGGGACATCACCCGTTCGAGCAAGTGACCATCGTGGCCTACGGGCTCAATCTCCTGGCAATCCAGATGTTCATGTTCCTGGCGATCTGGTACGCCACGTTCCATCATCACCTCGTGGAAGCAGGCCTCAACGACCGATTCATCTGGATGGCCCGCCGCCGGATGCTGATGGGACCGGGCTTCTCCGCGGCGGCCATCCTGCTCGCTTTCGTCGACCCCGTCTTCAGCCTCGGGGCGTACGTGCTCTATCCGGTGTTCTTCATCTTGCCCGGTCGGATCGACCGGCTCTGGCGACGTCAAGAAGTGAAATGAGACAGATTGATCGCATGGCGGAGCTGGGGCCGCAACCTCTAGAAGGTGGGGAGCCGCCAGAGGGCTTCGATCCCCCGACCTGCAGTTTACGAAACTGCCGCTCTGCCGGGCTGAGCTATGGCGGCATGTGCACCATCGCCTTCCTACCGCGCGGCCAGGCGAGTGTTCCCTCTCCAACCGGCGGAGCGACGGTGGCGCCGGCGGAAGGAAAAGCTCCAACGCCATAAACATTCCGAGGACATCCGCAGGACGCGAAGAACGTTTAAACGCGACCCAACCATCGCGCGTCGTGCAGCGCGTCTCGGGCTGGTTCTACGACGGCCAGCGCTTCCGGGAAGGGACCGTCGGATGGGAGGAGGATGTCGTCGTGGAGATTCGTTCCGGACGGACGCGTCGCCCGCTCGCCGAGGGCCTCATCATCCCGGGATTGTGGAACGCCCATACGCACCTCGGCGACGCGATCGTGACGCAGGAACTGAAGGGGACGATCGAGGAGCTCGTCGCCCCGCCGCACGGGCTCAAGCACCGGGTCCTCGCGAAGGCAAAGGACGCCGCGGTCATCGCCGCGATGCGACGCGCCATGGCGACGATGATTCGGACCGGGACCACGGGGTTCTCGGACTTCCGGGAGGGAGGACTGCGTGGACTCAAGTTGCTCTACGCAGCCCTTGCGGTGTTGCCCATGCAGGGGCTCGCCCTCGCACGGCCCGTCGGGTTATCCTACGATCCACGAGAAGTCGCGGCGATCTTGCGGGCCTCGGACGGGATCGCGGTGAGCTCATACATTGATTGGCCCCGCGATGCGATTGAGAAGCTGGCAGCGGACGCCCGACGGGCGAAGAAAATCTTCGCGATCCACTGTTCCGAACGGGTGCGCGAGGAGATCGATGCGGTCCTCGATCTGAAACCCGCATTCCTGGTCCACATGATCCACGCGACCGACGCGGACCTCGAGCGCTGCGCCGATGCGCACGTGCCGATCGTGATATGTCCGCGGTCGAACGCGTTCTTTGGGATGACGCCGGACATCCCGCGCATGTTGCGATGCGGGGTTGAGCTTCACCTGGGGACCGACAACGCGATGATCAACACGCCGTCCTTGTTGCGGGAAATGGAATTCGCATACCGGGTCGCACGGATGAAAGGCGGCGTCCCGGCGCGCGACATCCTCGACATGGCGTTGCGAGGACGCCATCTCGCCGATTCCCATGCTACGTCGGGGATTCGCGTCGGGGCGCGTGCCGACCTCGTCATCCTGGATCTCCCGGGTGGACGGAACGGATTTGCATCCGTCGTGCGAGCCTCCGCGAGCGATGTCCGACTCGTCGTCTCGGGAGGACGGCTCTGGCCTGCACCGAGCCCGTCGGTGCGAGACGCATCGATGATTCGCGGCCGTCGGCGCCGCATCGCACGTTCGACCCGATGAAGAATCGGGGTGCACCCCATCCTTTATCCGAAAGTCTCACTTTCTGGCGGCGATGGCCTCCTACGATGACGTGATGTCCCTCTCCGTCCGTCGCGGGTTCCTATGGCCCGCGGTCGATCTGTACGGAGGTTTCGCGGGGTTCTACGACTATGGCCATAATGGCGTTCTGATGCGCCGGCGGTGGGAAGACCTCTGGATCGAGACCTTCCTCGGGCTCAGCGACGACTACCACCTGATCGACACGACGACGATCCTCCCGGAACCGGCCCTCAAGGCCTCTGGCCACGTGGATCACTTCACGGACATCCTCGTCACGTGCACCCGATGCGGCGAATCGTACCGCGGGGATCAGCTGCTCGAGGCCGCGACTCACGAAGAACACGAGGGCCTGACGCCCGCCGAGATCGACGCGCGCATCCGCGACCTGAAGATCCGATGCCCGAACTGCAAGGGCGAACTCGGTCCGGCGCGGCCCTTCAATATGATGTTCCCGCTCGAGGTCGGGCCGACCGGCAAAGACCGCGCCTATCTGAGGCCGGAGACGGCACAGGGCGTGTACCTGAACTTCAAACGGGAGTTCGAGGCGCTCCGCCGAAGACTTCCGCTGGGCCTCGCGATCATCGGGCGAGCCTACCGAAACGAGATCAGCCCGCGACAGGGTGCATACCGGATGCGGGAGTTCCTCCAGGCGGAGCTCCAGATCTTCTTCGACCCCGCGACCTTCGCGGACGGCCTCCGATTCGACGCGGTCGCGTCCACGCCGATCCGCATCGCGTGGGCGACGGAGAAGAACCAACCCGGCGCCCACGATATTGCCGCGAAAGATCTGGTCGCCCGCGATCTCCCGCCTTGGTATGTCTATCACCTCGCCGCGGTCCAGCGGTTCTACTTGGAGGGACTGCGAGTCCCGCGCGACGCGTTCCGATTCGCAGAGCTCGATGAAAAGGAGCGCGCGTTCTACAACAAGATCCACTTCGACATTCAGGTGAAGCAAGAAAGCCTGGGCGGTTTCAAAGAGGTCGGAGGGGTCCACTATCGGACGGACCACGACCTCAAAGGCCACGAGGCGATGTCCCACCTGAAACAATCCGTCACGTTCGGCGGATCGAAGCTCATCCCCCATGTCCTCGAGCTATCGTTCGGGGTGGACCGCAACATCTGGACATTGCTAGACCTGTCATACAGCAAGGGCGAGCGCGTCGTCCTGCGGCTCCCGCCCCGAATCGCTCCGGTGACCGTCGGCGTCTTCCCGCTCGTGAACAAAGACGGACTGCCGGAGAAGGCCGAGGCGCTCCACGCGAACCTGAGGAAACGGCTCACGGTGTCATACGACGAGTCCGGATCGATCGGCCGACGGTACGCTCGCATGGACGAAATTGGCACGCCGTTCTCCGTCACGGTCGACCACGAGACACTCGAGGGAAAAGGCGTCACGGTCCGCGAGCGAGATTCGCAAAAACAGATCCGGGTGAAGGAGGCGGACCTCACGAAAACGCTCGACCGACTGCTCGCGGGCGAAGTCACGTTCGGCGCGTGAGCCGATGGCGTCGTCGCGCGACGTCGACGTATTCGTCCGCCGACTCGAAAATCGGGTTGCGCAGGAGGTCAAAGGACGGCCGCGAACTGCGCTCGCCTACTCGGGTGGGCTCGCGAGTACGCTTCTCGCGATGATCGCGCGAAAACGGTGCGCCTTGGTGTGCGTGGTCGCGGGGATCGAAGGCTCACCCGACGTCCAAGCTGCCAGGGCGGCCAAGCTCCATCTCGACTATCGCGTCGAGTATGACATCCTGAGTCGCGCGGACGCGATTCGGATCCGGGCGCAGATCGCGACGGCGCACCCGAAATTGACGCGAAGCGATATCGACAACCTCGTGCCGCTCCATGCGGCTCTCGAGACTGCGGATGGTGGTCCCATGCTTTCCGGATTCGGACCGTCGCGGTTCGGCGCTGGGATGGTCGCCGCGCTTCGGCGCGTTGACGTAACCTTCCCGATCCACGCGGTTGCGCGAGGTGCCACCGTGTCGCGCGCGATGCTCCGGGATGCGGCTCTGATGCTCGGCCTCCCTACCCCGTGGGCTCATGTGGCTCACCGTTCTCCGGCCGAAGGCGCGGGCATCCGAGAAGTTCTTCGAAGTTCGGTCCGTTACCATGAGTGACGGCCTTCGCTCAATCGCGTTTGTGAGAATCACGAAGCGAACGTCGGTGTATGATGTGACGCATCGGTAGTAAGATTAAATAGACCCCTCACGAATGGTCGCACCGGTCGGCGTCCGCGTGGCGGACAATCGGTTGGGGGGGCTCCAACCAGTGCAAAATCGAACAGCGCGCGTACCACGCTTCATCCCCGCCGTCGCGCTCATTCTCCTCGCGCTCACACTCACGGCGTCGATCGCGGCCGCGGTCCCTCGACGTTCGTATTATCAGCTCGCGGTCATCCTCAACGATTCCCATGCGCCCGACGTGGACTTCACATTCTGGTTGGACTCGCCGTACCCGAACAATGCGAGCTACAGTGATACGATGGCTGCGACGATTAGCATCACCGCGGTCTTCGGGCCTGAACTCGCATTTGAGCAGCAGGCGGGCGGCACCTACAGCAACGTCACGCACAATCGGATCGGAGACTGGTCGTTCTACGCCAACACGACCGAGACGTCGCAGACCACGAGTCCCGTCTTCACGACAGTCGACGTCACCGTGACGTACACCGATAATTTCGATCAGAATCCCCGGACGATTTATCGGTCGCTCACGTTCGCGGTGAAGTATAGCCCCCCTGCCGCTCCCGTGAATCCGTTCTGGGCGGCCGCTGCGGGATTTGGTGCCGCGGGCGTGATCGGCCTCGGTGTCTACGTGACCCGACGCGCGCGTCTCGAGGAACTCTACCTGATGCACGACAGCGGCATGTTGATTCGGCACTGGTCCCGAACGCGGGGGATGGTCCACGACAGCGACATCATGAGCGGGATGCTGATCGTGCTCCAAGAGTTCGTCCGCGACTCGTTCGACGACCGGAGTGGCACGCTCGAGCAACTCCGGTTCGGTCAACGCCAGGTCCTCATGCTCCGGGGCCAGCACACGGTCCTCGCCGCCGTGATCGTGGGCCGGTACCTGAGTAGCCTTCCTCGAAAGCTCCAGATCGCGGTGTGGGAATTCGAACGGTCCCATTCGGACATCCTCGCGAAGTGGGACGGGAACGTGGCGCTGCTCCCGCAAGCGGATCTGATTGCGGCGCGCTTCATCCGTCCGCGGCTCCGGTTTCATCCGAACTGACGGTCCGTATTCGCATCGCTGACATTGAGCCAGCAAGCGTTATATGAGTGGCGCCCGCATGGAGCGAGGTCGCCATGGTCGATGACCACGTCAAGCGAAAGATCCTGCTCCTCGGCGATGGTGCCGTCGGAAAGACGAGCCTCATCCGGCGCTTCGTGGTCGACAAGTTTTCGGACGATTACATCACGACGATCGGCACGAAAGTCACGAAGAAGGACCTGCGGCTCGAGTCGCCGGGGAAGGCGACGGACATGACGTTCATGATCTGGGACGTCCTCGGACAAAAAGGGTACCGCGGCATCCAGGAGAGCTCCTTCCAAGGGGCGAAAGGGGCGCTCCTCGTCTACGACGTGACGCGCCCGGAGACGGCAGAGAGTCTGCACGAGTACTGGATCCCGCATCTCCTTTCCGTGACGGACCCGATTCCACTCGTCCTCGTTGCGAACAAAGTGGACCTCGCCGAGTCCCGTCGAACGGTCCAGGAACAGCTGGATGATCTGAAAGACGCGCTCCAGGTGGACGGCTTCGTGAGCTCTGCGAAGACCGGACTCAACGTCGAAGCGGGCTTCCTCGGTCTCGCGAAGGCGATGATCGCGCGGGCGGACGCGAAAATCACGAAGGGGGAAGCGGTCGATGAGACCTGGAATCCGTTCATCGCGGTCACCGATCAGATCATCGTGGACTTCTGCGAATTCATGGGGGGCCAGGAAGCCGCGATGCCGATCGTCCGTCAGCAAATCACGCGCGCGGGCATCGACGTGAAGGCGCCGACGAAGGAGGGGCTGCGTCTGGCGATCGAATACCTCGCGGAGGCCGAGTCGTCGTTCCGCAACGCGGCCGACGTCGAGGCGAGCAAGCTCCGACGCCTTGGTTGGATCAAGGAAGTCTCTTGATTACAGCGCCTTGACCATGTACGGCGTTTGCAGGTCGTATCCCAAGGTTCGGTAGTAGCCCCGCACGCCGACACCCGCCGTGACCCGGACAACGCGTGCATCGAATTCGTTCCGGGCGACGCGCTCGCACTCGTCCATGAGGCGACGGCCGAACCCGCGATGCTGCCACCGGTCGTTCGCGGCCTCATGAATCCGCACCATAGGACCGAACACCTTCAGCTCCCGAACGGTCGCCCCTCCTGGATCAATCCGGAGCCGCGCGTACGCGACGAGCACGTCGAGTCCCGGGTCCTCGATGCTGAGGAAGACCTCGATTCCACCGGAGGCCTCGTAGTCGGAGCGGAGCATCGTGAGGGCTTCCGGACGGGGCGCGATTCCTCGGAAGCCGACCTCGCGGCATCGAACGCACACGCATCGGTGCCCGGCCGCCCGAAGCCGCTCACGCGCGAGCATGCGGAGGTCTCCCTTATTCGGCCCACTCTGGATTTCCGGCGCACCGATCTCCCGTTGCACCCGCTGAATCCGACACCACCGCGGTACCAACGCTTTCACGCACGCGATCAGTTCGACGGCCTCTTCCGTGGTCATCGGCGTATAGAGACCGGATTTCCAGAGTCCGTACAGCGCCGTCCCGGGCAGGACCAACGTTGGATAAATCTTGAGAAAATCCGGACGGTAGTCCGGATCGTCGAACAGGGTCCGGAAGGATTCGAGGTCGCGATCGCAATCCGAACCGGGGAGGCCCGGCATCATGTGCGCGCCGACTTTCAAGCCGGCGGCCTTCGCTCCGCGGAATGCGGCCCGGCTCTGGGCATCCGTGTGGCCGCGATGCACCGCCTCGAGGACGTCGTCGTGGGTCGACTGAATACCGAGTTCCACACGGGTCGTGCCGAGCGCGAGGCACGCGTCGACCTCCGACCCGAGGAGGCAGTCGGGCTTCGTCTCAATCGTGAGGCCGATGCACCGGGCGGCGGCGGTCTCATTCGCGGCTTGTGCCGCGCTGATCGAATCCGAGACGAACCCGTTCATCGCGTCGAGACATCCTTTCACGAACCATTCCTGGTATCCGCGGTCGAGCGCGGTGAAGGTCCCTCCGAGGACAATCAGATCGACCTTGTCCGTGGGGTGACCGATCTCCTCGAGAGACCGGAGCCGGGCCACGAGTTGCGCCCCCGGATCATAGCCGTGAGCCGACGCCCGTCGCGCCGCGGGTTCGGTGCCGACGTACGACTGCGGCGTCCCGAACCTCGGTCCACCCGGACAGAAAGTGCACACGCCGTGAGGGCAGGCGTGCGGCGCGGTCATCACGGTCACGACGGCGACGCCGCTCGCGGTGCGCGCGGGCTTGATGCGCAAGAGATCCACCAATTCATCCCGGATCGGAAGGGGGAGTCGACCGAGGACGTCCGAATCGCTCGGGATCCCGGCGACCCCGTGAGATCGCGCGATGCGCCGCTTCAATTGTTGGAGCTCATCCTTCGATGCGGGAATCCGCTCGCGCAGTTCGGCGAGGAACGACGCGAGGAAACGATCCTCGGGAGACGGGGGCAACTCGAGCGTCAAGTCAACGACCTCGGAAGACATCCGTCCTCGGACCGATGGCCGTGTGGCTCAGCCGGTTTCCTCCCGCTGCGCCGTGCGCTGGGGGGCCCTGCGTTCCCTGCGTCCGAACAGGTCCGTGGACTGCGCGAAACCGACGACGAGAGAGGCGAGACCCGCGAAGGCGAGGGCAGTGCCTGCGATGACGCCGGTGTCCATGACGGGAGTCTGGGCGAACAGGGCCATCGGATTGAACGCGGCTCCGAGCCAATCTAGGAAGAGGGCGAACTCGAACACGCCGAGGAGGCCGACCCCGGCGACACCGAACGCGAGGCCGCGAATCCCGGCGTTCGATACGCCTGCGGCCAGGTTCGCCCGCCAGAGCGCCGCGACCAAGCCGCCGAAGAACAGGAGCTGACCGAGCCCGGCAGAGAGCGCGAGAATTTCCCTCACCTCCGACACCGGGAGGACGACGACCTCAGCGACCCGAGCCGGATACAGGCGGAGCAACTGCGACGCGAGGTACAGCCACACTCCGAGGAATGCGAGGAACAGCCAACCGCGAGGGGATCGCAGGCCCGAGCGCGCGATACGGGGAGAACCCATGCCTCCGCCAACCGCCTTCCCCGGCAAGAACCTTGCCCTGGATGACCAAGTCAACCGTACATCGTGCCGTGCTTCTCGACTTTCGGCGCGTCGCCGGGCACTTGTTCCAGGATGTCGACGGCGAGCACGACGTGCAGCGGGATCAGACGCAGCTTTCCCTTCAGCTCTTGATGGCTTTCATCGAGTTCCACGACGATGGCGTCGTCCGTCCCAATCGTCGCGTATCCCCGGAAGATCCCTTTCGTCACCTTGGTCCGTTCGCGGGTCTCCATGGACTCGATCCGATAGCGCGACCCTTTCGTGAGCGAGACGATGTCTTCTGCCAACCCTAGTCACCTCCGTTGCTCCGCGAGCTTCTCGAGATGGTCGACCGTCTTGCGATAATTCTCGATCGCGATCTCGATGTTTGATTCGACGAAATTCCAGGCCTTCGAGAGATTCCCGTATCGGATGCGGTAGCCCTTTCGGACCGTGCCGCGCTCCGGCACGTTCACCTCGTCGAGGAGGTCCATCTCCTTCAGTTTGTTGATATGCCGATAGATCGTCGCCTTCGTCGTCTTCAACTTCGCGGCGAGCTGCTCCACGGTCCACCCCTTGTCGAGCCGGCCGAGCAAACACTCGACGAACAACCGATACGGGACCGAATCCCGGACGGAACTCGCATCCGTCTTCGGATCATAGCCTTTCGGGATGTACCCGATCTGCGTGAGGAAGAGGAGCGCGACATCGTCAATGTCCTTCAGCGGCGTGAGGGGGGTGTTGCTCACGATGACGATCTCGAACGGCAGAAGGAACCCCTTCGCCTCCGTATCGGGGATGCGTAGTTAAGGCTTCCCATTGAATTTTATACGGGATTATGATAATAATAATGCTCAGACATCGACAATTCCGCTGTACGTGTCGACGCGCAGTCCCCGCTTGCGAAGCTCGCGGACGAGCGCGTTGATGCCGATGCTGTCCGAAGCCACGTGCCCCGTGACCACGAGGTTCTTCGAACCCTCGCGACCGAAGAGCTCCCACAACCGCCGGAGGGCCCCCGCATCAATGTGGATGTAGAAAACCGTGTCGATGCCGTGTTCGAAGGCCGCCCGGGCGACGGGCACCCCTCCGTTCGTCCCGGCGCCGTGGTGGACTGCCCACTTTCCCAGGGGATTGTCGATTTTCCCCATGCGCACGGCAATGCGCGTCTTCGCCGCCTGGAATTCCGGGATTCCGTAGAGCGTGTCGATCGCGTCGCGCACACGCGGATCCGGTTTCAACTTCGCGCGGAGCGTCTCGTCCATCACACGCCGGCCGATCTCGTCGCACGGGTTGTGGATGCACATCAAGCCGATTCCGATCAGACGCGCGATGGACGGGAGTCGGTCGTAGTTCTCCGCATGGGCCCGCGGCTCTCGCTCCTCCTGCATCTCCCGCACGGCCGCGTCGGCGACGGCTCGGGGCACCCCATGGCGGGTCAAGATGTCCGCATGCTTGACGAGGACCTTCGGAAAGTCGAGGGTCGCCGACCCTCCGGTCGGATGGTGGGCGATCACGACATCGTATCCCTTTTCCTTCGCCATCAGGAGGTCCGCCGCCTCGACGTCGATGCCGAACAGAGCCCGGCGCGCATTCCGCGCGGGGACGTTGATCGTCGTGTCCGCAGGGATCTCGGACTGGCTCGCGAGGCGGAGGGCGACGTCCAGGATGTCCTGGGTATCCATCGTTGGCCGCAGCCACTCGGATGAGATAAGGGCTTCCGAGTCCCGCCGTCCATTCGCGGACGCCGGCCAAAGGCTTTTCATCTCCCCCTCGATGAGGTGCGGGGGAAGGAGTCATCGCGTCCGACGTTTCTCCGAGAGAGATCGCCCACGCGGGGGTGCTCGTGCGGATCCCACCGGCGCTCCGCTCGTACACGGACGGGCAGGACGAAGTCGTCCTCGAGGCGTCGAACGTCGCCGCGATGCTCCGCGCGCTCGATGCGAATTTCCCGGGAATCCGGGATCGAGTCGTGGACGAGGCGGGCCGACGCCGGCCGTATGTGAACGTCTTCGTGAACGAGGAACTGATCGGAGCGTCGTTGCCGGAGGCGAAACTGAATCCCGGAGACGTCGTCCACATCCTCCCCAGCGTTGCGGGTGGCTGACATGGCTCGTTCGATCAAGAAAGGCAGTGCGGTCGTCGCGGTCGGGACGAAGAAAGGCGGATTCCTCTTCCATTCTCCGGACCGGAGGAAATGGTCTGTCGAGGGACCGTTCAATGCGGGCGGCGCCGTGTATCACATGACGCTCGATCCGCGAGATGGCCGCACGGTCTACGCCGCCGCACCGATGGGCAGCGAGCCGTGGGGACCCGCCGTGTACCGCGGCCGCGCCGGCGAGGAGCCGAAAGCCACGAAGACCGCGCCGAAGTTCAAGGAAGGTTCCGATCTCAGCGTGTCGCGAATCTGGCACATCGAGCCGGGACCGTCGAATGCACCTGACACGATCTACGCCGGGGTCGAGCCCGCGGCGTTGTTCCGCAGCGACGATCGCGGGGACACGTGGCACGACGTCGAGTCGCTGAACTACCATCCGACTCGGAAAGAGTGGCAACCCGGCAACGGCGGCCTGTGCCTCCACTCCGTGCTCGTCGATCCGCGGAATCCGCGGCACCTCATGATCGGGATCAGCGCCGTCGGCGCGTTCGAGACGCGGGACGGCGGGCGGAGCTGGACGACCGAGAACCGCGGCGTGCGGGCCGGATTCATGCCGAACCAATATCCAGAGTGGGGCCAGTGCGTGCACAAGCTGGCCTGGGACGCCTCGGGCGACGGGGCGATCTTCCAGCAGAACCACTGCGGGACCTACCATCGCGGACCGGACGGAGGCGCGTGGACGGAAGTCACGAAAGGCCTACCGTCCGAGTTCGGATTCCCGATCGCCGCGCATCCGGAGCAGAAACACACCGCGTTCGTCACCCCGTTGATCGGTGCCGAGAACCGTGTGTTCCCGAAGGGTCAGATGGCCGTGTGGAAGACGACGAGCAGCGGCAAGGCGTGGCGTAGTCACACAAAGGGATTGCCCGGCCCCCGCGCGTACATGGGCGTGCTGCGAGAGGGGATGGCCGTGGACGCCGCGGACCCCGTCGGAGTCTACGTCGGGACGAACACGGGCCAGCTCTTCGCCAGCCGCGACGAAGGTGAATCGTGGAAGATGATCAGCGACTTCCTCCCGCCGATTCTCTCCGTGAGCGCTGGAGAAGCCCGATAGTCTCCCGACGCATTCTCGGAAGAAGCCGCGAAAGAGGAAAGGTGGAGGCAGCGCGGTCTGCGCCGCCTCACGGTTCGGTCCGACTCAGAACACGAAGATCAGGACCAGGACGGCCGCGAGGAGTTGCGCGACTCGCCACACGGTCGTCGTCCAGGAGTCGCCCGACGCGGCGTAGGCCCCGAGGAAAAGGGCCAGCGTCACGAAGAACCCGCCGACCCCTCGAAGGATCAGCGCCGCCATGATGATCGACGTGGCCCCTCCGCCGCCCCCCGCGACGGCGAGGATCGATGTCGCGACGATCCCCGTCAGGAGCGCGAGGAGGCCGAAGACCAAGACGGTCATGTGCTGGGCCGGCGACCGGCCGATGTCCCACAGTCTATCGCCCATTCCCGCCATCGTGCCACCTCACCCGAAGATCGTGGGGGAGTTCGCAAGGACGAGCAAGAGCGCGACGAACGCGACGATCAGCAGGAAAAGGCGCACGAAGATGTCCAAGTCTTCGAGGAGAATGGCCGCACCGACGAGGCCAACGACGAAGAAGAAGATGCCCGCATGGGCGACCACGGGCCCCCAGACGTTGGCCCGATCGTTCCCGGCGGGCGTCCCCGCGTCCGACGTGAGATGACTGGAGTCGACGATCGCGGCTCCCAAGAAAAGGAGAAACAGTCCGAAGACAATCGAACCAATCACCAGCATTCTCTTTCGATCCATCATCATCGGCGCACTCATCATCGGGGGCGGTGGTTCACGTTCACGCATCCAATCCCTACCTTGGCAGGAGCAGTTATGTTCTGATTTATATATATTACGCTGAATGAGCCGCTCATATAGCTTTCGCAAGATAGACCCGCCCCGGAGGGATGCCGGCCTAGACGACGCTCAGAATCCCGCTTTCCCCGGGTTGAGCGTGTTCGCGGGATCGAGTGCGGCTTTGACGCGGCGTGCGGCCGCGAGGCCCGCACCCAGCTCATCGCCCAAGAGGTACGCGAGCTTGACGCCGACGCCGTGAACGTATTCCATCGAACCACCGAGCGACATCGCGCGGCGGATGACCTCATCGACGGCGGCTGCGACCGCCGTGCGTGCGGCCGCGCGGTCTGGACCCACCGACCGCACCATTTCAAGGGAGACAAGTTCTGGCTGCGTCCACACGCCGAAGCCGATCGGGTGGACGCCGTGACGTTGGAGAATCGCGAGACTAGACCGACGGAACGCCAGGACTTTCGAGCGCGGCAACGCAGTGTGGACATAATCGAAGATGACGTCTTTCAGGAACTGGTCTGCGCGCGTCACCCCCGGAGCCACCTCGTCGTGAACGTAGATGATGTCATGCCGGGTCCTCCAGTACTCCCGAGCCTCTCGGTCCGCGAGGCGCCGGGCGGCCGCGGCGCGGAGACGCCGACCCGCGACCCGCCAGGAGGCAGCGACCAGCTCACGGGATCCGGCGAACCCGAGGTACAGGAACGGCGGCCCGTCGTCGGATCGCCACGGAATCGACGATGAAGGGAATGTCTCCTCGAAATCCATCACGGAAGGCGTGAGCCCGTCATCGTAGATCCGAGCGAGGCAGGCGAGCCCCTTCGGAAAATCACGAATCGAGAATGCATGAATCTCCTCGCGTTCCGGGACCGGGAACGCACGCACGGTTGCCGCCGTCACGACGCCGAGCGTCCCTTCGGTTCCGATGAACAACCGCTTGAGGTCCAAGCCCGTCGTCGACCGCACCGCGGGACGCGTTCGGACGATGCTCCCGTCCGCGAGGACCGCCTCGAGGCCGAGCACCTGGTCCCCCATCGTGCCGCGGAGGTATCCGGCATATCCGATCCCGTTCGTCCCGATTGCTCCGCCCAGGGTCGCGCGCGGCCGGGACCACGGATCGTGACCGAGGGTCAGTCCTCTCGTTCGGAGGCGGCGATCCAGCGTTTCCAGCACGATGCCGGCCTCCGCAGTCGCGCGGTTCGAGGCGCGGTCGATCGAGCGAACCCGGTGCATCCGCCGCATGTCGAGGACAATCGAGTCGGTCGAGGGCCGTGCGCCACCCATGAGTCCGGTCCCGCCGCCCCATGCGACAATCGATAAGCCCGCGTCCGCGGCGAAGCGGACGACCGAGGAGACGTCCTCCGTGCTGAGAGGCCAGACGACGGCGGCCGGATTCACCCCGGCTTCCGGGAGCGGGGACCCGCGATGGGCGCGGAAAGCATCGAGCCGGTAGCGGGGTGGGATCGCCGAACCCGTCGCGATCTGGTCCGCCTCGAGATGCCGCGCGAGCTCCGAGAGTGTTTCACTCACGCGAGCGGAAACGCGGTGGCCCTATTCAACTCGCGCGGCATATCACGCCCGCACGAGGTAGTACAGAGTATACGCCTTGCGGCTCGGTGTGGCGTAGCTGTTGTGCTCCAGGCGCACGGGGATCCAGGTGTCCGGGAGCTCGATGAGATCTTCCTCGTCGCACTCGAGGGTGTGGAGCTTCGCTTTCATGGAGATCGCATCGCCGTTCATGGGGGATTTGAAAGGTCTTTCGGACCTGTTCTCACACGTGATTATCGTGAACGCTCCGGACCTCCTTTTCGCGGCTGTCCCGCCGTCGGAGACATCGTACCGCTTTCGAACTGCGTGGCCTCCATAGGCCTCAGATGCGCTATGTTACGGCCATAGAATAGCTGTCATCGTCGTCCTGTCTGACAAGTCTCCGGGAGGGAAACGCTTTTTTATACCCTAGCTGCATGGAGGCCCGAGGTCAAACATGCCGTACACGTACCAGGGATGGACGCTGTACTCGCGAGACGTGAAACTGAAGAAGGGACCGAAAGTAACGATCTACTTCTTCAGCAAGCGGAAACCGAAAAGCGGCAAACCGATGGACGAAATGCCGAAGAATCGGAAGGTCGGCGTGAACAAGCGCACGGGCCTTCCGTTTCTCCGCAAGGGCTGAGTCCAACCTCGCGAACCCCACCCGCCGAGGCAAAATGGGGGAGGACCTCGGCCCTTTCTCTTATTGAGCCGGTTCGCAATACTCACGGGCCGCTGCAAAGTATTTTACAACCGGCGCGTTGCCCAACACGGCATGCCCGAAGGCACCGCGACGTTCGAGGTCCATGCGCCGATCGATCGGGTGTGGGCGTTTGTGAGCGACATGAGGCAGATCGGAGCCTGCGTCCCCGGCGTGCAATCCGTTGAGATCCTGGACGAGACGCGCGCCCGTTGGAATCTGAGGGTGAAGATTGGCCCGTTGTCCCAGGACATCGAGGTCCTCACGGAAACGCTCGAGCAGGTCCCGCTGAAACACGGGAAGTTCCGCGGTCAGGCCGAGAACATGGACATCACGGGGACCATCGATCTGACGCCGGACGGGAAGTCGACGAAGGTCACGTACACGATGGCCGTCCAGGCGAAGGGACCGCTCGCTCGGATCATGGACAATTTCATGCGGACCCGGCTGAAGGCTCAGACGGAAGAGTTCGCAATGAATGTCAAGAAGTCCATCGAAGGTTGACGCCACGCGGAGGCTCGTGCCTGCGTCTCGCTCAAGCGTGATAACGGGAGCCTAGGGCTTTTAGGGAGGAGAGCGCGAATCGGCCGCGTGGCATCGGTGGGACCGCCCAACGGAGGTTCTCCGGCTCCTCGGCCGCGGCTCATGGCCGAAGACCTCTTGTTGTACGACTCGAACGGGCAGTCGCTTCTCGACGACCACGCGCTCCGAATCCTCATCGCGCTGCATCAGGAGAGCCTCACGGCGCAGGAGATCGCGACCCGCTACCGCGTGCCGATCGCCGCCTGCTACCGCCGGATCCGGCGTCTCGTTTCCCTCGCCCTGATTTCCGAGGCCGGATTCGTCACGGAGGGCCGCCGGAGGCCCGCGCGCCTGTACAAGTCGGAAGTGGACCGCTTCCAAATCATGTACGGCAACGGGAAGATGCACCTCCAGCTGCTCCTGCGAAACGGGACGGAGGCGAAGACGGTCGTCGGCGTCCCTCCGGATGTCGGCGTCAGTGAAAGAGAGCCTCCACTCCCGCACGCAGTCGGGGAATATCCGTCCGCATGATGTCCGGGTTCGACCGTCGGGCGAGGGCCGCGTAGTACGCGAGGAACTGCATCGGCACGATCGAGAGGATCGGCCGAAGGATGCGATGCATCGCGGGCAGCCGAATCTGGGCGCGCGGGGATTCGCCGATCGTCGCGACGGGGGCCCCCGAAGCCTTCAGGGCACGGGCGATCGCCAGGCTGCGCGGCCCGTCGTCTCGAGAACGCAACATGATGATGGATTCCCGATCATCGATCGAGAGATACGGGCCATGGAGGAACTGCTCGACGTGATAACCGCTCGCCGGGAGGCTGCACGTCTCGCGGATCTTGAGCGCCGCCTCGAGCGCCGTGATCTCATCGAGATCGCTCCCGAGGAACGTGACCCGCGCACCCCGCGCGATCCGGGTCGCGAGTCGTCGGACGCGCGATTCGCACGCTAACGTCTTCTCGAGGGACCGCGAGATTCCGCGGAGCGACGATTCAATCGAAGGCGCGACGTTCGATTTCAAACGTGAGGCGGCGGCGGCGAGCGCGGAGAGCTGGGTCGTGTAGCTCATCGTGTTGGCCCAGGAATGGTCGTGGGTTGAGCCGATGACCAGGGTCTGGTTGGCCACGCGTTCCATGGGAGAATCCGGGAGTCCGCACATCGCAATCGTGCGGCAACCCCGGCCGCGGACGCGGCGAAGGGCCCTGTTCGTCGTCGGCGTCGAGCCGCTGTGACTCACGCCCAGCACCGTCGCGTTCGCGGGAATGGAGGGGCCGTAGGCGAGATCGTACGCGTGCATCCCGAGCACCGGAACGAACGGGAGGACCTCCTGGAAAACCCGCGCAGCGTAGGTGGCGGCATGGAAGGACGTGCCGCACCCCGTGAGGACGAGACGGCGGGGCGTCCCGAGGAACGAACCCACATCGGACGCGGCGGTTCGCTGCAATGCCTCCGCGACGAACCCCGGCTGCCCGAGGATCATGTCGTGCATGTGGAACGGATGACGGCGCCGCGGATTGGGAAAAGCGACCATGTCCGCGCATCGCGGTGGCGCCCTTAACTTCGACGGGAGACGACCTCGACAGAGGCCAAAACGGAACAAGTCCCGTCATTCTTAAATCCGATAGCGGACCGCTGGCCCGCCCAGAGGTGAACGAATGGACGGGCCGCCCAAGGATCCGAGCTAACCGTCTGTCAGCCGCGCCGGAGGGGGATTGACATCCTTGGCCCCGCGCCGCGTCTCCAACGCCTGGATCTCGGAGAGCAAGGATTCAAGGCCAACCGTCTTGGCGATCTCCCGCGCTTCCTCGAGAAACCTCAATCCAGGCCCCGTTTCCCCCTTCTCGAGATAGAACCGGCCGACGTAGGTGAGCGCGCGGGCATAGTCGGAGACGCCGCCCAGGTCCTTCAGCCCGCGGAGGCCGCGGTCCCATAAGCGGGTCGCGCGGGTCCATCGGCCCAGTCCCATCTCTCGTTGCCCGTCCGAGATGTCGATCACAAAGAGAGAGTCCTTTTCCTCGAGGACGGAGATGAGCCGCTTGGCCTCCTCGATCA